>Ga0302228_10001010_pt1 | contig 21714 bp, 20 predicted proteins | sample II_Palsa_N1_2_FD_193519 | JGI IMG/M metagenome (GOLD analysis project Ga0302228, IMG submission 193519) | Peat permafrost microbial communities from Stordalen Mire near Abisko, Sweden - II_Palsa_N1_2 | ecosystem: Environmental > Terrestrial > Soil > Palsa > Peat permafrost | place: Sweden... | reverse complement strand
CGGGTGCGGAGCCCAGCCCTCTCCGCGCCCCGGCCGATCTTGAAAGGGCCAATGCCGTCTGCCCACTTTCAACCCGGCAGGGCGTCCCGCAGGGACATCCGGGGACTAAATCGCTCAGTTCAGAGTCCTACCAACAGTGGCTAGCCATGTCGTTTACAAAACGGCTGTTCTGCCAACTGAGCGACACCGGCCGGCAGCGGCGATGCTAGCCGATCCTGCGGCGCGCGTTTCCCGCCTGGCTGGCGGCCGCGCGCTGCCGGGAGATCTCGTAGAGGGCGATCCCGGCCGCGACCCCGGCGTTGAGGGACTCGGTGGTGTCCTCCATCGCGATCCGGGCGATCACGTCGCAGCGCTCGGCGACCAGCCGGGAAAGCCCCCGGCCCTCAGAGCCGACGACCAGGGCGAGCGGCGCGTCCGCGACGGGCAGGTCGGCGACCGTGACGTCGCCGGCAGCATCCAGCCCGGCCACGAAGATCCCCGCCTCCTGGTAGGCGCCGAGGGCCTGGACGAGATTGGACGCCCGGGCGACCGGTACGCGGGAGAGCGCCCCGGCGGAGGCCTTCCACGCTCCCGCTGTCACGCTGGCGCTGCGCCGCGACGGGATGAGCAGGCCGTGCCCGCCGAACGCCGCAGCCGATCGCGCCACGGCCCCGAGGTTGCGTGGGTCGGTCACGCCGTCCAAGGCGACGACGAGCGGGAGCTGCCCCGCCGCCGCGGCCAGTTCCGGCAGCTCGTCAGGGCTGGCGTAGTCGTAAGCCCGGATACTGAGCGCGATGCCCTGATGGACCGCGCCGCCAGTCAGGCGGCCGAGCTCGGCGTGACCCGTTTCGCGCACCGGGATCCGGGCTTCCGCGGCCAGCTGCACGGCCTCGCGAATCTTCTCATCCGACGGGGCCCGGTGCTCGACGTACAGCACGACGGCGGGCACAGAAGCGCGCAGCGCCTCCACGACCGAATTGCGCCCGGCGACCATCTCAGGCGCGTCTCCGCTGCCCCGTGGCCCGGCGGTACCACGCGGGCCGGCCGCGCCCCGTGCGGCCGCCCGGGAGCCGGGGGCTCGGGTCCCCCGGTCGTTCTCGTCGTCCCGCGGCTGCGCCGTGGACGGGCTTCGTGTGCTGCTCCCCGCCTTGCGCTGGGCCGAATGACCAGGCCGCATGATGGCGGGCGGTGTCGGGCCCTTGCCCTCCAGCCGCCGCCGCCCGTACCCGCCTGTGCCAGGACGGGGCTTGCCGGACTTGGCGTGCGTTCCCTTGTCGGGGCGGCCGCCCCCGGAGCTGCGGCCGCTCACCGGCGGATCTCCCAGCGCGGCCCGTCGCGAGTGTCCTCGATGGCGATCCCGGCCTTCTCCAGGCCCTCCCGGAGCGCGTCGGCTGTCGCGTAGTCCTTCCGCGCCCGCGCCAACTGACGCTGATCCAGCGCGACCTGCACCAGCGACTGAACGATTTCGCGCATGCGCTCGCCCTGCCTGTCGGACGCGGCCCAAGGCTGGGCGAGCGGGTCAAGGCCGAGTACGCCCAGCATGGCCCGCACCTGAGCCAGGCTCTCGCGAACATCCGCGGTCCGGCCCGCCTGCAGAGCACTGTTGCCGTCCCGCACGGCCGCGTGCACGGCCGCGAGGGCGGCTGGTACACCCAGGTCGTCGTCGAGGGCCGCGCTGAACGACAGCGGCAGAATGGCCTCGGCCGGAGCCGGGCCGCTGGCATCCGGGTCAGCGGCCAGGGCCTCGCTGGCGCGCTGCACGAAGCCCTCGACGCGCCGGTACGCCGCGGCGGCCTCGCCCAATGAGTCCTCGGAAAACTCCAGCACCGACCGGTAATGCGCGTGCCCCAGGTAGTAGCGGAGCTCGACGGGACGGACGGTCCTGAGGATCTCCTCGACCCGCAGCGAGTTGCCGAGCGACTTGCTCATCTTTTCGCCGGCCACCCCGAGCACGGCGTTGTGCATCCAGTACCGGGCGAACTCGTAGCCGGCGCAGGTGGACTGCGCAATCTCGTTCTCGTGGTGCGGGAAGACCAGGTCGATTCCGCCGCCGTGGATGTCGAAGGCCGAGCCGAGGTACTTCATCGACATGGCGGAGCACTCCAGGTGCCAGCCAGGCCGGCCGGGGCCCCATGGCGTGTCCCAGGACGGCTCGCCGGGCTTGGCGCCCTTCCAGAGGGTGAAGTCCCGCGGGTCCCGCTTGGCGGAGGAATCACCGGCATCCTCCGAGGGCCGCATCTGGTCCAGGCGCTGTCCGGACAGTTCCCCGTAGGAGGGATCGGTGCGGACGTCGAAGTAGACGTCGCCGCCCGCGGCGTAGGCGTGGCCGGTGTCGATGAGGCGCTGCATCAGCCCGATCATCTCCGGCACATGCCCGGTGGCCCGTGGCTCGACGTCCGGCTCGCGGCACCCTAGCGCGTCATAAGCGCGGGAGAAAAGACGCTGGTTGCGCTCGGCGACGGCCCACCAGGGCGTGCCCTCCTGCTCCGCGGCGCGGATTATCTTGTCGTCGATATCGGTGACATTCCGGCAGAAGGTCACTTGATACCCGCGCGCTTCCAGCCAGCGGACGAGAATGTCAAAGGCAATAGCCGACCGGAGGTGGCCGATATGCGGCGCGGCCTGCACGGTGGCACCACACACGTACAGCGACACCCGCCCGGGAACCAGGGGCGTGAATTCGCGTACTTCGCGAGTGGCGGTGTCGTGCAGGCGCAGGGTCACGCTGCCTAGGCTATGGGATGCTCAGACCTGCCCGCGCAGGCTTTTCCCACCTGAGGAACCTGGTCAGACACCGTCCGCGTGCCATCCCTTTCTCGTCTGCAGGCCTGATCTGGCGGCAATGCCCGGCGGGCGCGCTCTGGGGCCGTCCGGCCGCGGCAGCCGTTCAGCTCAGACTGGCGCACCGCCAGGCAGAGTGCGGGCGATATGCGTAGGATCTTGGCTGCCGTACGGCGAAATAGCGCATATCACCATCTTTGCCGCCGACGGCTTCTCAGCGGCGAAGTCGCCGCGGCGAAGAAAGGACAGCGGGTCCCGATGAACGGCTCCTCCCGGTGGCCGAACAGCAGCCTGCCCGGCACCGCAACGCTGGCCGCTTGCTCGCGCACATCGCCGTGGTGATCGGCATCCTGGCCATCGCCGCAGCCGCATTCGTCCTGTCCTATCGCGCTGCCCGGGACATCGCCCTGGCCGCCGGGGTCCCGGCGGTACTGGCGCGGCTGTACCCGACCGGCCGACGAAACGGGGGGCAGAAGCCCCGGAGGAGCCGCCGCGGCCGACCGGCCCGCCCGTGCGCTTCGAACGGTTCCGCAGCACGCCCACGCCACCCGATGACTGATCGCCACCCCGCGCGTGACCCGAAGAGCGCAGGAGAACTTCCTGCCGAACCTGGCGCCGGCCCCTACTCGGTCCGGGGCTGGCCCGGCCGCAGGTTCAGGACCCGGACGTCGGGCCGCCTGACGGCGCGGTCGCGATGACCAGCGCGGTCGCAATCGCGGCGATCCCCTCACCGCGCCCGGTCAATCCGAGGCCGTCGGTGGTCGTCCCGGACACGCTGACCGGTGCCCCCGACAGTGCCTCGGAGAGCACCTTTTCGGCCTCTGCGCGGCGCGGGGCGATCTTGGGACGGTTGCCGATCACCTGGACGGCGACGTTGCCGACGGTGTACCCAGCGTCGGCCACGAGCCGGGCAGTTTCACGGATCAGCGTGACGCCGGCGGCTCCCGCCCACTGCGGTCGTGCGGTGCCGAAGTGGGCGCCGAGATCACCGATCCCGGCCGCCGACAGAAGAGCATCGCAGATGGCGTGCGCCGCGACATCACCATCCGAATGCCCGGTGAGGCCTGCCTCCCCCGGCCAGGTGAGGCCAGCCAGGTTCAAGATGCGGCCGGCTCCAGAAAGCCCAAAAGGGTGGACGTCGGTCCCGACACCCACCCTGGGCAACACATATCGCAGATCCGATTCAGCAGCCATTAGCAGCGTCCGCACACGTTCTGGCGGTGCTTATCAAGCCGTGATCGTTGGGGTTAGGACACCCGCTGCGGCGGACCAGAAGCAAGTATCTCGTCCAGCAACGCTTCGGCCTTGTCCTCATTCGTCTTCTCAGCGAGGGCAAGCTCGCTCACCAGAATCTGCCGTGCCTTGGCCAGCATGCGCTTTTCGCCAGCGGACAGGCCACGTTCCTTATCCCGGCGCCAGAGATCCCGGACCACCTCGGCAACCTTGTTCACATCGCCTGAAGCGAGCTTTTCCAGGTTGGCCTTGTAGCGCCGTGACCAGTTGGTTGGCTCTTCGGTGTGCGGGGCCCGGAGAACTTCCAGCACTCTCTCCAGGCCTTCCTGGCCAACAACATCCCGGACGCCTACGAGCTCCGTATTATCTGCGGGTACGCGTACAGTCAGGTCACCCTTGTCGACCTTAAGAACCAGATAGGTCTTATCCTCGCCCTTGATCGTGCGAGTCTCGACCGCTTCGATGCGAGCAGCCCCATGATGGGGGTAGACGACGGTGTCGCCGACCTTGAAAGACATGTGGCAAGTACCCCTTCCGCTGAACGCTATCTTACCACGTCACCGGGGGCCGAATGAATGCCCTTTACCCTATAAGGGCTGGTCATCAGGGTTATAGGGCTCGCCGGAATTACCCTGCGGCACATCACGGCACGCACGCCGAGGAGCCCATATTAGCTCTGCGTCACCAGTCGTCAGCGCACAGTACGCGCGACGGTAAGCGGCTTCGCTACGTCCAGCGGAGGGCCGGACTGCTGACGCATCACAGCCGCGCATCCGGCGGGCAAATGACAGGGCTCGTCGGCCGCATGGCTTATCAGGCTCCATACTACTAGTAGTGACATGGAACCAGCGCCGGAGGGGTGCGTGCCGGTGAATCCTGGCGGAGAACCCGGGCGGGACGACGGCGGCCTGCCTCCGGTTGATATCGAGATCCCGGACGACGCCAGGGAACTCGACCGCGAGGTGCTCGCCTACCGCCGCGAAAAGCGTGCGCGGCGCCGCCGGGCCCGCTGGGACCGGATACTCGGGCCGCTGCGAGGGCACGGCGCGCTGCTGCCGCTCGTCGCCGGCTGCGTAGCCCTCTCCATGCTGGCTGGGACACTACTGTCGGTGTTCAGCATCAGCCCCGCATCCGCTCCCGTCCTGTCGCGCTCAGCGCCCCCAGCCTCGAGACCGGCCTCAGTGCCAGCGTCGCAGTCGGCCTCGGCTGTGGCCACCCAGCTGCCGGCCGGAACGGTGGTCGTAAAGGGCAGAGCCATCCCGGTGCGCAGCCTGCGCAGCGTAGTGCTGGCCCTGGTTCCCGCGGGGTGCAACTGCAGCCAGACGCTGCGGCAGCTCACCACCCAAGCGGCCCGCGCCCGGGTACAGGTGTACTTCGTGGGCACCCCGAGCGCGATGCCGGACGTGAACGCCCTGGCCCGCACGGCCGGCCAGGGCACCGCGGTCACCGTCAAAGACGCAGAGAACGTGCTCGGCTCGGCGTATCATCATGCCGGGCTGACGATCGTCCTGGTGCGGGCGGACGCCTCCGCTACCGTGCATTGGAACCTGACCGAAGGACTCCAGCTCGAGGACGAGCTGCGCATGCTGGGCACCGGCGCCGGCAGCGCTTCACCGGAGCCGGAGCCGCCCACTTCCGCCAGCCCGACTTCGACCTGACACGCCGGTGGGCGCCCCGGCGGGCGGTTGCGCTCGGGGGATCGCTACGATTTCCGGCATCCGCCCGCGATGTGCCCCGAGCCTGAGGAGGCCCGAGCCGTGATCCGCAGTAGCCACGGCAGCAAAGTGCTGCGCCGATTCCTGATCGGCGCGCTGGCCCTGCTGATCCCTGTGCTCGCGGGGTGCGAGGCGGGAAACAACGCTCCCACGCTTGAGTTCCACCCGGCGGCGGCCGGCGCCTACGGCACCGCGGGCGCGGTCACCGTCGACAACGCCTTCATCCTCGGCGGCCGGAACAACACCCTGCTGGCGTCTGGCAGCTCGGCCAGCATGTTCCTGTACCTGTACAACGGCTCCGGCAGTGCCGACAAGCTGACCTCGGTCAGCGCGCCCGGCACGGCGACGTCCGTACAGCTCACGGGCGGCTCGGTCACCGTGCCCGCAACGGGAGCAGCCGACCTGAGCGGCCCCGAGCCCCAGATCGTGCTGCACGATCTGACCAGCGCGCTGCCCAGCGGGAAGACGGTCACCGTGGACCTCACCTTCCAGAACGCGGGAGTGCTGTCGCTGACGGTCCCAGTGCAGGCACGGACGTCGTACTACTCCTCCTACTCGCCGCCTCCTCCGAGGGCGAGTTCTATAAAGCAGCCGGGCGCGAGCGGTACGGCTACCCCGACCCCGAGCCCGAGCCTGGGAGCATCAGCTCGGCCTTCCGCGAGCGCCTCGCCGACCCCGTAGCGGGCGGCCCCGCAGGGGCCCGTTTACGCAGCAGCCGAGTCGAACTTGTAGCCGAGGCCACGGACGGTCACGATGTGCCGCGGATTTGCCGGGTCGACTTCGATCTTGGCCCGCAGCCGCTTGATGTGGACGTCCAGGGTCTTGGTGTCGCCGACATAATCCGCGCCCCATACGCGGTCAATCAGCTGCATCCGGGTCAGCACCCGGTCGGCGTTGCGCAGCAGGACCTGCAGCAGCTCGAACTCCTTGAGCGGGAGCTGGACCTGGCCGCCGCGGACGGTCACGACGTGCCGATCGACGTCCATCCGGACCGGCCCGGCCTCCATGGCCGACACGGTCACCTCATCCGTCTCGCCCCGCCGGCGCAGCACCGCGCGCATCCGCGCGACAAGCTCACGGGAAGAGAACGGCTTGGTCACATAGTCGTCCGCGCCAAGCTCTAGGCCGACGACCTTGTCGATCTCGCTGTCTTTGGCGGTCAGCATGATCACGGGCACGTTGGACCGGGAGCGCAGCGCCCGGCACACCTCGCTGCCCGGCAGCCCGGGAAGCATGAGGTCGAGCAGCACCAGGTCCGCACCGGTACGGTCGAAGGCGCTCAGCGCGTCCGGGCCGGTGGCGCAGACCGCGACTTCGAAGCCCTCCTTCCGCAGCAGGTAGGAGATCGCGTCGCTGAACGATTCCTCGTCCTCGACCACGAGCACGCGTGTCACTTGGGTGCCTCCCGACGAACGTACGAGCGCGGGCCCTCGGCGCGCGTTGCTGGGCGGAACCTGAGCCAGCATGTCAACTCCGCAAGGGCAGGGAAAGGGTGAACGTGGAGCCTGCACCCTCCACGCTCCGGACCGTCAGCGAGCCGCCGTGCGCGGCCGTCACGTGCTTGACGATGGCCAGGCCGAGTCCGGTCCCGCCCGTCGCACGCGAGCGGGCGGGGTCGACGCGGTAAAAGCGCTCGAAGATCCGCTGCAGGTCCCGCTCGGGGATCCCGATCCCCTGGTCCTCCACGCTGATCTCCACCCGGTCACCATCGCGGCACGTGGTTACCAGCACCCGGGTCCGTTCGGGACTGTAGGCCACGGCATTCTCCAGCAGATTACGGATCGCGGTCAGCAGCAGATCCTCGTCCCCGAGGACGCCGAGCCCACGGTCGCCGGCGTCGGCCAGCGTGATCCCCCGGGCGTTCGCCTTCATCCGGCACCGGTCCAGCGCCTCGGCGACGATCCCATCTACCTGCACGGGAGCAGGATCGGGGACGGGCTCGGCGGCCTGGATGCGCGACAGCGTGATGATGTCCTGCACCAGGTTGGTCAGCCGGGATGCCTCCTGCCGCATGCGGCCCGCGAACCTGCGCACCGCGTCGGGATCGTCGGCGGCGTCCTCGACGGTCTCGGCCAGCAGGGCCAGTGCTCCGACGGGTGTCTTCAGCTCGTGGCTGACGTTCGCGACGAAGTCCCGGCGGACCTCTTCCACCCGGCGGCTCTCGGTCTGATCCTCAGCCAGCACCAGGACCAGGCCCTCACAGCCGACGTCGCCGCCGAGCGGGGCGACCCGCACCGCGAAGCTGGTCATCCGGCCGTCGCTGCGGCCGCCTACGGACACCTCGAATTCGCCCTCGCGGATCTCGCCGTCGCGGCGTACCTGCCGAGCCAGCGCGAGCAGCTCGCTGGCCATCAGCCGCTCGCCGTTGACCAGGCCGTAAGCTCGCGCCGCGTCGCTGGCCCGCAGCACGCGATCTTCCCGGTCAAGGACAACCGCGGAAAACGACAGGACGGACAGCACGGAGGCGATGCCCGGCGGCAGAGCCGCGTCCTCCAGCGACGTCCCGTTTCCCCTCTGCATGCCTGCCGGCATCACCGCGCTCCGGATAGCCGGTACCCGGCGCCCAGGGCAGGCAGCCACACGCCGGAACAGGTCAGGCCCACACACCTGATCGTAAGCGCCAGCATCCCGGACATCCCAATGCGGGCGCTGTGCGTGCGACTATTACCCCACTGTTTGCCACTGGTCCATTATCGGGACATTTTCGAGATGGTACGCGCTTCCCTGGACGCCGCCTGCCGGACGGACACGCCTTACTCAACGGCCGCCCGGGCGCCGCCTAGCGGCCCTGGTTCTTCACGGCTTCCGCGGAGGCGACCGCCGCCTGCGGATCCAGGTAGCGGCCGCCCCGCCCGACCGGCTGGTAACTAGCGTCGAGCTCGTAGACCAGCGGGATGCCGGTCGGGATGTTGAGCGCGGCGATCTCGTCATCGCTGATGCCGTCCAGATGCTTGACCAGGGCGCGGAGTGAGTTCCCGTGGGCGGTCACCAGGACCGTCCGGCCAACCGCGAGGTCCGGGACGATGGCCTCATACCAGTACGGCAGCATGCGGTCCAGCACGTCCTTCAGGCACTCGCTGCGGGGCCGCAGCTCGGGCGGCAGCAGCGCGTAGCGCGGATCGGCCGCCTGGGAGAGCGGGTCGCCGTCGGCGATCGGCGGGGGCGGGACGTCGTAGGACCGCCGCCACAGCATGAACTGCTCGTCGCCGAACTCATTGCGCGTCTGCGCCTTGTCCTTGCCCTGCAGCGCCCCGTAGTGCCGCTCGTTGAGCCGCCAGGATCGCTGTACCGGCAGCCACAGCAGCTCGGCGGCCTGCAGCGCGATGTGCGCCGTCTGTATCGCCCGCGTCAGTACCGAGGTATGCAGCACATCGGGGCGCGTCCCCGTCTCGCGCAGCAGTCGGCCGGCGCTAACCGCTTCCTCAGCCCCGGTCGCCGAGAGACCGACATCCACCCATCCGGTAAAAAGGCCCTTGGAGTTCCACTCGCTCTCACCATGGCGCAGCAGCACAAGATTTCCCATGCGGCAAAGTTTATCCGCCGCGGCGGCACTGCGCTCTGCCGCGTTGGCCGCGCTGCCGGGCCGCCGCTGACCGGGCGTTCCGCCGAATGACCGCCTATCGCGCGGGAACACTGGGCGACACGCTGAGGTTGCTAGGTCGGAGGTGCATACCTGTGCCGCGAAGCGTCCCCAGGCGGATCGCGACGATTAGCGTCCATACGTCACCGCTCGATCAGCCGGGCACCGGCGACGCCGGGGGCCTCAACGTCTATGTCGTTGAGGTGGCCAAGCGGCTGGCCGAGCGAGGCACCGAGGTGGAGATCTTCACCCGGGCGGTGTCGCGGGATGCTCCGCCGGTCACCGAACTAGCCCCCGGCGTGCTGGTCCGGCATGTGACCGCCGGACCGTTCGAGGAGCTCGACAAGGCCGACATCCCCGCCCAGATCTGCCACTTCACTTTCGAGGTGCTCCGGATAGAGGCGGCGTACGCGCCCGGGCGCTACGACCTGGTGCACGCGCACTACTGGCTTTCCGGCCAGGTCGGCGCGGTGGCCAAGGAACGCTGGGGAGTGCCGCTCATCCAGTCGATGCACACGCTGGGCAAGGTGAAGAACGCGGCCCTGGCGACGGGCGACTCGGCTGAGCCGGACACCCGGATCCGCGGCGAGGCGGAAGTGGTCGCCGCCGCTGACCGCCTCGTGGCCAACACCACCGAGGAAGCGCGCCAGCTCATCGGGCTCTACGGCGCGGACGCCTCCCGGGTGAGGACGGTCCACCCGGGAGTCGATCTGTCGGTGTTCCGGCCCGGCCCGCAAGCGGTTGCCCGGCGGGCCCTCGGCCTGCCGGCGGACGCGATCGTGCTCTTGTTCGCGGGCCGCATGCAGCCGCTGAAGGGCCCGGACATCCTGTTGCGTGCGGTGGCGCAGATGATCAAGCGGGAACCGGGGCTGGCGGCCCAGCTCGCGGTGGTCTTCGTGGGCGGTCCGAGCGGATTGGGACGCAACGACCCTGACATGGTGACCCAGCTCGCCGCCCAGCTGGGCATCTCCAGTGTGGTCCGGCTGGAGCCGCCCTGCTCTCAGCCGGACCTTGCCGAGTGGTACCGGGCCGCGAGTGTGGTGACGGTGCCGTCGTACTCCGAGTCCTTCGGCCTGGTGGCGCTGGAGGCTCAGGCCTGCGGTACCCCGGTCGTCGCCGCCGCCGTCGGGGGCCTGCGGACCGTTGTGCGGGACGGAGACTCCGGCGTCCTGGTGGACAGCCACGACCCGGCCGACTATGCGCGCGTCCTGAGCACGCTCACGGCGTCCCCGCGGATGCTCGCCCGGATGTCGGCCGGCGCCATCCGGCATGCGTCGGGGTTCGGCTGGCGGGCCGCGGTCGATCAGCTCCTCGGGGTATATACAGGAGCGGTGAACGAGGCGAAGGCAACGGTGGAGGCGTGACCGCCGGAGGCGCCGAAGCCGAGCCGGCTGCGGTCATAGCGGGGGCCCTAACGGACCTGGGCCTGTCCTATGAAAATCCCAGCCCCGGAGCCTACCTGGTGAAGCTGGAAGGACAGCACAAGCTGGCCACGATGACCTGGCTCATCGCTGGCCAGCACAGCCTGCATGTGGAAGCCTTCTTCTGCCGCAAGCCGGACGAGAACCACGAGCGGTTCTACCGTTTCCTGCTGGAGCGCAATGGGCGTACCTATGGCGTCCACTTCGCCATCGACCCGGTAGGTGACGTCTATCTGGTCGGCAGGCTGCCGTTGGTGGCGGCCGCACCCGGCGAGATCGACCGGCTCCTCGGCTGCGTGCTCAGCTACTCAGATGAGAACTTCGACGCCGCGCTGGAGCTTGGCTTCGCGTCCGCCATCCGGCGGGAATGGGCCTGGCGGGCCAAAAATGGCGAGAGCCTGGCGAACCTGCGCGCGTTCGCCCGGTTCGCGGACCCAGATGCGACGGCCGGGCACCCGGCAGAGCCCGGGGGGACCAGGAATTCACGGCAATGACGAGCGCGCCATGCTCTTGATCGGTAATGTCACCGAGGGCCAGTGTTATCGGCGTAGCAAGGCAACTATGCGTCAGGGCGAGGACCGCGCCCAGCTGGCCGGAACGCATAGGATACGGCTGACCAGCCGCTGCCGATCTGCGCGCTATGGCCGGTTCGCCGCCATCTGCCGTGGGTAAAGTGGCCAATGTGAACCGGCTAGGCGATCTCGAGCGTGCAATCATGGACGTCCTGTGGGGAACGGGCGCGTCGCTCACAGTACGTGAAGTCAGTGCGCAGCTCACCGAGCGTGACTTGGCTCATACGACGGTGATGACCGTGCTGGACAGGCTGGCCAAAAAGGGCTTCGCGCGCCGCGAGCGGGACGGGCGCGCTTGGCGTTACCGTCCCGCTGCGACCAGGGAGGCGTACGTGACCGAACTGATGCTGACGGCGCTGGAGCAGACGGGCGACCGGTCCGCCGCGCTCGCGCGGTTTGCCAAGTCGGTATCAGGGGCAGAGGCCAGTGTGCTCCGCGGTGCTCTGGACGAGATCGAAGGTGACGGCGGGGGCTGATGACTGGATTGGCTGACGCGGCCCTGCTCTCCGCCGTCGCCATTGGAAGCGTGCGAGGTTCGTCGGCACTAGGTGCCGCACGGTGGCCACGGCGGTCGCCGCGCGCTGCGATCCTGCTCTGGCAGGCTCTGGGGCTCGGTGGCGGCCTTGCCGCTATCGGGGCCCTAATCGAGCTGGGCGTGCCTCCCGGGGCGACCAGTGTCGCCAACGGGATAACCCAGGTGGCCGCGGCCGCGGCCGATGGGCGCCTGTTTCCGGTCGGGCAGCCGGTACTGCCCATTTTCCTGCGGCTCGCCAGCCTGATCATGGGGCTGGCGCTGCTGGCCCGGCTCTGCTCGGTGCTCGTCACGTCGTCCGCCGTGGTGATCCGGGCGCGCCGCCGGCAGCGGGCTCTGCTGGCCTTGCTGGGCCGTGGTGATCCCAAGGCTCCTGGTGTGCTGGTCGTCGACTATCCGGCGGCGGCCGCGTACTGCCTGCCCGGACTGCGGTCCCGGATCGTGGTCAGCGTCGGCGCGCTGGACCTGCTGCGCCCCGCAGAACTCGCCGCGGTGCTCGCGCATGAGCGTGCTCATCTGCGCGAACGGCACGATCTGGTCGTCCTGCCGTTCACGGCGCTGCGCCGCGCCTTCGGCTGGTCCCGGGTCTGTGCCGACGCCCACAAGTCTGTCGCCCTGCTGATCGAGATGCTGGCCGACGATCGCGCCCTGCGCGCCCGGCCAGCGCGCGCGCTGGCCGGGGCGCTAGCCCGCTTCGGGACCGCAGGCTGCGCCGAGAGCGCACCGGCCGGGGCACTCGCCGTCTCGGGCGCCGCGCGCGAGGGTGACATGGCAGCGCGGGTCACCCGCATCATGACGCCGGTACCACCCATCGCGCTGGCGGTCCGGGTGGCGGTCGTGTGCTCGGCCACGCTGATCGTCGTGGTGCCGATCGCGCTGCTGGTCCTGCCGAACTGAGCGTGCGGTGCCGACGTGCCGACGGCCGGATGTGGGGCCGACGTGCCGACGGCCGGGCCGCAGGCGGAGGGCCTACCAGGGGCCGTAGGGCCCAGAGCCCGAACGGCTGCCGGTCTTGAAGTCCCTCACCTTGGGGCGCACGTCGACGAGGTAGATCGCGCCAGCGACGAAAGCCGCCACCGGAAGGATCGAGATCACCGACGCACCACGCAGGTAGAAGGCATAGCCCAGGCCGACGACCGTCGCAACGCCGAGAATGATCAGCCAGATCGGCTTGGTCAGCTTGCCCGCGGCCACGAAAGCCGGCGCGGGCCTGCGTACCGCGTCGATGAAAGCGAACGCCTCGAACACGAACGCGGCGATCGAGATGACCGCGAAGAAGATATTGAGCGGCGTCATCGCCGAACCTGTCAACACGCCATCCACGCTATCTGGTCCGGCCGGGTTGATCTCCGGTTCCGGCCGCACCGCCCAGGCCGTCCACCGACGGCGCCAATCTGCTGCTGGCGGCCAGCCGCGGCCGCCGGTCCGTTACTCCTCGTCCCGCGCCGGAATATCCACCGGCCAGCCGGTACCCTCGGTACCGGCGTCGCTCGCCAGGTCCGGGTCGGCCGCCGGAGCGTCGCCGCCGTCCGCGACGTCGACCGTGGCCGCCGCCCAGGTCCCGGAGGCACGGCCACGGCCGGCGCGTATCCGGCGACCCGGCCGCCCGCCCGCCGGGGAAGACGGCTCCGCCCCTGCCACTGGAGTGGGCATGATGGTGACCGAAGCCGCGTCATCGGACAGCGAATCCACGGCCGTGCCGCTCTCCTTGCGGAAGGACTCATAGATCTCAATCAGCACCTGCTTCTGCCGCTCCGACAGGGTTGGGTCCGCGAGCAACGCCGAACGGACTCCAGAGTCCGCGGGCTGGTCCTCCAGGATGCCGGCCTGTACGTACAGCGCCTCAGCGGAGATCCGCAGTCCCTTGGCGATCTGCTGGAGAATCTCGGCACTCGGCTTGCGCAGCCCGCGCTCTATCTGGCTGAGATAGGGGTTGGAGACACCCGCCGCCTGCGAGAGCTGGCGGAGTGAGATCTTGGCCTGCTCACGCTGCTCGCGGATATAGTCACCGATCGAGTTCACTGAGACCTGAGGCATGGCCCCATTGTTGCCCCTGCTGCTTGCAATTGCAAACGGGGTGCAAACGGCGGCGCGGCCGCCGGCTAGAGCCTAGCGCCGGGTACGGACCGGCCCCTGAAGCGACGCGGGTGCCCGCCAACTGCCGGTTCATCCGCCGATGCCGAGGAAGCTACGAGCCTCGGCGGCGATCATCGGCGGCCTCTGCGCCAGCTGCGCTAGCTGGGCCGCCCGCTCCACGAGCTCAGCGTTCCCCCTGGCCGGGCGCCCGCGGGCGTAACTCAGGGTGTCTTCCAGACCAACCCGCAGGTGACCGCCGACGGCCATCGCCGCGAGCATGACGGGAAGCGAAGTGCGGCCGATCCCGGTAGCTGACCAGGTGGCATCCGTGGGCAGGGCGGCCGCGGCCTGGACCAGCGTCGCCGCGTCCCCCGGCATACCGCCGGGGACACCCATGACCAGATCACAGTGCACCCGGCCCCCGGCGGGCGCACCCAGCTCGTCCAGCAGCCGGTGCAGCGTAGCGATGTGGCCGAGATCGAACAGCTCGAACTCCGGCACGACACCCAGCTCCCGCGTCCGGGCATAGAGCTGGCGGATGAACGGCCACGGGTTCGCGAAGACCTCATCGCCGAAGTTGACGGTGCCGCACGTCAGCGAGCAGGCGTCCGGCCCGGCCTCCAGCACGGCCAGCCGGTCACCGAAGCTGTCCGTGACCGCGCCGCCGGTGGACAGCTGGACCACGAGGTCGGTCGTCTCCCGTAGCGCGGCGACCGTGTCCGTGAGGCGAGTCACCTCCAGCGTCGGGCGGCCCCGGCCGTCCCGGATGTGCACATGAATCACGGCCGCCCCCGCGGCCTGGCACTCTTTCGCGGTGGCGACGAGCTCGTCCAGGGTCACCGGCAGCGGGGGCGTGGCGGCCTTATCCGCCTCCGCGCCGGTCGACGCCACCGTGATCAGTGTCGCGTTCTTCCCCATGCGGGCTTTCACGCCCGAGTCACCAGCTTCCATGCCCTCAGCATTCCCCTTCGGTCATCCGCCCGTCCACCGCCCCAGGGGCCGCGTGGACGGGGCCCGGCCAGGAGGAGCGGCCGTCAGCGCGCGGGCACCTGGGTGAGATGCTCCCGGGCGAAGGCGAGCGACTCGGCCAGGTCCGCCATCCGCTCCTCACGGGTCAGCGCCCGGCGCGTGTTGACCTCCAGGACGACCACGCCCGGGTATCCGTCGGCGGTGAGCTGGTGCAGGACCTCCGCACACGGCTGGCTCCCCCGGCCCGGTACCAGGTGCTCGTCGGGAAAAGGGCCGTTCGGCACGCCGGTTCCGTCGGCCAGGTGCACGTGGGCCAGCCGGCTGCCTAGTTCGGCGGTCATGGCCAAAGCGTCGGAGCCGGAGGCCGCCGTATGCGACAGATCGAGGGTCACGTGGGCGCATTCCATGCCGGTGGGGTCCCAGGTGGGAGCGTACGGAACGATCTCGCGGCCCCCCGCCCGCAGCGGGAACATATTCTCCACCGCGAACATGACGTCGGTCTCCTGCGCCATGGCGGCAAGGCCTGCCTCAAAACCGACGGCATAGTCCCGCTGCCAACGGAATGGCGGATGCACCACGACGACCCCGGCGCCGAGCCGTTCGGCTAGATCCTTCGAGCGGCGCAGCTTCTCCCACGGTTGCCGTCCCCAGATCAGCTGGGTGAGCAGGAGGCTGGGTGCGTGCACGGCAAGGACGGGGAGCTGGTGATAGTCGATCAGCCGGCTGAGCACGTCAACGTCCTGGCTCACCGGGTCGGTGTAGACCATGACCTCGATGCCGTCGTAGCCGAGCCGGACAGCCGCCTCGAAGGCGTCCGGTGTCCGGTCCGGGTAGACAGACGAAGTCGACAGCGCCACAGGTGTGCCGGCCGGCCGGTCAGCGTCGCTCAAGACCCTTCCCTCCACGCACGGTGCACGGGTTCCCCCGTCGAGCCAGCTTATGTTGACACCGGTGCCGTTTACTCCATCCTGGCCCTCGCCGTGCCTGCGGGCCGGTACGTATCGGCGCTCCGGCGGAGATGTCGGCGCAGGGCCGCGGCCGGCCGGGGAATGTCAGGACCGGAGGTTAAGGTGCCAGCCATGGCTAAGTCACCGGCAGGCAGCGTCTTCCGCTGCACAGAGTGCGGCTGGCAGGCGCCCAAGTGGGTGGGCCGGTGCGGCGAGTGCCAGGCGTGGGGCACGATCGAGGAGGCAGGAGCGTCCCGCCTCGTCCGGGCGGGCGTCCGGGCGGCTGGGCCGGGCCTGGTCAGCACGCCTGCCGTCCCGATCGCGGCCGTGGATGCCCGGGCGGCGAGCGCACGGCCCACTGGGCTCGACGAGCTGGACCGGGTGCTGGGCGGCGGCCTGGTCCCGGGGGCGGTAGTGCTACTGGCCGGCGAGCCGGGCGTGGGTAAGTCGACGCTGCTCCTCGAGGCGGCGGCCCTGGTCGCGGGGTCCGGGTCCGTCCTGTACGTCACCGGTGAGGAATCAGCCGCCCAGGTCCGGCTACGGGCGGATCGTATCGGCGCGATCAGCGAGCGCCTGTTCCTGGCAGCGGAGACTGATCTGGCCGCGGTGCTCGGTCACGTCGAGACGGTGAAGCCCGATCTGCTCGTCATCGATTCGGTCCAGACGATCAGCGCGGGCGGGGTGGACGGCGCCCCGGGCGGCGTGACGCAGGTCCGCGAGGTCGCAGCGGCGCTGATGGGGACGGCGAAGGAGCGGTCGCTCGCCACGATCCTGGTCGGTCACGTGACCAAGGACGGCTCGATCGCGGGCCCGCGCACGCTGGAGCACATGGTGGACGTGGTCCTGCACTTCGAGGGAGACCGGCACTCCCAGCTGCGCATGGTCCGCGCGGTGAAGAACCGCTACGGCCCCACCGACGAGGTGGGCTGTTTCGACCTGGGTGAATACGGCTTGATCGGGCTCCCGGACCCGAGCGGCCTATTCCTGTCCCAGCGCAGCGAACCGGTCCCCGGCACCTGCGTAACGGTGACGCTGGAGGGCCGGCGTCCGCTGGTCGCTGAGGTCCAGACGCTTGTCGGGCCGTCGGTGCTCGACGTGCCCCGCCGGGTCACTTCCGGCCTGGACGGGGCCCGGGTCGGCATGGTGCTCGCCGTGCTGCAGCGGCACACGGAGTTCAGGCTCGGCCGCCAGGACGTCTACGCCGCGACCGTCGGCGGTGTCCGGCTGACCGAGCCCTCGGTCGATCTGGCCCTGGCCATGGCCCTGGCCAGCTCGGTGTCAAACCTGAGCACCCTGACCGGTGTCATCGCGATCGGCGAGGTCGGCCTGGCCGGCGAGGTGCGCCGGGTGAGCGGCATCGCGCGACGGCTCGCCGAGGCCGAGCGGATGGGATTCCGCCGGGCCGTCGTTCCCCCGGGCTCGGCCGGCTTGCCGGCCTCACCACCGCCCGACGGGCGAAAAGGCCATCTCGCGGTCGTTGCGGAGGACTTTAAGGGCCTGATGGAGGTCCGGGAAGTCGAGAACGTCCGGCAGGCGATCGCCGCCGCTCTGGGCGAGTGAGCCGAGCAGGCTTCGGCGGCCAGGACACCGTAGCCCCGCGGGCTTCACTTCAGCCGGAAGGCCCGTCCCGGGCTTTCCACCGCACCGCTTTGCGCCGCGGCTACATAGGTGCGTTGCGAGGCGGCGAGCACGGGGGACGAGCAGCCCCCGGCGCTAAGGTGACGATTCCATACGACCGGCACCACGACGGGCACGCCCCGGCGCAACTGGGTGACGCGGGACGCCGCATCCTGCAGGCAGGCCCCCGAATTCCAGGCCAGCTGCGATCCGTGCGTGACCAACACCCGCAGGGACCTTGGACCGATACCGAAGGTGCAGGTGGCGTTGTCCGTGGAGACAACATCAATCTGGAACGTTGGCATGGCGTGCGCCCCGTAGCTGGCCTTGCTGGGCAGAAGGGTGAGCACGATGTCGGCCGGCGGACAGGTGCTCGCCGCGGCCGTAGCCCGGCCCGTGCCGCTCGCGGAGGGGGCTGGACTGGCGGCGGTGCCGGAAGGGGCCGCCCTGGCCGCGGATCGGCCCGATGTGGCCGGCGACGTCGTGGGTGAGGCGGGCGCCCCAGACACGAGCCCGCTCGATGTTGCGGACGGGGCCGGGGACGTCACACCGGGCTTAGCCGCGGGCGATGTGGCGGCCCCGCTCCCGTATGCGGCGGGGGCCGCCTTACCTGCCTGGCCGGTCCCGGTGGTCTGGGACGCCGGTTTCCCGCCGACGAGACCGGAGCAGGCCCAGATCAGCAGCCCGACGACGCCTAGGCCGCCCACCAGCGCAAAGAACCGGCGCCGCCAGTACGCATCGGCCGGAGCGTTTTGTTCTTCGTTACGCTGCACATTCGGATCCATACGTTTAGTATTATCGGGAAGGCCGGATCCGCCCCGCCGACCCGCCGGCCGACTGGGCCGTCCGGGAAAGGCTCTGACGTGCAACAATCGGGCATTGTCATGACAAGCCCTTATCTGCAGCCGGTCCTCAGCTGGTACGCGGATCACGCGCGTGACCTTCCCTGGCGCTCCTCCGACGCATCCCCCTGGTCGGTCCTGGTGAGCGAGATCATGCTCCAGCAGACGCCGGTGGCGCGTGTCCTGCCCGCACACCAGGAGTGGCTCTGCCGGTGGCCGACACCCGCGGATCTCGCCGTGGATCCGCCAGGCGAGGCAGTCCGGCAGTGGGGCCGACTCGGGTATCCCCGCCGGGCCCTGTGGCTGCACGCGGCCGCGCGGACCATCACCGAACGCCACAACGGCGAGGTTCCGGCGTCGTATGAGGCACTGCTGGCGCTGCCCGGGATCGGCCGTTACACGGCGGCCGCGGTCGCCAGCTTCGCGTTCCAGCAGCGGCACGCGGTCCTCGACACCAACGTGCGGCGGGTGATATGCCGCCTGGTTTCCGGTGCGGAGTTGCCCGGTCGCACCCCGTCGGCCGCTGAATGGCGGCTGGCCGAATCCCTGCTTCCCGCCGAGCCCCGAGTCGCGGCCCGCTGGTCCGTGGGCATGATTGAACTCGGCGCCCTGGTCTGTACCGCCACGCGGCCGCGCTGCGCCGTGTGCCCGGTGGCCGACGGCTGTTCCTGGCTGAAAGCGGGGCGCCCACGCGCCGCCCATCGGCCGGTAGGCCAGCGCTACGAGGGGACCGACCGGCAGTGCCGGGGCCGCCTACTGGCCGTGCTCCGTGACGCCGAGGGGCCGGTTACCGGCAGCTATCTTGAGGCGGCCTGGCCGGTACCCGTTCAGCGGGCGCGGGCACTGGACGGCCTGGTCGCCGACGGCCTGGTGGATGCCCTGCCCGAGGGCCGATACGCCTTGCCGTGCTAGCTGTGTTAGCCCGGGGGGCGACCCCCCGGAACCCCCCGCATGCGCTCCGCGCCCGCACGGTGGTACATCGCCGACACACCGGCCACTCACCCGAGCGTTCGGCCCGGGTTCGCTGGGCCGGTCACAGGCGGCTCGCCGTGACCCGCTGTGGTGCTCGCCGATAGCACCGGCCGCTCACCCGGACCTTCGGCCCGGGTTCGCTGGGCCGGTAACGGGTGGCTCGCTCGCTGTAGCCCGCTGTGGTGATGCAAAAAAGAAAATGCCGGGCCGCTTTCGCGGCCCGGCATTTTCCCAACCCAGTATCGGCTCGGCTAGCTGACGGCGGGGGGGCCGTCGGCGCTGCTCGCCGGCTCGATCTCCTCCGGCGGGGCGTCAGGCACTGCCCCCGGCTTGGCGATCCCGGTGAAGGTAAAGGTGGCCGTCGGCCCCTCGCCTTCACTGTCGACAATGACGATCTGGCCCGGCCGGAGTTCACCAAAGAGGATCTTCTCCGACAGCGAGTCCTCGATCTCGCGCTGGATCGTCCGGCGCAGCGGCCGGGCCCCGAGCACGGGGTCGTAACCGCGCTCCGACAGCAGCGCCTTCGCGCCCGGCCGGAGCTCGAGACCCATGTCGCGGTCCTTCAGCCGCTCATCGACCTTCGCCACCATCAGGTCCACGATCGTGAAGATCTCGTCGCGGGCCAGCTGGTGGAACACGATGATGTCGTCGACACGGTTGAGGAACTCGGGCCGGAAGTGCTGCTTCAGCTCTTCCTGCACCCGGCCCTTCATCCGCTCGTACGAGCTGCGGGACTCGTCCGCCTTCGCGAAGCCGACGGACACGCCCTTGGAGATGTCCCGCGTGCCGAGGTTCGTGGTCATGATGATCACGGTGTTCTTGAAGTCGACCGTCTTGCCCTGAGCGTCGGTCAGGCGGCCGTCTTCCAGAATCTGCAGCAGCGAGTTGAAGATGTCCGGGTGGGCCTTCTCGATCTCGTCGAACAGGACCACCGAGAACGGGCGCCGGCGCACCTTCTCAGTGAGCTGGCCGCCTTCCTCGTACCCGACGTAACCGGGAGGGGAGCCGAACAGCCGCGAGACGGTGTGCTTCTCCATGTACTCGCTCATGTCGAGCTGGATCAGCGCGTCCTCGTCGCCGAACAGGAACTCGGCCAGCGTCTTGGACAGCTCGGTCTTACCGACACCGGATGGGCCCGCGAAGATGAACGAGCCGCCGGGGCGCTTGGGGTCCTTCAGGCCGGCCCGGGTCCGCCGGATGGCCTGAGACAGCGCCCTGATGGCGTCGTTCTGGCCGATGACGCGCTTGTGCAGCTCGTCTTCCATCCGCAGCAGGCGCTGCGACTCTTCCTCGGTGAGCTTGAACACCGGAATGCCAGTGGCCGTGGCGAGCACTTCGGCGATGAGCTCTTCGTTGACCTCGGCGACGATGTCCATGTCGCCGGCCTTCCACTCCTTCTCCCGGGTCGCCTTCTTGGCCAGCAGCTGCTTCTCGTTGTCGCGCAGCGCCGCAGCCTTCTCGAAGTCCTGGGAGTCGATGGCCGACTCCTTCTCCCGGCGCACCTGAGCGATCTTCTCGTCGTACTCGCGCAGGTCCGGCGGCGCGGTCATGCGGCGGATACGCATCCGCGAGCCGGCCTCGTCAATCAGGTCGATCGCCTTGTCCGGCAGGAACCGGTCACTGATGTAGCGGTCAGCGAGCTGGGCGGAAGCGACCAGGGCGCCGTCGGTGATGGACACCCGGTGGTGCGCCTCGTACCGGTCCCGCAGGCCCTTGAGGATCTCGATCGTGTGCGAGATGGTCGGCTCCGCCACCTGGATCGGCTGGAACCGCCGCTCAAGTGCGGCGTCCTTCTCCAGGTACTTGCGGTACTCGTCCAGCGTGGTGGCACCGATCGTCTGCAGCTCACCCCGGGCCAGCATCGGCTTCAGGATGGAGGCCGCGTCGATGGCTCCCTCCGCCGCGCCTGCGCCGACGAGGGTGTGGATCTCGTCGATGAACAGGATGATGTCGCCGCGGGTGCGGATCTCCTTGAGCACCTTCTTCAGCCGCTCTTCGAAGTCACCGCGGTACCGCGAGCCAGCCACCAGCGCGCCGAGGTCCAGCGTGTAGAGCTGCTTGTCCTTGATCGTCTCGGGCACTTCGCCCTGGACGATCTTCTGCGCCAATCCCTCGACCACGGCCGTCTTGCCGACGCCAGGCGCGCCCACCAGCACCGGATTGTTCTTCGTCCGGCGCGAGAGCACCTGCATCACGCGCTCGATTTCCTTCTCGCGCCCGATAACCGGGTCCAGCTTGCCTTCCCGCGCAGCAGCGGTCAGGTTACGGCCGAACTGGTCGAGCACCAGCGAGGTGGACGGCGCTGACTCAGCCGACGTCCCGGCCGACGCGGGCTCCTTGCCCTGGTAGCCGTGCAGCAGCTGGATCACCTGCTGCCGGACCCGGTTCAGGTCGGCGCCCAGCTTGACCAGCACCTGCGCGGCCACCCCGTCGCCCTCACGGATGAGGCCCAGCAGGATGTGCTCGGTACCGATGTAG
>Ga0302228_10001007_pt1 | contig 21748 bp, 21 predicted proteins | sample II_Palsa_N1_2_FD_193519 | JGI IMG/M metagenome (GOLD analysis project Ga0302228, IMG submission 193519) | Peat permafrost microbial communities from Stordalen Mire near Abisko, Sweden - II_Palsa_N1_2 | ecosystem: Environmental > Terrestrial > Soil > Palsa > Peat permafrost | place: Sweden... | reverse complement strand
CACCAGCACGTCGTTGACCTTGTACTCTTCGCACGGGTTCGAGAACATCATGTGCATGAAGTTCGCGCTATACGACAGTTCGTTCTTCGGATAGACGAACGGCTGGCCGATGCTGTACTTGTACGCCATCGCCACCAGCGTCGGCAGCTTCGCGATCATGCGCGTCGCCGAGATCTCGCGGTGCTGTGCGTTCGTGATGTCGAGCGAGTCGTGATAGAACGCCGACAGCGCGCCGACTGCAGCCACCAGAATCGCCATCGGGTGCGCGTCGCGACGGAAGCCGCGGAAGAAGAAGTGCATCTGCTCATGCACCATCGTGTGCTGTTTGACCGAGGCGACGAACTCTTCCTTTTGCTTCGCGTTGGGCAGTTCGCCCTTCAGCAGCAAATAGCAGGATTCGAGGAAGTCGGCATTCTGCGCGAGATTGTCGATCGGATAACCGCGGTACAGCAGCTCGCCCTTGTCACCGTCGATATAGGTAATGGCCGAGTTACACGCCGCCGTCGACATAAAGCCCGGGTCGTACGTGAACTTGCCGGTCTGGCCGTACAGCTTGCGGATGTCGATCACGTCGGGGCCAAGCGTGCCCTTGTAAATCGGCAGATCGATGGTCTGGTCGCTGTCAGAAAACTTCAGCGTTGCGTGTGTCTTAGAGTCGTTCATCTACGCTTTCCTTTTGCTATCACATCGCACACGTGCCGGACTACGGGTGCTGTTGTTGCTCGCCATGCTCCGGCTCAGGCTTTGCATTTTACGGCTACAGAGTCAATTCATTGCGGCGATTGACCGCAACAATCCATCTCGACCTCAGCAACATTCACTCTAAATTGCGCTGAAACCATTGCACGGCTCATGAATATTGGTCAGATAAAATCAGCCAGCCAACTGAAAGACAACGTTGAGAACGCAACAATGTTTTGCAACGGGCATGCAGCACGAGTGCGCGTCCTCTGAGATACTCGTTGCGTGTGATGCTTCCCCTGCAAAACACATCGCTGTCTTTGGCCCGCCGTTCGCGGCGGGCCTTTTTATCCAGTCAGAAGAACAGGACCATCAGATGAACGCCTCGCTCGAAACGCTGTTTCCGGACCTCAACCACACCGAAGACAGCATCGTCACCGCACTGAACCATCAGGACATCGTGGTGGCGTTGTCGGCGGCACTGAAGACGCAAAACGTCGCTGTGCTGCACATGTTGTATCCGCGTACCGACGCGCGCACGCACAGCAGCCTCGATGCACTCGTCGCCAAGCTGCACGGCAGTGGCCTGCACAAAGTCGCCGGACTGGTCGCCAATGAAGCGCACTACCTCATATTCAAGGAACCGGTGAAGGCATGGAAGGCCTTCCAGGAAATCCGCAACGACTCGCTCGCGATCGGCGTGCATTTGTACTATCACGGCCTCGTCGGCGAAGCCGCCGAACTCGCGCTCGACGCCGACGCGCATCGCAAGGCTTAACAGCCAGACCGCAGCCACGCCGCGCCCCCGTTGGAGGGCAGGCGTGGCCTGCGGCGGTAAGCAGGCGCGTCACGCCGGATCAGTCCTCGGGCCAGCCCTCCGAATCAGCCCTCCGAATCAGCCCTCCGAATCAGCCCTGATCGGCCGCGCCCACGCCGCGAATAAATTCGTCGATATAGCGATTGAACGCCGCGGGGTGCGCCAGATTCATCCCATGCGATGCGCCGCGCACCGTCTCGCGCCGCGCATCCGGCAGCCACGAGGCGAGCGCCGTCGCGGTGCGCCGGAACATGTCGGGACTCTTTTCGCCGTCGATCAGCAAGACCGGGCAGCGCACTTGCGCGGCCTCTTCCGGCGCATAGGCCGGCAGCGGATCGCGGAATTGACGCGCCAGCGTGTGGGCGTTGTCGGTCGCCATCGTGCGGAACGACTCGGTGCTTCTGGCCCAGAACCCCGGACGGCTCACCGAATCCACGAACAGTTGCAAGCCCGCATCCACCTGCCCCTCTTCGATCAGTTGCGCGGCGCGTGCACGCAGCGTGTTGACCGTTTCCGGCAAGCGGGCGGCCGGTCTGCCGGCGATCTGCAACGGGCCGCCCGGGTCGGCGAGCGTCAAGGTACGCACGTGCCGCGGATGGCGCTGCGCAAAGTAATACGCCACGCAGCCACCGCGCGAATGACCCACGACGTGGGCCGGCCCTTCGCCCAGGCGCTCGATGAATTCGGCCACTTCGTCGGCGTGGTCGCTCCAGCTAAACGGCATGTCGGGCGGCGTATCGGTCACCGGCCAGTAATGCGTAAGGCTCACGGCGACGCAGCGGTAATGCTTCGCCATCCCCGCGAGTTGCGGTTGCCAGTAGCGGTAATCGCACAACGAACCATGCACGAACAGCAGCAGTTCGCCCTCGCCTTCGACAACATAAGGCATGCGCAAGCCGCTCGATAATTCGATAAACAATGGGGATGAAACGGGATCAGGATGAGTCACGGGTCGATTCGGGGACAACGCAGCGAGCGCCCGTCGGGCGTGCTGGTTTTTCAAAAGTGGAGTGGAACGGATTGCGCCTGCGGAACCGTTCAGGCCGCAGGGTCAGCGAAACAAGGCAGTATTGTCACACAGTCATGACGCCCGCACGCCTGACGTGCAAATACCGCCGGCGCCGTGCGGGTTATTCGTACACGAGATCGTCCAGCAAGCCGGCTTCCGCTGCCGCGCCCGCACCGCGCACCGCGCAGGTGAGCGGCTCGTCCGCGATGCGCACCGCGAGGCCGAGTTCGGCGGTCAGACGCCGGCCGAGGTTGGCGAGCAGCGCGCCGCCGCCGGTCAGCACGATCCCTGTGTTGGCGATATCCGTCACCAGTTCGGCCGGCGCGCTTTCGAGCGCCGTCTTCACCGCGCCGATCACGTGCCGCAGCGGCCCGTCGATCGCATCGGCGATATCGTGATTGTTGATCTCGACCGTGCGCGGCAGCCCGTCGTCGACGCTGCGGCCAGTCGCATTCATGCGCTCCAGCGGCACGTCGCGCATCGCCGAACCGATGGTCTTTTTGACGTGTTCGGCGGTTTGCTCGCCGAGCAGCACGCCGTACACATTACGGACATAGTTGACGATGGCCGAGTCGAACTGGTCGCCGCCGACCCGAATCGAGCCGTTATAGGCCATGCCTCCCAGGGCGATCACGCCGACTTCCGTCGTGCCGCCGCCAATATCGACCACCATCGAGCCGGTGGCCGACGAAACCGGCAAACCCGCACCCACCGCCGATGCCAGCGACTCGCCGATCAGGCTCACCTTCCATGCGCCCGCGGCCACTGCGGCTTCCTTGATGGCGCGGCGTTCGACCTGGGTCGCCCCGGCCGGCACGCAGATCGTGAACGCCGCCCGGCGGCCGAAAAACGGCCGCGGCCGCGCCATATCGACGAACTGCCGGATCATGTGTTCCGCGGCGGAAAAATTGGCGATCACGCCATGCCGCATGGGCCGTACCGTCTCGAGATTGTTGGGCGCCCGGCCGAGCAGTTGCTTGGCCTCGCTGCCGACCGCCGCCACTCGCTTCTGCCCCGCCTGCTGATGCTTCTGAAAACACACCACGGACGGCTGATTCAGCACGATGCCGCCGTCGTCGGTGTAGATCAGCGTATTGGCCGTGCCAAGGTCGACCGCCACCGTGTGACGGAACAGACCCCTGAACAACGGATGGTGCGGCTTCGGTCTGGCCATAGATAGGCTCTGCGTATGTCGTTATCGCCCTTTTGGGGCGTTGCGGTGATTCCCCGTACCGCTGACATCCCGCCTCCCCTGGGGGCATGGCAAGACATCATTGCGGCGCGCGTGATTTTCACGCTAATGAACCATTAACGGCAAGCAGATCAAATTCTTTAGGCCGACTTGATTTATTTCCGCATTTTTCAGGCGCGCGGCGTGCCCAGTGCGCGCACCAGCGCATCGCGTCCCAGCACGACGCCGTCGCCTGAAATCGTATGACCAATACCAGGCAATGCAAACGCACCCACTGCGAAGCCCGCGTCGCTAAACGCATTGGCCGCGCGCTCGAGTTCGAGCACCGGAATCACCGGGTCTTCGACGCCATGCACCAGCGTCAAGGGCGTGCGGGCCCGGGTGGTGATGGGCGACGCGAGCCGGCCCGAATACGCCACGACCGCCGCCGGCGCGTCGTCGCTCGTGGCGGCGTGATGGAGCGCCATCATCGAGCCTTGCGAAAAGCCCACCAGCGCAAGCTTACCGAAAGGAAGCTGCCAATGCGCCAGCTCGGCGTCCAGCATGCGGCGCAGCGCGGGATAGGCGTCGGCGACGCGGCCGATGCGATTAGCCTCGTTCACGTCGCGCAGGCTGAACCATTGCCGGCCGCCGAAGCCACCGTCGAAACGCTCGCTGCCGTCGAGCGACGCAAAGGCGACCTCGGGCAGCGTGTTGCTCCAGGCATCGGCGAGCGGCAGCAGGTCTTGCGCATTGCTACCGACGCCATGCAGCAGGATCACCAGCGCGCGAGCCGGCGCATCGTGCGGCGCACCAAGCGGCGCGCGGCGCCAGCCATGTTCGAATTGTTCCCAGGCCATTGCGATTCCTCTCCCTTCCGATTCCGGATCTGTATCCGCTTCTGTTTCGCTTTTTGCCCGCGCAGCGAAGGCACCGCGATGCTTCGACGCGCAGCTCACAGCCGCGAGCATACGCTTTCACTTATCTTTTTGCCGCCTTTGCCCGGCTAGCGCCTGCCCGCGCCAATGACCCTTCTGCGGGAATGCAGGTATGCTTTTAGCAGCCGTTCCACCGCCGTCTTGCGCCTTCGCTCCCGCTGCCTTGCGCGCACGGCCTGTGGGCCGCTTGCAACTTGCACGCCCAGACACGCCGCAGGGCATTCGCCCCGGCGCGGCATCATCCCCGATTATTTTTTGCTCCGGAGAAACGATTGAGCCAGCCCACCCCTGCGCCCGCATCGCCCCCGCCGCCACCGCCGCCGCTCAAGGGCGGGCAACTCGTCCTCGCGACGATCGCCGTTGCGCTCGCCACCTTCATGAACGTGCTGGACACGTCGATCGCGAACGTCGCGATTCCGACCATCTCGGGCAATCTCGGCGTATCGGTGGACGAAGGCACCTGGGTGATCACCGTGTTCGCCGCCGCCAACGCCGTCTCGATTCCGCTGACCGGCTGGCTCACGCAGCGCATCGGCCAGGTCAAGCTGTTCGTCGGCGCCATCCTGATGTTCGTGCTGTCGTCATGGCTGTGCGGCATCGCGCCGACGCTGCCCATCCTGCTGGTTGCACGGGTGCTGCAAGGCGCGGTGGCCGGCCCGCTGATCCCGCTCTCGCAAGCCATTCTGCTCGGCTCGTATCCGAAGGAGAAGTCCTCGACGGCGCTCGCGCTATGGGCCATGACCGCCACCGTCGGCCCGATTGCCGGACCGGCGCTGGGCGGCTGGATCACCGATAGCTATAGCTGGTCGTGGATCTTCTACATCAATATCCCGGTGGGTATTTTCGCGGCCGGGGTCACGTGGATGATCTACCGTACCCGCGAAACGGCCACCCGTAAGCCGCCTATCGATGTAGTGGGGCTCGGTCTGCTGATCACCTGGGTTGCCTCGCTGCAGGTGATGCTCGACAAGGGCAAGGACCTCGACTGGTTCTCGTCGCCGGTGATCGTCATCCTCGGTATCACGGCGATCATCAGCTTCGCGTTCTTCCTCGTCTGGGAGCTGACCGAGGACAACCCGATCGTCGATCTGCGGCTGTTCACGCAGCGTAACTTCCTGGGCGGCACGATTGCCATTTCGGTGGCCTACGGCGTGTTCTTCGGCAATCTTGTGCTGCTACCGCAATGGATGCAGGAATACCTCAATTACCGCTCCGTCGACGCCGGCCTCGTGACCGCGCCGCTCGGCATCTTCGCGGTGCTGCTCGCGCCGGTGATGGGCCGCGTGCTGCCGCGCTCCGATGCGCGCGTCATCGCCACGCTGGCCTTTGTCGGCTTTGCGATCGTGTTTTACATGCGCTCCAAATACGTGATTGAAATCGACACGTGGCATCTGGTGCTGCCCACGCTGCTGCAAGGCATTCCGATGGCGCTGTTCTTCGTGCCGCTGACGGCGATCATCCTGTCCGGGCAGCCGCCGAATAAAATCCCGGCGGCCGCGGGCCTGTCGAATTTCGCGCGGGTGTTTTGCGGCGCGGTGGGCACCTCGATTGCCGGCAACGAGTGGAATAACCGCACCGTGCTGCACCACGCACGGCTGACCGAACGCGCCTCGATCGACAATCCGCTGTTTAACCAGCAGATCGATTCGACCCAGTCGTTGCTGCATATGAACAACCAGTCCGCCAATGCGCTGTTCGACTTCACGGTCAACACGCAGGCCGCGATGATGGGGCTGAACGACATCTTCTTCATCTCGGCGATCATCTTTATCCTGATCATTCCGCTGATCTGGATCACGCGGCCCTCCAAGGGTGGCGGCGGAGCGGATGCGGCCGGGGCGCATTGAGCGTGTGAACGGTGGGCGCGCGCGGTACAAGCGCGCCCCGCCCGGCTGGCCATGTGTCGTGGCTAGCCAGTAAAATCGCGGCGCATCCACGCTCATCCCTGCTCATGAACTACCAAGGCATCCTCGAACAGATTCACCAGGATCTGCAGCCCTACCTGGGAACCGGCCGCGTTGCCGACTACATTCCCGAACTGGCGAACGTCCCGGCCAGGAGCTTCGGCATGGCCATCGTCACGCCGGCCGGCAAGGTCTTCCGCACCGGTCAGGCGGATACCCGCTTCTCGATCCAGAGTATCTCCAAGCTATTCGCCTGCACCATGGCTTTCCGGCTGCTCGGCGATGAACTGTGGCAACGCGTCGGCCGCGAGCCGTCGGGCACGCCGTTCAATTCGCTGGTGCAGCTCGAAGCGGAGCAAGGCAAGCCGCGCAATCCGTTCATCAACGCCGGGGCGCTGGTCGTCACGGATGTGCTGTGCCGCCGTTTCGTGCGGGCCGAGACCGCGCTGGTCGAGTTTATGCGTCGGCTAACCGGCGACGTGACAATCGACTACGATTCGCGCGTCGCGCAGTCGGAGCTGCAACATGCGGACCGCAACCAGGCCATGGCGCATTTCATTGCGAGCTTCGGCAACATGGAGATGCCCGTCCACGCAGTGGTCGAGGCGTATTGCCGGCAATGCGCGATCTCGATGAGCTGCGTCGAGCTGGCGAAGGCGGCGCTGTTTCTCAGCAATGGCGGTGTCGTGCCGTCCACCGGCGAGCGCATTCTGGATAGCAGTTCGGCCAAGCGGCTGTCGGCTCTCATGCTAACGTGCGGCACCTATGATGCGGCCGGGGATTTTGTGTACCGCGTGGGATTGCCCGCCAAGAGCGGCGTGGGCGGCGGCATCGTCGCGGTATTGCCGGGTGAAATGGCGGTCTGCGTGTGGTCGCCGGGGCTGGACAGCAATGGCAATTCGCTGGCGGGCGTCATGGCGCTGGAGTGGTTGACGACGCAGACCGGGCGATCGATTTTTTGATCGCCCTCGCGCAGACACCCCGAAATCAGACCACGACTCGATCCTTGTCGTGGAACTGCTGCATCCAGTACGGATAAGGTAGCTGCGGCTGCGAGACCTGATTCAAACGTTCGGTCTGCGTCGCGCTCAACGCGATTTTCTGGGCGTCGAGGTTCGCAGCCAGTTGATCGGGCGTGCGCGCGCCGACAATGACCGAACAGACTTCGCGGCGTGCGAGAATCCAGGCCAATGCCACCTGAGCCGGCGAGGCGTCCAGTTCCGCGGCGATGTCGCACACTACGCGCACGACGGGATCCGCCTTTGCCGGATCGATCGGTGGAAAATTCAGCCTCGTTCGACGCCCGGTTTCACCGCTGCTTCCCTGCGTGTACTTGCCGCTCAGGTACCCGCCCGCGAGCGGACTCCACACCAGTAGCGCAACCTCATTCGCTTTTGCCACCGGCGCGATCTCATGCTCGACGTCGCGGCTCGTCAGCGCATAGTGAACCTGATTGCTGACGACGCGGGTCCAGTCCGTGCGGCCGGTAATCCCTTGCGCACGCTCCAGATCGCCCGCGCTGAAATTGCAGACCCCGACGTGCCGCACCTTGCCCTGCCTCACGAGGTCGTCGAGAGCACGCAGCGTTTCTTCCAGCGGAACGAGTTCATCGCGGTCGTGCAACTGGAACAGGTCGATATGATCGCGGCCGATACGCCGAAGACTCGTCTCCACCGACCGCATGATGTGCGAGCGGCCGAGCCCGACGTCGTTCGGGCCGGCTCCTGTGCGCAGTCGAACCTTGGTCGCGACCAGCATGCGCGACTCGTCGAGTCCAAGGTCGGCCAACACCTGACCGACCACCGCTTCCGACTGCCCTTGCGAATAGGCGTCAGCCGTATCGATCAGGTTGATACCGCGCTCGACGGCCATCGCGACAAGCCGGGTGGCCTGGGCACGGTCGAGGCCGGCAATTTCGCCCCAGATGCCGGTACCGGAACCAAAGGTCATGGCGCCCAGAGAAAGGCGGGAAATGCGCAGGCCTGACCTGCCGAGTGTGCTGTATTCCATAGCGAACCCTTTGATATGAATCCCTTGATGAACGATGGGCGGACAACATCCATCGAAACGAACCGTTGGGATGCATTGTGGGGAAACGCGAGGAGAAACTGAATGACACGAATGGCAATTGTAAAATGACAGTTAGTCATTAATGGGCCGTCGCGTCGCACTAGAGCTAACGCTTCGCAGTCGACTCGTTGCTCGCGAACAGTTCGGCGAGCCAGTCGATGAAGACGCGGGTTTTCGCACTCAGGTGTCGATTTGGCTGATAGGCAACAAAAACGGGAACCGGATCCGATAACCAGTCGCTCAGGACGGTTTCGAGTGCGCCGCTTTGAACGTGCGTTGCGGCGGAAAACGTCAACGCATGGACGACGCCGAGACCGGCCAGGCCCATGGTCAGACATGCCATGATGTCGTTGGCGGTCAGTCCGCGCCGATTCTGCACTTCCACGCGTTCACGTTCCTTCGTCACCACGATCGGAAAGGGTCGATTAGTGCGCGAGGCGATGGTTCGGATGACGACGTGACCATGCTCAAGGTCCGCAGGATGCGAAGGCCGCCCGTGCTTGTCCAGGTAGGCCGGCGTCGCACACAGGATTTGTCTGACGGCACCGATCTGTCGCGCGACGAGCGATTGATCGAATATCTCCCCCGCGCGCACCACACAGTCGACATTCTCCGCAATGAGGTCGACCGGACGATCGCTGATCCCGAACTCGAGCTCGATATCCGGATAACGCTCGACGAACGCCGGCAGCGCGGGAAGTATCACCGATAAACCTAACGGCACGGGCAGATCGACGCGCAACCGTCCTCGTGGGTTGGTCTTCGCGCGCGACATCGTGCCCTCGAGCTCCGCGAGATCGCTCATCAACTGCTGCGCGCGTTCGTAGTAGGCGGCGCCGTCCGCTGTCGTCGAGACCTTGCGCGTTGTGCGGTTCAGCAGCTTTGTGCCCAGTTCGACTTCGAGCGACGCGATCAGGCGGCTGACGGCCGTCTTCGGTAAATCGAGCACCTGCGCAGCCTTGGTAAAGGTCCCGCTTTCGACCACTCGAATGAACGCCTGCATGGCCTGAAACTTGTCCACGGTCTGACTCCTCGCTGTTCCATACGGTCTGCCCGATTGTTTCACTGAAGAAACAATGTGGAATCGTAGCAACGATTTATCCCGCTGTGCGTATCCGGTAACGTTCACTCATCGCAATCGTTGACGAACTTCGACGGCGCTTCGAACCGGTCACGGGCTCATTCGTACCGCTTGCGCTGCCGCGCCGAAGTTTATTTAGGAAAGGAAAGTATTCATGTCTATCAATGAAGAGGTCCCGGTCGCGGATCGCCCGAAGGCCGTCGTCATCGGAGTGGGACCGGAGCAAGGACTAGGCGCGGGCCTGTCTCGCCGATTCGCGGCCGAGGGGCGTCATGTGGTCATCGCGGGGCGCACCGAAGCGAAGATCGAACGGGTACGCGAGCGGATTGTCGAGGCGGGCGGCTCGGCAAGCACGGTCGTCATGGACGCGACCCGCGAAGCGGATGTGATCCGCTTGTTCGATATCGCGATGCAGGCCGACGAACACGGCGACAGCGCCGATCTCATTGCCTACAACGCCGGCAACAACCAGCCTCTCGATCTGCGGACGATGGAAGCGGACGTCTTCGAATCGTTCTGGCGGCTCAACTGTTTTGGCGGGTTCCTCGTGGGTCGCGAGGCCGCCCGGCGCTTTGCGCCTCTCGGCCGAGGGTCGCTGCTTTTCAGCGGGGCGACGGGCGCGCTTCGAGGCATGCCGAACTTTGCCCACTTCGCGTCGAGCAAGGCCGGCTTGCGCATGCTCGCTCAAAGCATGGCCCGCGAATTCGGCCCGCTCGGCCTGCACGTGGCCCATGTCGTGATCGACGGCGGTATCGACGGGGAACGGGTGCATACGCGCTTCACCGAGCATGTCGAACAGAAGGGCCTCGACGGCCTGCTCGATATCGACGCCATCGCCGATGCATTCTGGTTGCTTCACCGCCAGCACCGTTCGGCCTGGACGCACGAGCTCGATCTGCGCCCGTTCAAGGAAGCGTTCTAAACGATCGCACATCCCAACCCAGTCAATTTCGAGGAGTCAGCAATGAAGCTTATCGGTCCATGGTTTTCCGGCTATACCCGTCGGGTCGGCATCACGCTAAAGCTGCTCGGCATGCCGTTCGAGCATCTGCCCTATCACGCCTATGAGGAGCAGGAACTTATCCGTCCGTTCAGCCCGATGGTTAAGGTGCCGGCGCTCGCACTCGACGACGGCACGGTTCTCTTCGATAGCGCCGCCATCATCGACTACCTGCATGAAGAGGTCGGACCGGAACGCGCATTGCTCGCGCCCTCCGGCAAGAATCGACGCGATGCGTTGCAGTTCATTGGCATCGCGTCCGCCATCTACGGAAAGCTCAGCGATATGTACGACGAGTCGATCCGCCCGCCCGAGCATCAAATCGCCAGGATCGTCGAATCGCACCGCCAGCAGGCATTGGCGGGATTTCAGATGATAGAGTCGAGGACCGGTACTGGCTGGCTGGTGGGCGATGCGCTGTCTCAAGCCGATGTGATGGTCGTGATCAGTTGGCAATCCGCATCATTGGCATTCATGCCCGATGTCGTTCACGCCGCGGCCTTTCCCAAGCTTGCCCGACTGGCCGCGCGCGCGATGGAAATGGATGCGTTCTCCAGCACGCTACCGTTCAAGGGGTAGCGACAGCGCGCGCGAAGAAGATGTCGCGACTCTCGCGAATCGATGCGGAGTCGCTGCACGCTTCGGCATTTAAAGACTTGACACAGCCTTTGCTGGTAGACGTGTTCGCAAGATATCCAGACACTTTTCCTGTTCGGCTCGCCGCATCTCATAGAACGACAGTTTGGCGCTTCGCGGTTTGGCGCGCGAGTCATTCGGACGGTAGTAGCGGATAGTCAAGAGAAACCGCCCTCGCTCTACGCTAACAATGTTCTGATAAAGAATCACCGTGCGACTCACCTGACAACGATCGTCAAAAAATATCGCACGCGTCATGAAATTCATGCTTATTAGCGCGCCAAAAGGGGCTACAAAAAGCATAAAAACATCGCCGAAGCTTAAGAACGGGTCCGATTGCGCGAAAACGAAATAGCACACTGCAATTATTAGCATAACGACGACCAGAAGCGGCATTGCAAAGCGACTGCCACGCACGATGAGTTCTGGCTGAATAGTCTGAGGTAGGCTGCTCATATTTGGAGTAAAAGTTTTAATGGGTGGTTCGCACGGCCCCGAGTGTTGCTTTGCACATCTAGCCGCCGCGATCGATATTGCTGGCGAACTCTGATGGACTGGGACGGTATTCTGCACGAAGGTCAAGGAGTTGGGGCAAGAAGCTGAGGGATTAATCCAGCCAGCATAGATTCCGGTTTTCCTGAAAGTGCGCACTGTCGGCGAACCGGCAACTATTACTCTGCCCTTGTTCATCTGCATTTTGGAGTAATGCTCAACGACCCACAGCGAACAGCAATCACTCTCCAAACATGACATAAACGTAATCCAGGTGTCAGTATCGCGAAACGCCCCTCCGCACACAATGAACGTAACTCATCTCCTCAAGGTTTGGCGGTGAGTCCCGAGGCTTCATTCATCGTGAGTGACGCCGACCACAGTTCAGTTCAGGAGGCAGTTCGCCATGAAGACCCTAATCTACGCAGCGCTGGTTGCCGGCGCACTGGCCGCCCCGGTGCTTTCCTTTGCACAGGAAACTACAACCCCGATCACACGTGCCGAAGTGCAGGCGGACCTGGTGCGTGTCGAACAGGCCGGGTATCACCCGAACGTCAACGATGTGCACTATCCGGCCGAGATTCAGGCAGCGGACGCGCGTCTCGCAGCGCAGGACGCGACGACGCAGAGCGATACGTCAGTCGGCGGAGTATCGATCGGCTCCTCGCAGGCGGGTACACCCACGAACCTCACAGGTGCTCAATCAATCTTCGCTCATCACTGATCCAGCGCTTTCGGGTGAGAGCGTGCTCGACTTGCGCGTGGCGGATTCGCATTTGACTCCACGCGCGAGTCGGCCGCTTGGCGCAGCTTTCCACCCGTATCTGCTTTAACATCACCGTCATTTCAACAATACTTGAAATATAGAAATGAATGGTCTATTGTTCCGGCATGGACTCAAACCTCGTTGTGCGCGCCCTGAGCGCGCTCGCCCACGAATCGCGCCTTGCCATCTTTCGCCTGCTGGTTGTGGCCGGTCCGGACGGCATGGCTGCTGGTGATATCGCACAGAAGCTTGATGTTTCGCCTTCCAGCCTCTCGTTCCACCTGAAGGATCTGTCTCATGCAGACCTGGTAACGCCGCGACAGGACGGGCGTTTCATCATCTACACGGCGAACTTCGACGCCATGACGGACCTGATCGGGTTCCTGACGGAGAACTGCTGCGCCGGCGCAACATGTGCCGCGAGCGATCTCCCAAACTGCTGCGCAGACAAACCGTGAAGCGCATGCACATCCATGTTGCGGTCGAAAACCTGGGCAACAGCATCGGCTGTACATCGTCATTCCCGTCATCCTTGCCCAGTTGCTGCGTCGGCATCTGCTGGCCAAGGGCAAAGCCTATTTCCAGCAGACGGTCGCAAGTCTCGGTCCGTATTCAATCAGCGCACTGCTCGCGACACTCGTCCTGCTATTTGCCTTTCAGGGCCAGGCAATCGTCAAGGAACCGCTCGTTATCGCCATGCTCGCGATGCCGATCCTGATACAGGTGTTGTTCAACTCGGGCCTTGCATACCTGTTGAACCGGCGGCTCGGCGTTGCGCACTGTGTTGCCGGGCCGTCCAGTCTGATCGGTGCCAGCAATTTCTTTGAGCTGGCAGTCGCCACCGCAATCAGTCTGTTCGGCTTTCATTCGGGCGCGGCTCTGGCCACGGTGGTCGGCGTGCTGATCGAAGTGCCGGTGATGCTGTTCGTCGTCGGCATGGTCAACCGCTCGCAGCACTGGTACGAAACGAAACGCAGCATCAAGGGGTAACCGCTATGAGCGTCACGATTTATCACAATCCCGATTGCGGCACGTCGCGCAACACGCTGGCCATGATCCGCAATGCCGGAATAGAGCCGGAAATAATCGAGTATCTGAGAACCCCGCCTGACCGGGAAATACTGAAGGACCTGATTGCTCGCGCCGGCTTGACGGTACGCGCCGCGCTGCGTGAAAAGGGTACGCCCTACGCCGAGCGGGGTCTGAGCGATACGTCCTTAAGCGATGAGCAGTTGCTGGATGCCATGATGGATCATCCAATCCTGATTAACCGTCCATTTGTCGTCACGCCGCTAGGCGTGCGCCTGTGCCGGCCCTCCGAAGTCGTGCTCGACATCCTTCCTGCTGGGCAGAAGGGGGCATTCACGAAAGAGGACGGGGAACAGGTCGTCGATGGCGAAGGAAGGAGGCTTCTCTAATGACGCAGGACATTCCCAACGTCAGCACCCCGCACCTCAACGTACCGGATCTGCAGAAGCTCGAACCGCGCACGGTTTCGCAACACGCTCCGCGAATCCTTTTGCTGTTCGGCTCGTTACGCCCCACCTCATACAGCCGGCTTCTCACCTTGGAAGCCGCACGCATCCTGCGCCATTTCGGCGCGGAAACGCGGGTTTTCGATCCGCACGGCTTGCCGCTGGTGGACAGCGTGCCGGCCGACCATCCCAAGGTGGTCGAACTGCGCCAACTCTCGGAGTGGTCGGAAGGGCACGTATGGTGCAGCCCAGAACGTCACGGAACCCTGACGGCAGTATTCAAGAACCAGATCGACTGGCTACCGCTTGAAACCGGCGGCGTTCGCCCGACGCAAGGTCGCACGCTCGCGGTGATGCAGGTGTGCGGCGGATCGCAATCGTTCAACGCTGTGAACGCGCTACGCATTCTCGGCCGGTGGATGCGCATGGTGACCATCCCGAATCAGTCGTCGGTGGCGAAGGCCTGGCAGGAGTTCGACGCAAACGGCCGGATGAAACCGTCGGCATATTACGATCGCGTCGTCGATGTGATGGAAGAGTTATACAAGTTCACGCTGCTGGTACGTGACCGCTCGGACTACCTGACCGATCGCTACAGTGAACGGAAGGAAGCGCGCCCGCAGCTTGCAACGACATTGGCGGCCGCCGCCATGAACCAGGAAGCGGTCACCACCGATGCAGACACTGACGACAGCGAAACGCAGTGACGGCCAGCGCGTCATGGTCTGCGGGACCGTGCTGCCCGGGTTTAATCTGGCGATCTGCCTACCGATACATGTTTTCGCAATGGGTAAATGGCTTACCCGCAGAAGATGTCCAGCCGAAATCGCCCCCCTCAACGCCGCATCAACGACCACAACAACAGCGCCAGCAACACCACCACAACCCCCTGCCAGAACAGCACCGGATCGCTCTCGAGCAAAGGCTTGCGCCGAATCGGCGCAAGCGCATCTCGACCGCTCGAAAAGCGCTCGAGATCGGCGCAGACTTCGAGCACGTCCTGATACCTGCGCGCCGGATCGGGCTGTAGCGCTTTCTCGAGCACCAGGTCGAGCCATTGCGGCGCGTCGAGCCGATACTGATAAAGCGGCACGCGGCCATTAAAGCCGTAAGGCAATTTGCCGCCGCTGAACAGCCGGTACAGCGTCACGCCAAACGCGAACACCTCGGAGCGCGCATCGCCCTGCGCGCCCTTCATCAACTCAGGCGCCATATAAGCGGGCGAACCCGGTGCGACGTCGGGCCCCGGCAACTGCATGCCCGGCATATAACCGAAACCGAGATCGAGCAGGCGCGTGCTATCGCCCCGCATCACCAGCACGTTCTCGGGTTTGATATCGCGATGGAAGATATTGCGGCGGTTTAGCGCAGCGATCGAACGGCCCAGTTGCTGGGCGATCCCAAGCGCGCGCGGCAGCGATATGGGCTGAGGCGCCGCCAGCAGTTTTTCGAGCGTGATGCCTGCGCCGAGCGGCATCACTACATAGAGCCGGGTTTGCCGGTCGGCATCGACCGGCATCGGCGCGAGCACGCCTTCGTCGTCGATCTTGCCTGCCAGCCAGCGCTCGCGCACGATCGACTGGCGCACGTTCTCGTCCTCCCCAACGCGCGGCTTGGGGAACTTGAGCGCCAGTTGCGTGTTCGGATCGGCCAGATCGTAGCCGGCGAAAATCCGCGAATAGACACCATCGTTCAACACGCTCGTGAGCAGATATCCATCGACCACATCGCCGGCGTCGGGCACGGCCGGAATCGGCAAGACACCCACCACTCGCTCAAGGTACCCAACATCGAGCGAAGGCAAAGCGCCCACATCGAGCACCGCGCTCGTCACGTCGTCATGCGAGCCTCGCGTCACCGCCAGCGCGCCAAGCCGGCGTGCCGTGTCGAGTGCGCTACCGCGCGCCGCCAGCACCGTCTGCAACTCGCGCATCGGCACGCGGCGATAGAGCCCGTCGGAACACATCAGCAGACGGTCGCCCTCGCGCAGCTCGAGGGTTTCAATGCGCGTCACCAGCGCCGGCAGCATGCCGACCGCATGCGCCACATAAGAACCGAAGGCGACCGGCACGACATCGTCGTCGCCGACCTGGGTCAGTTGACCATCGCGCAGCAGATAGAGCCGCACATCGCCGGCCGCCACCAGATACGCGGTCGCGCGGCGCACGATCAGCGCCGCAAAGGATGCGGCCATCTGCGTCAGTGCGGGATCGACGCGCCCCATCTGATGCAGCCAGCCGTGGATTGCCTCAAGCGCGCGCGCAGCGGCCACGCCAGGCTGCAAGGTGTCGGGGAGTCCGTAGTAAGCGTCGATAAAGGTCCGCACCGAGAGTTCGGCCGCCACCCGCCCGCCCTTGCTGCCGCTCACGCCATCGGCGAGAGCAATCACACTGCCGCGCGCCACGCGCGCCGCCAGATCGCCAAGCATCACGCCGACGTAGTCTTCGTTGATGTGATCCTGCCCGCGTCCGCGGGCAGGGCAAGAGACACAACCGATCTCGAGCGCGGCGCACTCGCCGCGCTCCGGCCGCAACTGCAGGTCGATTTCCTGGCCGCCCATGCCGCGACGGCTAACTGCCCTTCCCTCCGGATCGTCCGGCGTCCGGCCCGTGTTCGGTGCGGACAAGCTATCCGGGGAGAAGGGTTCATTCATTTACTTTTTGCCGTGAGTCATCACGTCGCTTGTTTCCAGATCGTGCTCGATCTTCTCGAGCACCTGCGGCGAGCGCTTCTTGAGCATCATCAACCAGACTGCGCCAACCAGCATATACGCGACGAACAGATAAGGGAGGATGTTATACGGATAATCGGGCACCGGATACACGCTGCCGATCACCGCGCCGACCATCGCCAGAGCGCCGAGCACGCCCCACACCACGTTGATCGATTTGAGCTCGCCCTGCTTCTTCAGATAAACCGGTGCCGCGATTGCGACCAGGAAATACACGACCAGGAAGCCGAAGGTCGCAAACGTGCTCGTATAGCCGAACGTGTTGAGCGGCCCCGTGCCGAGCATCGCAATGCACACCACGAAGGTCACGATCGAGGAAAACGCAACGGCCAGATACGGTGTCTGGTGCGTACGGTGCACCATGCCCATCGAGCGGTGCACGAACTGATAGCGGCCCATCGAATACAGCAGGCGGCTCGCCGAGTTGATACACGCGAGGACGCACGAGAACGCGCTGACCGAGGCGATCAGATAAAACACCGGACCGAGCGGCGAGGCGCCGACACTCGTGAGCAGCGTGCTGAGCACGGCCGAATCGCCGCCGAGCTTGGCTACGTCGTCGTGGTAGGCGATCGTCATCGAATAGGCCACAAACATGAAGAACAGCCCCGACAGGATCACGCACCAGACCACCGCACGCGGAATCACGCGCAGCGGATTCCTGGTTTCCTGACCGAGCGAGGCCGCACTCTCGAATCCCACGTACGAGAAGATGCCGAGCACCATGCCCTGTGCCATGCCCTTACCGCTAACACCCTGCAGCCCCAGTTGCGTATGGTCGACGATATGGTCCGGGTGCAGTGCGAGCACATAAATCAGCACACCGCCCACAATCACCACCGAAGCACCTTCGATCGCCAGCGACAGGCGCGAAGACAGCTTCACGTCACGTGCCGAGAAGAACCAGGCGAGGCCGATAAAGATCGTGTAAATAGCCCACGACGGAATCGCCATGTTCCAGGCCGAAAAGGCATTCTGCACGAACACCACGCCTGCCGCCCCCACCCCCATCGCCGTACCCACGTAAGCCGCAATCAGGCCCCAGCCGGCAATTCCACCCGCCATCGGTCCAAGTGCGCGTGAGATATAGATAAAGAACGACCCGGCCGACGCGATCCGGCTCGAGAGCGCAATGATGCTCATGCTCACCAGCAGCAACCCGAGCGTCGAAAGACCATAAATCAACCAGGTCCCCGCGCCGGCCAGCGCCGCGATGGCGGTCACATTGATCGACGGCGTGAAGGTTGGAGAAAGGTTCGCGATGGATTGGCCAATGACCTCGGGGAAACCCAAAGTGCCGGCACGTAGTCCGCCGGACGATACCGGCGCTGCTTGCGTACTGCTTTGCGGAGTGCTCATGTAGGGCTCCTGATAGATGGGTGAATCAACGTTGCGTGCGCTCAACTTTTCCACAGTCAAAAATCTGGAAACAACTCAATTCATGTGTTCCATCCGGGGATCCACGAGGTACCCGCGAGCGGAATGCGCGCCATTGCCGCGGCTTCCACGGTCAGCGCGACGAGATCCTCGGGCTCCAGGTGATGCACGTTCTGCTTGCCGCACGCACGCGCAATCGTCGTCAGTTCCATGTTCAGCGTCTTCAGGTAGTTGCGCACGCGGCGCGACCCTTCATCGGGCTGGACACGCTGTTCGAGCACCGCGTCCTGGGTGGTGACGCCCACCGGACACTTGCCGGTGTGGCAGTGATGGCAGTACCCCGGCGACGTGTTCAGCGCCGCGTACTCCGCCGCCGCCGAATGCAGCGCGCCGTTCTGAAAATACGTATCGCTGTTGCAACCGAGCGCCATCAGCATGCCCTGCCCGATCGCCACCGCGTCTGCGCCAAGCGCCAGGGCCTTCGCCACATCGGCACCGGTACGGATCCCACCCGAGACGATCAGTTGTACCTGGCCTTTCATGTTCAGGTCTTCAAGCGCGTCCACCGCCTGGCGAACCGCCGCCAGCGTCGGAATACCGACGTTCTCGATGAAGCAGGTTTGCGTCGCCGCCGTGCCGCCCTGCATCCCGTCGATCACGACCACGTCCGCGCCCGCATGCACCGCGAGCTTGACGTCGTTGAACGTACGGGTGGCGCCGACCTTCACGTAGATCGGCTTCTCCCAATCGGTGATTTCGCGCAACTCCTGAATCTTGATCGTCAGATCGTCCGGGCCGGTCCAATCCGGATGACGGCTCGCCGAACGCTGATCGACGCCGGCCGGCAACGTGCGCATCGACGCGACGCGCGGATTCACCTTCTGCCCGAGCAGCATGCCGCCGCCGCCCGGTTTCGCACCCTGACCGATCACGATTTCGATCGCGTCGGCACGGCGCACGTCGTCGGGATTGAAGCCATAACGCGACGGCAGGCACTGATAAACCAGCATCTTCGACGAGCGGCGTTCCTCCTGCGTCATGCCGCCATCACCGGTAGTGGTCGAGGTGCCCATCGCCGTTGCGGCCTGGCCGAGCGCTTCTTTCACGTTCGCGGACAGCGCGCCGAAGCTCATGCCGGCCACCGTGATCGGAATGTCGAGCACCAGCGGCCTTTTGGCGAAGCGTGTACCGAGCACGGTCCGCGTCGCGCATTTCTCGCGATACCCCTCGAGCGGGTAGCGCGACAGGGAGGCGCCGAGAAACAGCAGATCGTCGAAATGCGGCACGCGTCGTTTCGCGCCCAGACCGCGAATTTCATAGAGACCGCGTTGCGCGGCGGCGTGGATATAGTCGATCGTCTTGCGGTCGTAGCCTTGCGACTCTTCCTGCTGCAAGCGGGCGAAGTGAACGGGTTTGGCTTCCATGGCGACCTTCTTCGAGAGCGTGTGTTCAATATTCCTGGTTCGCGTCGGCGTTCCAGTGATAGAGCGTGCGAGCGGAGCCGATCCGTTTGAACGACGCCGGGTCGTGGTCCATGCCGGCGGCGGCGAGCAGTGCGCGTACGGCGTCGAGATCGGCCTGCGTCATCGGCTCGTATTGCGCGTCCGCACCGAGCGATTTCACTTCGCCGCGCACGTACAGCACCGCTTCGTAAAGCGAGTCGCCGAGCGCATCGCCCGCATCGCCGCAGATCACCATGCGTCCGGCCTGCGCCATAAACGCAGAAAAGCTGCCCACCGATCCCCCCACCACGATGTCGCCGCCCTTCAGCGAAATGCCGCAGCGCAGGCCCGCATCGCCGTCGATCACCAGCAGCCCACCATGCGCCGAAGCGCCTGCGCCGTTCGACGCGAAACCCTTCACATGCACCTTGCCGCTCATCATGTTTTCGGCGACGCCGGTGCCCGCGCTGCCGTCGATCTCGATCGTCGCGTGCTGGTTCATGCCGCCCGCGTAATAGCCGGCGTGACCTGCGATGGTGACCCGCACCGCCGCATCCACACCCACAGCGAGGTTGTGCGCGCCGTTCGGCGCGACGACCGTCACCGCCTGGCCTTCCAGTTCGCTCGCGGGCTTGTGCAGGAACTGGTTCAACTCGCGGACCGTCGTGCGCTCCAGATCGAAAGTCAGGCTTTCCATACGTACATCTCCTCGGGTGCCGGTTCGAAGACCCTGGCGTTCTTGATATCGGGCAGATGCGCGAGCGAACGGAACTCGGAAGCGATCGCGACGTAGTCGTCGTTTTCCGCGACCACCGCCGGCTTGCAAGCGAACGGATCGCGAATCAGCGCGAGTTCGGTCGAGGTGCCCATCAGGAACGTGTAGAAGCCGTCGAGTTCTTCGAAGCCCTTCTGCAGCGCGACCGGCAGCGTGTCGCCTTCGCGCAGCCGCCATTCGAGAAAGCGGCAGGCGGCTTCGGTGTCGTTGTCGGTATCGAAGTGAATGCCTTGCGGTTCGAGCTTGCGGCGCACGCCATGCGCGTTCGACAGCGAACCGTTGTGGACCAGACAGAAGTCGTCGCCGGCGGTGAACGGATGGGCGCGGTCGGGCGTCACGGCCGACTCGGTCGCCATACGTGTGTGGCCGACCAGATGCGAGCCCTTCAGGTTCGCAAAGTCATAGCGCCCCGCGACCTGCGACGGTGAGCCGATATCCTTGTACAGATCGATCGAGCGGCCGCTCGAGAGCAGATACAGCTTCGGATATTTTTCGCGCAGCCATGTCTTCACCCGCTCGACGTCGCCTTGCACCGTCATCACGGCATGATTGCCTTTGGAGTCGACGCGCGCGGTGACGTCCATCGCCGCGTTCAGCGCTTCCACCAGCGGCTGCCATGCGAAATCCGCGCCTTCTTCGGTGAAGCCTGCGTAGAGGCTCAGCTTGCGCTGGCTCGCATCGACCGGCTTGCCGAACACCGCGAGGCCCGCCGAGTCCGGTCCGCGCTCGGTCATGCCGATCAGCATCGGCACCATCAGAACGCCCAGCCGCTCGCGCAGTGCAGGCGTCTTCACCAGCAAGCCGACAATTCCGCACATTGCAGTTCTCCTTAGAAAAATTCGAGGTAGGTCTTCAGTTCCCAGTCCGACACGTGGCGCATGTATTCGAGCCACTCCATCCGCTTAAGCTTGAGGAATTCGTCGGCAACCGGGCCGAGCGCATCGCAGATCACGCGGTCGGACTCCAGTGCGTCGAGCGCCTGTTCGAGGTTTTGCGGCAGCACGCCGATGCCGTGTTCCGCGAGCCGCGCGGGCGACCACTCGTAGAGGTTTTCGTTAGCCGGCTCGCCCGGCGACAGGCCGCGGTCGATGCCGTCGAGTCCCGCCGCAATCACCGCCGCGGTCGCGAGATAGGGATTGCATGAGCCGTCGGGCAGCCGCAGTTCGATGCGCTCGCCAGGCATGCGCACCATCGTCGAGCGGTTGTTGTCGCCGTAGCTGACGTAAGCCGGCGCCCACGTGGCGCCCGTCAACGAGCGGCCCACCACGAGACGCTTATACGAATTCACGGTCGGATTGCACAGCGCGGTCAGCGCCGGTGCATGCGCGAGCAGGCCGGCCGTGAACTGATAGCCGAGCGCAGAGAGTCCCATGCCGAGTGTGT
>Ga0302228_10001004_pt1 | contig 21775 bp, 19 predicted proteins | sample II_Palsa_N1_2_FD_193519 | JGI IMG/M metagenome (GOLD analysis project Ga0302228, IMG submission 193519) | Peat permafrost microbial communities from Stordalen Mire near Abisko, Sweden - II_Palsa_N1_2 | ecosystem: Environmental > Terrestrial > Soil > Palsa > Peat permafrost | place: Sweden... | reverse complement strand
CGGCTGGGGGCGGGGAGTGCGCATCCGGTGAGCCGGGCGTTGACGCGTTATGCCGCGTCGAACACATCGGGTGCGGCTACCATCTCAGCCGCATCAGCCGCATCAGCCGCATCAGCCGCATCAGCCGCATCAGCCGCATCAGCCGCATCAGCCACGGGGCACGAGGTGTCGCCGTTCGAGCGCACGCGCGAGCTGCGCGGCCTCGGGGTCGTCGCGGAAACGCCGGAAGGCACCGCCGTGCTCGGTCGCGCGGAGTTGTTACACGACCACGTAACGGGCTTGCAACCCGCGCCCGATTCCATCGACGGGCCCTGCGTCGGCCTGGCGCTCAACGGCCAACTGCTCGCCTGGTTCGGCTTCGCCGATGCCTTGCGCGCCGAGGCCGCCAGCGCGCTCGCCGAACTGCGCGAACTCGGCCTCGTGCGCCAAACGCTGCTGACGGGTGATCGCGATGCAGTGGCGCGCAAGGTGGCCGCCGAGGTCGGCATCGAGACGGTCGTCTCTCAAGCGCTGCCGCACGACAAGCTCGACTACGTGATGCGCGAACTCGAAGCGGGACATCATCCGCTCGTGGTCGGCGACGGCCTGAACGACGTGCTGGCAATCAAGGCTGGCGCGACCAGCATCGCAATGGGCGAACGCGGGATCGATATTGCGGTGGCTTCTGCCGATATCGTGCTGCTCGGTGACGACCTGCGCCGCATTCCGACCTGCATCCGGCTTGGCCGGCGCTGCCGCCGTACCGCGAGCATCAATGCGGCGATCGGACTGCTGTGGACCGTCGAGATCATCGCGCTTGCCGCGCTCGGTTTGCTAGGAGCGGTATGGGTGGCGATCCTGCACAACGTCGGCACGTTCATCGTGATCGCCAACGCAGGACGACTGCTGCGCATCGACGAAGACTCCGCATCGAAGCCCAGCCGGGACACGCATGTGAATGACGCGCAGGCCGCTGCGCCGCATTGAAGGGCAGCGACGGGTTTGACTGGGATTGCAGTAAAGCGCCGAGCGCTACGTGTCGGCGGTGACCTTGCCGTGCCTGACGGCCGCGTCGAGCTCATCGAGTTGCAACAGCAAGTCGTCGATCGAGCAGAGTTGGGGTTTGGTGACGTGATGGGTGTCGAGCAGTCTGAACAGACGCTTGCGCCAGTAATCCGGTGGCAGGATGCATCCGCCGAAATCCCCGCACACCGATTGCTTCATGACGCGCGTGATATGCGCGATGTCCTGATCGATTAGTGTAAGCATGTTCCGCCCCCGCGGTGGTCTGTACCTGGTCTACGCCAGCTTTTTATTTTGTCTGATTAAAACTGTAGCTCAAATTGGCAGGATGGCAAGCTGCGTGAAACGCCGGAAAAGCGCCACAGGCGTTTGCGGTCGGGCTGTGGCGGGTCGCGAGGATACTAAGGAAAACCATGATAGAAAGCTTTCGCAAAACGCCTAGACTGTAACCAAACGTAACTAAGTGTTGCTAATTCTGATTACGGGGATGATTAACGGGGCCGCGCCAGATTGGGCGCACAGTGATGAGAACGTGGTGAAGTGAAGCCGCGCATATGGAATGGCCGCAGAGCAATCTGCGGCCATTTTTTTCTTGACTGATGGGTTTGCACAGCCGCTGTAGTTTCCAGCGGTAGCAAGCCCCGGCGTCAGCCGCGGCTTAGGCAGCGCCTTAGTGACAGCGCTTTTGCCAGTGGCCATGAACCTTTACTTTGTGGCACACCGGATGGTGTTCCTCGGCGGAGGCCGGGGCGATAACGCCAAGAGTGACCGCGGCGAGCGAGATGGCAAGCAAAATTTTCTTCATGGGGTTTTCCTGGGTCAGACCGACCCTGTTGGTGAACGGCCCGCTATCTTAGCCCCAGTTGTGAAACGTTAATGTTAAGGAATTGCAAAAACCTGACCGGCCGGCTCCATGGCTTGCCGAAACGAGACAGCCGAGATTGAACGGCTCAACGCGCCTGACCGTGTCCGCCGCCACCGCCGTGCCAAGTACCACCGCCGCCATGGCCGCCGCCGTGCCAGCCGCTGCCGCCATGCCAGTACCGGCCGCCGTGCCAATACCCGCCGCGTCCGTAGTAGCAGCAACCGCCGCCGCCGCCCCAGATGCTGACCGAGCCGTAGGCCGGTGCGTACCCATAGCCGTACCCGTAACCGTAGTCGGGATAGTAGGCTTGTCCGTAGTCCGGGTAGGCCGGCCCGTCGTAGTACGGATATCCGTAACCTGGCGCGACGGCGCAGCCGGCCAGAACTGCCACCACCCCGAGCGCCGCAATTAGGCGAAGCATGATTGTCTCCCTCGATTCTCTTAAGAAAGAAATGCGCTTGCCAAGTTCCAGAACAATTGTGTCCACCGTTTACAGAAACAGTGGATGTCGATCGTGAGGGGGTGTTTCAGCGCGTCAGACTCGGTGTGCCCATTACGCTTCGAGCGCGAGTGTTGCAAAGGTCGCGAGCCAATGCTCTCCCATGTAGTCGCCGGCCACGTGCGCGAGCGCGCTGTCCAGATGTCGCTGGGCCGCTTCGTTGAGCAGCGTGCGACGGGCGTCACCGGCCGGCAGCGCGCGGGCGATCGAGCGCTGGCACCACGCACGGCTCAGATTGAGACCGTCTAGGTGAGCGATCTTGCCGTCGCTGCGATCGGTCACGGTGACCGGCTTGAACAACGTGACCGGTCTTTGCGCAGCGAGCTCAGGTAGAAACGCGTCGAACCATGTGGCGAATTGCGCGCCCGGCAGCACGCGCCGCATCAATTCGGCTTCCATCAACGACGGCGAGAGGAATTCATCTCCCGCTGGTTCCCACGCCTGACACGCCACGTCATCTAGGTACCAGCGACGCGCGGTTTCGACCACCAGCGCCGTCAGCGATTCGTGTGAGGTTTGCCGCGCGAAGTCGAGCGTCAGGGCGAGCGCAAACGCCATGTTGAAATGCGTGCCCACGCGTAGCGGATAGGTCGCCTTGGGCAGGAATTCTTCGAAGCGTTCGACAAAGGCTTCGGTTAGCGGTGCGAAGGTTTCGCTCCAGTGTGCGGCGTGAGGATGTTTGCGCAGCTTCAGCGCGTCGATCTGCGCAGACAATGCCAACAGCCAGCCCCAGCCATACGGCCGCTCGAAGCCGCGATTTTGCGGCAGGTCGAGATAGGCGCGCTCGCCGGCCACATTGGCCTCGGTGAAATGCTCGTCGACGACGGCGACGATGCGCGCTGCCTCAGGCAGCTCGGGAAAGCGCTCGAGCAGATGGAGGATGAGCCAGTAGCCGTGCACGCAGGAATGCCAGTCGTAGCTGCCGTAGAAGATCGGGTGTAGCGCGCGTGGTCCCTGGACGTCTTGCGGACCTTCAAGCGAGTGCGTCAGCTTGTTCGGGTACTCGCGGGTCAGGTGATCCAGCGCCAGATTGGCGAATTTCGATGCGATAGCGGGAGTGAGTTGGGCAGTCATGGCGTTTCGTCGGTAGCAGGTCAGAAGCGGAATATGAAGAGATACATCAGCACGGTGTTGACGGTCAACAGCAGTGGTGTGTGGTACGTCATTGTGCCTCGATCATGCCGTTCCGGTCCTTCAGCTCTGGCGGGGCGACCCGCGCCAACGGCGGCGCCGGTCGGTATTGCGGAGTGGGGGCTACAGCAGCTCTCGAATCCGGTGATACAGCATCCCAAGCTCAAGCGCCGGCCCGCGCAACGCCGGCCCTCCCGGAAAGCGCGCATGACGCAGCCTCGCGAACAGATCAAATGCCGCTGTTTCACCCGCCATGGCCTGAGCGACGATGCGCCCGGCAATCCCGGTCAACGCCACCCCATGCCCGGAAAATCCTTGCACATAGAAGTAGTTCGGATCGATCGAGCCGAAATCCGGCGCGCGATTGCGCGTGACGTCCACGAACCCGCCCCATGCATATTCGACCCGCGCATCGGCCACTTGCGGAAACACGCCCACCATCCGCTTGCGAATCTGCTCGGACAATTGGGCGGGCGACGCGCCCGTCGAACTGGCGCGGCCGCCGAACAGCACACGGTGATCGGCCGAGACGCGGAAGTAGTCGAGGAAGAAATTGTTGTCGCACACGGCTTCCCGTCTGGCGATCAGGGCGGACGCACGCGCTTCCCCGAGCGGCTCGGTGGCGACGATATACGACGCGATCGGTGCGATCCGCGCCGCGACCGAGGCGGGCAGCACATTGCCGATGGTCGCGTTGCCGCACGCAGCGACAAAGCGGCAACGAACTTCACCAGTCGCAGTCCGCACGACCGGCCGCTCGCCGCGCACGACTTCGACCACCGGTGAATGCGCGAACAGCAACGCCCCTTCGCGCCGCGCCGCTTCGGCAAGACCCAGGCAGTATTTCAGCGGATGCAGATGTCCCGAGCACGGGTCATAAACACCGGCCAGATAACGCTCCGACGCGACACGAGCGCGGATCTCATCCGTGTCGACCCACGAGAGCTTCGTATAGCCCCAGCGCGATGAGGCATCGTCCATCCATGAGCGCAGATCGGGCACACGCTTCGGCCTGGTCGCGACGGTCAGATAGCCCGGCGTGAAATCGCAATCGATCCCGTACCGTTCGATGCGCTCACGCACCAACGCCACGCCTTCCACGGACATCGCCCAGGCCGCGCGTGCCCCGTCGAGCCCGAGTTGCCTTTCGATGATCTCGTCTTTGGCGAAACCCACCAGCGTCTGTCCGCCGTTGCGCCCCGACGCTCCCCAGCCGGGACGATGCGCATCGAGCACGATCACCGACAAGCCGCGCGCCCGGCACTCGAGCGCAACCGATAGCCCGGCAAAGCCCGCGCCGATCACGCAGACGTCGGCTTCGAGCGCACCGTCGAGCATCGGATCATCGGCGAGTGGGCGCACGGCGCTCGCTTCGTAATAGGAGTCGCGGATCAGTGCATCCGCGCGGCGGTCGAGACTGTCAGCCATCAAAGCAGGTCCTTCATTCGATACCAGGCCATCGCGAGCACGAGGGCGGGGGTGCGCAGTGTAGCGCCGCCCGGAAAATCGCGGTGGCGAATCTTGCCGAACAGGTCGAAACGCGAGGCCTGGCCATCGATCGCCTCGGCGATCAGCTTGCCGGCCAGCCCCGTGGTATTGACGCCGTGACCGGAAAAGCCTTGCGCGAAATACACGGTGGGCGAGAGGCGTCCGAAATGCGGCGCGCGATTCATCGTGATATCGACGAAACCGCCCCATGCATAGTCGATCTTTACGTCGGCCAGTTGCGGGAAAGTCTTTAGCATATCGCGCCGCATCGCTTCGCCCAGATCGCGCGGCGCAAACGTCGAGTAACTGACCTTGCCGCCCCACAACACGCGGTGATCCGGCGCGGGGCGGAGGTAGTCGAGCACGAAACGGCTGTCGCAGATGGCAGCCTGCGCCGGCATCAGGGCCTGGGCGCGTGCGGGGTCGAGCGGTTCGGTGGCAATCACGTACGTGCCTACCGGCATGATCTTGCGCGCGAGTTCGGGTGCAAGTGCACCCAGCCAGGTGTTGCAGGCGAGCGCAACGAATTGCGCCCGCACTTCACCATGAGCGGTATCAATCACGTGCCCATTGCCCTCGCTACGCATCTGGGTCACGCAACTGTCTTCGAAAATCTGTACGCCCGCTGTGCGCGCCGCACGCGCGAGGCCAAGCGTGTAATTGAGCGGATGCAAATGGCCGCTATCCGGATCGAACAGACCGCCCAGATAGCGTGTCGACTGCACGTAGTGGCTCAAGCCGTCTTGCTCGATGTAACGGAAACGGTCGTAACCGAAGCGCGTGTGTGCTTCATCACGCCATTGCCTTAGTGATTCGGCATCGCGCGGTTTGTTCGCCGCATGAAAATAGCCGAACTTGAGGTCGCAGTCGATCTGGTGTCTGGCGACGCGATCCTTGACGATGTCCAGCGTCTCGAGTCCCATCTCCCACATACGTTTGACGTCTTCGGCGGGCATGTGCTTTGCGAACGTATCCATATCGCACGCAAAGCCGCCAATCAACTGACCGCCATTACGCCCGCTCGCCGCCCAACCGACTTTCGAGGCTTCGAGCACCGCAACGGAGTAGCCGCGTTCGGCGAGGTTGAGCGCGGTCGAGATGCCGGTGAGGCCGGCGCCGATCACGCAGACATCCACCTTCAATGTGCCGTCGAGTGGGGCGTGACGGGTCGTGTCGTTGAGCGTCGCCGTGTAGTACGACGCGGCATGGGGCTGGTTCGAAAACCGGAGCATAGGCAGAAAACACAATAAAGGCCGAGGCGCGACGCCGTGAGGCAAGCAATCGCGCTTCGGCGGTACAGGTTAGAACGCGTAGATGAACTGCGTGGCCAGCATGTCGTTGGACTTGCTATATGAGCCATCGTTGCGCAGGAACGTATCCTGAGTGGCCCAGTCGTGTCGGTATTCCACCTTCACGGTGATCTGCTGGGTCGGATAGAACAGCAGGTCCAGTGCGACGTCCTGGTGGACGGCGCCCTTGCACTCGAAGCCCAGGCCGCCGTTCGCCTTCGAATTCGCCAGGCAGCTTGCACCGATGCCGAAGCCGTCCGCCGTGTCCATACCGTTCGAGTTCAGCGCGACGCCACCGCCGCCGCCGCCGTTCTTGGTGTCGGCGAGCAGGTCGTAGCGCGCCGTCACACCCATGCGCCCGACCGTCGGCACGCTGAACTTGCGGTGCGCGAGCAACGAGATGCCGTACCACTGTGCCTGGCCGCCGTTGAATGCAGCGTTCTGTTGCTGACCGTAGTCGAGCTCGGCGTTGTACTGGACGTCCGCGAGCGTGTAAGCGGCATCGGCTTCGGCGAAGAAGAAAGTGCCAAAGGCGCTCGGTGCCGCACCACCTACGCCGTATACCGGATTGCCGCTGGAGTCGAGTCCGGACGCGAGCGTTTGCCGGCCAATATTGAACGAGCCGCCCAGATCCAGCGCGCTAGACCACGTGTAGTCGACGCGTGCCGTGAAGGTTGGGATCTTGTTGCTGCTGGTGATCGGATCCCCCAACGCGTTGGTGCCCGTCTGTACCACGGACCCATACGTGCGGTACTGTTCGTTGCCCAGCATGAATTTCCACGCCCAGTTGCTGCTGTCGCCCGTGTAGTTCACGCCCACGCCGACATAGCTGCCCGGATCCGAGAAGTCATACAGCAGGTTGTGCGTGAGCGTGATCATCTGGTTCGACTGCTGCACTTCATAGCCGCCGAAGCTCGGCATCAACCCGGCCACGAAGGTCGTCGTCGCCGTCACCGGTACGGTCACGACCGCCGTGTTCAGAATGTTGTCGCCGATCGTACCGTGCTCGTTCTGCAGCAGCGTAATGCCGTTGCCGCGGTTCGGCATCAGGGTGATTTCAGCCGACGGCGCCATCGGGCCGACGCCGAAGGTCTTCTTGATGTCGAGGTAGAGATCGCCGAACGTGCTGTTGAAGTAGTTGTAGCTGCTTTCGTGGTTCGCGAACAGGAACGACGAGGTGCCCGGAGCGCGGTTATAGACATAGGTCGGATCGATATAGCCCGTGATCGAGAGACCTGCAATCGGACCGGTATTCTGCGCATCCACCAGCGAATCGACCTTCAGCTGCTGATTGGCGATCTGCTGCTTCATCGAGTCGACCTGGTCGTTGGTCAGCGTCGCTTGCGACTTGCCGTAATCAGGCGACGAAATATCCACCGGGGCCGCGGCCACGGCAGGTGCCGCAGCCGGCGCTGCCGCCGGTGCCGCGACTACCGCCTTGGGCTTGGCTGCGACCTCCGAGCGCAATTGTTTGACTTCTTTTTGCAAGGCGTTCAGTTGGGCCTGCAGCGCCTTGATCTCATCGCTGGTGGCGTCCGCCATGGCAACGCCAGGCAGACTCCCCGCCACTAGCAGGCAGATGAGTTTCTTTCTCATGCACATTCTCCTTGTTGGTCGTATTGCCAGGAACTGCTTAAACTTGGACGGCACCGAGCGACTTGCGCACGGCGGCGGGTTGGGCGGTAACGGTTGCAGCATCGGCGGCTTCAGCAACGGCAAACGCCATTTGCATATCGCGGGTGCGCTTGCGTTCGCGAATCTGCATCCAGCGATTCACTGCAATCACACCGATCGTCACAACCGTGATGAAGATCGTTGCGAGCGCATTCATTTCCGGATTCAGACCGAGACGCACACGCGAGAACACGACAAGCGGCAGCGTGGTGGAGCCGGGCCCGGAAAGGAACGCGGACAGCACCAGATCGTCGAACGAGAGCGTGAACGACAGCAGCCAGCCGGACATCAGCGCCTGCGAGATCAGCGGCAGCGTGATCAGGAAGAACACCTTGAACGGTGTTGCGCCGAGATCGAGTGCGGCTTCCTCAAGCGACTTGTTTAGTTCCTTCACGCGCGACTGCACGATGATTGCGACATAGGAGACGCACAACATCACGTGGCCGATCCAGATCGTGAACAGGCCGCGGCCCTTTGGCCAGCCGAGCATCTGTTCGAGCGCAACGAACAGCAGCAGCAGCGAGATGCCCTGAATCACTTCAGGAATCACGAGTGGCGCGTTGATCATCCCGGCAAACATCGTGAAGCCGCGAAAGCGCCCGAAGCGCGCGAGCACGAAGCCTGCCCACGTGCCGATCACGACCGACGCGCACGCCGTCAACAGCCCGATCTTCAGCGAGAGCCACGCCGCGCTGAGCAACTCGTCGTCCTGCAGCAGCGCCCCGTACCACTTCAGCGAAAAGCCGGACCACACGGTGACGAGCTTCGACTCGTTGAACGAGTACACGACGAGGCTGATGATCGGGATATAGAGGAACAGGAACCCGAGCGTCAGGACGGTGTTGGAAAGCTTTCTATTCGGCCTGATCATTTCGCGCCCTCCAGTTCCTTGACCTGGTAGTACTGGAACACGGCCATCGGCACGAGCAGCAGCAGAACCATTGCGACCGTGACGGCGGACGCCATCGGCCAGTCCATATCGTTGAAGAACTCGTCCCACATCACGCGGCCGATCATCAGGGTGTCGGCGCCGCCGAGCAGTTCGGGGATCACGTATTCGCCCACCGCCGGGATGAACACCAGCAGACTGCCGGCGATGATGCCGTTCTTCGACAGCGGCAAGGTGATGCGCGTGAAGGCGGTCCACGGCTTGGCGCCGAGGTCGTAGGCGGCTTCGAGCAGCGTCAGGTCCATCTTCACCAGGTGCGCATACAGCGGCATCACCATGAACGGCAGATACGAATAGACCATGCCGATATAGACGCCGATATCGGTGTGGTATAGCCGCAGCGGCGAGTGGATCATGCCGATCGCCGTCAGCGTGTGATTGAGCAGGCCGTCGTCCTTCAGGATGCCTATCCATGCATAGACGCGGATCAGGAACGAGGTCCAGAAAGGCAGCATCACGCCCATCATCAGCAGATTGCGTTTGGCCGGTTCGGAGCGTGCGATGTAGTACGCGATCGGATAGCCGATCAGCAGGCAGAAGAAGGTCGAGACGGCCGCCATCTTCAGCGAACTGATGTAGGTCGCTATGTACAGATCGTCCTGCAGCAGAAACGCGTAGTGGCCGAGCTGGATTGCCAGGTGCACGACGCCGTCTTTCATGCTGACGAGGTCGGAATACGGCGGAATGCTCAGGCGCAGATCGGCGAAACTGATCTTCAACACCAGCACGAAGGGCAACGCGAAGAACAGTGTTAGCCAGATGAACGGCACGCCAATCACTGTTGTGCGGCCCGACGGCAGCAGGGCGGTCAGGCGCTTCAGCAGCCGGGCGAGCGTGCTGGGCGCCACGGAGGGGGTGGAGGCCGATGTTGTCATTGCGTCACCACCACGCCGCTCGCCGGCGACCAATGGACGAACACGTCGTCGTTGTACGCGGGCGCCCCTTCGCTCATCAGATGCGAGCTGGACAGGTTCGACACCACGGTCTTGCCGCTCGGCAGGCGCACGTGATACAGCGAATAGCTGCCCATGTACGCGACATCCGAGACGACCCCACGGGCCCAGTTGTGCGGCGTGCCCGGTTTCTCGAGCGAAACCCTGACTCGCTCCGGGCGCACCGAGATGCCCACCGGCATGCCGAGCGGACCCGTGATGCCGTGGCTCACATACATACGCGCTTCGAGATCCTCGCTTTCGACGAAGATGTGATCGGGCTCGTCTTCCACCACCACGCCTTCGAACATGTTGGTCGTGCCGATAAACTCGGCCGAGAAACGGCTGTTCGGAAACTCATAAACCTGGGAGGGCGTGCCGATCTGCACGATGCGGCCTTCGCTCATCACGGCGAGGCGCCCGGCCATGGTCATCGCTTCTTCCTGATCGTGGGTCACCATCACACAGGTGACGTCGACCTTCTCGATGATATTGACCAGCTCGAGCTGGGTCTTCTGGCGGATCTTCTTGTCGAGCGCGGACATCGGCTCGTCGAGCAGTAGCAGCTTGGGACGCTTTACGAGCGAGCGGGCCAGCGCGACACGCTGTTGCTGGCCGCCTGAGAGCTGATGCGGCTTGCGGCCCGCGAATTTGCTCATCTGCACGAGATGCAGCGCATCCGCGACGCGTTCCTTGATTTCGTTCTTCGGCGTGCCTTCCTGCTTGAGGCCGAAGGCGATGTTCGCCTCCACGCTCATATGGGGGAACAGCGCATACGACTGGAACATCATGTTGACCGGGCGCTTGTACGGCGGCATTGCCGCGAGATCTTCGCCGTCGACGAAGATGCGTCCCGAGGTGGCCGTTTCCAGTCCGGCGAGCATGCGCAGGAGCGTGGACTTGCCGCAGCCCGAGCTGCCGAGCAGCGCGAAGAGTTCGTTCTTCGCGATGATCAGATTGACGTTATCGACAGCGGTGCTGTCGCCGAATTTCTTTACGACGTTTTCAATGCGGACAAATTCGTCGGATTTGCTTTTAGTCGTAACCGCGGCTTTTGCAGCATTACGAGCCGCCTGGGCGGAGCTATTTGAGGTCGTCGAGTTCATGGCGTAACCATTCCTTGCGGATCGCGGGCGTAAGCATCCCCGTGTGGGGCGCGCGAGGCGGCTCACAAAGGTCTGCTGCGATCGGGAAACATGGGACTGCGCTTGCAAGGCGCAGGCTGACTGCCTTATTGCCTGATTCAGGCGGAGAGGGATCGAGCGATCCCTGCTCCGCGGTTATATGCGCTTATAGGCGGTGTTTAACAATCAGTGGCCGGTTTTGAGCTGAGCCCAAAGGCGGTTTTCAAGGCGCAGAATGTCGCTCGGCATCGGCTTCATCAGCGTCATCTTGCTCAATACGTCGTCACCCGGATAAACGGTGGTGTCCTGAGCGACGCCCGGCGTCACGAATTGACGTGCGGCCTTGTTGGCGGTCGGGTAGAACACTTCGTTGGTGATCGCGGCGTTGACCTTCGGATCTTCGATATAGTTAATCCACTTCAGTGCGGCTTCAGCGTGCGGCGCGTCCTTCGGGATCACCATCACGTCGAACCACAGCAGGCCGCCTTCCTTGACGTTGGAAAACTTGACCGTGTAGGAGCGCTTCGCCTCAGCGGCGCGGCGGCTGGCGATGCCGACGTCGCCCGACCACGCCACTGCGACGCATATGTCGTTGTTGGCGAGGTCGTTGATGTAACCGGAGGAGTTGAACTGAGTGATATACGGGCGGACTTTCTTCAGCACTTCGAAGGCGGCCTGGTAGTCAGCCGGGTTCGTGCTGTTCGGATCCTTGTGCATGTATTGCAGCACGGCAGCGAACACGTCGACAGCCTGGTCGAGGAACGACACGCCGCAGCCCTTCAGCTTGGAGAGGTTGGCCGGATCGAGCACCAGCGCCCAGCTATCCACCGGCGCGTCGGCGCCGAGCGCCTTTTGCACGGCTTGCACGTTATAGCCCACACCGTCTGTGCCATATGCCCAAGGCACGCCGTACTGGTTCCCCGGATCGGCGTCGGTAATCATCTTCATCAGAACCGGGTCGAGGTTCGCCAGGTTCGGCAGCTTGGATTTATCCAGCTTCTGGTAGACGCCGGCCTGAATCTGCTTGGCCATATAGTTGGACGTTGGCACCACGATGTCGTAACCCGAACTGCCTGCGAGCAGCTTGGCCTGCAAAGTATCGTCGCTATCGTAGTTGTCGTACTTCACATGGATGCCGTCTTGCTTCTCGAAGTTCGAAATCGTGTCTTTGGCGATGTAGTCCGACCAGTTGTACACGTTCAGGTCCGTGTCGGCCGCAAGCGCCGGTGAGACCGACAGCGCAGCAAAGCTCGTGACGGCGAGAAGCGCGGCCCCCGCGACCGCGTGACGAAGATGACGTCCAGTATGACTAGCGCTCATGGCGTTTTTCCCTTGAAGTTAAAGTCCCGGCATGGGCGTGTGTCATGGTTGTTACGCCCGTGCCGGAAAAGAACTGCCGTTACGAAATTCCGAGTTGTTGTGCGGTCGCGTCGATGGCTTTTTTCGCCTTCGACACGATCTCGTCGATTTCCTGCTTCGTGATCACGAGCGGCGGCGACAGCAGCATCCGGTCGCCGGTGGCGCGCATGATCAGATTGCCGCTGAAGCAGAAGTCGCGGCAGATTGTGCCGACTTCACCTCCATTGGCAAAACGCTTGCGCGTTTTCGGCTCCTGCGCGAGTTGCAGACCGGCTACCAGCCCGGCACCGGAAATATCGCCGACGATCGGATGGTTTGCGAAGGTCTCGCGCAACCGCTTCTGGAAGTACGGACCGGTGTCGGTCTTGACGCGCTCGACGATTTTCTCGTCGCGCAAGAGTTTCAGGTTGGCGACAGCCACCGCTGCCGCGACTGGATGGCCCGAGTAGGTGAGGCCGTGATTGAAGTCGCCGTTTTCGATAATGACCTTGGCGACACGGTCATGCAGACCGACCGCGCCCATCGGCACATAGCCGCTCGTCAAGCCCTTGGCGAGCGTGATGAGATCGGGCTCGAACTCGAAGTGCTGATGTGCGAACCATTCACCGGTGCGCCCGAAACCGCCGATCACTTCATCCGCGACCAGCAGAATGTCGTACTTGCGGCAGATGCGCTGGATTTCCGGCCAGTAAGTCGACGGCGGGAAAATCACGCCGCCCGCCCCCTGGAAAGGCTCACCGATAAACGCGGCGACGTTCTCCGCGCCGATCTCGAGAATCTTTGCTTCGAGCTGCTGCGCGCGGGCGAGGCCGAATTCTTCCGGCGTCAGATTGCCCTCGGCTTCGCCGAAGTAATACGGCTGGTCGATGTGAACGATGTTCTCGACTTTCGACGGCATCTGCTCATGCATGTAGCCCATGCCGCCGAGCGTGCCGCCGGCGATCGTCGAACCGTGATAACCGTTCTTGCGCGAAATCACGTATTTCTTCGCGTGCTTGCCCTGCGTTGCCCAGAACTGGTGAACGATACGCAGCACGGTGTCGTTGCCTTCCGAACCGCTGTTGCAATAGAAGAAGTGATTGAACGGCGCCGGCGCCAGTTCCGCTAGGAGCGCGGACAGTTCAATCACCGGCGGATGCGTGGTCTTGAAGAAAGTGTTGTAGTAGGGCAGTTCCAGCATCTGCCGGTAGGCGGCATCGGCGAGTTCCTTGCGGCCGTAGCCGACGTTCACGCACCACAGACCGGCCATACCGTCGATGATCTGGTTGCCTTCGGAATCCCATACGTACACGCCCTTTGCCTTGACGATCACGCGGCTGCCGGCCTTGTTGAGCGAACCCATATCCGAAAACGGGTGAATATGGTGTGCCGCGTCGAGCGCACGATACTCAGCAGTGCTGCGTTGTTGCGAAACCTGCGCGAACGCAGCCGGCTGGGCCGGTTGCACGTACGCGACTTCTTCTGTTCTGTAGCTCATGTTGCCTCCAGTTGTTCTCTTTGCACAGGCGCGTCTTAAACGTGCAGCAGCAGATGCCGGCGTTCCCACGAACTGATCACGCGGAAAAACGCTTCGTACTCGGTTTCCTTCAGCGCCAGATAGGCCTTGACGAATTTCTCGCCGAGCACTTCGGCGATTGGCTCGCACGTCCCCATCAGCGTCAAGCCCTCTTCGAGATTGCGCGGCAATTGATAGGGCAGTTCGTAGCCGTCGCTGATCAGCGGCTCGGTGGGCCGCAGGTTTTGCGTCATGCCGAGGTAGCCGGCCGCGAGCGTGGCGGCAATGGCGAGGTACGGATTGCAGTCCACGCCTGGAATGCGGTTTTCGATGCGCCGCGCAGCCGGCCCCGAATGCGGAATCCGGAAACCCACCGTGCGGTTGTCGTAGCCCCACGCCACGTTGATCGGCGCCGCCATGAAGCGGGACAGGCGGCGGTAGGAGTTGATGTACGGTGCGAAAATCGGCATCAACGCCGGCGTGTATTTCTGCAGGCCGGCGATATAGCCGTCGAATAATTGTGTGGGCTTGCCGTCGGGGCCGGTGAACAGGTTGTGCCCGCTTTCCTCGTCGACCAGGCTCTGATGCATGTGCATCGCCGAGCCCGGCTCGTTTTCCATCGGCTTGGCCATGAACGTTGCATACATCTTGTGACGCAGCGCAGCCTCGCGCACTGTGCGCTTGAACAGGAACACGCTGTCCGCGAGCTTGAGCGGGTCACCGTGCATGAAGTTGATTTCCATCTGCGCCGCGCCGACTTCGTGAATCAGCGTGTCGACTTCGAGCTCCTGAATGTCGCAGTACTCGTAGATGTCTTCGAACAGCGGATCGAATTCGTTGACCGCTTCGATCGAGTACGCCTGGCGGCCTGTCTCCGGACGCCCGGTCCGGCCGATCGGCGGTTGCAGCGGCAGATCCGGATCCTTGTTCATGTCGACCAGATAGAACTCGAGTTCCGGCGCAATGACCGGCTTCCAGCCACGGGCCTTGTACAGTTCGAGCACCTGTCGCAGCACCCGGCGCGGCGAGATGGCGACCGGTGTGCCGTCGAAGTGCACGCAATCGTGAATCACCTGGGCGGTGGGGTCGATCGCCCATGGAATCAGGCGGATGGTCGAAGCGTCGGGAACGCAGACCATGTCGGGATCGGTGACGCCGGTCAGTGAGCCGTCCTCCGGATAGTCCCCTGTGACGGTCTGGATCATCACCGCTTGCGGCAGGCGCATGGATTCCCCGGATTCGAACTTGCTGCGCGGAATGATCTTGCCGCGCGCGATCCCGGCCATGTCGGGAATGATTGCTTCGATCTCGGTGATGCGGTGTTGCTTCAGAAATTCGTCGATGTCGTGCATGATTGTTCTCTCAGTTTTTGCGCGGACCAGCTCAGGCGTGCGTGGCGGCGGATGCCGCGCCATAGCCGGCCCTGGTGCGCATTCGATCGCGGCATGCATCGCCGAACGCGCGGAAGATCGCGGTGGACAGCGCGTCGCTCGCGTGCTTCCACTCGGGGTGCCACTGCACACCCAGAGCGAAGGCGCGCGCGTTCCTGACGCTCACCGCTTCGATCAATCCGTCCGGCGCAGTGGCCTCGGCCACGAGGCCGTTGCCCAGCCGCTCGACGCCTTGTCCGTGCAAGGAATTCACACGAGCCTCATTCGCTCCCGCTGCAAGGCGCTGCAGCAGGCCGCCCTCGATCAGCGCGATCGAATGCGACGGTGCGTATTGCACGTCCAGTTCGTCTTCCTTGTTCTCACGGTGGTCGTTCAAGCCCGCCACCGCGTGAACGCTTTGATGCAGCGTCCCGCCGAACACCACGTTCATTTCCTGAAAGCCGCGACAGACGGCGAGGACCGGCACACCGGCGTCGATCGCTGCGGCGAGGAGCGGCAGCGTCGTCGCATCGCGTGCCGCATCGTGCAGCGTGCCCGGTACGCTGGCGTCGCCGCCGTAACGGTGCGGCTCGACATTCGAATAGCTGCCGGTAAACAGCAAACCGTCGACTTTCGCCAGAATGTCGGCAGCGGCCTGACGGTTGCCGAGCGCGGGCAGCAGCATCGCCAGCGCCTGTGAGCCGTCGACGACGGCGGCGATATATTTCTCGCCTACCGTGTGCGACGGGTGCACTCCCATCATCGTTTTGTCGGCGCTGATGCCGACCAGAGGTCTGGTTCGCATGACTAATTGAATGGACGTGTTTGTTCCCCGCGGGATGCGGCACGAACAACGTTAAAACAGGCGCGGCACGATTCCGCAGCCGTGCGCAGGGCGCAAAGCCACCAGAAGTGCAGGCGGGGGTCGTTAGCGGACCATGCCGCGCATTGCTATCAGGAAGACCGTTCGATTCAGCCCATTACCTGGCGCAACGGATATGAATGCGCGGACAACAGACGACACGACGCATGCACAAGCGCAGGTGCCGGCAAGGGCACTCTTGCACGCTCAAGCAAACAGGTGAACCGAACGGTAAATAGGGGAGAGGCGCTACGGCAGCAGCGAGGCGACTTCGTCCGTGCGAACCGCTATGAAAGCGCGCGCAGAGACGGAGTTGTGGCGTCGGACAGAACGGCGGGACAGGATCGTGAAGACGGACAGAAAGCGGCGAAACGCAAGGCTGCCGTTGCTGCCGTCGGCGATGGTGCCTTCAGGACGAAGACATCTCGCCTGACTGCGTTCCCACCTAACCAAAGGGCCTCGGACTCTCACGATTACACTCGACTAGCGGCGTTGAAAGTATTGAACGCCTCGCTCAGGAAACGCACAGGGCGTTTAAAGAAACGTGACGCGGGATGATCGCCGGGTGCCGTAGCGAATCTGCTTCGCTCCGTCGCAAAACACTCGTTCGAGGATCTGTGACGTTGGCATGACGACCGCCTGTGAACCAGCATATACGAGCCAATATTGCCGTCAAATCATTTTTATAAAAGATTTATCAGGGCTTACCCGAGGCAATAGGCCAAAACCCGTGGGTTGGGTATGCGTATTGCGATAACCGGTATTTCGAATCCTTCAAAGGGTTTTCCCCAGCAGCGGCGGCCTTAAAGTGATTAGAATATTCAACACTCGCGTAAGCCTTGCGCGATCCTGCTTGTTCCTTAAACTGGTTCATCCACTCTGAGAGTGCAACGATGTCCATCGAAGTTGCGTCCCGCCTGCAGTACATCCGTAAGAAGAATGGCCTGTCTCAGCGCGAGCTGGCCAAACGGGCGGGCGTCACGAATGGCACTATTTCGCTCATCGAACAGAACCGGGTGAGTCCCTCGGTCGGGTCGCTCAAGAAGCTGCTCGAATGCATACCGATGAGCCTCGCCGAGTTCTTCACGTTCGAAGTGGAAACCGACCGCTCCGTGGTGTCGCGCCGCGCGGACATGCCTAACCTCGGCAACGAGTCGATCGAGTTCTATCTCGCAGGTTCCAGCGTGAAAGACCGCAACATGGGCATTCTGCGCGAGGTCTACCAGCCGCTTTCGGATACTGGGCCGGAAATGCTCGTCCACACCGGACACGAGGGCGGCGTGATCGTCAGTGGTCAGATCGAATTGACCGTGGAAGGCGCCACGTGGCTGCTCGACCCCGGTGACAGCTACTACTTCGAAAGCCGCTTACCGCATCGTTTTCGCAATCCCAGCGCGGAACACGTCTGCGAAATCGTTTCGGCGAATTCGCCGCCGAGCTTCTAGACTTTCCGCGTCAACGTCGTTGCGACGCTCGCGATGGCTGCGAGGGCTGCTCTCACGCCGGGCGTCGAACGCATAACACTGAGGCATCCTGATGGAAAAAAATCTGGCGTACTGGCAAGACAAGGCCGCAACGCTTTCGATTGAAGGCCGCGCGTTTATCGACGGCGAATATCGCCACGCAGCGAACGGGCGCACCTTCGATTGCCTGAGCCCGATTGACGGCAAGCTGCTCGTCAAGGTGGCCGATAGCGCGGCGGACGATGTCAACGCAGCGGTTGCCGCTGCGCGCGGCGCTTTCGATTCGCGTGTGTGGTCCGGGCTGAATCCGCGCCAGCGCAAAGCCATCCTGCTGCGTTGGGCCGGCTTGCTGCGCGAACACCTCGACGAGCTGTCGCTGCTCGAAACGCTCGACGCCGGTAAGCCGATCGGCGATACGACTTCGGTGGACGTGCCGGGCGCCGCGTACTGCGTCGAATGGTTTGCCGAGGCGATCGACAAGATCGGCGGCGAAGTGGCCCCGGCCGACCACCATCTGGTGGGACTGGTGACGCGTGAGCCGATCGGCGTGGTGGCAGCGGTGGTGCCGTGGAATTTCCCGATCCTGATGGCGTCGTGGAAGTTCGGCCCGGCGCTGGCGGCCGGCAATAGCGTGGTGCTGAAGCCTTCTGAGAAGTCGCCGCTGACGGCCATCCGTATCGCGCAACTTGCCCACGAAGCCGGTATTCCGGCGGGCGTGTTCAACGTCGTGCCGGGCGCCGGTGAGCCGGGTAAGCTGCTCGCGCTGCATCCGGACGTGGATTGTCTCGCCTTTACCGGCTCGACCAATGTCGGCAAGCTCATCATGCAGTACGCCGGGCAGTCGAATCTGAAGCGTGTGTGGCTCGAACTTGGCGGCAAGTCGCCTAACATCGTGATGCCGGACTGTGCGGACCTCGACCGCGCCGCTAACGCCGCCGCGGGCGCGATCTTTTACAACATGGGCGAGATGTGTACGGCGGGCTCGCGCCTGCTCGTGCATCGCGACATCAAGGACGTGTTCCTCGACAAGCTGATCGCCGCTGCGCGCAGTTATACGCCGGGCAATCCGCTCGACCCGAAGACCTCGATGGGCGCGATCGTCGACCAGGTGCAACTGGACCGCGTGCTGGGTTATATCGAAGCGGGCCGCGCGGAATCGAAGCTGCTGCTCGGGGGCGGCCGTGTGAACCAGGAGAGCGGTGGCTACTATATCGAGCCGACCATCTTCGATACCCAGGCCGATGCTAAAATTGCGCGTGAAGAAATCTTTGGGCCGGTGCTCTCGGTCATCACGTTCGATACGGCGGAAGAAGCCATCAGGATTGCCAACAATAGTGAATACGGTCTGGCCGCTGCAGTCTGGACCTCGAATCTGACCACCGCTCACGAAATGGCGCGCAGCCTGCGAGCCGGCACTGTGTGGGTCAACTGCTACGACGAAGGGGGCGACATGAACTTCCCGTTCGGCGGCTACAAGCAATCGGGCAACGGCCGCGACAAGTCGTTGCACGCACTGGAGAAGTACACCGAGCTGAAGTCTACGCTGGTGCGGCTGCGCTAAAGGATTCGCAAGCCAGCGCGGCGGTGTGCCATTGCGGCACCGCCGCGTTCCCAATGAATCCGAAGCCAGGCGAGACGCGTACAACCTCGGGAAACCTCGCGCGTGTTGCCGGCATGTTTTATCAGGTCATCCCATGACTGAACTTCTCTATGGCGACGGCGCGATCCGCCGTCCGTCCCTCTACGGGTCCTCGATCGAAAACACCTATGCGGGCGTGCTGTCGTTCATGCGGCGAAAGTACACGCGCGAGCTCGACGGTGTCGACGTGGCTATTTCAGGTGTTCCACTTGATCTGGCGACTACCTTTCGCTCCGGCGCGCGCCTCGGTCCCGCTGCAGTGCGTGCGGCAAGCGTGCAGTTGTCCGAGTTGCACCCCTATCCGTGGGGCTTCAATCCGTTCGACGATCTCGCCGTGACCGATTACGGCGACTGCTGGTTCGACGCGCACAATCCGCTGACCATCAAGCCGGCTATCGTCGAGCACGCGCGCACGATCCTGCGCTCGGATGCGAAGATGCTGACGCTGGGTGGCGATCACTACATTACCTATCCGCTGCTGATCGCGCATGCCGAGAAGTATGGCAAACCGCTGTCGCTGATCCACTTCGACGCACACTGCGATACCTGGGCCGATGACAGCCCGGACAGCCTGAATCACGGCTCGATGTTCTACAAGGCAGTCAAGGACGGCCTGATCGATCCGCAGACCTCGGTGCAAGTCGGCATCCGCACGTGGAACGACGACTTCATGGGCATCAATATCCTCGATGCCGCGTGGGTGCACGAGCACGGTACGCGGGCCGCGGTGGAGCGGATCATGTCGATTGTCGGTGAGCGTCCCGCATATCTGACCTTCGATATCGACTGTCTCGACCCGGCCTTTGCACCGGGGACGGGCACGCCGGTCGCGGGCGGCTTGTCGTCGGCGCAAGGGTTGGCGATTGTGCGCGGCCTGGCGGGTGTTAATCTGATTGGCGCAGATGTCGTGGAAGTGGCGCCGGCCTACGATCAGAGTGAAATCACCGCGATTGCGGCGGCGCATATTGCGTGCGATGTGTTGTGCCTGTGGCGGCAACGCAAGGTAGCCGGTACACGTTGATGCTTTAGCGGCACTGACGTTGGCGTTAGCTCGTGGAGGACGCTCCGCGCGGCTGACGCCGGCCTTCGAGCAGACCCAGCGTGTAGACGGCGAGTGCGCCGCTTGCCAGCGCCAATTGCCATATCAGCATGTCGTTGCCGAGCGCGTTCATTGCGAAACCGGCGAGCAAAGGGCCGACAATCGAACTGGCGCAGAAAGTCAGCGAAATCAGCCGCATATTGCGGATCAGCGCGACCTTTGCACTGGAGGCCGCTGCGTAGACGCCGAGCGTGAGGAATGCGCTATTCAGACCGCCTAGCAGCAGCGCACTCGCGCCGAGCAGCCATGAAGCGGGCGCCGCGAGTCCGAACGAGACAATCGATAGCGCACTGATTGCGGCGCAAACCATGACCGCCGTCGCCAGGCTGGTGCGATCGGCTAGCCAGCCGACCGGAAACTGCAGGACCATGCCGCCAACACCGAAACACGTCAGCAGTGTGGCGGTCTGTGTGACGCTTAGGCCACGGCCATTGGCGAAGAGGGGAAAGAGGCCGAATAGCGCGCCATCGCCCAGGCCGCCTACCACCACGACTACCATGCCCAGGGCGATCAGCGGGTCGATACCGTTTGCCTGCTTGCTGGCGGCGTATTGAGCGGACCGGGTGGTCTGGAGGGCATCAGCGGCTTCGTCAGATTCGGTATCCTCAAGAACTTCGTTAGCTCCGGACGCGCGAGCGAGTTGGCTGCTTTGCGTGTTTGCGTCATCGGCGGCATCGGAACCTGCCAGCCAGAGCGGTATGGCCGCCGCGAACGTGCACGCGGCGCCGGCCATAAAAATGATCGGCCCGTCGACCCCGTACCACGCGGCAAGCGCCGGCCCAATCACTCCTGCGACCGCGATCAACGCTTCGTGCATGCCGACCACGCGCCCGCTAGCATCCGCAGGGACCAGGCGGTAAAGCCAGGTCTCGTTCGCGATCCAGCGCAGCCCCATGCCGAGCCCGAGCAGAAAGCCTGGGACGATCCATAGAGGCCAGGTCAGCGCGCGGATGCTGGCGAAGGCGATGACGGTTGCCGCCAGCGCGAGCAACACGGTGCGCCTGGCGCCGAACCGCTCGACCAGCCGCGGTGCCGACAGCAACCCGGCAAACATGCCGGCCCACTGAGCTGCGGAAAACAACCCGGCGCGCGGCGCGTCGAGCCCTTGATGGGCCAACCAGACGGGCAAGACCATAAAGCCGATGCCGAACTGGCCGATTTGCGTGAGCGCCGACACGGCAGTCAGCGCTCCAATCGCACGCCAGCGCGCCGGGACCGCGGGATTCATACGCCGCCCCGCTGTGGCATGGGCAAGCCCTGATCACGGCATTCGACCGGGCAGCCTGCCTTCAGGCAAGGGCCCTCGTCGCACAGGCGGCACAACTGCATGGCATGCGCCGGATCACGCGTTTCATGCCAGAGAATCTTGATCAGCAGGTCTTCGAACACGATGCGTTCGTCCTCGTCGAGACGGCTGACCACGCGTTGCAACATCCGTTCGCGCGCGGTCTGCATGCGCTTCGCTTCACGCTTGCCGGCGGCGGTGAGGGCGAGCGCCACAGCGCGCTTGTCGGCACCGGGCTTCTTCTCGATCA
>Ga0302228_10000993_pt1 | contig 21867 bp, 15 predicted proteins | sample II_Palsa_N1_2_FD_193519 | JGI IMG/M metagenome (GOLD analysis project Ga0302228, IMG submission 193519) | Peat permafrost microbial communities from Stordalen Mire near Abisko, Sweden - II_Palsa_N1_2 | ecosystem: Environmental > Terrestrial > Soil > Palsa > Peat permafrost | place: Sweden... | reverse complement strand
CGATCGCCAGGCCGAAGACATTCTTGAAATCCGTTTGCGTCAGTTGGCGCGGCTGGAAAAGATCAAGATCGAGAAGGAACTCACGGAACTGCGCGACGAGAAGGCCAAGCTCGAAGAACTGCTCGGCAGCGAATCGGCGCTGAAGCGCTTGCTCATCAAGGAAATCGAAGGCGACGCAAAGCAATACGGCGACGAGCGCCGCACGCTGATCCAGCAGGAAAAGCGCGCCACTTTCGAAGCCCGCGTGGTCGACGAACCGGTCACGGTGGTGATGTCGCAAAGGGGTTGGGTGCGCGCGCTGAAGGGTCATGGGCTCGATCCGGCCGGCTTCACCTTCAAGGCGGGCGACGCGCTTTACGCGGCGTTCCAGTGCCGCACGCCCGATACGCTGATTGCGTGGGGCAGCAACGGGCGCGTCTATTCGGTCGCGGTGGCGCTGCTGCCGGGCGGCCGCGGCGACGGCGTGCCGGTTACCTCGCTGATCGAGCTCGAGTCGGGCAGCCACCTGATGCACTACTTCGCCGCGCCGGCTGATCAGGCCTTGCTGCTGGCATCGAGCAACGGCTTCGGCTTTATCGCCAAGGTGGGCGACATGGTGAGCCGCGTGAAGGCCGGCAAGTCCTTCATGACCATCGACGAAGGCGCGACGCCGCTCGTGCCGATGCCGATGCTGCCGGACGCGACCCACGTCGCCTGTCTGTCGGGCGGCGGCCGTCTGCTGGTATTCGGTCTCGACGAGATGAAGACGCTCTCTGGCGGCGGCCGCGGCGTCACGCTGATGGCGCTCGACGACAAGGAAGCGCTGACCCAGGCGCTGGCTATCGGCAAAGCGGGCGTGGTCCTGCTCGGTACCGGTCGAGCCGGCAAAGCGTATGAAGAAACGCTGAGCGGCGCGGCACTCACGCCGCATATCGGCAAGCGTGCCCGCAAGGGCCGCGCGCCGGACACGAAGCTGAAGGTGTTCGAAATGCGGCCTGTGCTGCCCGTCGCGAAGTAAGTCGTAGTACCGCGTGCGGGGCCTTTAACCACAGGCTGCGCACGCGGCAGGCAGCAAATTCGGGGATCGGCGCGCGGCGCAGCGCGCCGGCACAATCAATAAAACGATGGCATGAGCGATGAACTGCGGAACTGCGCGAACAACGTGCGGTCGAATGCGGTCATTAGCCGCGTCGGGCAAGGCTTTGAACCGCGTCGTTTAGGGGTCCAACCTGTCCGTCGGCGAGCGGCACGCCCCATCATCGAGAGAGGAAAACAACATGACCAAAGCCGTCGAGCTCGCGCTCTTTTTGCATTTGCTGGGTGTGGCCGTGTGGGTCGGCGGGATGGTCTTTGCGCATTTTTGCCTGCGCCCGGCGCTCGCCGACCTCTCGCCGCAACTGCGCCTGCCGCTGTGGGAATCGGTGTTTGGGCGCTTCTTCAACTGGGTCGCCGCTTCGGTGATCATCATTCTGCTGACGGGCGGCTTCATGCTGACGCAGTTCGGCGGCGCCCACGCGTCGTGGCAACTGCATGCCATGGCGGGTCTCGGCATCGTGATGATGCTGATCTTCGGGCATATCCGCTTCGCGGTGTTTCCGCGTATCCGCCGCGCCGTGCAGGCGCAGAACTGGCCGGATGGCGCCCGGGCGGTCGGAACCGTGCGGCGCCTGGTGGTCGTCAATCTGGTGCTGGGTGTGGTGACGATCGGCGTATCCGTTCTGTCCGGCGGGATCTAGGCCACGCGCCGCAGCGTGCGTTGCGTGCCATGAGACGCGCCGCATCATGCCTCGCCAAGAAACGCCGCTTCCAAGCGGCGTTTTTCACATCCGCGCCGCCGCCGTTGGCGTTTGAGCCATCGGCCCCACAAGCCGCTCCGCCAGCGAATAGCGCTGCATGCACCGCTCCATGCTGTCGAGAAACGCGTGATCGGCCGCGTTCATCTTGCGGTCGCGATGCCACAGCAGATGCACGTCGACATCCGCGAGGCCTTCTTCCGGCGGCAGGCGCCAGAGCCGCTGCTGGGCGAGATCGTCGCGCACGATATGCTCCGGCAGACAGCCGACGCCATACCCCGCGAAGATCAGCCGCCGCACTTCGTCGAGGCTCGGCGACGACGCCACGATGCGCCCCGTGAAGCCCTTCTGGTCGCGAAACACGGTGAGCGGCGAGAGGCTGTCGCCGATCTGGTCGCTGGTGAACGAGACGAAATTATCCGTCAGCAGGTCCTCCATCGTCAGTTGCGACTTGCCGAACAGGCGATGGTGGCGTCCGCAGAAAATCGCATAGCGCTGGCGCAGGAAGCAGCGCATTTCCAGCTTGTCCATCGGGGTGCGGCACAGGCTCAGGCCCGCTGTCGCCGTCTTCTGCAGCAGCGAGGAGATGATGTCCGACGAGCGCATCACTTCAATCTGCAGATCGATGCGCGGATAGGTGCGGTGAAACTCGGCGAGGAATTCGTCATAGACCGGCGAGTCGATCCGGCTCACGCTCAGGAGGCGGATCGAACCGGTAATGTCCTCGGTGCGGTCGTCGAGCTCGGTCTCCAGCCGGGAAATGTTGCCGTAGATGTCGCTCGCGATCCGGTAGACCTCTTCGCCCGCCTGGGTGGGCACGAAATGCGGGCCACGCCGCTCGATCAGCTTGCGCTGGAGGGTGTCTTCGAGCCGCTTGAGCGCCTGGCTCACGGCGGGCTGCGTGACGTACAAACGGGCCGCCGCGCGGCTTACGCTGCGCTCCTGCATGATCACAAGGTAGGTGCGCAGCAGGTTCCAGTCGAGCCGGTCGTTCAGAAAGCGGGTGATTTCGGCGCGCATGAGAGCCTTGTTCCTGGATGGGTATTAGCCAGATTTATGCGGGGAATAATAACGCGAAATTTGACTAATGTTTTATGGCTGCCGATAAATGACCCCATCAGCCAAGGAGCCAGCATGAACCTACCTGCAATGTCCGCCCGCCAACCGGCGCGCGCAGCGACGGCCGCGTTTATCGGCACCATGATCGAGTGGTACGACTTCTACATCTACGCCACGGCGGCCGCGCTCGTATTCGGCACGCTGTATTTCCCGTCGCACGATCCGTTTGTCAGCACGATGGCGTCGTTCGCCACCTTTGCGGTCGGCTTTTTTGCTCGTCCGATCGGTGGGCTCGTGTTCGGCCACCTCGGCGACCGGATCGGCCGCAAGAAGGCGCTGATGACCACGCTGATGATGATGGGCATTGCGACCGTCTGTGTCGGGCTGCTGCCGGACTTCTCGAAGGTCGGCGTGCTCGCGCCGGTCCTGCTGGTGCTGCTGCGCGTCGTGCAGGGCATCGCCGTGGGCGGCGAATGGGGCGGGGCGGTGCTGATGGCCGGCGAACACGCACCGCAAGGACGGCGCACGTTTTTCGCTTCGTTCGCGCAGTTGGGCAGCCCGGCGGGACTCATCCTGTCGCTGGTGGCGTTTCGCGCCGTGACCTCGCTCGACAAGGCCGACTTTCTGTCGTGGGGCTGGCGCCTGCCGTTTCTCGCGAGCTCGGTGCTGCTGGTGGTCGGCATCCTGATCCGGATGGGCGTCAACGAATCGCCGGAATTTGCCCAGATCAAGGAAGCGAACAAGACCGTCAAACTGCCGGTTGCCGAAGTGTTCAGTTCAGCCTGGCGACTCGTGCTGCTGTGCATCGGCGCCAATACCATCGGCATTGCTGGTGTCTATTTCACCAACACCTTCATGATCGCCTACACGACGCAGTACGTCGGCGTCACCCGCTCGCTGATTCTCGATTGCCTGTTCGCGGTCGCGATCATCCAGTTGTGCGCGCAACCGGTGGCCGCGTGGCTCGCCGAGCGCATCGGCAGTGCGCGCTTTCTGAAGTTCGCCGCGCTCGCTGCGATGCTCTCGCCGTATCCGATGTTCGTGCTGGTGCAGAGCGGCAGCGTCGTGCCGATGGTGATCGGCATTGCCATCGCGGTGGTCTGCATGGCGAGCTTCTATTCGGTGATCGCGGGCTTCGTGAGCGGCGTGTTTCCGACGCGCGTGCGCTACTCGGCGATCTCGCTGTCGTATCAGGTATGCGGTGCGGTCGCGGGCGGCCTCACGCCGCTGGTCGGCACCTATCTCGCGCATCGCTTCGTCGGTCAGTGGTGGCCGCTTGCCGTGTTCTACACGTGTCTGGCTGCAATCTCCCTGCTGTGCATCGTTGCGCTCGACGCGCGACGTTCGCAACGCGCCGACGCGAGCGAAGCGCTGCACGCAAGCTGAGCAAGAACGAACACCGGTAATACCAAGGAATCCGCATGAAAACGTTTTTCCATCCCGAGCAACTGCTGCATCATCCGCGCAGCTATCTGTCGCGTGGGCAAATGCGGGCGCCGCAGGAGGTGCCCGAGCGCGCGACGCGCCTCGTCAACGCCGTGAAGGCCCTCGACTTCGACGTGCGCGAGCCGGCCGATTTCGGCACCGCCGCCATCGCCGCGGTTCACGACATGAACTACCTGCGCTTTCTCGAAGAGGCGCACGCCGCGTGGAAGCAGATTCCCGACGACTGGGGCGACGAGGTCATGTCGAACATCTACGTGCGCGAGCCGAACCCGCTGCGCGGCGTGCTGGCCCAGGCCGCCCGCTATCAGGCAGACGGCAGTTGCCCGATCGGCGAGCATACGTGGCGCGCCGCTTACTGGTCGGCGCAAAGCGCGCTGGCTGCCGCGGCGGTGGTGAACGACGGCGGACGCGAGAGCTACGCGCTGTGCCGGCCGCCCGGCCATCACGCGCGCGCCGATGCGGCGGGGGGCTTCTGCTACCTGAACAACGCGGCCATTGCGGCACAGGCGCTGCGCAAGCAATATCGGCGCGTCGCGATTCTCGACACCGACATGCACCACGGCCAGGGCGTGCAGGAAATCTTTTACGGCCGCGACGACGTGCTGTATGTCTCGATTCACGGCGACCCGACCAATTTCTATCCGGTCGTAACAGGCCACGAGGATGAGCGCGGTGCGGGCTCCGGCGACGGCTTCAACGTCAACTTCCCGATGCCGCATGGCTCGTCAGAAGACGTGTTCTTCGAACGGGTCGACGACGCATTGCGCGTACTGAAGCGTTTCGAGCCGGACGTGCTGGTGCTGGCGCTCGGCTTCGATATCTACAAGGACGATCCGCAATCGAAGGTGGCGGTTACGACCGCAGGCTTCGGCCGTTTGGGTGCGGCGATCGGCGCGCTGGATTTGCCTTCGGTGATCGTTCAGGAGGGCGGCTATCACCTGGAGAGTCTCGAGGCGAATGCACAGGCTTTCTTTGGCGGCTTCGCAGCGGCGCGCTCGCGTTAACCACCGGCAGCCATGCTCCAGGTTGCGGGTAGCGTGAGACGCAGCCCGCTGCCTGACTTTCAACCCATCGCCGCATACGCCAGCCACAGCCCGCACACGCCGGCCACCGTCCCATAGACGATGTACACCGGCACCTTGAGCTTGGCGAAGCACATGCACGAGAACAGCGCGGTCACCAGATACTGCGGCTGCAACGGCACGCGCTGGGCGATGCGCAGCACGGCGACCGCGAGAAACGCTGTTGTCACCGCGCGCAGAATCCGCATGCCGTGCTCGAAGCGCGGATTGGCCTTCAGTTGATGCAGATTGCGCTGCGCCAATACGACGAGGCAACCCGAAGGCACAAACAGCGCGAGCGTCGCGATCAAGGCACCCACCCAGCCATCGACGAGGTAGCCGAAGAACGGCACCACGTTCAGGAGCGGCCCGGGCGAGAGCGGCGAAAGCGAAAACGCCAGCGTGAAGTCGTTATCGGACACGCCGATTCCAGGCGTGACGAATAGCGCCTTGAGTACCGGCAGCGCGGAGAAGCCGCCACCGAACAGCGTCATGCCTGCCCCCGCCAGCCGCGGCCACAGCAGCGCGAGTTCGTAGCGGTGCGGTAGCGGAATGGCGAACAGCGCCAGCAGCACGCACAGCGCTGTCATCAGTTGCAGGTCGCTGCGCGCAATCGAAATCTTGAGCCGCACCTGGCGGGAGGGGCTGTTGAACCAGCCGACCGCGAACGCCACCCCGAGCATGGCCACGTAAGCGGCCGGGCTGCGCGCATAGGCCAGCGTGAGACAACCGAGCAGCGCCGCGACCCATTCCAGCTTGCCGCGCACGAGCGCGCGCGTCTGCTTGTACCAGGTTACGCCGATCAGCGTGCCCAGCACGACGCTGAAGTGATTGAGCAGCGTTTGCGAAGCCACGGCGCGCACGAACGGCGTGCGGTAGAAGATCGCGAACAGCGTCATCAGCATGAAGAAGGGCAGCACACTGGCGACGCCCGCGACCCACGCGCCGGACCGTCCACGTAACGCATGCCCCACCTGCACGGCGACGTTGCAGCCCACCGGTCCGGGCACCATCCATGCCAGCGCGATCAGATCGGAGAAGGCAACCCGCGACAAACGGCCTTCGCGTTCGACATAGTGATTTTCGAGTTGCGCCATCAGCGCGAGACCGCCCCACGACAGCGCCGACAGGCCGCACACGACCCGGAACAGCGTCCATAGCGGTTCCCGCTCACCTCGTCGAATAGCGTCCTGGCTGCTTATCATGTACATGACAGTCTGCACGCCGGGCACGCCGGACGTGCTGATATTGAGAGGCCGTTTCGTTATCGTATGCGCCCTGCGTGGCCGGGAAGGCGCGTGGAATGCTTCAGTACTCTTGAATATATCCGGTTTTGCGAGTGCGCGTCGTGATGCGGACGCGTTTATGCGGATTGTCCGCTGTTTGACGTGGCGCCGGCGCCGGCGTTGTCCGCGGCCGGTTCGCGCGCGCCGCGCCGCTCAGCCATGCCGCATACGCCGAAGCGTTCGAGCAGCGCCGGAATGGCGTCGACGGGGACAGGGCGCGAGAACAGGAAGCCTTGCGCTTCGATATGGCCGAGCGCTGCGAGCCAGGCGATCTGTTCTTCCGTTTCGGTGCCTTCGACCACCACGGTGAGGCCGAGCGAGCGCGCGAGGTTGACGATGGCCGTGACCATCACGCAGACGCTGCGGTCGCCGGGAATCGCCTGCACGAACGAGCGATCCACCTTCAGCGTATCCACCGAGAAACGGTTCAGGTACGACAACGAGGAGTAGCCGGTACCGAAGTCGTCCAGGGCGATGCGCACGCCCAGACGCTTGAGCGCGAAGATCTTCTCCGATACGAGCTCCGGGTACTCCATCATCGCGGTCTCGGTGATTTCGAGTTCGAGGCGGCGCGCGGAGATGCCGGTTTCCTCGATCGCATGCGAAATGGTTTCGTAGAGGTCGCCGCGCCAGAACTGCACGGCCGAGATGTTCACCGCCAGCGACAGCGTGTCGTAGCCCTGCTGTTGCCACACCGCGAGCTGGCGGCAGGCGGTCTCGATCACGAAGTCGCCGATCGGCACGATCAGGCCGGTCGATTCGGCCACCGGAATGAATTCGTTAGCGGGAATCAGACCATGCTGCGGATGATTCCAGCGCACCAGCGCCTCGAAGCCGGTGATGCAGCGGCGCGTGAGATCGATCTTCGGCTGGTAGGCGAGAAACAGTTGCCCTTCGGCGAGCGCCACGCGCAGTTGCTGTTCCCACTTCATCAGGTGATCGGCGCGATGCGAGAGTTGCGGCGAGTAGAACTGGTAGCAGTTCTTGCCGGCGTCCTTCGCGCTGTACATCGCGAGATCGGCTTTTTTCAGCAGGTCGATTTCGCTTTCGTTCGGCACGGAATAGAGCGCAATGCCGATGCTCGCATGCAGCACGAAGGCACTGCCGCGCACTTCGAACGGCTTGGCGAAGACTTCGGCCGCCGCTTCCGCGAGATCGACGGCGCGCTTCTCGACTTCGTCGCCCTTGATCACCACCACGAACTCGTCGCCGCCGATGCGGCTCAACGCACCGCCGTCGCCGATCGCATCGGCGAGGCGCGAGGCCGTCATCTGCAGGACGATGTCGCCGGCATTGTGGCCGAGCGTGTCGTTGACGGTCTTGAAGTTGTCCAGATCGATAAACAGGATGGCGAGCCGGCCCAGGTTGGCCGGGTTGGCGACGTCGTGGCGCAGGCTCTGCAGCGTCGCATAGCGGTTGCGCAGGCCGGTCAGCAGATCGTATTCGACCAGATGCGTCATCTCGCGCTCGCGGCCGAGCAGCTTGCCGATCAGGCCGGTGGCGACCGCGAAGAAGCTGAGCATGGCGAGCGAGATGAAGCCCGCCATCAGCAGATAGACGTTGCGCGTGTGGTTGTAGTCGGCGAACTCTTCGGCTTGCGACAGGCCCACCAGCACGCCGAGCGGATAGCCGTCGATATGCCGGTACGAGAAGATGCGCGTGACGTTGTCGATCGAATCGACGTAGGTGCCCGAGACGTGCTCCGAGGTCGGATACGAGCCGCTCGCGGAGAACTTGCTGCTGGCGGAGTCGGAGTTGCCGGTGCGGCGCGCGAGCACGGTGCCGTTGTCCGAGATCACCGCAATCACGCCGTCGCGGCCGATCGCCGCGTTGTTATAGAAGTCGCTGGTGAAGTAGCTCGGGTCTTCCGAGACCACCACCACGCCCGCAAACGAGCCGTCCTGGTGATTCAGCCGGCGCGTCATCTGCAGCGTCCATTGCCCTGAGACGCGGCCGAGCACCGGCTTGCTGATGTAGAGGTTGTCGTCGTTCTCGTGCTCGTGGACCTTGAAGTGCTCGCGGTCGGACAAGTCGATCTGCTTCGGGTTCTGTTCGGCCGTGTTGGAAACCAGAATGCCGTGTTCGTCGATGATCGACACCTGCACCAGGGTGTCGCTCTGCACGACACCTTTTTCAACCGTGCTGGCGAGGTCGAAATGGTCGGGGGTCTTCTCGAACTCGTATTTGACGAAGCGCGTGATCTGGTCGACCTGATGGATCGCCTTGACCGTATGTTGTTCGAGTGCGGCCGAGAGGATCGCGGCGGAGGCCATGGCCTCGCGCGAGGTGGCGTCTTTCTCGACCGACAGGCGCGCGAAAATCACCGTCCATAGCAGGATCAGCACCAGCACGCCGAGTGCGGGAATGGCGAGCAACGCGCGACGGCGCGGCACAACCGTATCCGGGCGGTGCCTTGCATCGCGCGCAGCAAAGAGGCGGTGCTGACTCATCGGGAAGACCGCGCCCGTGTGCCATGGCGCAGCGGCTTCGTGTACATCGACTGCGCTGGTTTCGAGAGTGGCTGCATGGTGAGCGGGGTGCCGAGACTGCTGCGCAGGAGGAAAGAGCGTGGCGTCGTGCCAGACCATCCGTGGGTCATCGAATACCGTTCGATATTACTGAATGCCACTCGATTAAGGAAGAGCCCATGCTGCGGGTATACGCGCGCCTGACCAGGCATGCGCGGCGCATGATTTTCCCATGTACGGCAGCCACGGCCAGAGCCGCGCCGTATGGGCGTTTTCGAAGGATTCGTCGAGTCGAAGCCGGCCTCTGTGCCCGGCTGCAGCCGAACCTGCTTACATCCGTGCGACATCGAGTTGTCCTGACGAGGCGTTTTGTGGACAAGCGGGGTTCAAATGGGCAATCGACGCGCGCGGGTTTTTTGCATGCAATGTGCGCGGCGCTCGTTACCGCCCGGCTTCGTGCGTTAGGGCAGTCTAAACGTGCCGTCGACCACTGTGACCGAAGCGCCGCCTATCCATGTCTTTCCTGCTGCGTTGTCATAGCTCACGGACACCTGGCCCGCCCGGCCAATGGCCGTGCCCTGGCGTACGGTGTATGCAAGGCCCGGGCGCCGTTGCTGCGCGCTCAGCAATCCGGCGAGCGCAGCGTTCGCACTGCCCGTGACCGGATCTTCGCCGACTCCGAGATTGCCGCCCACCATCAGGCAGCGTACTTCGAACGTGGCGGGACCGTCGGCGTCGTGCGGACCGTAGACGGCGACGCCATGCGTGCCGACCGCTTCGACGACACGTGCGAGGGTGTCGGCATCCGGCTTGATGGCGAGACACGCTGCCGCCGACTTGACCCGCACGACAAGCCACGGTGCACCGTTATCGATGCCGCAGGGTGGGGCCGTGAAATCGATGGCGTCGCTTTGCAGTGCCTCGGCGAGCGTTGCGTACCAGTCTGCCGGCAAGGGCGTGACGCGTGCAGGCGGTGCGGCGAAGGCCCATGCGCCGCCTTCCTGAGCGCGCAGTTCGACGAGACCGGCGCCGCATTGCTGAAGCAGTTTGCCGGGCACCTTGGGCTGATAGCCGCTTTCGAGCAGTGCGTGAGCCGTGCCCAGCGTGGGATGCCCCGCGAACGGCAATTCGCCGTGGGTGGTGAAGATGCGCACGTGATAGTCCGCGGCCGGCTCGCTCGGCTTCACGAGGAAGGTGGTCTCCGACAGATTCGTCCAGCGGGCGATGGCCTGCATCTGGGCGTCGTCGAGGCCGTCTGCGTCGAATACGACGGCCAGCGGATTGCCCTTGAACGGCACCGCAGTGAAGACGTCGACTTGTTTGAAGCGGACAGTGCGAGCGGACATGGGACTCGTTAGCAATTGAGTGGCACGACGCGCCGATTCTACTGTGGGATTGGGGTTCCAGCCACCGGCAGCGAATTATTTTTTGTGGAGTTTTTGAGTGTTTTATTGGCCTGATTGACTCAAGGCGGAATAACGTTATTAAAAAAATGTGAAACGGCGAAAGCACTGGCGCGGCATCGGCGATTGAGCGCCGCCAAACAAAACGCGCCGTGGGCGACTCGGCACCGCACGACGCGTGACAGCTAACAGACCGACCGGAAGGCTTATGCGACTTCCGCGATCAACTCGATCTCGACGCAGGCGCCCAGCGGAATCTGTGCGACGCCGAAGGCCGAGCGGGCATGCTTGCCGCGTTCGCCGAACACGTCGGCGATCAGTTCGGATGCGCCGTTGGTGACCAGATGCTGCTCGGTGAACTCGAGCGTCGAGTTCACGAGGCTCATCAGCTTGACGATGCGCGTGACGCGGTTCAGGTCGCCCACGTGAGCGTGCAGCGTGGCCAGCAGGTCGATGGCGATCGAGCGGGCCGCCGCCTTGCCTTCCTCCGTGCCGAGGCTGGCGCCGAGCTTGCCGGTCCACACCTTGCCGTCCTTCTTGGCAATGTGGCCCGACAGGTACACCGTGTTGCCGCTCTGCGCGCTCATCACGTAAGCCGCGGCGGGTGCGCCGGCGGTGGGCAGTTCGATGCCCAGTTCCTTCAGCTTGTCATACACGTTCGCTTGAGTCATGGCATGTCCTTGTCGATAGGGAAAAGAGGGGCGGGCGGATTCAAACGCGGGCGCGGATCAGTTCCGCGAGGCGTGCCACGCCTTCGTCGATCTTGGCCGGCGGCACCGTCACGAACGACAGGCGCAGCGTGTTCTGCTGAGCCTCGTTGGCATAGAACGGACCGCCCGGCACGAAGGCAACATTCTGAGCAACCGCTTCTTCGAGCAGCTTCATGCTGTCGATGTGTGCGGGCAAGGTCACCCACACGAACATACCACCTTCGGGACGGTTCCAGCTCACGCCTTGCGGCATGAAGCGTTCGAGCGCCGCCAGCATGGCCGCGCACTGGTCGCGGTACAGCGCGCGGATGGTGGGCACGTGCGTGTCGAGGAAGCCGTCTTTCACGACCTCGTGGACGATGCGCTGCGTGAAGCTCGGCGTGTGCAGGTCGGTGGCCTGCTTGGCCTGGACCAGCTTGAAGTGCAGTTCCTCGGGCGCAATGATGTAGCCGATGCGCAGGCCCGGTGCGAGTACCTTCGAGAACGAGCCGAGATGCACGATGTGGTCCGGCGCCATCGACAGCATGGTGGGCAGCGGTTCGCCCGCGTAGTCGAGCGCGCCGTACGGGTCGTCTTCGATGACCGGGAACGGCGAGGTCTTCGCCAGCTCGGCGAGCGCGCGGCGGCGCTCGATCGGCAGGCGGCGGCCGGTCGGATTCTGGAAATTCGGTTGCGCGTACAACAGGCGGGCGCCGGCGGTCAGCTCAGGGGTGAGCGCTGCGGGGATCAGCCCGTTGTCGTCGGTCGCCACCTGAACGTAGCGCGGCTCGTACATGGAGAACGACTGCAGCGCGCCCAGGTACGTCGGAGTTTCGACCAGCACGGGGCTGTCCGGATCGATCAGCACCTTGCCCAGCAGATCGAGCGCCTGCTGCGAGCCGGTGGTGACCAGCACCTGGGAGGCGCGGATGTGCGCGCCGTTGACCGAATAGCGCGCCGCGATCCATTCGCGCAGCGGCAGGTAGCCTTCGGTGGCGCTGTACTGCAGCGCGGCGGCGGGCGAGTCGCGCAGGATCCGGTCCGATGCTTCGCGCATCCGTTCGGCGGGGAAGGTGGCCGGGGACGGCAGGCCGCCCGCGAACGAAATGACTTCCGGCCGTTCGGTGACCTTCAGGATTTCGCGAATCGCCGAGCTGGTGAGCTTGCGTGCGCGTTCGGAAAGTTGCCACGTGGGGGCTTGAAGGTCGCTTTGGTCCATGGTTTCCTCGACAGCTAGTGCTGGATCAGATTCGTCAAAAACTTCCATTATCGCGCGAGTCGCCTGACTGCGCGCGGCTCATAAGGCCTGAGACGCCTTTGCTTCTACTGCGGCGGGCTGGGCGGCGGTGCAACTACTTCAGCGTGCGCAGCCCGTTGGGGGTATCGAATTCGGCGACTAGCGCCGTTGTGCCGGAGGCCTCGTCCACCGGCCCGGAGACCTCGATCAGGTGGGCCGCGCCGAGCCAGCGCAGGTGTGCCGTGACCGTCTCCGCCTGCGGGTGAAGCGCCTTCAGCGACTTCAGCGCCAGCTCCGTTTCCGGCAACACGGCCGACGGGTGATCCGGCGTGTCCCACTGGATCAGGGTGGGCACGATGCCGTCGCCGGCGCCTTGCCAGTGGGGGAAGGCGCCGTCGTCCGGCACCGCCAGGCCCCACGTGAAGGCGCCGCGGCTCATCGGCACGACCGGCGGGATGCGCTGCGGATACTGCGCCTGCCAGCGCTGCAGATCCTTGGGCCGCTCGATGCGCACCACCCAGTGCGACAGATACGGTCCGGCGGCGAGCCTCACCTGGGTTGCCGGGTCGTCGAGCGCGAACAGGCGCGCGCGTGCTTCGACGCCGCTGGCGGGCGCCTCGGCGTCCGGATCGACCGCGATCACTTCGAGATACACGCCACCCCACAGGCTCAGCAGCCGGTTGTGGGTGCGCATCAACGGATGCGCGCCGCCGCCGGCCGGCGCGACGCCGAGCGTATCGGCGACGTACTGGGTGCCCTCGTCGAGCGTGCGGGCGGAAATCACGAGGTGGTCGAGTCGGAGCGTGTGTGCGGTCATGGCGGTGAACGGAGTCGGATTCTGCAGTGCAGTGCAGTGCGGCATCGTGATGAAACCTGGGTGAAGCATGCCGGGGCCGTAAGCATAACCGCTTGCTGCGCCGTCCCGGTATCCGGGCTTGTTCCAGATCGAATGTAACGCCGCCTACCTGCACAGTAACGGTACAATCGGGCCGATAGTGTTCGGTACAGTTGGAGCCCCTCTATGTCTACCGCCCTCGACCACGCGCTTGGCCAGATCCCCGCTCCGAACGACGCCTCGTCGCTCACCCTCGTTGATCAACTGGTTCAATGGGCGCGCCGCCGCATCGAGGAACGCGTGTTCCGCGCCGGCATGCGCATGCCGTCCATCCGCAAGCTGGCGCTGGACAAGGGCGTGTCGCGCTTTACGGTGGTGGAGGCCTATGAGCGCCTCGTCGCGCAGGGCTATCTGGATTCGCGGCGCGGCTCCGGCTTTTACGTGCGCGAGCGTCTGGCCGCCCCGCTGCCCGGCGAGCGGCGGCAGAACGCCGAGACCGCGCCGGCCTCGAGCACGATCGACGTCGTCTGGCTGCTGCGCAACATGCTGCAGACTTCGACCCGGCCGGAACGCGGCCCCGGCCTCGGCTATCTGCCGAGCCGCTGGCTCGACGGCGACCTGATCACCGGCGCGCTGCGCACGCTCGGCCGGCAAAGCGGCGCGCAGATGCTCGGTTTCGGCACGGCGCAAGGTTTTCTGCCGCTGCGCCAGCAGTTGCAGACCCGGCTCGAAGAGCTGGAAATCGGTGCGTCGCCGGATCAGATCGTGCTCACTTCGGGGATTACCCAGTCCATCGACCTGATCGCGCGCATTTTCGTGCAGCCGGGCGACGCCGTGATCCTTGGCGATCCGGCCTGGTTCCAGATGTTCGGGCGCTTCGCCTCGCAGGGCGCGCGTCTGATCGGCATGCCGTACACCCCGGAGGGGCCCGATCTGGACGCGCTGGAAATCCTGGTGCAGACGTGGCGCCCGAAAATGCTGGTCATCAACTCGGTGTTGCAGAACCCGACCGGTACCTCGCTCACGGCCGCGCAGGCTTTTCGCATCCTGCGTCTCGCCGAGGAATACGATTTCATCGTTGTCGAGGACGATGTCTACGGCGACCTCTGCCCGCCGGGCTATCCGGCCACCCGCCTCGCGAGCCTCGACCAGTTAAAGCGCGTGATCTACCTCTGCAGCTTTTCGAAGACGCTGGCGCCCAATCTGCGGGTCGGTTTCATCGCCGGCGCGCCGCAAGTGGCGCAAGCCGTCGCGGACCAGAAGATGCTGGTGGGCATGACGAGCCCGGAACTGAACGAGCGCGTGCTCTACAAGATTCTCACCGAGGGCCACTACCGGCGTCACGTGGAGCGGCTGCGCGCGCGGCTCGACGGCGTGCGCGACAAGTCCGCGCGGATGCTGGAGAAGACCGGCCTGAAGCTGTTCCAGACCCCGGGCGCGGGCATGTTCCTGTGGGCCGATACCGGCGTGGATACGGACATGCTCGCCGCCGCCGGCCACGAAGCGGGGTTCCTGTTGACGCCGGGCAGCCTGTTTTCGCCGCAGCAGTCCCCTTCGAGCTGGACGCGCTTTAACGTCGCCAATTGCGGCGATCCGGCGCTGCCGGCCTTTCTGTGCCGCTATCTGGACGGTGTCGCACGGCGCGCCTCTTGAAATCGCGCCGATAGCACCCAATTAGCCGCCTGATCCGCCGCGTGACCGGCCGCCGGCGCCGCGGGTTCGTGCCTGCCGCATGAGCCCGAGGGGTTCAGACACCGCCGGCCACGCCTGCCCAGAATCAACCGCAACAAACAGAGAGGAAGTCCGACCATGGCACAAGAAACCATGAGCTTTCAGGCAGAAGTGAAACAGCTTCTGCAACTGATGATCCATTCGCTGTACAGCAACAAGGAAATTTTTCTGCGTGAGCTGATTTCGAACGCCTCGGACGCGGCCGACAAGCTGCGCTTCGAAGCGATCGAAAACAACGCGCTGTACGAGAACGACCCGAATCTGCGGATTCGCGTCTCCTACGACAAGGCCGCGCGCACCATCACGATCGACGATAACGGCATCGGCATGAGCCGTGAGGAAGCGATCTCGCACCTCGGCACGATCGCCCGCTCGGGCACCAAGGAATTCTTCGGCAAGCTGTCCGGCGACCAGCAGAAAGATGCGGCGCTGATCGGCCAGTTCGGCGTGGGTTTTTACTCGGGCTTTATCGTCGCGGACAAGATCACGGTCGAGACGCGCCGTGCCGGTTTGTCGGCGGCGGAAGGCGTGCGCTGGGAAAGCGCCGGCGAGGGCGATTTCGCCGTCGAGACGATCGAGCGCGCGCAACGCGGCACGACCATCACGCTGAACCTGCGCGCGGATGAGGACGAGCTGCTGTCGTCGCACCGCCTGAAGTCGATCATCCAGAAGTATTCGGACCACGTCGCGCTGCCTATCCTGATGAAGAAGGAAGAATGGGATGCGGAAAAGAGCGAGATGGTCACGAAGGACGAGGACGAGACCGTCAACCAGGCGAGCGCCCTGTGGACCCGTTCGAAGAACGAGATCACCGACGAGCAGTACAAGCAGTTCTATCAGCATCTCTCGCACGACCATCAGGATCCGCTGACGTGGACGCATAACCGCGTCGAAGGCCGCAGCGAATACACGCAGTTGCTGTACGTGCCGGGCGCGGCGCCGTTCGACATGTGGAACCGCGATCATCGCGGCGGGCTGAAGCTGTATGTGAAGCGCGTCTTCATCATGGACGACGCCGAGCAATTGCTGCCCACGTATCTGCGTTTCGTGAAGGGCGTGGTCGATTCGAGCGATCTGCCGCTGAACGTGTCGCGGGAAATCCTCCAGGAAAGTCGCGACGTGAAGGCGATCCGCGAGGGCGTGACGAAGCGTTCGCTGTCGATGCTCGAAGAACTGGCGAACGCCGACAACGACGCCGACAAGGAAAAGTACGCGACCTTCTGGAAGGAATTCGGTCAGGCGCTGAAGGAAGGCGTGGGCGAAGACTTCGCCAACAAGGACCGTATCGCCAAGCTGCTGCGCTTTGCGTCGACGCTGACGGACTCGCCGGAGCAGAACGTTGCGCTGGCGGATTACGTTGCGCGCATGAAGCCCGAGCAGACCCGGATCTACTACGTGACCGCCGATACCTTCCAGGCCGCGACGCATAGCCCGCACCTCGAAGTGTTCCGCAAGAAGGGCGTGGAAGTGCTGCTGCTGACCGATCGCGTCGACGAATGGATGCTGTCGTTCCTGAACGAGTTCGACGGCAAGCCGCTGCAAAGCGTCGCGCGTGGCGACCTCGATCTGGGTGCGTTGAACGACGAGGAAAAGCAGGCACAGGAAAAGGTCAGCGAAGATCTGAAGCCGCTCGTCGAGAAGATGAAGGAAGCGCTCAAGGACAAGGCCAAGGACGTGCGTCTCACGTTCCGCCTGACCGATTCGCCGTCCTGCCTCGTGGCTGACGACGGCGAAATGAGCGGCTACCTGCAGCGCATGCTGAAGGCCGCGGGTCAGCAAGCGCCTTCGTTCCATCCAATTCTGGAAGTGAATCCGGAACATGCGCTGGTGAAGGGCCTGCATACGGATAGCGCGAACTTCGACGACTGGTGTCACCTGCTGTTCGACCAGGCACTGCTCGCAGAAGGTGGTGCGCTGGAAGATCCGGCGAGCTTCGTCAAGCGGACCAATGCGTTGTTGCTGGCTCGCGCGGGTTGAGTTTTTGACTGTCGGTTCTGACGCGGTTTTTAACGCGGCAGTAGATTGAGAAAATGCGCTGCTTCGGCAGCGCATTTTTTTTGCACGTTGCGGCGGCGCGTGTCGCACGCCGGGTTGCGACGTGGACGGGCCGCTGCCTTGTCGGCGCCTGATGGGCGCTTGTGAGTGCTTACCGGCCGCTCAAGATCTATCGATCAACGCGCCGGTGCATGCTCGTGCAGGCGTACCTGCGCGAGTACCGATCCCGCTAGTTCCTTCGCTTCCACGCAGGCGCTGTGGTCGGCCAATACCTTGGCCGCCAGGCTGCCGATCGCCGCGCTCGTCTGTTTCGAGGTGTGATGTTGCGCGAGCGCGGAGCCTGCCAGTTCCTTTTCCAGATGAGACGAACTGTGCCGTGCGAGCACGACGGCGGCCAGATGCGCGATGCGGTCGGAGGTTGCTTTTCCGTTCTGATTCACTTCGACTCCTTTGCGATTTTTCTGAATGCGACGTAAAGAGGTGGATCACGTTCGGCCGAACGAAAAATCAGTATGGTTTACTAAGTAAAATTTATCAACGCCATTAATTTGAGATTTAAATATGAGATGAGGTCGCGCGATTTAGCCATATTCTGTGGCGGTCCGGCTTCGGACGCCCGAGCAGATTTGAACTGACTTCAACGCATTGGGGCGGCGAGCGGACGTCTTATCGTCACTTCCTGGTTCTCCTCATGTCCGAAACAAACTTGGCCACGCCGGCCGATCCTGTGTACCTCGTGTGGTCCCTCCTGTGCGAGCAGGGCTATGACGCCGCCCAGCAATGCGCGGTCGCTTTGGTGCACGAAGGTGTGACGCCGCAGATTCACGCCGATCTGTGCGCGAGTGCGGGGCATTTCGAGCAGGCGTATCACAGTGCGTCGCTGGGGCAGGGAGAATCCACGAGCGGTCGCCGTTACGCACGGCTCGCGCTGTTTGCCGATGCGCAGGGCAAGCAGGACGTCGCGCGGCATTACAGCCAACTGGCCGTTGCAGCGCAATCCGAGGCGCAGACAATCGAATGGATGGCCTGGTTGATCGACCACTGCCGGGCGTATCCGGCCGCGGCGCATCTGTTGCGCGCATACGCGCAGCGCGCGCCGCACGATGTACTCGCACCGTGGTGGCTGGCCGTGGCCCTTGCGTCGATGCCGGAGGCGAAGGCCGAGCGACGTGAAGCGCTGGCGCGTGCCTACGCACTCGATCCGGCGATTCATCCGCTGTTGCCGCTGCATCTGGCGCTCGCTTACCGTGAGATCCGCGATTGGGATACGGTCGAGCGAGTGTGCCGCGACGTGCTTGCGAAGAATCCGGCTGATACGGAGATGGCGTGGCAGTTGAGTCACGCGCAGTGGCAGCGTAACGACGCCGCGGCGGCCGAGGCGACGATGCGTGCCGTCGACGCGGCAGCGCCGGGTAACGCAGCCGTCATCGCTGCGATTGGCCAGTATCTGGGCGAGCAGGCGCGCTACGCCGAAAGCGAGGCGACGCTGCGTGCCGCGCTGGCGCTCGATCCGCACGCCGTGCAAGCGGCCGTCGATCTGGCCGATCTCGAACTACGCCGTGGCGACTGGTCGAACGCGTGGCCGCGCTTCGAGGCACGGCTGAGGCGTGACGACCGCGAAGCGAACAACGTGGTGACGGTGATGGCGCGTCTGTGTCCGCGTTGGCGCGGCGAGCCGCTTGCCGGCAGGACGCTGGTCGTCCATAGCGAGCAGGGCAATGGCGACGACATCCAGATGGTGCGCTTTCTGCCCGAGCTGGCGGCGCGCGTGAACGACGAAGGCGGACGTGTGGTACTGGCGGTGCGCGAGGCGCTGCAACCGCTGTTCGCACGTTTTTACGCCGATTGCGTGTCGATAGAAGCGGGCCCGCTCGGCAAGCCCGACTATGCGTTGCCGATGATGAGCATGCCGCACCTGCTCGGTGTGCAGCCGGAGCAGGTGCGCGGTGCAGCGTATCTGCAGGCGGACGAGCAGCGGCTCGCGCAATGGCAGGCGAGGGTGAGGGCTGCGGATGCGCAACAACCGGCCCGGCTCCATGTTGGGCTCGTCTGGTCCGGCAGCCCCACTCACCGTCGTGACGGCAAACGTTCCATCCCTTTCGCGTCGCTGGCGCCGGTGCTCGCGCTGCCTGACGTCGTGTTCCATCCGCTCACGCCGGGTCTGACCGCAGACGTCGCGGCCATGATGGCGCAGGGCTATCGCATAAGTGATCTGACCGGGCGCTATGAAGCCGGCTTCGATGACGTCGCCGCACATGTCGCAGCGCTCGATGCTGTCGTGACCATCGACAGCGCGCCCTTGCATCTGGGCGGCGCGCTAGGCCGTCCGGTGCTGGCAATGCTCGACCATGTCTCGCATTGGAGCTGGGGTAATGCAGAGACGCAGCCCTGGTACGACTCCGTCGAACTCTACCGGCAGCCCGAGCCGGGCGCATGGGCGCCGGTGGTCGAGCGGGTGGCGGCGCGCTTGCGGGCACTGGCGCACGCAGGCTCGCCGTTGCCGCACGAAGGCGCACGCGCTTTCGGCCGCGCATAGCAGGGGGCCATGTCGTTGCACGATCCACATTTCGCATCCGCTTCTTCGTCGACCGGCATGCAAGAACTCGATATCCTGATCGCCCGCGCGGACGCCTGCCTTGCGGCGAATCAGACGCCTGAAGCCATGCAGCATTACCAACGCGCATTGGACCTGCAACCGCAGCATGCGCATGCCCTGCACCGGATGGGCACTAGTTGCTTTCGACTGCAGCAGACCGAACGCTCGCGCCAGTATCTGGACCAGGCGCTCACCGTTGCGCCGGAACGGGCGGACATCTGGGAGCATCGCGGCATACTCGCAGCAGCGACGCACGACCGTGTCGCCGCCGAGGCGTTCTACCATCGCGCGCTCAACCTCACGGGCGGCACCGCCAGCCTCCATCGGAATCTGGCCGATTGTCTGCGCGCCTCCGGCCGTCTCGCTGAAGCACAACGGCACTACACGATGGCGCTGGAGCGCGAGCCGGGCTTGCCGCACGCCGTACGCGCCCTGGCCAGAATCAGCACGACGCTCGAGCAGTTTCCTGATGCCGCAGACTATTGGCTGCAAGCCTGCGCGCTCGATTCGATCGAACCGTCCGACGCGGTCGAGTTCTTCGCCGCCTTGTCGAAAGCCGAACGCCACGCGCAGATCGATGGGGTACTCGCCCAGCTTCGCGAGCGCTTCGCCACGGACGGCGCCGGGCTGGAAAGGCTGGCCTTTGCGCTGAACGGGATTCATCGCTTCCGCGACGCAATCAGCGTGGCCGAGCAGGGAATTGCCGTCGACCCAGAGAACGCCTGGCTGCATCACAACGCATCGTTCTCGTTCAACATGCTCGGCGAATTTGCGCCGATGCGGCTGCACACCATCGAAGCGGCCAGGCTGCTGCCCGACAACCCGAGCATGCAGTTCATTCTTGCCGCGACACAACTGCGTCTCGGCGATTTCGAGCAGGGTTGGAAGCAATACCGATGGCATGAAGCCCTGCCGGAAAACGCGAACCTGGTGCGCCCGGGTTTTCCGGAGTGGGCCGGCGAGTCCGTAGCGGGGCGCAGGTTTTTGCTCGTCGGCGAACAGGGGCTGGGGGACCAGCTTCAGTTTCTGCGGATGGCGGACTGGCTGAACCGGCAAGGCGCGCAAGTCGACGTTTGGGTCGACGTCCCCTTGGGGGAGGTGGCGTGCGGCGCGGCGGGCGTGCATGCCGCCTGGACCACGTCGCCGCCGGAGCCCTACGACTACTGGTGCCGAATGTTGAGGATGCCGGAGCATATGAAGCTTACGCTGTCGATGCTTCCGCTCGCGATGCCGTATCTGGCTGTAGAGCAGGCTAAGGTTCGGCGTTGGGAAAGCCGGCTGGATGCGATTGCCGGAACTCGCATGAACGGGGCGCGGCGCAAGCGCGTCGGCCTCGTGTGGGCGGGCAATCCCGCGTATGGACTGGACCGTTATCGTTCGATCCCGTTGAGCCAATGGCAGCCGCTCCTCGGGGCGTCGGACGTGCAGTGGTTCGCGCTGCAAATGGGTCGCGCCCAGGATGAGGCCGCCGCGCTGCCGGCTGATATCGACATGCACCTGCTGGGCCGCGAAATCAACAGCTTCGCCGATACGCTCGCGATCATCGAATCGCTCGACCTGGTCATCACGGTCGACACAGCCGTCGCCCACCTGGCGGGTGCGTCGGGACGGCCGGTCTGGGTGATGGTGCCCGCTTGCACGGACTTTCGCTGGATGATCGGGCGCAGCGACAGTCCGTGGTATCCGTCCGCGCGTCTGTTCCGGCAGCGGGAGTTGGGTCAGTGGGATGCACCGTTGGACGAGGTGCGCACTGCACTGCTGGAATTCGTGGAAGCCACGCGCGCCTGAAGAGGGCGCGTGGGTGAAACAGGCGTAGAACGACGCTCAATGCACGCGGCGCGTTGCACGCCGCGCTGAATGCCGACCCAGAGGGCCGATGCGACTAGCGTCCCATCAAGGTATCCATCGTCTCGTCACGCACGAGGATCTCGGTGCGCCGGTTCTGGGCGCGTCCCTCGGGCGTATCGTTGCTCGCGACAGGGCTGTCATAGGCATTGCCCTTCGTGCGAATGCGCTCCATCGACACCCCTCGCGCCACCAGCGCGAAGCCCACCGCCTTGGCGCGCGCTTCCGAGAGTTGCTGGTTGTATTCGAGCGTGCCGACGTTGTCGGTGTAGCCCTCGACCACGATCGGCTTCTTGCTGCGACCGAGCAAGACCGCGGAACGGTTGACCACGGCCGCTGCGTCGGGACGGATCTCCGACTTGCCGAAGTCGAACAGCGCGATTTCGGGCAGCTTCACGGACACGCCGTTGGCGACCGGCTTCACCTCGATGCCGACGGCCTGGT
>Ga0302228_10000988_pt1 | contig 21917 bp, 19 predicted proteins | sample II_Palsa_N1_2_FD_193519 | JGI IMG/M metagenome (GOLD analysis project Ga0302228, IMG submission 193519) | Peat permafrost microbial communities from Stordalen Mire near Abisko, Sweden - II_Palsa_N1_2 | ecosystem: Environmental > Terrestrial > Soil > Palsa > Peat permafrost | place: Sweden... | reverse complement strand
GCTTCACCTGATGGTCAAGCACGGCCGTCACATCTCGCAATCAAGGCAACAGAACGGTATGGTTCAGACCACCTCAACCACGCCTGCCGCCCCCATGTTCGAAGGATTGCGTTTCAATCACTGGAAGACCAGCGAAGGCGACGATGGCGTTGTCGTGCTGAGTCTCGATCGTGCCAACAGCAGCGTCAACGCGATTTCCCGGGCGGTGCTGGACGAACTGGAACTGATCGTCGAACGGCTGGCGATCGAAAAGCCGGCAGGCGTCATCATCCATTCGACCAAACCTTCGGGGTTTGCCGTAGGCGCCGACATCAAGGAATTCGTCGAATACGCCAAACACGAAACCGTCCACGAAAACATCACCCACGGCCAGCGCGTCTATGAAGCCCTGGCGCGACTACCCTGCCCCACGGTGGCGGCGGTGCACGGCGCATGCATGGGTGGCGGAACGGAACTGATCCTGGCCTGTACCCAGCGCATCGCCGCAGACGACGACAAGACCAAAATCGCCCTGCCCGAAGTGATGCTGGGGATCCACCCCGGCTGGGGCGGCACCGCACGCCTGCCGCGATTGATCGGCGCCATGGATGCCCTGCCGGTGATGCTGACGGGCAGGTCACTGTCGGCCAAACGCGCACTCGCACTGGGCGTGGTCGATCGGCTGAGCCGGCCGGAGGAACTGCTGGCCGAGGCGCGGCTGCTGTTGCGTCGGCCGGAACCGCGCCCCTTGGCGCGTCGCGCCAAGGCCTGGGCCAGCAATACCTGGCTGGCCCGGCAGATCATCGCGCCGATGGTGATCAAGCAGACTGCAGCGAAAGTGCGCAAGGAACACTACCCCGCTCCGTTCGCCATGATCGACGTGTGGAAGCGCGGCGGCAGCAACATCCAGCAACGGCTGAAACTGGAAGCGCATTCGGTCGCCAAGCTGGCGCAGACGCCTACCGCACAAAACCTGATCCGTATCTTCTTCCTGCAGGAACGGCTGAAGAGCCAGGGCAGCGGCGTCGACCCAGGCATCAAGCATGTGCATGTCGTGGGCGCCGGCGTGATGGGCGGCGATATCGCCGCGTGGGCAGCATTCAAGGGTTTCGAGGTCACCCTGCAGGACCGCGAGATGAAATTCATCCAGCCAGCGCTGGATCGCGCCCGCCAGCTCTACGAAAAGAAGCTGAAGACTCCCGAGAAGGTCGAGCAGACCACTCGCCGCCTGCGCGCCGATGTCGAGGGCAAGGGCGTGGCGAGTGCCGATCTGGCGATCGAGGCCATCTACGAAAACGCCGAGGCCAAGCACGCGCTGTACGACGGCATCGAGCCGCAGTTCCACGGCGATCAGATCCTCGCCAGCAACACCTCCAGCATTCCGCTGGACGAACTGCGCAAGGGCTTGAAGGCGCCGCAGCGCTTTCTGGGCCTGCACTTCTTCAATCCGGTAGCGCAGATGCCGCTGGTCGAAGTGGTACGCCACGATCAACTCGATCCAGCGATCGAGAAGCGCGTGCTGGCGTTCTGCAAGGCGATCGGCAAGCTGCCGGTGGTAGTGAACGGTACGCCCGGCTTCCTGGTCAACCGCATCCTGATGCCCTATCTGCTGGAAGCATTGCGCCTGTACAGCGAAGGCGTGCCAGGCCCGGTACTGGATCGCGAAGCGAAAAAATTCGGCATGCCGATGGGCCCGATTGAACTGGCCGACACCGTGGGCCTTGATGTCTGCTCGTCGGTCGGCAAGGAGCTCGCACCGTTCCTAAAGCTCGAAGTACCGCCGGCGCTGGATGGCAGACTCGCCGCCGGCAAGCGCGGCAAGAAGGATGGCGAGGGCTTATACGTGTGGCAGGACGGCAAGCCGCAGAAACCCGAGGTCGACCCGAACTATGTGATGCCACCGGACCTGCAGGAACGCATGATCCTGCCGATGGTCAACGAGGCGATCGCCTGCCTGGCCGATGGCGTGGTCGACGATGCCGACCTGCTCGACGCCGGTGTCATTTTCGGTACCGGCTTCGCGCCGTTCCGCGGCGGCCCGATCCAGTATGCACGCAGCGAAGGCGTCGACAAGCTGAAGTTGAAACTGCAGCAATTGGCCCAGCGCTACGGCGAGCGCTTCAGCCCGAAGGAAGGCTGGGATCACCCCGCGCTGGCACAGCACGCCTTCGAGGGCGAATAGCGAAGAAGCAGGGTTTAGGGGCGAGTAGCGAGGGCGCAAGCTCGAACAGTTTGGCGCCCTCGCTACTCGACCCTCGTCCCTGCTCTTCACCACATGAGATCGTCTGGCACGCCATCGTCACCCACGCCAGTGGCATTCGGATCGACCAGCAAGGCGAGCTGTTGCGGATCGATCGCGCGCACCTGTTCGGCAATCTCGCGAGTCACTAGCAGATAGCGACCACCTTGCTGCACCACCCCCAGCTCACCGGCGTTGAGTGCGACCAGCTGTTCGGCATCGACATGCACACGGCGAATCTTGCCGCCGTATTCGAAATTGCGCGGCTGATCGGCTTCGGCCTTGTTGAGCCGCTTGCCGTCGAGCAGCTGTTGAATCTTCAGCTTGCGCTCGCGGCGTAGCCGGGCCTGTTCGGCGGCTTCCTGCTCAACCCGCTTGCGTTCGCTGGCCTCGGTTTGCGCGCGTATCGCATAGGCCTTGGCCAGATCCATTTCACCCTGATCGCGGCGTGGCGGCCGTGATGCCTGCGGATGCGGATTCGGTTTGACGTGCTTGTGCGCGGGTTTGCCCGATGCCGGCGGCGGCGTGCGCTTTTGTTCGCGAACCCGGTCTTGTTGAACCCGCTCTGGTTGAACTTGTTTGACGATGCCGCTCTTGAGCAGCTGATCGCGCAGGGAGTCGGCCATGATGGTGATCCGCGGTCTTAGGGTTTCGTGAGTCTGTTGCGTGGGTCGGTTTCGTGGATCAGTAGTGCGGCGGCGGTGGTTCGCTGTGCGGATCATCCGGCTGCGCCACCCGCATCGATGACAGCTCACCGCGCAGCTCGCGCAACGAACGCTCCAGCGCGGCAATGCGCAACGACTGATCAGCATCGGCCGTGGTCAGCGCCTGTACCGCGTCATCGATGAAGGTCAGCTTGACCTCCAGCTCGGCCAGCCGTTGTTCCAGCAGCCCGTTCATCGCGGGATCTGCAGGCTGCGGCCACGGCCGATACCGTAATAGGCCAGACCCGTTTCTTCCACCGCGACCGGATCGTAAAGATTGCGACCGTCGAAGATCGCCGGCTCGCGCAACGTGGCACGGATACGCTGGAAATCAGGGCTGCGGAACGCTTTCCATTCGGTGACGATAGCCAGCACATCGGCACCATCCAGTGCGTCATAAGCTTGCTCGCACAACACCAAGTCATCGCGATCGCCATACAACCGCTCGGTTTCCTCGCGCGCCTGCGGGTCGAATGCACGCACCTTGGCACCGGCATTCCACAACGCTTCCATCAGACGTCGGCTGGATGCTTCGCGCATGTCATCGGTATTGGGCTTGAATGCCAGGCCCCACAGCGCAATCGTCTTGCCTGCCACGGACCCGCCGAAGTGACGCGAGATCAGCTCGAACAACTTCGATTTCTGTTGCAGGTTTACGGCCTCGACCGCACTGAGCAGGCGTGCGTCGTAACCGTAACTGCGCGCCGTACGCTCGAGCGCCTGCACGTCCTTGGGAAAACACGAGCCGCCATAACCGGCGCCCGGATAAATGAAGTGATAGCCGATCCGTGGATCCGAGCCGATACCCTGGCGCACCAGTTCCACATCGGCACCAACACGTTCGGCGATATTCGCTATTTCATTCATGAAACTGATCTTGGTCGCCAGCATCGCATTGGCAGCGTACTTGGTCAGCTCGGCCGATCGTTCGTCCATCACCACCATGCGATCGTGATTGCGATTGAACGGGGCATACAGCTTGCGCAATACGCCCACCGCGCGCTCACTGGATGCGCCCACGATGATACGGTCCGGTCGCAGGCAGTCTTCCACTGCCGCGCCCTCTTTCAAGAATTCCGGATTGGAGACCACGTCGAATTCAACGTGAGCGTTGCGTGCAGCCATTTCAGCCGCGACGGCTGCGCGTACGCGATCGGCGGTGCCGACCGGCACGGTCGACTTGTTCACCACTACCGCGTAACGATCAAGATGCTTGCCAATGGTTCTGGCCACTTCCAGCACGTATTTCAGATCGGCGCTGCCGTCTTCGTCCGGCGGCGTTCCCACCGCGATAAAGATGACTTCGCCATGCGCGATCGCAGGTGCCGCGTCGGTGGTGAAATCGAGCTGTCCACCGGCGTGATTGCGCCTGACGATCGATTCCAGGCCCGGTTCGTAAATGGGAATCTCGCCACGTTTCAGGCGCTCGACCTTGGCCGCATCGATATCGACGCAAACGACGCGATTGCCCATTTCGGCCAGACACGCACCGGTGACCAATCCCACATAGCCGGTGCCGAAAATAGTGATTTTCATCATCTTGCGACGACTTCCATGAAATCCAGCGCGTTGCGCAACTGACTATTCTAACTGCCTACACGGCACCGCTCGACACTGGCGACGCCAAAAGCAAAGGGGCGCGAATGACTCCGCGCCCCTCTGTATTCTTACAACCGCAAAGCAGCTATCGCTTACTGGCCGCCTTCGGGAGCACCACCGGGTGCAGCAGCGCCAGGCGGCGTCGCGCCAGTCTTGACCAAGGTCACGTCGAAGATCAGCGTGGCATTTGGCGGCATCGGCGGACGCGGCTCGGAACCGTAAGCCAGCGTCGACGGAATGTAGAGCTTGTAATGGCCGCCGACCTGCATCAGCTGCAGACCTTCCTTGAAGCCAGGAATCACGCCAGCCAACGGGATCGAAGCCGGGCCCGGCGGATTGTGCTTGGCCGAGGCATCAAACACTTCGCCACTGACGAAGGTGCCGGTGTAGTCGATCTGAACGGTATCGTTCGGACCCGGGCGAGCACCCGTGCCTTGGCTGATCACCTGATACTGCAGGCCCGAGGCCGTCGTCTTCACGCCCGGAGCCGTCTTGTTCTTGGCCAGGAAAGCATCGCCGTCAGCCTTGTTCTTGGCACCGACGCGGATCATCTCGGCCTGGTACTTGGCCTGGATCTTGGCCATGAACGCGTCATGGATCTGCTTGGCTTCAGCGTCGGACATGGTCGGCTTCTGACCGGACAGCGCCTCGGTCACCGCGCGACCTACCGCTGCCGGATCCAGCTCGTCACGCATGATCGGCGGAACCTGGGAAGCAATTTCCCAACCCACCACGTAGCTGGCCTTGGCTTTGTCGACCGTGCCCGTGCCGGCGGTCGTGCCGGCGGCGCCGGTTTTGGCAGCCTGAGCGTACACGCCCCCAGTCATGCCCAGCGCAACGGCCAGCGCGGCCGCCGTCAGCGTGGGACGCAGAAAATGCTTCATTCGTAACTCCCTCGTAATTTGATATGCCGGCATTGCCAACCGGGCCCCCCCAATGGAGGCAGGCCACACATTGTGCGGCGCTTGTCCAGTCTTGGCAACGATGCCGTACTACGACCCCCAGTCTGCATAAAGGTTCACAGCGCCGTTCACCGAATTCACGGCAGACCGCCGCCGGGCGAATCCGGCTTGTCCAGGGTCTCCTTCAGGGCAGCCTGCAGGCGGGCGTGCATCTGCACCAAACCGCGCCACAGCGCCACCGCCAGCGCCACCCCCAGCAATACCAGCGATAGCGCCACCCCGCGCGGCGGCAGGATGGTCGAGCCGAGCACGCTGACCAGCAGAGCCAGCGCCAACAGCGTTACCAACGGGATGACCCGGGCCAACACCAAGCGGATGGCCTGCGTATAGGAGCCGGCAAACCGTTCCCGGATGCCCAGCTCGGCAAGCAGCATGCCAAGCGCCTCGGCCTTGCGATAGACGGCGGTCAGGATCGGCAGGGAGAGAAACAACGCACAAGCCCAGATCAATGTATGGCGCAAATCGCGCCCGATACCGAACTTCGAGAACCAGTCCCAGTTATGCGAATTGACGTAGGCGCCCATCATGAACAGGGTCACCACCAACAGCACATTGATCGCAATGTGCCATAGCAGCCGGCGGAAGATCGCTGCCAGCGCGGCGTTTTCGTTGACCGGCTTGAGGTTCTCCAGCCAGCCGCTGTAGCTGGTCGCCAGCAGCTGTATCGAACGCGGCGTCACCCGCCGCAGGCCGTCAGCCAGCCCGTCAGCCGATCGCATCAGGTACGGCGACAGCGCCATGCACAGTACCGATACCGCCACCGCGATCGGATAGATAAATGTACTGATCACACCTAAAGAAAGCCCGAGCGTGGCGATCACGAACGAGAATTCGCCGATCTGTGCCATCGCCAGACCCGAGCGCAGCGCCGTGCGCCCATCATGCCCGACGATGAAGATACCCAGACTGCAGGTCACGGTCTTGCCGACAATCACCACGACCGCGATCAGCAGTGCGGGCAACGCGTATTGCAGCAGCATGGCCGGATCGATCTTCAAACCGATCGCGACGAAAAACAATGCCGCAAACATGTCGCGCAGCGGTTCAACCAGGCGCATTACGCGACGCACACTGCGCGATTCCGCCACCACCGCGCCAGCGAGAAATGCACCCAACGCGACGCTGAATCCCAACCAGACCGCCAGCAAACTGGCACCAAAACAGATCCCCAGCACGCTGACCAGCAAGGTTTCGTCGCGGCCAAAACCGGCCACATAGTCGACCAGCCGCGGCAGCAGCAACAACCCGAGGATCATTCCGACGACGATAAACAGACCCAGGTGACCGATCAGCGTAAACGCGGTCTGCGCCTGTACAGAGCCACTTATTGCCACCGCGGTCAGCAAGGTCAGCATGACAACGGTAAGCATGTCCTCGGCGACCAGCAGGCCCACCACCAGCCGTGCGAACGGCCGATGCCGTTGTCCAGCCTCGGACAAAGTGCGCGTCGCCACCATGGTCGAAGACAACGCGATGATCGCACCCAGAAACAGCGCATCCATGCCCTTCCAGCCAAACAGCCCGCCGATGCCGACGCCGATCCACAGCATCAAGCCGACTTCGGCTACCGCTACTGCCAGCACACCGATCCCGACTCTATGCAGTTTGCGTACGCTGAACTCCAGCCCCAGCGTGAACATCAGCAACACCACACCAAGATTGGAGATGTCCTGGATCGCTTGCGGATCGGCCACCAGCACACCCGGTGTATGCGGACCGATCAACACACCGGCCAGGATGTAACCCAGCAGTACCGGCTGACGCAGGCGCTGAAACAGGATCGTCGTGGCGCCAGCCACAATCATCACGATGGCAAGGTCACGAATGAAACCGATTTCGTGCATGCACTATCCGGCAACAGCTCAAGTCATCCGCAGCTTAAACGAACGCCCTATCCTTGGTTCGCTCAAGCCATCGTTCGCTGGCAGGTCGCACACTGCCCAAGAATTGAACCGCGCCGATTCCAAAAAAACGCTTGACGGATTTATGACTCGGACCTATTCTTTCGGGCTTCCAGCGGCGGGGCCATAGCTCAGCTGGGAGAGCGCCTGCATGGCATGCAGGAGGTCGGCGGTTCGATCCCGCCTGGCTCCACCAACTTACATTTGTCCCCATCGTCTAGAGGCCTAGGACATCACCCTTTCACGGTGGCGACCGGGGTTCGAATCCCCGTGGGGACGCCACTTCAACCAGGCAGCTGAGTATAGCGGTCGCGGTTGGTGGCAAAAGTTGGCTCGCTGGAAGTGTTGCAAGGTAACTGTTGGAAAGATGGACTGTTAGAAAATGCGGAGTGGTAGTTCAGTCGGTTAGAATGCTGGCCTGTCACGCCGGAGGTCGCGGGTTCGAGTCCCGTCCACTCCGCCACTAACCGAAAGCCCGCCAAGCGCGGGTTTTTTGTTGCCTGCGATTTGTCGATCGCACGTGTTGATGCGCCGCGCGCTAGAGCGTCGATCGATCAGCTTGCCGCTCCAGCGTGCCGATGGAATGCCCCTGCTCGCCCAGATATTCCAGCCAGCGCGAGAGAAACCCATTCATGCGCAGGCGATGCTGAAGCACCGTGTGCGCGGGCGGAAACGGACCCAGCACCTGCCATAGATGCCGCCCTGGATGGCAATGCAGCGCTTCGGCCACGTGGGCATCGGTATACATGCGCAGCTGCGCCGACGGCGCGCGCTGACCTGTGTGCGCGTCGACAAAATCGTAGGTGAGCTCCAGCTCCAGCGTGTAAGGATGGCATTCCTGCAAATGCAGATGCACGTTGAGCCCGTCGTCCACATCCGAGACGTAGCGCCCCGGGGTCAGCCGCTGCGGCGCGAACAGCCGCGCCAGCCGGTGATAGTTTTCCGCATACAGCCCCATCAGGAAACCAAAGCGGCCCGGCAATAAAGGGGATCGACTATCCAGCGTGGCAATCATCGGCAACACAAACTCCAACACTCATTCAGAACATGGTCCGCTCGATACCAAAGCGGTCGAAAATCTTGCTGGCGATCTCCTCGATCGAAACATGCGTGGTATTCAGGCTGGGAATGCCCGCGTGGCGCATTAACTTGTCGGCCTGCTCCAGCTCCCAGCGACACTGCTGCAAGGTGGCGTACTTGCTGCCGGCGCGACGCTGCTCGCGGATCTGCGCCAGCCGTTGCGGCTCGATGGTCAGACCGAACAGACGATCGCGGTAGGGCCGCAGGCGGGCCGGCAGTTCGAGTTTGTCCAGATCATCATCAGTCAGCGGATAATTGGCGGCGCTGACGCCATAATGCAAGGCCATGTAGAGGCAGGTCGGCGTCTTACCCGACCGCGATACCCCGACCAGGATCAGATCAGCCTGGGCGTAGTCCACGTCCATGCCATCGTCATGTGAAAGCGCGTAGTTGGTCGCGTTGATGCGCGCCTCGTACTTGTCGAAATCGACCATGCCGTGCGAGCGATTCACCGCACCCGAACGCTTGGCGCCAAGCTCGTCTTCCAGCGGACCAATGAACGGCGCGAAGACATCCAGCATCAGCGCACCACTGGCCGCAACGATGTCGCACAGCGCACGCTCGGCCATGGTATTGACCACGATCGGCCGTTCGCCTGTTTGCGCATAACGCGTCTTGATGCGCAGCGCGGCGGCCTCCGCCTTCTGTGCGTCGTCGGTGAACGGCAGTCGATGCTTGTCGAATTGCACGCCCTCGAACTGCGCAAGGATGCTGTTGCCGATCGTCTCCGCGGTAATACCAGTGGAATCGGAGATGAAGTAAACCGTTCGTTGCATACGGGGGCCTGATCGCTGGGGTACGTTTGTCTGCACCTTAACCCAAGCACAAAACGCTGTCGCCGATTGACCGCCAGCTGACTGGTATGCAGTTGGCACGACAAGACGCTGCAATGGTCTTCTTGTGCTTCGCACCATCGGCAGCGGACAATACCAGTCCTTTGCAGCCCATTTCTGGCCTGCCTGCCACACCAGCCACAACGCCCCTATCCACTAATCATTAAAAGCTCTTGAGGAAACCCCCTTGAACGATCTGGTGCTCTGGCTCGACCAACTGCGCATGACTGACCTGGGTAAGGTCGGCGGCAAGAACGCCTCGCTCGGCGAGATGATCGGCAACCTCGCCAAGCTCGGTGTCTCCGTGCCCGGCGGCTTTGCCACCACCGCCGATGCGTTCCAGCAGTATCTGGAAAAGAGCGGCCTGGCCAAGCGCATCCAGGATCGCCTGGCCACGCTCGACGTCGATGACGTCGATACGCTGGTCGTGGCAGGCAAGGAGATCCGCGGCTGGATTGTCGACACCGCCCTGCCCGCCGAGCTCGAACAAGCGATCCGCGACGCCTATATCAAGCTGTGCAAGGACGCTGGCGCCGAGGACATCGCGGTCGCCGTGCGCTCCTCCGCTACCGCCGAGGATCTGCCGGACGCTTCGTTCGCCGGCCAGCAGGAAACCTTCCTCAACGTGGTCGGCATCGACGACGTGCTGCACAAGGTGAAGGAAGTCTTCGCCTCGCTGTATAACGATCGTGCGATCGCCTATCGCGTGCACCAGGGCTTCAAGCACGAAGACGTATTCCTTTCCGCCGGCGTGCAGTTGATGGTGCGCTCGGATGTGGGCGCGTCCGGCGTGCTGTTCACGCTGGACACCGAATCGGGCTTCCGCGACGTGGTCTTCGTCACCGGCTCGTATGGCCTCGGCGAGATGGTCGTGCAGGGCGCGGTCAATCCAGACGAGTTTTACGTATTCAAGCCGACCTTGAACGCTGGCAAACCCGCCGTGCTGCGCCGCAATCTCGGCGCCAAGCAGTTGCGCATGGTGTATTCCAGCGCGCCGGGCGAACGCGTGCGCACCGAAGACACACCCGCCGACATGCGCAAGCGTTTCTGCATCAACGATGACGATGTGCAGGAGCTCGCACGCCAGTCACTGATCATCGAAAAGCATTACGGTCGCCCGATGGATATCGAGTGGGCGAAGGACGGCAACACCGGCAAGCTCTATATCGTGCAGGCCCGCCCGGAGACGGTGAAGTCGCGCGCGCATGCCACCCAGCTCGAGCGTTTCAGCCTCAACGAGAAGAGCAAGGTGCTCGCTGAAGGCCGCTCGATCGGCCAGAAGATCGGCGCCGGCAAGGCGCGCGTGATCCGCTCGCTCGCCGACATGAGCAAAGTGCAGGCCGGCGACGTGCTGATCGCCGACATGACCGACCCCGACTGGGAGCCGGTGATGAAGCGCGCCTCGGCGATCGTCACCAATCGCGGTGGTCGTACCTGCCACGCGGCGATCATCGCCCGCGAACTCGGCGTGCCGGCCGTGGTCGGTACCGGCAACGGGCTGGACAAGATCCCGGACGGCGCCGACGTCACCGTGTCCTGTGCCGAGGGCGACACCGGCACGATCTATGAGGGCATCCTGAAATTCGAGCGCATCACTGCCGACCTCGGCGACATGCCCGAAGCGCCGCTGAAAATCATGATGAACGTGGCAAACCCGGAACGCGCCTTCGACTTCGGCATGCTGCCGAACGCCGGCATCGGCCTGGCCCGTCTGGAAATGATCATCGCCAGCCACATCGGCGTGCATCCGAAAGCGCTGCTGGAATACGCCAAGCAGGACGCCGAAACGAAGGCGAAGATCGACGAGCGCATCGCCGGCTACGCCGACCCGGTGAGCTTCTATGTCGATCGCCTCGCCGAAGGCATCGCCACGATTGCCGCATCGGTTTATCCGAAGCCGGTAATCGTGCGTCTGTCCGATTTCAAATCCAACGAATACGCCGGCCTGCTCGGCGGCTCGCGCTACGAACCACACGAAGAAAACCCGATGATCGGCTTCCGCGGTGCGAGCCGCTACGTCGATCCGAGTTTCTCTGAAGCGTTTGGACTGGAATGCAAAGCCGTCAAGCACGTGCGCGAGGTGATGGGCCTGGACAACGTATGGGTGATGATCCCGTTCGTGCGTACCCTGGGCGAAGGCCGCAAGGTGATCGAAGTGCTGGCGAAGAACGGCCTCAAGCAGGGCGAGCACGACCTCAAGGTCATCATGATGTGCGAAGTGCCATCCAATGCCCTGCTCGCTGACGAATTCCTCGACATCTTCGATGGCTTCTCGATTGGCTCCAACGACCTGACCCAGCTCACCCTGGGCCTGGACCGCGATTCCAGCATCGTCGCCAGCCTGTTCGACGAACGCGACCCGGCCGTGAAGAAACTCCTGTCGATGGCGATCAAGAGCGCTCGTGCCAAGGGCAAATACATCGGCATCTGCGGTCAGGGCCCCAGCGACCATCCGGATCTGGCCGAATGGCTGATGGAACAGGGCATCGAATCGCTGTCGCTGAACCCCGACACCGTGGTCGACACCTGGCTGCGGCTGGCGAAGAAAAAAGCCGGCTGACCCAGCCACTCAGGAGACAAGCCCACCACTCGGCGTGCTTGTCTCCATCGAGCCTACCGCGTAAACTTGCCGGCTCGCGCGGACCACGCGCACCCCTCTGGAGAGGTGGCAGAGTGGTCGAATGTACCTGACTCGAAATCAGGCGTAGTGGTAACACTACCGAGGGTTCGAATCCCTCCCTCTCCGCCAAGAAACAAGGCCTTACAGCGATGTAAGGCCTTTTTTCTTGCCTGCATTTTCGCCAACCGTAAAAATCACCGTAAAAAGAAGCCGGTTTTCTACTCACGCACCGGGCTGCACACCTACCTCCTGCTTCACCCGTCCGGCGAGCTTCTTGTTCAGCACGACGCCGTTCTGCGCTTCTTCCGACAGCTTGGCGCGCTGGCGCAGGGAGTCGCGCAGCGTGTTCATGCTGATCTTCACTTCCGGGTTTGCCTGGTTGAACGATGATATCCGCCCAAGCGCCGACGACTGACCATCACCGTCACCGACCTGCTGCGCCAAGGCGTAGGCGTTCATCAGCGACTGGCGCCGGTCGGTGTAGAACTTGCTGTAGTTCTCCAGCGCGCTGTTCGTCCGCTCCTGCTCGGCGATCTTCGTGGGCTGGAAGCCCATGGCCTGGATCATCTGCTGCGGCCCGGTCACGTCCGGCGTGATCGGATCACCGAGCAGTGAGGCGACAAGAGAAGTCTGAACCTCAAGAGTGCGCGCTGCTACGTCCGCTTTCTGCCGCGCGTAGATCCGCCAGGAAACAATCGCCCCGGCGGCTGACACAAGTGGAGAAACAACCGTGCTGACAGTAACAAACCATCCTGGAATGGCCATGCGTGACCCTGCTCTAGTCGATGCGCTGATGGTGGCTGGGGTTGGCCAGAGCCGCAAGGACGGGCGGCGCCTACCGGGCCGCGCGCAGGCACACTAAGTGCTGCAGCTTCGGCCAGTTCGCGCACGCCCAAGCCTCCAAATGCTTTTTGGCGAAAATGCTATGGATAAAGAAAGCGCCCGCAGCGTGCGAGACTAGAGGTACGGTGATATATCCGTGGATTGCGAATGCCGCTCTACCCTAGTGCCAAGGACCTAATCGGTATTCAACTCGATCTAATTGCTCGCGGGGAGCAGGTTCGGCTCATCGTCATCGGCGAATTGACCGCCACCCAACACCGAGCCATCAACGAGGCGCGCAGTGCTTTCGGACTTCCAAGCCTTGAAAGTCCGGAGCTCGTCTATGTTGGGAAGCATCACTTTAAGAGTCGCGTGATTGAAAATGGCTACGCGTTGCACGATCTTTTTGAGCAAATAACGAGATGTCTAGCGTTCTCGTGACAGAGCGCTCTACGACCGTGGTGAGCACGATTGAGCGCGACGATGGTTATGGCTGCAAGGTGCGTGATGTAGCTGTGCTTGAGTTGAACAGCCGCAAGCCAAGGGCGGAGATTTTCTCCGTAGTTCCGAAAGGCGACCGCGGTGGGCCCAAAAGGAGACAGGGCCCGTAGGCCCTGTCGATATTCCGTGAGATTCCCCGGGTAACAGACGCGTCCGGCGGCAATCTCGCAAGGCCTTCCCCGGGTAACAAGAACTATCCGGCGGCAAGAATCTCGGCCGCTACGTTACCTCACATTGACCACTTGGTCAATCGAACCCCAGACGTAATTCAGCTTCCTGACAAGGGCTGTTATTTTGCAGGTCAAGCGTGCTAGCTGAACAGGTATTGTAACAAATTGTTATGCCGCGAGCTTTTGAGCCCCACGCCGACCAAGGCGCTACTTACGACCCTGACACACCAGCACAAGTGGCGGAGCAAAGAGCAGCGAGACGTGCCTCATGAGCCACACCCCGCACACTCCCATCCAACAGCACGATTCTTTTGCGCCATCACATCACATGGGGCATGCTGCACGCCTTAGCCTCACCAGACAGCCCATGATCGAATTCGGACACGGAACGCATGTCGGCCTGCGCCGCACGCGCAATGAAGATACCTACTACGCCGACGCCTCACTTGGGCTGTTTCTGGTGGCCGACGGCATGGGCGGTCATCAGCACGGTGAAGTGGCCTCGGCCCTGGTGCGTGATGCGATGGTCGACCTGGTCACGCGCGGTCACAGTTTGATCGAGGCGGTGCACGGCGCTGGCGAGCGACTGCTGGCACACACCCGCGGCAGCGTCGACGTGCTGCCGATGGGCACCACGATCGCAGCTTTGCGACTGGCCGCCGACAGTTACGAAGTGGCATGGGTCGGCGACAGCCGGATCTACATGTGGAAACGCGAGCTGCGACAGGTCAGCCACGACCATTCGCTAGTGCAGGCGCTTGTCGAAGCCGGTCAACTCGATCCAGCAAAGGCAGCCCGCCATCCCCAGCGCAACGTGCTGACGCAAGCGCTCGGCGTGACGGCAACCGAGCAACTGCATATCGGCATGGCGCGCGGTCAGTTGGAGTCCGACATGGGCTTTCTGCTGTGCAGCGATGGCTTGACTGAAGGTGTCACCGACGCGTCGATCGCGCAAACAGTCGCGCGCACCGACCTGGCGGCGCAGGAGTGCGTCGATCAACTGCTGCTAAGCGCGCTCGATAGCGGTGGCGACGACAACATCACGGTGATCATCGTGCGTTGCCGTTGAACACGCTCAGTTGAGTTTCACTGCGCGTTCCGCGTGACTCCATCGAGCTGACGCCACACGCTTTTGCCACCCGCGCTTTTGTCCAGCGCATCCAGACGCTGCTCATGCAGCACCAGCTCATCGGCAGCAGCACGCAGGACACGCGGGCGCGCACTCAAGATAACTGGCACGGCGATAACGGTGTCGTGTTGCTCGGCAGCACCCTCAAACCCCAGTTCAAACGCGACTTGCCCCGAGGTCATCGCCAGATAGACATCGGTCAGCAGCTGGACGTCGATCAAGCCGCCATGCAGGTCGCGCCGCGAGTTGTCCACCCCCAGCCGTTTGCACAACGCGTCGAGGCTGTTGCGTTGTCCGGGATAGCGTTCGCGTGCCAGCGCCAGCGTATCGAGCACGCTGCAGCGATCGGTAATCCGTCCGGCGCTGGGGTTCAATCGCGATAATTCGGCATCGAGGAATCCGATGTCGAAACTGGCGTTGTGGATGATCAGCTCGGCGCCGTCGATAAACGCCAGAAACTCATCCACCACATCGCCAAAGCGCGGCTTGTCGAGCAGAAACTCGTCCTGGATACCGGTGACCTGGCGTGCGCCTTCGTCGATCGCCCGATCCGGATTGAGATAGGTCTGGTAGTGGCGCCCGGTAAGCCTGCGTTCGACCATTTCGACACAGGCAATTTCGACCAGTCGGTGACCCTGGCGAACTTCAAGACCGGTGGTTTCGGTATCGAGAACAATCTGCCTCATGGTCTGGCCTTCGTCGGCCCGACGACGTTCAGCACACCGTCTCTAGCCAGCTCTGCCTGTTCGCGTGCAGCCTGGTCGACGCGCTCGTTTTCCACATGCCCGTTGTGACCACGCACCCATTGCCAGCGGACCTGATGGCCGCTGACCGCCTCGGATAGACGCTGCCACAGATCCTGGTTCTTCACCGGCTTCTTGTCAGCAGTACGCCAGCCGTTTGCGCGCCACTTCGGCACCCACTCCTCGATACCCTGCATCACGTAGCGCGAGTCGGTAGTGAGCACCACCTTGCACGGCCGCTTTAGTGCCTCGAGCGCACCGATCGCCGCCATCAATTCCATGCGGTTGTTGGTGGTCGCCGGGTCAGCGCCGGCCACCATGCGTTCGTTGCTGCTGGCACGCAGCAAGGCAGCCCAGCCACCCGGGCCCGGATTGCCCAGACAGGCACCGTCGGTAAACGCTTCCACTTCGCTCATCGTTACTCACATCAATATTCATGAAATTAGACTGCCGAACTGCGCCGCGTACCGGGCGATAGCTGGCCATTCGCTGGCACCCGTATCGGCACCGGCTTGATTCGTAACGGCGTGGCCGCGCGGCGACGCTTGCGTGCAATCAGCACATAGCCGCCACCCCACACGACGCTTGCTGCTGCGGGACGCGACACCGCCGCCGGCCACATGCGGCCAACCCGTCGCACCCGTTCTATCTCCAACCCCGCCTGCTGCAAAGTTTGCCGAAGCTGTAGCGGGAACTGCAAAGCCGGTCGCTTGCCGCGGGCGCGCCAATAAACCCATGGCGCCCAGCCGCTGAGTGGATGCACGCCAGTCAATACCAGCACGCCGCCCGGAGCCAGCACACGGATGGCCTCCGCAAGCAGTGCCGAGGGTGCCGGAACGACCTCCAGCGCGTGTCGCAGCATGACCAATTCGAACGCATCATCGACGAACGGCAGCGGTTCGTCCGTGGCAGCTTGCAGATCCCCCTGATAGCGGCCGCCAGCCACCCCCAACCGGGTCCAGCAACTGAACATCGAGCGTGCCGGCGGAGCATCGTCCACCGACGCACCGACAAGCAGCGCATGCGCGCCGAAACAGCGCTGCATGTCAGATGCCATCACGCGCATCTGGTCATCCAGCAGTCGGCGCAACGGCGCACTGGCGTAGATGTCTTGATCGCGTTGCAGCATGCATTCGGCCCAGGCTCAATCTGTGCCAAGAGTGTAACGGTTGACGACAGCAGGCAGCAGATCACAGCTCACGGAACGGCCGCACACAGCTGAACGGCTCATCGACTATTTAACGCTCAGCTAACGAGTTGTCGACCAACCCTCTCTATAGTCACCCGCTTAACGCATTGCCCCAGCATGGATGCGTCTGTCGTTACCCAACGCAGCGGAGCTCATCTTGCACCTCATACCGTTACCGGCGCTTGCCGACAACTATATCTGGCTGCTGCATGACGACGATGGCCAGGCCATCGTGGTCGATCCCGGCGACGCCGCCGTAGTCGAGCACGCGTTGGTTTCGCGGCAATTGCGGCTGCGCGCGATCCTGCTGACCCATCATCATCACGACCACATCGGCGGTGTGGCAGAGCTGCGCGCTCGCCATGACGTGCCGGTATACGCGCCGGTCGACGAACGCATCGTGGAGGCGACCGAACGCATCCAGGACAGCGATTGGATCGAGCTGGCTGCGCCGCACCTGCGCTTTGAGGTGATTGCCATTCCCGGCCACACCCTCAGCCACATCGCATACGTCGGGAATGGTCTGCTGCTGTGCGGCGATACCATGTTCAGCCTCGGCTGCGGCAGATTGTTTGAGGGCACACCGGCCCAGATGCTCGCCTCGCTGGACCGCCTGTCGACACTGCCAGGAGAAACCCAAGTCTGCGGCGGCCACGAATACACCGCGGCGAACGGACGTTTCGCCATCACCATCGAGCCGGGCAATCCCCAGTTGCAAGCGCGCCTGCAGGAAGTCGCTGCGTTGCGCGCCGATAACCGCCCCACCCTGCCGGTGTCACTGGCGCACGAGTTGGCTACCAACCCGTTCCTGCGCGTCGATACCGATCCAGTTGCCGAGTGGTGTCGACAGCAGCATGGCGTCGGCAACGATCGCGTTGCCCGCTTTGCCGCCGTGCGCGGAGCCAAGGATGTGTTCCGCTGATGATCAAACGACTTCGACTATTACCGCTGACACTATCGATCCTGCTGGCTGCATGCGCCACCGCGCCGTCACAGACACCCCATAAACCACCGGCCATCGCGGCACCGGCGGTGACCGTCGATCACGATATTACCCCGCTCACCAGCCAGCCTCAGGTAGCCCCGCCAACCACCGACTTGTGGGATCAATTGCGTGGCAGTTTTGCCATGTCCGATTGTGACGCCGACCCGGCGGTGCTGGCCTGGGCCAAGCGCTATACACACAACCCTGAGCAGTTCGAAAACCAACTGCGCGAAGCGTTGCCACGCCTGACCTATGTGCAGGAAGTCGCCGCCCACTACGACGTCGCTGGCGAGTTTGTGCTGCTGCCGTGGATCGAGAGCTACTTCAAACCGCTGGCCGGCCGTAGAAATACTCCCGCCGGGATATGGCAGATCATGCCAGCCACCGCCGGCTCCATCGGACTGCGCGTGGATGGTCACTACGATGGCCGTCTGGACGTCGACGCCTCCGCCAATGCGGTGATGAAGCTGCTCAAGCAATACCACGATCAGTTTCACGATTGGCGTCTGGTTGATTACGCCTACAACGCCGGTGCGTTTGACATCAGCAAGCTTGTGCAGAAACAAGGCTTGCCACCCGACGAGCCCGTGATCCCGCATTGGCCGGTACGAAGTGTGACCCGCGAGCATCTGACCAAATTGCTGGCGATGGCCTGCGTGGTGCGCGATCCCGCCCGCTTCAACGTCAGCCTGCCGACGCTGCCGGACGAACAGCATCTGGTGCAGGTAAAGATATCGCGCTCGATGCCCATCACCCAGGCAGCCGATCATGCCGGTATCTCGGTGGATACGCTGAAAGGCTTGAACTCGGCATTTCGTAGCGACACGGTTGATGCAGGTGCCGCCTCGTATCTGCTGCTACCGGCCAACCATGCCCAGCAATTTCGCGACGCCCTGCTCGATCAACCCATTCTTGCGGCAACCGGCAACCCACTCTCCGCGGATGACAATCTCGCCTTGTCGGCCCCGACGCCTCCCTCCAAGGCCAATAAACGGACGAACAACAAACCAACGAAGAGTGCATCTGCCAAAACCCATGCCGTCAAGGCTGGCGAGAGCCTGTGGCAGATCGCCCACCAGTACTCCATAAACATCGCTGAGCTGCAACGCTGGAATCATCTGCTGGGGCAAACGGTCAAGCCCGGCCAGGTCCTCATCGTGAGCGAAGTGGATTGAGGCCTTGCAAGGCCGTCCATGCCTTGCACTTGTCGCCCCTGCTAGACTTTCCCAGCGCCGCCGGTGAGGCGTGCTTTGGATCTTTGGAGGACGCATGGGATTCCTGCACGACAAGCGTGCGCTCATCGTCGGCATCGCCAGCCAGCGCTCGATTGCCTGGGGCATTGCCAATGCGATGCATCGCGAAGGCGCGCAACTTGCCTTCACCTACCAGAATGATCGCCTGAAGGACCGCGTCGAGGAAGCGGCCAATACATTCGGCTCCAACATCGTGCTGCCGTGCGATGTCGCCGAAGATACGCAGATCGATAACCTGTTCGCCGAACTGGGCAAGCACTGGACGGACGGCTTTGACGTGCTCGTGCACTCGGTCGGCTTCGCACCACGCGAGGCCATCCAGGGACAGTACCTGGATAACCTGACGCGCGAGAACTTCAGCATCGCGCACGACATCTCCAGCTACAGTCTGGCTGCACTGGCCAAGGCGGCGCGACCGATGATGGCCGGTCGAAACGGCTCGATTCTCACCTTGACCTACCTGGGTGCGCAACGCGCGTTGTCCAACTACAACGTGATGGGACTGGCCAAAGCCAGCCTCGAGGCGAACGTACGCTACCTGGCGTTCAACCTCGGCCCCGAGGGTACCCGCGTCAATGCGATCTCGGCCGGCCCGATCAAGACCCTGGCGGCCGCCGGCATCGCGAACTTCCGCAAGATGCTTGATCACGTCGATGAGAACGCGCCACTGCGCCGCAGTGTCACCATCGACGAAGTGGGCAATGTCGGCGCGTTCCTGTGTTCCGATCTCGCCTCGGGCATCACCGGCGAGATTACCCACGTCGATGCCGGCTACAACATCCTGGGCATGACCGGGATTTGAATCAGCCAGCTGGTTGGCGCACGCACTGACAAAACAAAGGGGCGGCCAATGGCCGCCCCTTTGTTTTGTCAGTGGCTACTCCGATGCACGGGATAACCGCTGCGCAAGCGCCTTACAACAGGCTCTTGTTGAACTTGATCTCGGTTTTTGTCCTCAGCGCATCGATCAGCTCACGGGTCGCTTCCGATCCATAGGCTTGAGTCATCTGCTGGCGCAGCGCATCGCGTTCTTCAGGCGCGATCTTGGACAAGTCGGCATCCTGCACCTTGTCTACTGCCAGCAGCGCATAGGTGCCGTCCTGCATGTCCACTACGGCGAACTGCGGCTTGCCTGATGCCGGATGCGGCAACAGGAACGCTTCCTTCAGCAAGGGTGCGGGTATGGCGGACTGACGCTCCCTGACCGCTTCGCTCACCGTCTTGATGCTGGCATCGACGGATGCGGCAACTGCCGGCATCGCATCGCCCTTGAGCAGTCGCCCAAGCAGATCGTCGGCCTGCTTCTTCTCGGCGGCCACAGCGCGCTCGTCAAGAATCTTTTTCTGCACGTCGGCGCGCACTTCGGTCAGCGGACGAACAGCTGCCGCCACATGCTTGTCGACGTGGATAACCACCGAGTGGTCGCTGCCAAGATCGATCAGGCCCGAATTATTGCCCTGCACCAGCACGTCATCGCCGAATGCCGCAGCGACCAGCTTGGGGTTCGCTGTCAGGCCATCACCACCTGTGCGCGAAAACAACGCTGTGCTCTTGATCGGCAGATTCAGAGCGGCCGCGGCGGGCTCGAGCGACGACGGGTTCTGGTAGGTGTTGTCGGACAGCTTGCCGGCAACTTCGTTGTACTTGCGGTCCAGCTCACCGGTCGAGGCTTCCTTGACCAGCTGATCACGCACCTCTTCAAACGGCTTGGATGCGCCACTGCGAACATCCCGCAACCAGATGATGTGGTAACCATCGGGCGACAACACCGGCTTGGATATCTGACCTTTCTGCAAGGCGAACATTGCCGAGTCAAACGCTGGGTTGGTCACGCCCTTTTCCAGCCAGCCCAGATCACCGCCCTGGCGCTTGGAGCCCAGATCCTCGGAGTCCTGCCCGGCCAACTTGGCAAAGTCGTCGGGGTTCGCTTCGGCGGCGATTTTCTCGGCCTTGGCCAGCGCTGCTTTCTGCTGATCCGGCGTGGCATTGGTCGGCACGTTGATCAGGATGTGCGAGACCAACCGCTGCTCGGGCTGCACGAATCGCTGCTTTTCGTCCACATAGCGCTTTTTCAGCTCATCATCACTCGGCGCGGCGTCCGGCTTGAGATCGGCACCGTTGACTTCGAGGTATTTCACCGAGACCTGTTCGGGATTCATGTACTCGGCCTGATGAGCCTTGTAATAACTTTCGATCTCGGCATCGCTGACCTGGTTGTCCGCCAGTGTCGGGCGCGACAGCACGAAATAACGCAGGTCGCGACGCTGGCCGACCAGACTCAGAAAGCGGTCGATCCCGGCATCGCTGACGAAGGTGCTGTCGTTGATCGCATCCGGCAACAGCTGACTTGCCAGCGATGCGCGTATCTCTTCCTCGAACGAGCCCGGTGTCTTGCGCTGAGTCTCCAACCATGTGCGGTACGTGGTCGGGTCAAACTGATTGTTCAGCTGAAAAGCGGGGATCGCCGCGATGTAATCGCGCACTGCCTGGTCAGAAACCCGCATGCCCCAGTCATCGTTGGCCTTGAGCAGCAGTTGCTGGTCGACCAGCCCGTCGAGCACCTGCTGTTTGACTGCCGGCTTTTCAAAAATGCTCGCGTCGAAATGATCGCCCTGTTCGGCACTCGCCTGCTGCCGCAACTGGTTCATCCGATCCTGAAAATCCTGCTGGCTGATTTCGTGCTTGCCAACCTTCGCCACGAAGGTATCGGTATGCGACGTGAAGTAACTCTCCATACCGAATAGCGACATCGCCAAAACGCAGACACCCAGAAGGATGACCGATGGCCATCCATGCATCTTGTTACGTATTGCCTGCAGCATCGAAATCTTCCCGCAACGTGATTGATGGCGCATAAAGCGCGTGGCACATTGATGTCCCGGACACCACCGCCGCCCATGTCCGATCGACACGGCGCCAGACGTACGTGTCCCGGCCAGGAACAAGCGTGCCACAGCTGCACGTCTTGCCCAAATAAAACGGCGCCATAGAGGCGCGTCTTGCCGTGTAACAAGGGCGCCACAGGGGCGCTCCTGCTTTAAATAACAAGGGCGCCACAGGGGCGCGTCTTGCTTAAATAACAAGGGCGCCACAGGGGCGCCCTTGCGAACTGTGGCGGAGCGGACGGGACTCGAACCCGCGACCTCCGGCGTGACAGGCCAGCATTCTAACCGACTGAACTACCGCTCCGCATTTTTCTGGTGGGTGC
>Ga0302228_10000987_pt1 | contig 21935 bp, 16 predicted proteins | sample II_Palsa_N1_2_FD_193519 | JGI IMG/M metagenome (GOLD analysis project Ga0302228, IMG submission 193519) | Peat permafrost microbial communities from Stordalen Mire near Abisko, Sweden - II_Palsa_N1_2 | ecosystem: Environmental > Terrestrial > Soil > Palsa > Peat permafrost | place: Sweden... | reverse complement strand
GAAACTACGTACTCTACCAAGGTGATCTCTCCACTAACTGTGTTGGAAAAGCTCAGGACGCCGGCCGCTCAGTAGGAGCAAACACCTGCGCTTGTGGCCTGGACCTGGAAAATAAGTGAGAATGCGGCCCACTGCGGGACGGCAAAATCGCGCCTATCATATCCAAGATTCGTCATCAGCTTAAGGCCCAAGGCTCAAATGAAACGATCTGCTTTCTTTATCTCCGACGGCACCGGCATTACCGCCGAAACCCTGGGTCAAAGCCTGTTGGCGCAGTTCGAAAACATTACCTTCAGCAAATTCACGCGACCCTATATCGATAGCGTGGATAAAGCGCGGGCCATGGTACAACAAATCAATCTGGCCGCCGAAAAAGACGGTTTTCGTCCGATCATTTTCGACACCATCGTCAATCAGGACATTCGTGAGATCCTCGCAACTTCGAATGGTTTCATGATCGACATCTTCTCGACCTTCCTGGCGCCACTGGAACAGGAGTTGAGTGAACATTCCTCATATTCCGTGGGCAAGTCCCATTCCATTGGCCACAACTCCAACTATATGGAACGGATCGAGGCGGTGAACTTCGCCCTGGACAATGACGACGGCGCCCGCACTCACTACTACGACAAGGCCGACCTGATCCTGGTGGGTGTGTCCCGCTGTGGTAAAACCCCAACCTGCCTGTATATGGCCATGCAATTCGGCATTCGCGCGGCCAACTACCCGCTGACCGAGGACGACATGGAGCACCTGACGCTGCCGGCCGCCCTGCGCGCCCACCAGCACAAGTTGTTCGGCCTGACCATCGACCCGGACCGCCTCACCGCCATTCGCAACGAGCGCAAGCCTAATAGCCGCTACTCCAGCTATGCCCAATGCGAGTTTGAAGTGCGGGAAGTGGAAAATCTGTTCCGTCGCGAGAATATTGCGCACATCAATTCCACGCATTTTTCAGTGGAAGAGATTTCGGCGAAGATTCTGGTGGAGAAAGGGGTGGAGCGCAGGTTCAAGTAACTTTATTGCCTGACCTGACGCCATCGCAGGCAAGCCAGCTCCCACAGTTAACCGCGCTCGACGATACGGCGCGGTGAATGTGGGAGCTGGCTTGCCTGCGATGAACGATAACTCGGTCCCCGCCTACAAATGAAAGCGCCCCCCGCCCTGCCCCAATGCCGTCGCCAGCGCATCAAACCCCTCCCGCAACAACTGATCATCCCCGGACGTATTGCAGATACTCGCCCGAATAAACTGCGGCACCGCAGTTTGCCCGACGGCAAACGCCTCCGCAGTCGCGATCAGGTAGTTGTTCTGCTTGAGTTCGGCCTCGATTTCCGAGGCCCGCCAAGGCTCCGGGACTTCGATCCAGAAATGCGGGCTGTTTAGGTGAGTGCGGTATTCAAGGCCGGCAAGCAGGCCCTCGACCAGTGTCTTGCGCCGACTGATCTCGTTGATTTGCTGGTGCAGTAAATATTCCGCCGTGCCGTTTTCGATCCATTGGGTGGCCAACTCCAGGGTCACTGGCGTCGCCATCCAGCAGGTAGAGCGCAAGGCTGCGGAGATACGACTGACCAGCGCTGGCGGCGCATGCACGTAACCCACACGCAAGCCTGCCGACACCGCCTTGCTCAGGCTGCTGATCAGAATCGTGCGTTCCGGGGCGAAATGGCTCAGGGGTGGTGGCCGGTCTTCCACCAATACGCCGTGGGCCTCATCTTCCAGGATCAGCAAGTTGTGTTCCCGGCAAACCTTGACCAACGCCTCACGGCGAGCGACCGACAGCACCGCCGTCGTCGGATTCTGGATCGTCGGCGTGCAATACAACGCCGAGACCCGATGATTACGGCAGACCTCATCCACCGCACTCGGCAGCAGCCCTTCTTCATCCATCTCCAGGCCGATCAGGCGTATGCCGAGCATGCGCGCGGCGGTAATCAGCCCTGGGTAGGTCAGTTGTTCCGTCACCACGGTGTCCCCGGCCCGCAACAACGCCATCATTGCGCACAACAGCCCGTGCTGGCCTCCATTGACGCAAATGACCTGTTCGGCAATCGGATAGAAGTCGCGCTGGATCAGCCATTGGGCACCGGCTGCACGGTAACGGGGCAAACCTGCATCCGGAGTGTACGCGCTGATGTCCTGCAGGAATTTGGCGTTATTGGCCAGGGTCTGAAAGCTCTGAGCCAGGAATGTCGTCTCTTGTCCCGGGATGTGCATGTTGCGGCTCATGTCGAAATATTGCCGCGGCTCCTCGCTGAAATTACGGAAGCCTTCATCCCGTTGGCGCTCCATCCCACGCTTGCGCACGAATGTGCCGTCACCGACCCGCGCTACCACCAACCCAAGGCGTTCCAGCTCACCGTAGGCCCGGCTGATGGTGCCGATGGTGACGCCCAGATTGTCGGAAAGCACCCGATGGGGCGGTAGTTTTCGTCCCGGTTCAATCAAGCCTTCAAGGATGCCCCGTTCCATGACATCGGACAGGCGTTTGTACTTGACGCCCTGACCGCTGGACAGCCCCTCACGCATAATTGACACCATGTCAATATTTGTTTTGACAGTCATCATTCGCCCAAATAGTGTGCTTTAACGGGTTCAATCACCGGATTAAGGATCTCAATATAGAGGTCAATTCCGTATCAGGGAAGCAATGTCACGATGCCAATGTCCGCCGTCTTAGAAAACACTGAAAAAACAAACACACGCAAACAGTGGCTGGCCGGCCTGATCACCAGTGTGATGTTCCTGATTGTCTGCCTGAGCTGGGGAACCACCTGGCTGGGGATCAAGATCGCGGTGGAGAGTGTGCCGCCACTGACCTCGGCTGGCCTGCGCTTCCTGATCGCCTTCCCGCTGTTCCTGTGTTTTGCGATGGTGCGCCGCGAGCCGATCCTGTTCCCTAGGGAGAGTCGCTGGTTCTTCGTGTTCGTAACCCTTTCCTACTTCAGTGTTCCTTATTACCTGCTCAACTACGGCGAAATGCACGTCTCGTCCGGCCTCACCGCCCTGCTGTTCAGTTGCATGCCGGTGTTCATCCTGATTTTTTCCGCGCTGTTTTTACGTGAGCGCATCTACTTCTCCCAGGTGGTCGGCATCGGTATCGGTTTCGGCAGTCTCTACATGATCATCAAGAGCCAGGGGCTGCATCTGGACCATGCCGAGTTCTTCGGAGTGCTGGCGATTCTCGCCGCGGCGATCATGCATGCCTTGTGCTATGTCATCACCAAGCAAAAAGGCAGCGCCATCAGCGTCATTACCTACAACACCCTGCCCATTGGCATCGCCGGTTTGATGCTGTTTCTCGCCGGGCTGTGGTTTGAAACCCCAACCTTCGAAAACATCACCCTGCGTTCATGGAGCGCCCTGTTCTACCTGGGGTTGGTAGCGTCGGTCGGCGGCTTTATCGTTTACTTCATGCTGCTCAAGCGCCTGAGTCCGATCATCCTGTCTTTTGTCTTTATCATTTTCCCGGTGTTCGCCGTGATCATCGGCGCCTGGTACGAAGGCGTGGAAATCTCCAAGGACCTGATGCTGTACTCGGCGATCCTGCTGACCGGCTTTGCGATCACCAAGCTGCCCGTCGAAAAGCTTTTGGCCAAGAAAAACTGACATGAACGCCCTCACTCCAGCCTCCCTGGACCAGATTTACGCCCACGCCAGCCGCACCTACCCCGAAGAGTGCTGCGGCTTCGTCTTCGCGGATGGCAGCGTGTACCTGGGCAGCAACATCCAGAATGAATTGCACCGCAAGAATCCCGAAATGTACCCACGCAGCGCAACCAACGGTTACACCTTCGCGGTGGCCGATACGCTGATGATGAACAAGGCTTTTCGCAGTGATAACCCGGTGGTGGTGATCTACCACTCCCATCCTGACGTCGGTGCCTATTTCAGCGACGAGGACCAAGACAAGGCCTTATTCATGGGCGAACCGATCTACCCCGTCAGCTATCTGGTGGTAGATGTTCGCCAGGCCAAGCCCCAAGGTTCAAAGCTGTTTGCCTGGGATGGCAGCCGCTTTGCCCGCAAACCCTTCAACGACCTGCAAATGGAGTTGTGCATGAACGCTGTCTCTTTCCCCGACATCCTGGTCCGTGTGGCCAAGCTGCCCGAATCGACCCTTGAGGGTGCCGGATCGACATTGCGCGAAGTCATTGAAAACCTGTGCACCGAGCATCCGCAATTGCGGGCGCACTTGCTGTACGAGAACAACCAGCTCAAGGAACACTTCCTGTTTACCGTCGGGGAAGAGCTGATTGAGGCCGATGAATCGTTGCCCGAGTCGGCAAAAATTGAAGTCCTGCTCGCCACCTCGGGCGGCATGGACGTCGACCAACTGAGTAATGAAGAAGTGCAGCGCTATGTGCGCCATATCACCCTTCCCGGCGTGGGTCGCGAAGGCCAGTTGAACCTGAAAAAAGCCAAGGTGCTGATCATCGGCACCGGCGGCCTGGGTTCACCCATCAGCCTGTACCTGGCGGCAGCCGGCATCGGCACCCTGGGACTGGTGGACTTTGACGTGGTGGAAAGCAGCAACCTGCAACGCCAGATCGTCCACGGCAACAGCACCCTGGGCATGTCCAAGGTGGAATCTGCCAAACAGCGCCTGCAAGACCTGAACAGCCACATCCAGATCAATGCCCATAACACCGCCTTGAATGCCGACAACGCCCTGGAGCTGGTGGGCGCTTATGACTTGGTGATCGACGGCACCGACAACTTTGAAACCCGCTACCTGGTCAACGATGCGTGCGTGCAACTGGGTAAACCCCTGGTGTACGGCGCCATCTACCGTTTCGACGGCCAGATCAGCGTCCTCAACTACCAAGGCGGCCCGTGCTATCGCTGCCTTTTCCCCCAGGCACCACCGGCAGAACTGTCGCCCAATTGCAGCTCCGGCGGTGTGATCGGCGTGCTGCCGGGTGTGATCGGGATGATCCAGGCCACCGAGGCGATCAAGCTGCTGATCGGGATTGGCGAACCTTTGTCAGGCCGGTTGATGCGCTTCGATGCCCTGGCGATGAAGTTCAGCGAAATCCGCTTCAAGCGCCGTGCCGACTGCCCGTGCTGCTCCGAATTACGCCGCAATGAACAGCCCGCCGCCGCTGTGTGTGCTGACGCGGTCGCCACCGTCCCGGCCCTGGCCGAGGAGCGCTACATCAAACCACGGGTCCTCAAGCAACTCCTCGAACAACACAGAAGCGCCGACATCCTGCTGGATGTACGGGACGCCAGCGAACTGGAAGTCTGCAAGCTTCCCGGGGTGCTGCACATCCCCCTGGCCGAACTCGACGGGCAACTCGACAGCCTGAGCCGAGACAACACCCACTACCTGATCTGCTACGCCGGAACCAGGGCTGAGCAGGCCGCCAGCACCTTGCTGGCAGCCGGTTTCGCCAACACCAAAGTACTGCAAGGTGGTATGAAACACTGGGTTCGCGACGTCGAACCCGACATGCCTTTGTACTGACCACCGGCCATGGGTTCTTACTTGATGTTGCATAACTCGATACTCGACGCCATTGGCCAGACGCCCATCGTGCGCCTTGAACAATTTTCCGAAGACCTCGGCATCGAGGTCTTCGCCAAGCTGGAGTCGCTGAACCCCGGTGGCAGCCACAAGGCGCGCATCGCCCTGGGGATGATCCTCGACGCCGAACGCCGGGGCGTGCTGATCCGTGGTTCCGGACAAACCATCATCGAGCCCAGCGGTGGCAACACCGGCATTGGCCTGGTGATGGCCGGCAACGTACTGGGCTACAAAGTGGTGCTGGTGATCCCGGACAACTACAGCCCTGAGAAGCAGAAGCTGCTGCGCCTGTATGGCGCCAAGGTGGTGCTGTCGGACAGCCGCCTGGGCAACAATTCCCACGGCGAAAAATGCATGGAGCTACAGCTGGAAAATCCCAGCTTTGTGATGCTCAACCAACAGCGCAACGGCGCCAACCCGCAGACCCATCGTGACACCACCGCCCGGGAAATCATCCGTGCGTTTGGCGAGCGCCGCGTTGACTATTTCGTCAGCGGCATCGGCACCGGCGGCCACATCACCGGTATTGGTGAAACCCTGAAGGCCACTTGGCCGGCCGTGCGCGTCATGGGCGTAGAGCCCGAAGAATGCGACCTGCTGAGTGATCAACATGCGCCGCACCATATCCAGGGCCTGTCCATCGGTTTGATTCCGAGCATCCTCAATCTGGCGATACTGGACGGCATGATCAAGGTCTCCCGGGAGGAATGCCTGGAGATGATGAAACGCATCATGCGCACCGATGCCATCAGCCTCGGGCTGTCGTCGGCCGCCAATATGGTGGCCATTGCCAAGCTTGCACCGGAACTGCCCACCGAGACCGTCGTCCTGACCATGGTCTACGACAGTGCGGACAGCTACTTACCCTGTTTCGAATAACGACAATTGCGGGGGTGCCTCCATGGGAGGCTTTATCGACATGCAACAGCTGCACGATGAGTTGCTCACCCACCTCATCACCACCCTTTCGCCCGCGCAGATGCAGGCGTTACAGGCGCACCTGGCACCACTGATCCAGACGGCAGCGCAGGCCGTGGCCGAGGACCTGATTGCCTATGCCTACCGCGACCCGGCATCCCGGGGGCGAGCCGAGCTGATCCTGGAGTCCTACGCCTCGTTCAAGGCGGTGCTGTTCTACCGGCTGGCCCATTGGGTGTGGAGTTTCCACGAGCAACACAACAGTGCGTTTTGTGCCATTGCCCTGAAGCTGAGCAACCAAGGCAAGATCCTGTCCGGTGCGGAGATCCACCCTGCCGCACGGATTGGCCGGCGCTTCGTGCTGGATCACGGCTACGGTACCGTCATCGGCGAAACCTGCGAGATCGGCAACGACTGCTACATCCTCTGTGGCGTGACCCTGGGTGCCCGAGGCATCGCCAACAACCCCGACGGCAAGCGTCATCCACGCCTGGGCAACAATGTCGAAATCGGCGCAGGCGCCCGGGTGCTGGGCTATGTGCAGATCGGTGACAACGTGTTCATCAGCCCAGGCTGCGTGATCACCCAGGATGTGCCGGCAGGCACCAAGGTCAAGGTGGTCAACCAGATCCAACTGCAGAAAAACGACGAGTCCGATCACAGCAACTACCTTGGCGCCTTCGCCCTCAACGAACGCCTGCATGTGGTCGGCGAGGTCAATGCCAGCTACAACGTGACGGTGCTGGATGCCGACTTCCATCCCTTGGCCGGCGTATTGCTGGAACCCACGGTCAAGGAGCGTCATCACCTGCAGTTTCGCTTGCGTCACGTTGCCTCCACAGGCCACCCACCGCGCTTGCCGATCAACCTGAAAGTCTGCGGTCCCGAGTTTGAAATCACCTTGCTGGCTCCTCCTGGCTTAAGCGCAATGGTTCGTCACTTGCTGCAAGTCAGCCCACTGATCGTCGGAGGTTGAACATGTCCGTGCACACAATGGAAACCCTGGCACTGTTTGACAGTGCGCCTTATCAGAACGCCTTCAGTGCCCGGGTGATCGCCGTCAGTGAGCAAGGGATTGCCCTGGAACACACCCTGTTTTACCCCACCGGCGGCGGGCAGCCTGGGGACACCGGCCACTTCATCCTCGACGACGGCACCCGGGTTGAGGTGATCGGAACCGTACGGGACCCGGTATTGCGCTCGATCATCTGGCACCAGGTAGAACAGCGCCCCGAGCAGTTGTGCCCAGGCGTTCAGGTCGACGCCAGCCTGGACTGGGAACGGCGCTATCAACACATGAAGATGCACACCTGCCTGCACCTGTTGTGCTCGATCATCGATGCCCCGGTGACCGGCTGTAGTATCAACGCAGACAAGGGGCGCCTGGATTTCGACTTGCCGGAAATGACCCTCGACAAAGACAGCATCACCCGCGACCTCAACGCGTTGATCGAGCAGGCCCACGCGGTCAAAACCCTGTCGATGCCGGCATCGGAATATTCCACCTTGCTGCAGATCACCCGCACCCAGGCGGTGGCGCCGCCGGTGATTCAGGGCGCCGTGCGGGTGATTGAAATTACCGGTATCGACATCCAGCCCTGCGGCGGGACCCACGTGGTCAACACGGAAGAAATCGGCCGGGTGTTTTGCGAGAAAATCGAAAAGAAGAGCAAGCACAACCGACGGGTGATCTTGCGCTTTGAGTGAACCGGGGCGCCCCGCCCAGCCTCACGCCCATGAGCGCCCGCCGGGCGCTCATTTTTTTACTCAAAACTGACATGAATTTTATGCTTCTGTAACATTTTGAAACGTACAATCCCCGCCAGCGTGTATCGGCCCTATTCCCGGTGCCTCCGCCCATGGACCCACCCATTCTCGGTGGGTCAGGCAGACAGAAGCTAAGCTCACCACAGCCGCGCCCCTCCCCTTCAGAACGCTGCAGGAATCACTGCCTATGAACAAAGTGTTCCGTCATTACATACCGGCGACGACGCTGCGCCTGCTGCCTAACCGCTGGGACCTGGTTGCCATGCCCCTGGTGATCGGCTTTTTGCTGTTTTTCTCCATCGGCGCCCGGGAAACCTGGGCACCGATCGCCACCTTGCAGAGCGAAGTCATTTCCCTCGATCCGGCCAACCTGCCGGAATATGCGATGCGCACCACCTTGCGCATGCTCGCCGCGATGGTTGCTGCCCTGATTTTCACCCTGCTCTACGGCACACTGGCTGCCAAAAGCCGACGGGCCGAGAAACTGCTGGTGCCGGTGCTGGATATCCTGCAATCCGTGCCGGTATTGGGCTACATCTCGTTCACCGTGACGTTTTTCCTGCTGTTGTTTCCCGGGCGGGTGCTGGGCGCCGAATTTGCCGCGATTTTTGCCATCTTCACCAGCCAGGCCTGGAACATGACGTTCAGTTTCTACCAGTCACTGCGCATGTTGCCCCTGGACCTGCAAGAAGTGTCCACCAACCTGCGGTTGTCCGGCTGGCAAAAATTCTGGAAGCTGGACGTGCCCTTCGCCATGCCCGGGTTGGTCTGGAACATGATGATGAGCATGTCGGGTGGCTGGTTCTTCGTGGTGGCCTCCGAAGCCATTACTGTCGGCGACAAGACCATCACCCTGCCGGGCGTGGGTTCATACCTGGCCCTGGCCATCCAACACAAAGACCTGCATGCCGTGGGCTACGTGATTCTGGCGATGATCGCGGTCATCCTGGTCTACGACCAGTTCCTGTTCCGCCCCCTGGTGGCCTGGGCTGACAAGTTCCGCATGGAAACCACTGCCTCCCAAGGCGCCGCCCCACAATCCTGGGTACTGAACCTGATCCAGCGAACCCGGTTGATTCAGCGCATCCTGCGCCCCATTACCCGAACCATCAGCCGGATCGGCAACATGCGCCTGAACCTGCCGCGTGGCCCGCTCAACGTCCTGCCACCCTCCAGCCCAGCTACATCGCGGGTGATTGATTGGGTGTGGGGGTCGCTGATTGCGCTGATGACGGCCTACGCGCTGTACCATATTGTGCGGTACGTCGGTACCGAGGTGACCCTCGCCGAGGTCGGTCATGTGTTCGTACTGGGGTCGATTACCTTGCTGCGAGTGGCCGGGCTGATCCTGGTGGCCTCGCTGATTTGGGTACCCCTTGGCGTGATGATCGGCCTGCGTCCCCGGCTCGCGGAAAAAATCCAGCCCCTGGCCCAGTTCCTTGCCGCCTTCCCCGCCAACCTGCTGTTTCCGGTGTTTGTCATCGTCATCCTGCACTACAAGCTGAACCCGGATATCTGGCTGAGCCCGCTGATCGTGCTGGGAACCCAGTGGTACATCCTGTTCAACGTAATTGCCGGGGCCAGCGCCTTTCCCAATGATTTCAAGGAAGCTGCTGCCAACTTTCGCATTCGCGGCTGGCTGTGGTGGCGCAAAGTGATGTTGCCGGGCATCTTCCCGTACTACGTGACCGGTGCCATCACGGCCTCGGGTGGGGCGTGGAACGCCAGTATCGTTTCCGAATTCGTTTCCTGGGGCCAGGACAAAGTCGTTGCCCATGGCCTGGGGGCCTATATCGCCGAAACCACCGCCGCTGGCGACTTTCCAAAAATCGCCCTCGGCGTGGTGGTGATGTCGATTTTTGTCGTGGCCTTCAATCGCTTGGTCTGGCGGCCGATGTACGCCATGGCCGAAAACAAACTCCGTCTGAATTAATGGGATTCGCGTTGATGAATACCTATACCGAACACACTGCCCCAACCCCGGAAATCTACTCGCTCAAGAACGTGAGCCGGGTGTTTGGCAAGGGTAAAGACGAGTTGCAAGTGCTCAGTGGCGTTGATTTGAGCCTGCATGAAGGCGAAATCGTCGGCATGCTGGGCCGTTCGGGCTCAGGCAAATCCACCCTGCTGCGGATCATTGCCGGTCTGATCCAACCGTCATCGGGCGAGGTCCGGTACAACGGCTCGCCGCTGACCGGCCCTGCCGAAGGCGTGGCCATGGTGTTCCAGACCTTTGCCCTGTTTCCCTGGCTCACCGTTCTCGAAAACGTCGAAGCCGGGCTGCAGGCCTTGCAGGTCGAGCGCAAGGCCTCTCGCAAGCGCGCCCTGGCGGCCATCGACCTGATCGGCCTCGATGGTTTTGAAAACGCCTACCCCCGTGAACTGTCCGGTGGGATGCGCCAACGAGTGGGCTTTGCCCGTGGCCTGGTGGTCAACCCGACCCTGCTCTTGATGGACGAGCCCTTCTCGGCCCTCGATGTGTTAACCGCCGAAACCTTGCGCAACGACCTGCTGGACTTGTGGAGCGGCAAACAGCTGCCGATCAAGTCCATCCTGATCGTGACCCACAACATCGAAGAAGCGGTACTGATGTGCGATCGCATTCTGGTCTTGTCGTCGAACCCCGGGCGGGTCGTGGCCGAAATCAAGGTGCCGTTCCCCCATCCGCGCAACCGGCTGGACCCGACCTTCAGGCAAATGGTCGATGACATCTATGCCCTGATGACCGACCGCCGCAGCGCCGACGCCAGCACCGGCAAACCTGAACTGAAAATGAGCAGCCCGCTGCCTGAAGTCTCCACCAACCTGATGGCCGGCCTGATCGAAACCCTGGCAGCCGAACCCTATAACGGTCACGCCGGCCTGCCGACCGTGGCCGAGCGGCGCCTGTTGGAAGTGGACGACCTGTTCCCGGTGGCCGAGATCCTCGAACACCTGGGGTTCGCCGAACTCAAGGGCGCCGACATCACCCTGACCGACGCCGGCAAACTGTTTGCCGACTATGGCACCCAGGAACGCAAAACCCTGTTCGCCGAGCATCTGGTCCGCCACGTACCACTGGCCGCACGTATCCGCCAGGTGCTGCTGGAGCGCAACGGCCACCGGGCGCCACGGGTGCGTTTCGAACAGGAATTGGAAGACTCGTTGACCGAGGCGTTCGTGGAGAAAACCCTCGAAAGCGTGGTGGCCTGGGGACGGTATGCGGAGATTTTCTCCTACGACGACCATACCGAGACGTTCAGCCTGGATGACGTTGAAGGCAGCATGTAAGCCCTGTAGCAAACACTGTTCAAAATGTGGGAGCGGGGGTGCTCGCGAAAGCGCAGTGTCCGTCACTGATGTATTGATTGACACACTGCATTCGCGAGCAAGCCCGCTCCCACACTGGATGCGTGGTATTTGTTAGATCACAAACAGATCCACAAACCGATTCACCGGCGTCGCCTCAAGCCGTGCCTGCTCCTTGCACAAGGCAAAGATCTCGGCACTGCGCTGTGCGGTAAAGCGCGTCGCCAGGTTGGCCTTGAACTTGTCTTCCAGCAACGCAATGCCATCTACCCGGCGGCGACGGTGACCAATTGGATACTCCACCGCCACCTGCTCGGTGCTGGAGCCGTCCTTGAAGAACACTTGCACCGCGTTGGCAATGGAACGCTTGTCGGCTTCCAGGTATTCGCGGCTGTAGCGCGGCTCTTCGACGATGACCATTTTATCCCGCAGCTCATCGATAATCGGGTGGGCGGCATGGAACTCATCTTCGTATTGCTCGGCCACCAGGTTACCAAACGCCAGGGGCACGGCAGTCATGTACTGGATGCAGTGATCACGGTCGGCGGCGTTGGCCAGTTGGCCCACCTTGGAGATGATACGAATCGCCGACTCGTGGGTGGTGATGACGATCTTGTCGATCTCGTGCAAACGGTTCTTCACTTGCGGGTGCAAAGTCACCGCCGCTTCGCAGGCCGTTTGCGCGTGGAACTCGGCGGGGAAGCTGATCTTGAACAGCACGTTCTCCATCACGTAAGTGCCATAAGGCTGGGACAGGCTGAAGCTGCGCTTGTCTGCCGGCTTGAGCGCCAGGTCCTTGTTGGTGTGGCTGAACAGCACGTCATAAAAGCCCCACTGTGGCGCGCTCAATACGCCGGGAATGCCCATCTCGCCACGCATGGCAATATCCGCCAAGCGCACGCCACGGCTGGACGCATCACCCGCCGCCCACGACTTGCGCGACCCGGCATTCGGCGCATGCCGATAAGTGCGCAGGGCCTGGCCGTCGACAAACGCCTGAGACAGCGCCGACAGCAGTTGCTCACGATTGGCGCCCATCAGCTTGGCGGTGACGGCAGTGGAAGCGACTTTCACCAACAGCACATGGTCGAGGCCGACACGATTAAAGGAGTTTTCCAGGGCGATCACGCCCTGGATTTCGTGGGCCATGATCATCGCGTCCAGCACCGCGCGGACGGTCAGAGGCGCATCGCCATTGGCCACGCGCTTTTGCGAGAGGTGGTCGGCAACCGCAAGAATCCCGCCGAGGTTATCCGAAGGGTGACCCCATTCGGCGGCGAGCCAAGTGTCGTTGTAGTCGAGCCAGCGGACGATGCAACCGATGTCCCACGCCGCCTTGACCGGGTCCAGACGAAACGAGGTACCCGGCACTCGAGCACCGAACGGCACCACCGTGCCCTCGACAATCGGCCCCAGGTGCTTGGTGCATTCCGGAAAACGCAGGGCCAGCAGGCCGCAACCGAGGGTGTCCATCAAGCAGTTACGGGCGGTGTCCAGGGCGTCGCGGGATTCGATCTTGAAATTCAGGACGTAGTCGGCAATGTCCTGCAGAACCTGGTCGTAGTCGGGACGGTTGTTTTGGTCGACGTTGGCGCTCATGGCAGTTCTCCAAAAGGGGTTAGGGGTTACTCCATCCTCAGGGTCAGGGTTGATGTGTTTTTGAAAGGCAGATCTTGGTGCCTGCCTGATTGATCAATTCTCAAATTTGATCGTTCCCACGCTCCGCGTGGGAGCGCCGCCTGGGGCGCTCCGCGTCCCGCTGTCAACGCACGACTCAAATCCTGCGCAAGGGTGACGCGGAGCGTCACGGGATGTATTCCCACGCGGAGCGTAGGAACAATCATTTAGAAGACGTCGCCCGGTACACGTACAAAACCTTCCATCAATACCCGCGCACTGCGGCTCATGATCGCCTTCTTGACGACCCATTCACCGTCCACCTGGCTCGCCTCGGCGCCCACCCGCAACGTCCCGGAAGGATGCCCAAACCGCACCGCATTACGCTCCACACCACCGGCCGCCAGGTTCACCAGCGTTCCGGAAATTGCCGCTGCCGTGCCAATCGCTACCGCCGCGGTGCCCATCATCGCGTGGTGCAGCTTACCCATGGACAGCGCCCGCACCAGCAGATCGACATCCACCGCCTTGATCGCCTTGCCACTGGACGCCATGTAATCCGCAGGCCGCGCCACAAATGCGACCTTCGGCGTGTGTTGGCGCTGGGCGGCTTCGTCCAGGTGCTTGATCAACCCCATGCGCAACGCGCCGTGGGCACGGATGGTTTCGAACATCGCCAGGGCTTTCGGATCACTGTTGATCGCACCCTGCAACTCGGTGCCGGTGTAGCCCAGGTCCTGGGCATTGATAAAGATGGTGGGGATCCCGGCGTTGATCAGCGTTGCCTTGAAGGTGCCGACACCAGGCACTTGCAGGTCGTCAATCAGGTTTCCGGTGGGGAACATCGAGCCACCACCGCCCTCCTCTTCCGCCGCCGGGTCCATGAACTCCAACTGCACTTCGGCCGCTGGGAAGGTCACGCCGTCCAGTTCGAAGTCGCCGGTTTCCTGCACCGCACCGTCGGTGATCGGCACATGGGCGATGATGGTCTTGCCGATATTGGCCTGCCAGACCCGCACCACAGCTACGCCGTTTTGCGGAATACGCGCGGCATCCACCAGGCCGTTGCTGATGGCGAAGGACCCCACCGCCGCCGACAGATTGCCGCAGTTGCCGCTCCAATCCACGAACGGCTTGTCGATGGAGACCTGGCCAAACAGGTAGTCGACGTCGTGATCGGCGCGGGTGCTTTTGGTCAGGATCACGGTTTTGCTGGTGCTCGACGTCGCGCCGCCCATGCCGTCGATTTGCTTGTCATAGGGATCGGGGCTGCCGATCACCCGCAGTAGCAAGGCATCCCGCGCGGCGCCTGGAACCCGGGCCGACTCGGGCAAATCCTTGAGGCTGAAAAACACGCCTTTGCTGGTACCGCCACGCATGTAGGTGGCGGGAATCTTGATCTGAGGTACGTGTGCCATGGTTTTCCTCATGGGCCGGGGCACACGCCCCGGCCACGGTTGTCAGGCGGTCACTGCCGATTCCAGGAAGTCCTGGGCAAAGCGTTGCAACACGCCGCCCGCCTCGTAGATCGACACTTCTTCGGCGGTGTCCAGGCGGCAAGTCACCGGCACTTCGACACGTTCGCCATTCTTGCGGTTGATCACCAGGGTCAGCGCTGCACGCGGGGTGCGCTCGCCGATCACGTCGTAGGTTTCACTGCCGTCAATCTTCAGGGTCTTGCGGTCGGTGCCCGGCAAGAACTCCAATGGCAACACGCCCATGCCCACCAGGTTGGTGCGGTGAATGCGCTCGAAACCTTCGGCGGCAATCGCCTCCACACCGGCCAGGCGCACGCCCTTGGCTGCCCAGTCCCGGGATGAGCCCTGACCGTAGTCGGCGCCGGCAATGATGATCAGCGGCTGCTTGCGCTCCATGTAAGTTTCAATGGCTTCCCACATCCGCGTGACCTGGCCTTCCGGCTCAAGACGCGTCAGCGAACCCTGCTTGACCTTGCCGTCCTCAACCACCATCTCATTAAACAGTTTCGGGTTGGCAAAGGTGGCGCGCTGGGCGGTCAGGTGGTCGCCGCGATGCGTCGCATAGGAGTTGAAGTCGACTTCCGGCAAGCCCATTTTCGCCAGGTATTCGCCAGCAGCACTGTCCAACATGATCGCGTTGGAGGGCGACAAGTGATCCGTGGTGATGTTGTCCGGCAGTACCGCCAGGGGGCGCATGCCCTTGAGCGGACGCGCACCGGCTAGCGCACCTTCCCAGTACGGCGGACGCCGAATGTAAGTGCTCTGTGGACGCCAGTCGTACAGCGGCTCGACTTTCGGGCCGGTGTCTTCATGGATGGCGAACATCGGGATGTAGACCTTGCGGAACTGCTCCGGCTTGACCGAGGCCTTGACCACGGCGTCGATTTCTTCGTCGCTCGGCCAAATGTCCTTCAGGCGGATTTCCTGGCCATTCGCATCCAGTCCCAGCACATCCTTCTCGATATCGAAACGGATGGTGCCGGCAATGGCGTAGGCAACCACCAGTGGCGGCGACGCAAGGAATGCTTGCTTCGCGTACGGGTGAATACGTCCGTCAAAGTTGCGGTTACCCGACAACACGGCGGTGGCGTACAGGTCGCGGTCGATGATTTCTTGCTGGATCACCGGGTCGAGCGCGCCGGACATGCCGTTGCACGTGGTGCAGGCAAACGCCACGACACCAAAGCCCAATTGCTCCAGCTCCGTGGTCAGCCCGGCTTCGTCCAGGTACATGGCCACGGTTTTCGAACCCGGCGCCAGGGACGACTTGACCCACGGCTTGCGGGTCAAACCCAGCTTGTTCGCATTGCGCGCCAGCAAGCCTGCGGCAATCACGTTGCGCGGGTTGCTGGTGTTGGTGCAACTGGTGATGGCAGCGATGATCACGGCACCGTCGGGCATTTGCCCGGGCACGTCATCCCACTGGCCAGAGATACCCTTGGCCGCCAGGTCGCTGGTGGCAACGCGGGCGTGAGGGTTGCTCGGGCCGGCCATGTTGCGCACCACCGAGGACAAATCGAAGGTCAGGCCACGCTCGTATTGCGCGCCCTTGAGGTCATCGGCCCACAGGCCGGTGTGACGGGCGTACTGCTCTACCAACGCCACTTGCTCATCTTCACGGCCGGTGAGTTTCAGGTAGGCGATGGTCTGCGGGTCGATATAGAACATCGCTGCCGTGGCACCGTATTCCGGGGCCATGTTGGAGATGGTCGCACGGTCGCCAAGGGTCAGGTTTGAGGCGCCCTCACCGAAGAACTCCAGCCACGCGCCGACGACTTTTTGCTGGCGCAGGAACTCGGTCAACGCCAGCACCATGTCGGTGGCGGTGATGCCCGGTTGCAGCTTGCCCGTCAGTTCGACGCCGACGCTTTCCGGCAGGCGCATCCACGAGGCGCGGCCGAGCATCACGCTCTCGGCTTCCAGGCCGCCGACGCCAATGGCGATCACGCCCAGGGCATCAACATGTGGGGTGTGGCTGTCGGTGCCAACGCAGGTATCAGGGAACGCCACACCGTCACGCACCTGGATCACCGGAGACATTTTCTCCAGATTGATCTGGTGCATGATGCCGTTACCCGGTGGGATCACGTCGACGTTCTTGAAGGCTTTTTTGGTCCACTCGATAAAGTGGAAACGGTCTTCGTTGCGGCGGTCTTCGATGGCACGGTTTTTCTCGAACGCATCGGGATCAAACCCGCCGCTTTCCACGGCCAGGGAGTGGTCGACAATCAGTTGGGTCGGCACCACCGGGTTGACCTGGGCCGGGTCACCGCCTTGCAGGGCGATGGCATCGCGCAGGCCGGCGAGGTCCACCAGGGCGGTCTGGCCGAGGATGTCGTGGCACACAACACGCGCCGGGAACCATGGGAAGTCGAGGTCGCGCTTGCGTTCGATCAGTTGGCTCAGGGACGCGTTGAGGGTTGTCGGGTCGCAGCGGCGTACCAGGTTTTCTGCCAGCACGCGGGAGGTGTACGGCAAGGTAGCGTAGGCACCGGGAGTGATTGCATCGACTGCCGCACGGGCGTCGTAGTAATCCAGTCGGCTGCCGGGCAGCGGTTTGCGGTGTTCAGTGTTCATCGTCAGGACTCGGTCACGGTAGTTACAAAAGGAGAAACCGATGCTGATCCAGTGTGAAACACGGTTTAAATGTGGGAGCGGGCTTGCTCGCGAAAGCGGTTTAACATTCATCATGTGTGTTGAATGACACACCGCTTTCGCGAGCAAGCCCGCTCCCACATTGTTGATCCGGTTTGGGCCCTGGGATCGTCGGTCTACTCCACTCAGCGACGTTCGATTGGCACGAACTTGCGCTGCTCAACGCCAACATACTCGGCGCTCGGACGGATGATGCGGTTATTGGCACGTTGCTCGAACACATGCGCCGCCCAGCCGGTCAGGCGCGAGCAGACGAAAATCGGCGTGAACAGCTTGGTCGGGATGCCCATGAAGTGGTACGCCGAGGCATGGTAGAAGTCGGCGTTGGGGAACAGTTTCTTCTGCTCCCACATGGTCTTGTCGATCGCTTCGGAGACCGGGAACAGCACTTTATCGCCCACTTCGTCCGCGAGTTTTTTCGACCAGCCCTTGATCACTTCATTACGCGGGTCGCTGTCCTTATAGATCGCGTGACCGAAGCCCATGATCTTGTCCTTGCGCTCCAACATGCCGAGGGTGCCCTTCACCGCTTCTTCCGGTGATGAGAAACGCTCGATCATCTCCATCGCCGCTTCGTTCGCGCCGCCGTGCAGCGGGCCGCGCAGGGAGCCGATGGCCGCGGTAACGCAGGAATACAGGTCCGACAGGGTCGAAGCACACACCCGCGCGGTGAAAGTCGAGGCGTTGAATTCGTGCTCGGCGTAGAGGATCAACGAGACATTCATCACCTTGACGTGCAGCTCGCTCGGCTTCTTGTCGTGCAACAAATGCAGGAAGTGCCCGCCGATGGAAGGCTCGTCAGTCACGCAATTGATGCGCTTGCCATCGTGACTGAAGCGATACCAGTAGCACATGATCGCCGGGAACGCGGCCAGCAGGCGGTCGGTGACGTCGTGCTGGGCGGAGAAATCCTTCTCCGGCTCGATGTTGCCCAGGAACGAGCAACCGGTGCGCATCACGTCCATCGGGTGGGCGTCGGCGGGGATGCGTTCCAGCACTTCTTTCAGCGCTTGGGGCAGATCGCGCAGTTTGCCCAGCTTGGCGGTGTAGGCCGCCAGCTCGGATTTGGTCGGCAGCTCGCCGTAGAGCAGCAGGTAGGCAACCTCTTCAAACTGCGCATCGGCAGCCAGTTCGCGCACGTCATAGCCGCGATAGGTCAGGCCGGCACCGGCCTGGCCCACGGTGGACAGTGCCGTCTGCCCGGCAACCTGGCCACGCAGGCCAGCCCCACTCAGTACTTTTGCTTCGGCCATGGTTATCTCCAATCTTGTAGTTATCAGGGGCACGTATCGCTAAGTTTTCACGCTGCCCCTGTAGGAGCGAGCTTGCTCGCGAAAAACTTCAGGACACCGCGCTCATTCAGGCTAAGCGCGTTATCGTTAACGACCTTCGCGAGCAAGCTCGCTCCTACTGGCGAACAGCGCGTCGAGCTTCTGCTCGAAAGTGTGGTAATCGATGCGATCGTACAATTCCATGCGGGTTTGCATGGTGTCGATCACATTCTGTTGGGTACCGTCGCGACGGATCGCGGTGTAGACGTTTTCGGCGGCCTTGTTCATGGCGCGGAATGCCGAGAGCGGATACAGGACGATGGAAACATCCGCAGATTTCAACTGATCGACTGTATAGAGAGGCGTTGCACCGAACTCAGTGATGTTAGCCAGGATCGGTGCTTTCACGCGGGAGGCGAACAGCTTGTACATCTCCAGCTCAGTGATGGCTTCCGGGAACACCATGTCGGCGCCGGCCTCGATGCAGGCGGCGGCACGTTCCAGGGCAGACTCCAAACCTTCCACCGCAAGAGCGTCGGTACGGGCCATGATCACAAAGCTATCGTCAGTGCGAGCATCGACGGCGGCCTTGATGCGGTCGACCATTTCCTGCTGCGACACGATTTCTTTATTAGGACGATGGCCGCAACGCTTGGCGCCCACCTGGTCTTCAATATGGATCGCCGCCGCGCCGAACTTGATCATCGACTTGACGGTGCGCGCCACGTTGAACGCCGAGGAGCCGAAACCGGTGTCCACGTCCACCAGCAACGGCAGGTCGCACACGTCGGTGATGCGGCGCACGTCGGTCAGTACGTCATCCAGGCCGGTAATGCCCAGGTCCGGCACGCCCAGAGAGCCTGCGGCCACCCCGCCACCCGACAGGTAGATCGCCTTGAAACCGGCGCGCTTGGCCAGCAGGGCATGGTTGGCGTTGATCGCGCCGACCACTTGCAGCGGCTGTTCACTGGCGACCGCGTCACGGAAACGCTGGCCTGGAGTGCTTTTGTTATTGGAGCTCATGACTCACCTCTCTAGGGGGCGCACTCTGGAAAGTGACGCGCGATATTGCGTTTGGAAGCGCCGATATGGCGGCGCATCAACAACTCGGCCAGTTCACCGTCGCGATCGGCAATCGCGTCGAGAATCCGGTGATGTTCGGCAAAGGCCTGGCGTGGACGATTAGGGGTGGCGGAAAACTGGATGCGGTACATGCGCACCAGTTGATACAGCTCGCCGCACAGCATTTGGGTCAAGGTGCGGTTGCCGGCGCCTTGAATTATCCGGTAATGAAAGTCGAAGTCGCCCTCCTGCTGGTAGTAGCCGACGCCGGCCTGGAACGCGGCATCGCGCTCATGGGTGTGCAGCACCTGACGCAGCTCCTCGATTTCTTCATCGGTCATGCGCTCGGCGGCCAGGCGGCAGGCCATGCCTTCCAGGGATTCGCGGATTTCGTAAAGCTCGATCAGTTCGGCGTGACTGAGGGAAACAACCCGCGCGCCGACATGAGGAATGCGCACCAGCAAACGCTGGCCTTCCAGGCGGTGGATCGCCTCACGCAGCGGGCCACGGCTGATGCCATAGGTGCGTGCCAGTTCCGGCTCGGAGATCTTGCTGCCGGGGGCAATCTCGCCCTTGACGATGGCGGCCTGGATGCGGCGGAAGACGTTCTCCGACATTGTCTGGGATTCGTCTGACGTCGCCACTGGGGCTTCCGATTGATCCAGCATATTGTCGACACCTTTAAAAGCAATGCCGCAAAAACTAGCCAATCAGCCCTTAATAGTCAAAGAATAAATATACATTGTCGACAATCGTCTAATAACCACCTTTGCACGCCTCGGGGGCATGGCCGCCTGCCAGCGCTGGCGTCAGAAAACCTTCATGTTAGAATGCCCGCCACTTTTGCCTGACATCATTGGATGAAAAGGCGCACGAGGGAGCTTGCGCAGCAATGCCAGTCGCCTTGAATTGAACATCGCACTGCACCGCGTCAGGATTTATGAGACTCAAGCCCTTCTCCCTATTGTTTTGCCTATCGTTGCTGCCCGGTCTTGGCTTCGCTGCCGAGAAGACCGTGTATGGCCTCAACGAATACGCGCACCTGGCCGGCATTGACCTGCAAGTGCCCGCCAAACTCGACACCGGCGCCAAGACAGCATCGCTGAGTGCCCGGGATATCAAGCGCTTCAAGCGCAACGGCGAATCCTGGGTGCGTTTCTACCTGGCCATCGACACCGCACATTCCCACCCCATCGAACGTCCCCTGGAGCGCGTCAGCAAGATCAAGCGGCGCGCCGACGACTACGACGCCGATGAAGGCAAGCAATACACCGCCCGCCCAGTGATTGCCCTGGACATCTGCATGGGCACGGCTTTACGCAGCATCGAAGTGAACTTGACTGACCGCAGCACTTTCCAATACCCGCTGCTGATCGGCTCCGAAGCGTTGAAACGCTTTGATGCGCTGGTCGACCCCAGTCTCAAATACGCGGCGGGCAAACCTGCCTGCGCCACTGACGCTCATACCGCTGAGTAATTTCAATGCGCTCTCTTAATCTGCACCTGAAAATCCTGATCACCATTCTGGTGGTACTGGGCATTTCGGTCACCGCCTATCAGATTTTCGTGCTGGGGATTCCCGTCACTGAAGACGCCACGGACGACTTGTGGAACATCGACGCCAAGGTCGAGTTCGTCGCCAGCGCCAAGGACCCGGTAAAAATCCAGATGTTCGTGCCGCCCCTGAGCCGCGACTTCGTCAGCCTCAATGAAAGCTTTATCTCCAACAACTATGGGGTGAGCGTCAACCGCATCGATGGCAACCGCAAGGTCACGTGGTCCGCGCGCCGTGCCAAGGGCAACCAGACCCTCTACTACCGCCTGGTGCTGACCAAGCGTTATAGCGGGGAAAAGATCAAGGTCAAGGGCCCGACCTTCCGCGACAGCATCGCCGTGGACGGCCCGGAAAAAATCGCCGCCGAAGCCCTGCTCGCACCGATCCGCCAACACTCGGCAGACGTCGAGACCTTTATCAGCGAAGCCATCAAGCGCACCAACAACCTCAACGACGACAACGTCAAGCTACTGCTGGCAGGCGACCCGTCGACGCCGCACAAGGCGAAGATCGTCGAGTTGCTGTTGTCCATCGCCCACGTGCCGGTGGAAAAGGTCCACACCATCCGCCTGGTGGCCGACCAGCCGCAAACCCCGGAACTGTGGCTGCGCAGCTTCAATGGCAACGACTGGTTGTACTTCAACCCGGACACTGGCGAACAGGGCCTGCCGTCCGACCGCCTGCTGTGGTGGACCGGCGATGAAAACCTGATCACCGTCGATGGCGGCAAGAAGGCCATGGTGACCTTCAGCCTGAACAACAGCGAAATGAACGCCATTCGCCTGGCCAAGCTG
>Ga0302228_10000982_pt1 | contig 21971 bp, 18 predicted proteins | sample II_Palsa_N1_2_FD_193519 | JGI IMG/M metagenome (GOLD analysis project Ga0302228, IMG submission 193519) | Peat permafrost microbial communities from Stordalen Mire near Abisko, Sweden - II_Palsa_N1_2 | ecosystem: Environmental > Terrestrial > Soil > Palsa > Peat permafrost | place: Sweden... | reverse complement strand
GATGGCGATGAGGGCGATGAGCTGGCCGGCGACCTCGTCGATGACGACATGGCCGGGGTCTTCGCGGCCTGATTCGTGCGCGACGATGGTGGCGGCGGGAATGCCGATGAGCGTTGCGACGATCGCCGCGATCGCTGTGCCGATGGCGAGCGCGGCAGGGGCTGGATGGAACACATGGGCGGCTGCGTACCACAGCACCACGGCGGAGATGCTGCCGTAGGTGCCGGGGCCGGGCCTGAGCAGGCCAGCACCGAAGAAGGTGCCGACGGTCCACGCCCAGAGAGTCTTCTTTTCGGAGGGCGGGTGAATCTGAACGCTGGAGTTAGCCACTTAGTTCTCGTCGTCGTTGTTGCGATGGCCGTGCTTGTTGGAGCGGGCCAGCTCTTCGAGGAGATCGGGGTCCTGGATCGGGGTCGAGATCCTGTAGTCGCCACTGGCCCACTTGCCTAGGTCGATGCGGCGGCAGCGGTCCGAGCAGAAAGGGAAGTCCTCGTTGGTGGCGAGGACGAGATTGCGACATGTAGGGCAGCGTAGGGTCTTGATTTTGCTCATAGCGGGCTTCTGGGAGTCAGGATTTCGTGGTGCAGCTTTAGTGTGGCGCAAACCGCGCCTTATATTCAAGGCGCCATGAAGAGCTTTGTTTGCATCGGCCATCAGATTAGATGTTGGACGGCACGTTTGGATGCTGGCCGGGAGGTAGCGGCCCAGATGCTATCCGGCAAGAAGATCAACATCCTGGATATCGATCTGGTGGTACAGCTTCGCCTGCAGGCGATGAGCCAGCTCGGGTTCGACCTCGACTGTCAGGCTGATCTTCACGTGGTCATCGAGAAGAGCAAGCCGGAGCGAGTGAATGACCAGCGACTGCTGCTCGAAGAGCTGGACGAGTCGCATGAGGACGCGGGGTTTTGATACGGCGGTGATCTGATAGGTCCATTGCATTTGCTGATTCCTTTGGCTTGTCGGCCTGATACGGGAAAGAGAAAAGCCGCCAGAGCTTTCGCTGTGGCGGCTTCGAATTTCAAAGAAGAAATGAAATCTACGGAGCGCCACTCGCGGTGATGGGCGAAATAATGGACGGAATGGACATCATGCAGCAGGCAGGACGGTGCAGAGGCAGGATGCCTTGCCGGGTCAGTCGCCGTAGCTGCAGAGTTGAGGCCACTATCTCTTCCATTCTACATCGAGTGTTGCAGCAGGGTTGGATTATTCGAGGATGCGGGCGACGACGTCGTAGTCGTGGGACTCGGTGATCTCGGCGCGGTAGAAGGTGCCAGGGACCAGTGTTTCGTGAGGGCCGAAGTCGTTGATGAAGACCTTGCCGTCGATCTCGGGGGCGTGGAGCGCGGTGCGGCCCTCCCAGAGCAGTTCAGTCTCTTCGGATTCGCCTTCGACGAGGAGATCGATCTCGCGGCCTACCCATTCTGCTTTGGCTTTGGTGCTGATCTTTTGCTGCAGCTTCATCAGCTTGCGGCGGCGCGCCTGAATGGTGCGGTTCGGCACCTTGAGTTCGTCTTCAAGATTGAAGGCAGCCGCCCCCTCTTCGTCCGAGTAGGTGAAGACGCCGAGCCAGTCGATCTTCGCGGCGGTGACGAAGGCTTCGAGTTCCTTGTAGTCGGCCTCGGTCTCGCCGGGAAAGCCGACGATGAAGCTGGTGCGGATAACGATGCCGGGAACGATGCGGCGTGCCTTCGCGATGAGGTCGAGAAAGATCTGCGCGTTGCCGCCGCGCTTCATGCGCTTGAGGACACTGGGGCTGGCGTGTTGCAGTGGCACGTCGAGATATTTTGCGATGGTATCGTGCTTCGCCATCGTCTCGAACAGGCGCGTCGTGACCTTGTTCGGATAGGTGTAGAGGAAGCGCAGCCAGCGCAGGCCCGGCAGCACGGCGAGCGCGTCGAGCAGCGTGGCGAGGCCGTCGGTGAAGCCCAGGTCTTCGCCGTAGCAGGTGGTGTCCTGGCCGATGAGGGTGATCTCGCGGACGCCCTGTTTGATGAGGTTTTCCGCCTCGGCGATGATCGACGACATGCGGCGCGAACGGAACTTGCCGCGCAGCTGCGGGATGATGCAGAAGCTGCAGGGATGGTCGCAGCCTTCGGCGATCTTGATGTAGGCCGACGCGCGTGGCGTGGTGAGGATGCGCGGCGTCGCGTCGTTGTAAAGGTACTCGGGAAGCGCGGCGGTGGCTCCGTCCCAGGCCTCGCGGGAGAAGCGGCCCTGCTGCTGGCGGAGGTCGCCTTCAGCGCGGCTGGTGTTGCCGGGGTCGATGCCGATGGGAAGATGCGCGATGTGGTCGCCGCTATGGTTCAGCGGCTCGTCGCCGTGAGTGGTGCCGGTCTCGGCGAGAGACTGCACGATGCGAAGTTGCGGTGCGATCTCGCGATCATGCTCGGGGTCTGCAAGCGGACGCGAGTGCTGGCTGACAGCGCTGGGTGCGCGGTCGATGAGTTGCTGCGTGCTGGCGGATTCGATCTGCGCGACCTCGGCGTCGGTCTGAGCCTTGCCGATAGCGTGCGTGTGGATGGTCGCTTCAGGCGAGCCCTGCGGCAGGATATGGAAAGGCGAGTTGTTGCTGGCGTGGCCGCTGGGAGTGAGGCCCGCGGCAGCGAGAATCGCTTCGAGTTCGCCAGTGCCGACGACGGCATCGACCTCAGGAATGTTCTTCTGAATCTCGTCGCGGTAGCGCTCGACCAGACAGCCGGCGACGACGATGCGCTGCGCCTTGCCGCCATTCTGCTTCTTATGCTGCACCATCTCGAGGATGGTATTGACGGACTCCTGCTTGGCGGAATCGATGAAGCTGCAGGTGTTGATGACGATAATCTCGGCGTCTTCAGCGCGCGGCGTCAGCTCGGCTCCGTTGTGGTGCAGCATGCCCATCATCACCTCGGAGTCGACGAGATTCTTGGGGCAGCCGAGAGAGACGAACCCTACTTTAGGGCGCGTTGACACAGGAGACGCGACACTGGCGTCGTCGAGAATGGCAGGGGGAGTCACAGACTTCTATTCTAGCAATTTTCCTGGGGTTTCAGGATTTTGCGTGGCGGCGGCGCAGCGCGTCCACGTGGATGACGAGCGCGATCAGGCCACCCAGGATGGTGCACCACGCGCGGCGATGCGCGATGACGGGGCCGGGAATCTGATTCAGCGAAAGCAGAAAGACGATGTACGCCGTGAGGCAGGCGGTAAAGAGTCCGTAATTCACGGAGTTGGTGGCGAAGGCCAGAAGGGCGAAGAGCGTCGTAAAGGCGGCAAGAACGACGGGGCGAGGTGCCAGGTGAGCGATCAACAGGCTGCAGAGCCACGCTCCGACCAGGGTGCCGAGAATGCGCGAGGAGGCGCGGGTCAGCGTCTCGAAGAAAGCGGGCTTCTGGACGAGCAGCGCGGTCATGGGAATCCAGTAGCCGGACTGAATGCCGAGGCGATGGTAGACCTCGGTAGCCAGCGACATCGTGAGGACCAGCCGCAGCGAATAGCCAAGAGTCGCGCTGCGTGAGAGTGCAGGCAGCGATTGCGGCAGCTGGTGGAGACGCTCGCGAAGTTCGCGCTGTTGCTCCTGCACGGTGTTGTAGACCGAGGCTGGAATGGAGAGCAGGTCTTTGCGGAGGTCCGGCATCAGTCGCAGACCGGCGGAGGTGATGACGATCTGGATGATGCCACCGCTGGCGAGGAGGGCCGCGCGAATGAAGGCTGGCCTGGGGCCCGTGGGGTAGGCGGAGGCGACGAGAAGAGAGACGGAGGCCTGTTGACCGACCCAGGAAAGGCCGGTGTCTCGCGTCGTAAGGACACCGTAGATAAAAGCCGATAGCGCGGCGGCGATAAGCAGAGCGTAGCTTCTGTGTCCCGCGAGCGTGCCCACAAGTGTTGCCGTGGATGTGGCAAAGACTGCGGCGATCATGGGCAGCAGGCGCGAGTCGGCGATGCGCTGGTTGGCTCCGAAGCCGATGGTGAGCGCGCCGCCGCCTGCAAGAAGGCCGCCGCCGGGGTGTCCGGCGAAGATACCGGTGAAGAGGCAGATGGCCACCGCAGAGGCGCTGACGAGCGGGAGACGAAGACTCAGCTCAGACCATTTAAAGGTGTAGAGGTCGGCGAAGAAGTGCGGAGGAGTGATTGCGTCGGCCATCGGGTTTGCGGGAGTGGCCATATTTTTTTCCGGTAAGATGCCTGGCCGCGACCCGTGTCATGGAAAGAGGGTGGTGAGACGATTATCGCGTGACGTGCAGCTACTTCATGGAGTCGCGCAGATTGATGAGCATCTGATCGTGGTCGGAGAGGCGAATCAATCCGCGGCGAGGGTACTCGATATCGAGCGTGGCGTAGATGGTGATAGAGACGATGGCGGCGAAGGCGATCATGTGAAGCCAGTTGCGCTGGCCGTGCGGCATGCTGAAGCCCGCAAGCAGAGCGCATCCACAGCTGAGAGCGAAGAGAAGAATGTAGACGATAGCGGGCGGGTGCATGTTGAAGGCGTTCTGACGGGTGGCGGTGATATCGATCATGTCATTGATCGCAGGGATGAGCAGGTTGGAAGCGGCGGGGTGAGCATCGGGTGCTGCGGTTGCTTCCTGAGACCGTGCCCAGATCTCATTTTGTAGGCGCGTGCTCTCGGGGCTGACGGGATTAACGTCGGGCGATGCGTACTGATTGAGACGCGAGCTGACGTAATCGCGAAAAAGCTGGCGGAGCTCGGGCTGCGATGCGGCAGGCAGGAGACCGACTCTCAGGTACGCAGTGCCGATATCGTTCGCCTCCTGAACGATGAGCGTGCGGTGGGTGTCGTAGCGCGCGATGGCTCCGGAGAAGGTGAAGGCGAGCAGAAGACCGAAGAGCGCGAAGACCGCTCCGTCGATGGTCGAGTTTGGTTTGACCGCAGCACGCGCACTCAGGCGGCGACCGGCTTCAAGCAGCAGAAGCATGGCGAAAAAGAGCGGTACCGCGGTCATGGGCGAAAAGATCATGGTGTTGTGAGTATAAGGACCAGGGAGCGCTGCTATTCCTCGAAAATCTACGGCAGCTTTTTTGCCTCGGCTTCAGCGTTCCAGTGATCGGAGCCCGCGAGAAAGTTTGCGGGCAAAAACTGCTTCGCTTCGGCTGGCGTGATCTGGTGCGACCATGGCACGCGGGTCGAGGGACTTGCGCCGGGACCGGTGCTGTTCGATTCTGCGTACCAGGCGGTCTTTTCGTTGGCGACGTTGTTCCAGTTGTTCCACCCGGCGGGGTTCATGTCGGGGGGAAGCTCGGTGTTGATGTAGACGACGCGCGAGTACGGACGCCACGGCCGCCCGAGCCCGGTGGTCCCTTTCGCGGATGCGATGGAACGCGCTCCGGCGAAGCTGGCGTTCGTGCTGACGGGCGCTGCGCCGTGGTCGATGCTGCTGGTGACTTTGCTGTTGAGAATGACGTAGCCGGTGGTCTGGTCGGCTGCGGTGCGGGACTGCGCCGTGAGATAGCCGGGGCCGTTTGCGTGAAGCTCATCGTGGTCGAAGACGGCGGTCGCGTTGCCGAAGATGAAGTCGACGCCGCCTTCAATGTACGAGTCGACGTAATACTGCCGGCCGTGATCGGCGAACAGCGTGTCCTGATGACCGAGGAAGCGGCAGTGTTTGAAGATGGAGCGGTCTGCCCGGTCTGCCACGGCGACGGCCTGGCCGGTGTTTCCGGCGGTGTTCTCGAAGGTGAGGTTGTCGGCCTCGAAGCCCTCGCCGTTGATCTCGACGGTCTCGGTAAAGAAGGTGCCACCGGCCTCTTTGGCGTTGAGGCTGTTGGTGATGACCACGTCTTCGGGAGACTTGCCCATGCCTACGAAGGTGATGTTGGTGTGGTTCTGCGTGATGATGACGCGCTCGTGATACGTGCCGGGAGCGATCTCGATGAAGACGCGGCCGCCGGGACCGGCGAACGGATGGTGGTCCATCGCCATCTGGATGGTGCGAAACTCGATGGAGCCTTCGATGCCGGTCTTTACATCAGGTGAGACGCGGACGTGAACATCCTGCGCATAGGCAGCGGTGGAAAACAGAGCGACAGCGAGTAGCAGACGGTTGGCCATGGGAGTTAGGTTAGTGTGGTTTCGCGGGTTGGAGCAAGTTTTACGAGAGAGGTCGTTCCGGGCGTCGTGTGTCCTGTGCGGAGGACGGGCAGATGATGGTAAACTGTACCAGTGCCGGGTCCTACGCGACGTAATCCCGCCAACCCCGCCAGGTCCGGAAGGAAGCAACGGTAACGGGTCATTACGGGCGCAGTAGGTCGCCCGGTGCACAACTTTTCCTCCATGTAGCACCACGGGACCTCCCGCAATGGCGCAGTAGGTCGCTCGGTGCGCTTCTTTCCTTCATTCCCCGCGGCATCCCCTCCATTCTCATCATCCCCGAAATGCGGAACAGACCAGCGTGTGGACGCGCATCATAAGAGGAGCTGTGTTTTTAGTGTTGAAACGCGTCAATGTATACGTGACATGCGTCTTCATCTCAGAGAGAATGGTCTGCGACGAGTGAACCATGGTTCATTTGGAATAAGCTTTAACTGATGTGGATATACGAGGTGAGAGTTTGAGTTTGACGTTGAAGCCGCAGATGCGGACGCGCGCGAAGATCAGTTCGGTAGGGGCCTATGTTCCACCACGGTTGTTGACCAATGCCGACCTGGAAAAGATGGTCGCGACAAACGACCAGTGGATTATTGAGCGCACGGGGATTCGAGAGCGGCACATTGTGGACGCAGGCGTTGCGACCAGCGATCTGGCGGTAGAAGCAGCGAAACGCTGTCTGGCGATTCGCGGCATCGAGGCAAGTGAGATTGAGGTGATCATCGTGGCTACGGTGACCCCCGACATGTTCTTCCCGGCGACGGCGTGCCTGGTGCAGGACAAGCTGGGAGCGAAGGGCGCATGGGGATTCGATCTTTCGGCGGCCTGCTCGGGGTTTCCCTATGCTCTGCAGGTTGGAGCGAAGCTGGTCGAGAGTGGAATGCATAAAAAAGTTCTGGTGATCGGAGCGGATGTAATGAGCTCGATCATCGACTACACCGACCGGGCGACCTGCGTGATCTTCGGCGATGGTGCAGGCGCCGTGCTGCTGGAGCCGTGCGAAGAGGATGAGATTGGATTGATCGACTACTGGCATGAGATCGACGGCTCTGGCGCGTCCGCGCTGAATATGCCGGGCGGCGGCAGCCTGCATCCGCCAACTGCGGAGACCGTCGCGAAGAAGATGCACTATGTCCATCAGGATGGGCAGGCGGTCTACAAGTTTGCCGTGCGCAAGATGGCCGAGGCGGCCGAGACGGTGCTGACGCGAAACGGTGTGACCGGCAGGGACCTGGGTTGCTTTATTCCCCATCAGGCGAATAAGCGAATCATTCTGTCGACGGCGGAGCGTCTGGGAATGCCCGAGGAGTCGGTGGTCATCAACATCGACCGCTATGGAAATACGACGGCGGCCACGATCCCGATGGCGATGCAGACGGCACTCGAAGAGAAGCGCCTGAAGAAGGGCGATCTTGTTCTTCTGGCGAGCGTTGGAGCCGGTTTCACCGTGGGCGCAACCCTGTTGCGGTGGGAGTTCTAGCCTGATTCGAAGTCATGGGTAGAGATGGGTGAAGAGTTTTCTCTTCACCCGTTTTTATTGTTCGAACCTGAATCCATACAGATTCAGCTTGCCATGTATCTAAAAGATATATATCTTCTGGATATGAAGATGCAGGGCGGTACAACGCCGAATGCTTTGCTGGGGCTGCTCAGCCTCGGGCCTATGTCCGGATACGACATCCGCCAGCTGATTCCGCGATCCATCGGCCACTTCTGGAGCGAAAGTTACGGGCAGATCTATCCGGGGCTAAAGCGGCTGGCGACAGCGGGGCTGGTGGAGAAGAAGACCGAGCGCGGCAAGGGAACTCCGGACCGGCATCTGTATTCGCTTACGCCGGCGGGGCGCGAGCAGTTGCGGAAGTGGTTGAAGCTGCCGGTGGCGGAGGAGGTGCCGAGGAACGAGTTGCTGCTGAAGCTGTTCTTCGGAGCGCATGTCTCCGCAGAGGTGAACCGCGAGCATGTAACGGCCTATCTGCAGGCGCATGAGCAGGAGCTAAAGACGTATGTGGCCATGGCGAAGGCGCTGCGGAAGGACGAGGCGAACGATCCGCAGCTGCCGTACTGGCTGATGACGCTGAGCATGGGACGGCACAATAGCGCGGCGATGGTGAAGTGGTGCAGGGAAACGTTAAAGGAGCTGGACGAGATAGAACGCACGCAAAAAAGGAGGTAAGTCATGCATGCAGCGGACCCGTTGTGGATGAAGATCTTTCTAGGTGTGCACATTACGGCAGGGGCATCGTCGTTTCTGCTCGCTCCGGTTGCGCTGGCCACGGCAAAGGGCGGAAAGCAGCATAAACGCTGGGGCATGGTGTATCTGTATTCGATGGGAGTGGTGGCCGCTACGGCGCTTCCGATGGCGTTCTATCGACCGGTGCTGTTTCTGGCGCTGGTGGCGGTCTTCAGCTTTTATCTCGCGTTTTCAGGGTATCGGGTGCTTCGACTCAAAGAGCTGGCGCGCGGCGGCAGTGCTGCGCCCATCGACTGGATCGCGGCAGTGATTACGTTCGGAGCGAGTGCCTGTCTCGCCGGGCTTGGTGCGTTTCGTCCGGCGTGGGTGCAGGGATTTGGGATTGTCTCGATCGTATTTGGATTTATCGGAATGCGTGCCGCGGCGGTAGAGATGTGGACGTTCGTACGGAAGCCAACCGAGAAGATGTTCTGGTGGTACACGCATCTGGGAAACTTTATCGGCAGTTACATTGCGGCGTGGACGGCGTTTTCAGCGGTGACGCTGACGCAGTACTTCGGTAGCACGTGGTACGTGTGGCTGTGGCCCACGATCGTCGGCGCCCCCGCGATTGCGCTGATCACGGCTTACTACAAGCGGAAGTTCGCTCCGCGGATAAAGGCTGTCGCTTAGCTCATGCAGTGGTGTTGGTTTGTTTCACGAGGCCCTGCGTGGTGACGCCAACGCTGCGTGAGGTTTTGTAGAGCTTCCAGAAGGCGACGGCGCAGCTGATGGCGATGCCGGTCCAGATAACGATGAGGACAGGCGTGGCGTACTTCGCCGAAAGGCTGTTCCAGAGATGGAGAATGTGTCGGCCATAGTTGATGCCCAGCCATGCCGCGATGGTGTGGCGCACGCAGCGGCTGATCGTAAAGGTAGTAAGAAATTTTCTGCGCGACATATGCAGCGCGCCTGCCGCGAGGACGAAGGGGCTGAGCGGCATCGGCGGCGGAAGAATCGCGGGCAGAGCGACGGAGAGAATCGCGTGGTTCTCCATCCAGTCGCAGACGCGTTTGAAGACGCGCGTGGGAATGCGCTTTTCGATGAAGGCCATGCCGCCGGACTGGCCCACCTGGTAGCTGAAGTATCCGCCGAGCGCCGAGCCTGCCGTGGCCAGGAGGATCAGCATGATCCAGCTGTGGTGCTGTGCGGCGAGCACAATGATCATGATGTCGGTGATGCCCGGCAGCGGCAGCGGGACAAAGGAGCTGTCGACGATGGAGACCAGAAAGACGCCGAAGAGGCCGAAGCTGAAGAGCAGATGCAACAGAGGGCCGGAGTGGCCGCGTCGTTCGGACGCGGCTCGTGGGGCAGCTGCTGCGAGATGTCTGACCACTTGAGTGGCAGCTGCGGTGAGCCTCATGTTGGATAAGACGCGGTTCGCCGGTGGGAAGTCGCGGCAAAGTTGCAAATTACTGCAAAGAGATGCGGACGCGGGCTAAAGGAAGCGGAGAGTGGGAAGTGCGGGCAAAATATCGGCTTCGGCGGTGTATCGGCGAAAGAGTTCGATGGTGCGAATGCAGTCGGCGTCGAGATGGTAATGAATATTTTGGGTGAGGTAGTGGCGGATGGTTGCGGGCGGAATCGCGATGCGGGGCGTCCATTGCTCGACGAGCTGCTCGACCTGCTGCAGCCCGTGATCGCGTGATGTTTCAACGTCTTCGATGAGCTGTGCAGCGCTAAGGTTTGGGTGACCGAGCGCTTCGGGGCGAACGGCCCACACGGCGGCGACCCAGGGAAGACCGGTGCGGGTGTGCCACTCATGCGCCAGGTCCAGCCAGAGGCAGGGGCCGACTGCGGCCTCGATCTCGCTGCGGGATTCGAGCGCGAGCAGGGCCGGGTCGCCGATGAGGATCGCGGCGTCAGCCTGTTGCAGCATGGCGATGGGATCGGCCGCTGCGGGAAGGAACGCCGGTTGCGTGCCAATGAACTTACGGAAGAGAATCTCGGCATAGGCCAGAGAGCTGCGCGAGGCAGTATCGGCGGAGACGGTGCGGACGGCTTCGAGAGCGCGTGTCTTCTCTCCGCCCTTCAACTTCACGATGAGCTGGATCGAGCGAACCTGGTCGAGCGAGGCGATCGTGCAGCCCGGCACAATCGCCAGCTCCGGCGTAAGCGCGGCGATGGGAATCAGGCCGAGGTCGGCGCGCCCTGCGAGGAGTTCGGCAGCGCAAAGAGACGGCTGCGTGTAATGGAGTTCGTAGCGCTGCGCGAGTTCGGCGGCCAGCGGTGGGTGTTCGAAGTCCCACATCAGCGGAGCGGGGTTGAGAAAGTTGATAGCGGCGACGCGGAGCGTGGAAGATGTTGATTGAGCGTTCAAAGGACTAGTTTATTCGATGTACGGGGAGGGTATCCGATGCAGAGGGCGGTGGTGGGCTTTTTTCAGGATGAACAAGCGCACTGGGTCGCGCGACTGGAGTGCGGGCACTCGCAGCATGTACGGCACGATCCTCCATGGATGGTCCGCGAGTGGGTAACGAGCGAGGCAGGCAGAGCAGAGCGAATCGGAAGCTGGATGGAGTGCAGGCGATGTGAGGAAGAGCCGCGCTGACAGGCCAGCGTTTATTCTTTCCTCTATCGACATATAGTTTCGACATGATACAAATCTGGTCCTATGAACAGACGTCAATTTATCTCGAACTCCGGTATTGCAGCGGTCGCGATGGGCCAGGGTGCAACGCTGTCCGCCTCACCGGCAGCGCCTGCGTCGAAGCCCGCGTTGATGAAGCTGGGCTGTCAGAGCGCACCGACCAACGACACTCATCTGAAGTATCTCGCGCGATACGGCGTTCGCAATATCTGCGGCTATCCGGAGATCGCGGACGGACGAATCTACGCGACGACCGATGAGCTGAGTCGCATGAAGGATCTTGCTACGAAGAACGGAATCGAGATCGACTGTGTCGGTCCGCCGGTGCTTGAGTCGAGTTATATCGACAAAGAAAAGCACCCGGCGATCATGCTGGCGAAGAGTCCCGAGCGCGACCGCGATATCGAATCGATCCAGACGCTGATCAAAAACTGCGCGCAGGCCGGCCTTCCTTCCATCAAGTACAACATGAGCATCCTCGGCGTTCTGCGCACCGGCAGAACACCTGGCCGCGGAGACGCGAGCTACAGCCAGTGGAGACTCGCCGAGGCACATCCGAAGACGCCGCTGACGATCGCAGGGCACGTCGATGCCGACATGTTCTGGGAGCGAATCACGTACTTTCTCGACCGCGTTATTCCGGTTGCGAACGAGTACAAAATTCGCATGGCCTGCCATCCCCAGGACCCAGGCGTTCCACCGGAGGGTTATCAGGGAGTGGACCGCGTGCTCGGCACCGTCGAAGGATTGAAGAAGTTCGTCGCAATTCAGGAGAGCCCGTACCACGGCCTGAACTTCTGTCAGGGAACAGTCTCCGAAATGCTCGCCGATCCCGGCACGGAGATCTACGACGTCATCCGCTACTTCGGCACGCGCAACAAGATCTTCAACGTTCACTTCCGCAACATCCGCGGCCATCGCAACGACTTCATCGAAGTTTACCCGGACGAAGGCGACGTGGATCTGGTAAAGGCGATCGAGGTCTACCGCGAGGTCGGCTACCCCTACATGCTGATGCCCGACCATGTGCCCGTCGCCGAAAATGACCCCAACGGTCTGCAGTCCTTCGCGTTTTGTTACGGCTACATTCGCGGCCTCATCCAGTCCGTAAACAGGGTGGCATAAAAAACGCGCGTCTTGACCTGGCCGGACTTCGTGATACTCTCCAGCGGAAGCAGGTGCTGAAAGCGAGTGGCCCCTGACGACGGAGAGCGATGAGTACGACCAGCGACGCAGAGCAGTATGCGGTGGAGCGTTTGGATGTAGCGAGGATGGCGTGGATGGCGTTGATCCTGACGCCGGGCATGGGCGCCACGCGAATCTGGAAGGCGATGAACCGGCTGGGCGCGGCGGAGCGTCTGTTCGACGTCTCCCTGACGGAGCTGGAAGGCCTTGGAATGCCCGCGCAGTCGGCGCAGTTTGTCTTTGAGGGCAAAGCGCGCGCGGCAGCCGAAGACGAGATCAGGCGAACAATCGAAGCCGGCGGAAGCATACTGACCCCGCAGGACGAGGCATATCCCGAGCGCCTCCGCCAGATCTACGATCCCCCCGCAGTCCTTTGGATTCGTGGCAATGTGGAGCTGCTGGCGCGACCCGGCATCGCCGTCGTCGGAACGCGTCAGCCATCCCCCTACGGCGCAGGCATGGCGGAGCTGTTGTCACGCGACCTGGCGAACCGCGGCCTGGTGATCCTGAGCGGCATGGCGCGCGGTGTCGATACCGCGGCGCACAAAGGCGCAATCGAAGCTGGCGGAAAGACCGTCGCCGTCTGGGGAACGGGAATCGACGTGATCTATCCGAAGGAGAACAAAAAACTGGCCGAGAGTATCGTCGCCTCCGGCGGCACGATCGTAAGCGAATACCCGCTGGGGACGTTCCCCGCGCCGCAAAACTTTCCCATCCGCAACCGGATTCTCAGCGGCATGAGCGTCGGCGTGCTGGTCATCGAGGCCGCCGAGTACAGCGGCACCCGGATCACGGCGCGCTGTGCCATGGAGCAGAATCGCGACGTCTACGCGGTCCCCGGCAACGTGACGAACAAGAATGCGTGGGGGCCTAACACACTGATAAAGCAGGGCGCTAAGCTCACAGCCACATGGGAGGATGTATGGGAAGACCTGCCTTCTCAGATCCGGCTGGAGCTCGAGGATGAGAGGATGGCCGCGGGGCAGGATGAATCGAAGCCGGGAGGAACGGCATCTCTATTTAACGATACGCCGCTTCCGGAGCATCAGCGGATCATCTATGACCGGTTGCGGCACGATGAATCGACGCAGCTGGATGAGTTGATCGAGCTGCTTGAGGCGGAGCTGGGGTCCCCCGAAATCTTCGCAGCGCTCTTTGAACTGGAGCTTGCGGGGCGGGTAAGGCAGCTTCCCGGCAAGAATTATGTGAGATCATTCTGACTTACCTGCGAGAGGGTGGCTCTCTCTGCAGCGCCGGGCGGCCGGCAAAAGTAGGAAGTGCAATCAACTGTTTCACTTAGCCGCGAAATCCCGGTGCGGGATTTTTTGTGGATAAATGCTTCGCAGAAGTGACCTTCTCTGGTTGATTTCGTCAGTTTAGGAATTACGCAGAGATGACGCGTTTGCGGAAACCGTGTTAGGTTCGCAATGGAATACGCAGGAACGGAACGTTTTGCCTCGGCGATGCGTTCTGGTGGATGAGATGAAGGGAACGAATGGCTAAATCACTTGTGATCGTGGAGTCGCCCGCAAAGGCAAAGACGATCGGAAAATATCTCGGCAGCGACTACACCGTGGAGGCCTCGATCGGCCACATCATGGACCTGCCGAAGAACGACATCGGCGTCGAGCTGAAGCTGCGGACGTTTGAGCCGACGCTCATCGTATCGCCAGGCAAAGAAAAGGTCGTCGACCGGCTGAAGAAGCTCGCCGCAAAGGCCGACATGGTCTACCTCGCACCCGACCCGGATCGCGAAGGCGAGGCCATCGCCGCACATCTGGCGATCCAGCTGCTGCCGATGGTGAAGGACAAGTCGAAGGTACGCCGCGTGACCTTCAACGAGATTACGAAGAAGGCCGTGCAGGCTGCGTTTCTGAACGCTCGCGACGTGGATGAAAATCTTGTCGACGCGCAGCAGACCCGCCGCGTACTCGACCGCCTCGTGGGCTATCAGGTATCGCCGCTGCTGTGGGACAAGGTACGCCGCGGCCTCTCTGCCGGACGCGTACAAACGGTCGCTCTGCGGCTCATCGTCGAGCGCGAGCAGGAGATCAACGACTTCGATCCGGTCGAGTACTGGAACATCGACGCCGAGCTGCAGCCCACTGCCGGCAAGCAGAGCTTTATCGCGCGTTTCGTCGGTGTCAACGGAACGCCGTCGCGCGTCGCAAACGGCAAGGATGAAGAGGGCAAAGATCTTTTTCTGTCGAACGCATTGCCGGATAAAGAGGCGGTCGACGAGGTCGTCGGCGAACTCGGGCACGCAAAGTGGAGCGTCCGCTCGGTAGACAAAAAAGAGCGCAGAAACAATCCGAAGGCGCCCTACACCACCAGCAAGCTGCAGCAGGACGCAGCCGGACGGCTCGGCTTCAACGTGCGCCGCACCATGGGCGTTGCGCAGCGTCTCTATGAAGGTGTGGAGATCGGAGCCGAGGGCACGGTCGGTCTTATCACCTACATGCGTACCGACTCGACCCGTGTCAGCGCGGATGCAATCGCAGAGGCTCGCGAGTTCATCGGCAAACTGGGACCGAAGTATCTGCCATCGAGCGCGAACGAATACGTCGGCAAGAAGCAGGCTCAGGCGCAGGACGCGCACGAAGCGATCCGCCCGACGAACGTGAAGTTCACCCCGGATTCGATTCGCAAATATCTCTCGGACGAGCAGTTCCGCCTGTACCGGCTGATCTGGCAGCGCTTCGTCTCCAGCCAGATGACGCCCGCAATCTTCGACCAGACCACGGTCGATATCGTCGCGCAGGCGAAGCTCTCGTATGATTTCCGCGTAACCGGCAGCGTGCTGAAGTTTGACGGACACCTGAAGTTCGAAGAGGAAGACAAGCGCGCCCGCCAGGCAGCGAAGGACAAGACCGCAAAGGAAGAAGCAGGTGCGAAGGCCTCTGCCGATCAGGGCGAAGCCGAAGGCGACGAAGAAGCCGATAGCCGCCTGCCTGAGCTGAGCAACGGCGAAGCCCTTCGTCTGGAGAAGCTCGACCCGCAGCAGAAGTTCACCCAGCCTCCGCCGCGCTACAACGAAGCCAGCCTCGTCAAAACCCTGGAAGAGAAGGGAATCGGCCGGCCTTCCACGTACGCCTCCATCATTAATACAATTCAGGATCGCGACTATGTGAAGAAGATCCAGTCGAAGTTTGTGCCGACCGAGATCGGAACCGTCGTCACCAAGCTGCTGGTAAAAAACTTCCCTTACATCTTCGATACGGCCTACACGGCCACGCTCGAAGGCGAGCTGGACGCAGTCGAGGACGGCAAGGAGCGCTGGACCGATCTGTTGAACGGCTTCTACGACCACTTCGAAAAGGAGCTGAGCGTCGCCGGAAAAAACATGGAAGACGTCAAGCGCATGGAGCAGAAGACCGACGAGATCTGCGACAACTGCGGCAGCCCGCTCATCCTGAAGTGGGGCAAGTTCGGCAGCTTCTACTCCTGCAGCAACTTCACCAAAGTGAAGCCGATGACCATCGCCGCCGGTCCCTGGAAGAAGGACTCGAAGGCCATCACGAAGAAAGTTACAAAGGCGTTCGAGTTTCCCCTGATCGTCAAGGCGACGACCGAGGACGTGACCGAGTACTCCAAAGAAGTGGCCAGTGAAAAGGAGATGGCCTCTGCCATCGCTGAGGCTGCCGAGCAGGGCAAAAAGGTGACCGTCGAGCCGGTGAGCTGCGACTTCACCAAAGAGAACTTCGCCGCGAAGCCCGACCTGAGCGCGCCCGGTGCCGACGAGGTCGCCGAAGAGGAGTTCTGCGACAACTGCGGCCGCGTGATGGTGCTGCGCAACGGTCCCTGGGGACCATTCATGGCCTGCCCCGGCTACAACGAAGACCCGCCGTGCAAGACCATTCGCAAGCTCAACCAGAAGGTGCAGCAGAAGCCGCCGGTGCAGCTCGAAGAGGCCTGCCCGAAGTGTGGCAAGCCGCTGCTCCTTCGCAATGGCCAGTACGGCGAGTTCATCAGCTGCAGCGGTTATCCCAAGTGCAAGTACATCAAGCAGGAGCTGCTCGATGTTAAATGCCCGAAGGACGGCGGCGACATCGCCGTGCGCAAGACCAAGCGTGGCGATCTCTTCTACGGCTGCGTGAACTACCCCAAGTGCGACTTCGCCTCGAACCTGAAGCTGGTCAACCAGACCTGCCCGAAGTGCGACAGCGCGTATGTTCTCGAAGTGGCGAACGACAAGGGCACCTACCTGGTCTGCCCGAATAACCGCGAAGCTCTGCCCAAGCGGCGCAAAAAGAAGGGCGCGCCCGAGGAGGAGCCGACCACCCCGCTCTGCACCTACGAGAAGAAGATTGCCGGTCCCGCGCCGGTCCCTGCCATAGCGATGCCTGATCCCGAGAAGACCCGGGCGGTCGTCGAAAGCGTGGCTTAGGCAACACGGTGAGTCGGCCGTCGTCAGACGGCCGGCTTTCCTTTTCTGCATCGTTTCTGTTACAAATGCCCTACGGTCTTCGGGTCCGAAACCTGCGGTCCGGCCCCGGTAACCTCGGTGCGCCCGCCGTAACTTGTTGAAAAGAATGCAGGAATTCGATTATGGCGAAGGCAGTTTGGAATGGTCACACGCTGGCCGAGAGTGAAATCTTTGAGACGGTCGAAGGGAATATTTATTTCCCTGAAGAGTCGGTAAAGAGGGAGTTCCTCAGGGCCAGTTCAACAACTTCCAGCTGTCCCTGGAAGGGGCAGGCACGCTACTACACGATCTTCGTGGACGGTCAGGAGAACCCTGACGCGGCGTGGTATTACCCCGATCCGAAGCCGGCAGCGCGGAATGTGAAGCATCACATCGCCTTCTGGCGCGGTGTCGAAGTCACCAAATAACGGCCAAAGCGCAGTGCGGCAGAAGAGCCTGAACGACTCTCCCGCCTTGTTTTAGTAGGCTTGTACCCGGTCCAGCGGCAGCCTGACCTGAAAACAGGTCTTTCCCGGTTTCGATTCGACGGTGACGAAGCCGGAGTGCTTGTTGACGATGCGCTGCACGGTATCGAGCCCCAGCCCAAGCCCGCGCCCCGGAGCCTTCGTGGTGAAGAACGGCTCGAAGATCCGCGAACGAATCGCCGCCTCGATGCCCGGCCCCGAATCCCACACCTCGACCAGCGCCAGCTGACCGCTGAGATGCGTTCTGAGTCGCAGAGTGCCGTGATCGTTCATGCTTTCGAGCGCATTCTCGATCAGCGCCGTCCACACCTGATTGAGCTCGCTGCCATACGCGCTGACCGGCGGAAGTTCAGGATCGAACTCCAGTTCGACGGTAACGTTTTTCAGTCGCGAATTAAACATAACCAGCGTATTTTCAAGCGATTGGGCCAGATCGACATCCTGAATCGGCGCCTGGTCCATGTAAGAGTAGTCCTTGATCGCGCTGATCAGGTCGAAGATCCGCACCGTCGAGTCGACCACGGTCTCGGCCATTCGTTCGACGCGCAGGGAGCTGGCCACCGTCGCGATGGCGACCGGCAGAACCTCCGGCGTCGTAATCTCAGCAAGATCATCCAGGACATCGAAGCCAAGCGTGGTCTCGGCCAGCGCGGGCGCGATGGTCCAGGGCTCAGGAATATTGTGATCGTTCAGCCAGCGCACCAGCGCCTCCTCGCGGTCCGCGGTCGCCAGAGGGCTCTGCGGAGCCTGCGGAAGGCTCGAATAGGCCGCCATGCGGTTCCGCGCATTCTGAACCCAGTTGCGATACGCAGCGGTCTGCTCGTCGCTAAGACAAAGATTGCCCAGCCGATACTTCTGATCCCCGTATTCGCGCAGCTCGCGAAACAGACTTGCCGCGGACCGCTGCGCCGCCGAGGCCGGATTATTCAGTTCATGCGCAAGATTCGCCGCCAGCTTGCCCAGCGCGTTCAGCTTCTCCGACTGCTGCTCGATGCGGGTCACCTCGCGAACGCGATCCAGCAGCACCGACACGCAGCGCTGCGCCATCGACGGGATCGCAGCCAGCATCTCCGGAAACAGCGATTCGTGGACATCGATAGTCCGGACCGGACCCACGGCAAATCCCTCGCCCCCGTAGTTCTTCATGCGCGAAAACGGCAGCTTGCCCGTCATCGAACCCGCGCGCCCGATGAACAAAGCGACCGTACCGGACCGCGTGCGGCGCACCTGAACCTCGCCACTCAGAATGAAGTTCAGGTTGCAGGCCGGTTCGTTTTCATGGAAGATGATGGCGCGGTCCGGGCCGAAGCGCTCGGTGCCGTGCGTGGCAATCCACATGTACTCTTCTTCGTTCAGCCCGTCGAGCGGTGCGATCGTGCGAAGCGCAGCGATGATCTCCGGCAGCGGCGTAGGCTCGTGTGGTGTGCCGGCTATAACCGGCTGATCCGCGTGACTGACGGGCAGGGTGGGAAGCACACTTTCATAGCTGTCCAGAATGGCCATCTCGGACCTCCTTCTGCCCTATGGGCATGGAATCGATCAGCCTGATATACGTCTCTATTGTTACAGAGGTTCCGGGTCGAGGCAGGTCACCGCTGTCTTTGGCGATAAAAAAGATGACTATAAGGTTGTCCTTGCCGGGAGGTAAAAGAGGCGACACCCGATTGGATGCCGCCCCCGACGTTTTGTATCTAAAATCCTCGCTAATTCTTTGCCGTGTTTAAGCCTTCTGCACCTGACCATCCTTGACGACGACCGGATCGAGGAACGGCATCGACTTCCGCAGCTCCGCGCCGACCTTTTCGATCTGGTGCGCCGCTTCAGCCTTGCGAATCCGTGCGAACTCATGCCGTCCGGTCTCATTCTCCGCGATAAATTTCTTCGCGAAGCTGCCGTCCTGAATATCGTTCAGCAGACCCTTCATCGCCTTCTTTACCTCCGGCGTCACGATGCGCGGCCCGGCAACATAATCGCCCCACTCCGCCGTGTCCGAGATCGAGTGCCGCATATATTCCAGGCCTCCGCGATACATCAGGTCGACGATCAGCTTCAGCTCATGCAGCACCTCGAAGTACGCCAGCTCCGGCTGATACCCGGCCTCGACCAGCGTCTCAAATCCCGCCTTCACCAGCGCGCTCGTACCGCCGCAAAGCACAGCCTGCTCGCCAAACAGATCGGTCTCGGTCTCTTCGGTAAACGTCGTCTCCAGCACTCCGGCGCGTGTGCAGCCGATGCCCTTGGCGTAGCTCAGCGCCAGCGCCAGCGCATGTCCGCTCTTATCCTGCTCCACCGCAACCAGCCCCGGAACGCCGCCGCCCTCGGTAAACACCTCGCGCACGCGATGACCAGGAGCCTTCGGCGCGACCAGCGAAACATCGACGCCCGCAGGCGGTGTAATCGTGCGGAAGCGAATGTTGAAGCCATGCGCGAACATCAGCGTGGCGTTCGGCTTCATATTCGGTTCAATGTCCGCGTGATAGACCTTCGCCGCGGTCTGGTCCGGCGTCAGGTTCATGATAACGTCAGCCCACTTCGAAACCTCAGCGACGGTATCGACGACCAGTCCGGCCTTGCGAGCGCGCTCCGCATTCGCCGAGTCGGGACGAAGCCCAACGCGAACATCAACGCCGGAGTCCTTCAGATTCAGCGCGTGGGCGTGGCCCTGCGAGCCGTAGCCGATGATGGCAACTTTCTTTGCCTGGATAAGAGAGAGGTCTGCGTCTGCGTCGTGGTATGCCTTTGCCATTTGTCTTTTTCCTTCGAAATTTCAGCAGAGCAACAGGTCCTTGCGAAAATCAAAACCTGTCCCGGCTGCGGTTATAAGTTGCGTTAGTCGTTACTACAAAGTTTAGCAAGTGATCGAGTTCGCCAGGTTGTCAGGTCATGTCGGTTGATAGAGCCGGTATCGCTCAGTTGTGATCGTTGCGAACGGCCGCATCGTCAGCGGCTCGCCATCGGTTGTAACGCGCCAGTCCGACGAAGAGGCACTCACGCGCTCCGCCGAAAGCAAAGCCGTTCGGTTCAGCCGTTGTGGCGCCGGCAGTACAGCAAACAGCGCCACCGGCCCGCGCATCAGAGCCACCAGGTCGGGATGCCCCGGATCGAGCGGCACCAGACGCAGCGGCATCTCCAGCGAAAGCTCGATGCGGTCGCCGTTCTTCCACGTGCGATCGAGCTTCAGCCAACTCCCCGGCTTTACTTCAGCGTCGGCCCTGCGCCCATTGATCGCCACTCTCGTCGCAGGCCCTGCCCATGCCGGAATGCGAAGCGCGACGGTAAACCTCTCCGTCCGATCGATCCCCACATGCAGCGATGTCTCCTGCGTGTCGGGATACGCCGTCTCCTGCGTCAGCACCACGGACGCCGATCCCTGCCGCCACGACACCCGCGACGGCACATAGAGATTCACATACACTCCCGCCGCCGAGCGCATATACGCGCTGATCCCATAGTCCGCCGTAAGCTGCGCGAACGTCCCCGAGCAGCACGGCCACTTCTGCTCATAATCGCTCTTCACCGCATCCTGGTTGTAGTCCGAGTAGTAAAACGTCGTCCCATCCGCACGCGTCGGCCGTGCGCCCAGAATCGTGTTGTGCAGAATCGCCTCCATGCTGTCCCCGTAGCTGCTCTCGCCCGTGGCCTGCATCAGATAGCGCGAAATCTTGAAGTGCCCATACACGCCGCACGGCGTCTCAAAGCTGCTGTGAGACCGCTGCAGCGTCTCCGCAAGCTGATCGGTCCCTGGCTTCTGAAAGCCCTCATTCGGCCCCCAGCCTCCGGTAGCGAAGCTCTGTTGCAGCACAAACCGCATCCCGTTCCGCGCCGCATCCAGATGCCTGCGGCTGCCATCGGTAAAGTAAGCCTGCATCGCAGAGCACAGCGCATTCACATGACTGTAAGCATGCTGGCCGGGAAGCACATTCTCGTTCGCCGCCAGCGGATCGAAGTACGTATCGTCCTGCAGATAACGTCGCGCCAGCTCGCGATACCGAGTGCCTGCGCCGCGTGTATACGCAAGATAAAAGTTCTCCGGCAGCGTGTACGGCTCGTCCCACGTATACGAGATGTTCTTATGCGGACGCTTCGCCATCTCCTCACGGTTCAGCGCCTTCTCCGGCAGCCACGGAAGCACCGCATCGGTCGCCTTGTTCAGCACATCGAACGCAATCGGGTCCGCGGCAAACTGATGCGCGTCGATCAGCCCGCAGTTCGTCTTGTCGAAGGTGTACGCCGGAATGCAGTAGTCGCGATAAAAATTTGTAACCGCCGTCGGCGCAAATCCGCGCACCAGTCGATGCACCTTCTCCTGCGTCGCCTTGTCTCCCGTAACCGCATACGCCCGCGACAGCCCGGAAAGATACTGTCCAAAGCTGTGCCCCGGAATATAGCCCGTCATGTTCTTCGGCGGATCGAAGCTCGCCGAAGGCGTATACCAGCCGCCCATATCCTCTCCCGGCGCGGGCTGGCCCGTAAGCTGTCGAAACGGCTTCAGCAGGCTGTCGTCATCCAGATTCAGATAGAGCTGGTGCTGATGCCGAAACTGCTCCAGCATCGGCCCATCCAGAAGCTGAACCTGCGCGTAGCCGAACGGAAAAAGTGCAGCGGCAGGCTGCGCTTCTTCAGCGAACGCCCTCGCACCACGCAGACACGCAGAACCGGCCACAAGCGCAGCGCCGCGACTCAGAAACTCACGTCGCGTCGAGCTGTTTCCTGCCTCTCGATTCTGCATCGTCTTAACCATGCTCAGCGCCTAAGCCTCTTCCTCATGAACGCCGGAGAACTCATTCGGCAAAATCTCCCCAGCCTCATGTCGATCCAGAAAAGTCGGTTCCGCCGCCTCACCAGAGCCCGGTGTGCCCAGTGCCTTCAGCACGCGACTGGTATGGTGTCCACGCCGCATCGCCATCCGCCCGGTACGCGAGACCTCGAGAATCGTATAGCCGCTCTCCGTCAGCACCTGGATCAATCCCTCGATCTTGCTCGCCGCCCCC
>Ga0302228_10000978_pt1 | contig 21990 bp, 19 predicted proteins | sample II_Palsa_N1_2_FD_193519 | JGI IMG/M metagenome (GOLD analysis project Ga0302228, IMG submission 193519) | Peat permafrost microbial communities from Stordalen Mire near Abisko, Sweden - II_Palsa_N1_2 | ecosystem: Environmental > Terrestrial > Soil > Palsa > Peat permafrost | place: Sweden... | reverse complement strand
CCGCGAAGGAAGGCGTCGACATCACTGGCGAACTCGGCGTGCTGCTGGAACAGGAACCCGTGGGCGGCGTCTGGGTAGATCTTGACGCGGGCCTGCGGAATCAGGCCGGCTAGCAGATACGAATAGTGCGGCAGGATCATCGGATCGCTGTCGCCGTTCGCCACGAACACCGGCACGTCGATAGCGCTCGGTCTCTGCAGCAGCGAGTGATTCGGGATGCCCCAGGTGCGGACCGCGTCATACTGCGCCTCGCGTGTCGCCCAGGTTGTCGCCGTGTCCCGGTCCTGGGTTCTGGCGTACATGCGCTGTAGCGCTTCCTTGCCAGCTTGCCGACTCGAGGATGATCGCGCAAAGAACACGCCGGGCGCCCGGGCCGGAGGCGATCGTCTCCTCGATAGCAATTTCGCCTGGGGAGATGGAAGGGCTTCCAGCCAAGATGGCCGGAAGCCCCTCATAGTTCCAGTGTGAGGTGAGTGCGCTAGGCGGCTGACGCGCGTTTGCGTGCCTTGGCGGCGTTCAGCTATGCGCGGCGGCGCGCACCAGGATTGCCTTCTCATACGGTCGGGCGCAGGTGCTCGAACGCCAGGGCGTACCGCGCCACCTCGTCCTCGCTAGCTCTATCCTCGGGACCGGTTCCAGAGTCGGTCGTGTTACAGCAGGGTGGTGACGGCCTTGACTTCGGTGTAGTTGTTGAGTACCTCGTGACCCATCTCGCGTCCCCAGCCGGACTGCTTGTATCCGCCGAACGGCAGCGCCGCGTCGAACACGTTGTAGCAGTTGATATAAATACTGCCGGCTCTGATCTTCTTGGCCAGCGCGTGTGCCTTGGAGATGTCCTTGGTCCAGATGCCCGCGCCGAGGCCGTACGGGGTGTCGTTGGCTGCGGCAGCGACCTCGTCCAGGTCGCTGAACGGAGCAGCGACCACCACCGGCCCGAAGATCTCCTCGCGCACGACCGTCATCTCCGGGTGCGTATTGGTGAGCACGGTGGGTTCGACGAAGTAGCCGCGATTGCCGTGGCGCCCGCCACCAGACAGGGCGGTGGCGCCTTCGGCTATGCCGGAGTCGACAAGGCCGGTCACGCGGCGCAGCTGCTCATCGGAGACCAGCGGGCCCATCTGCGTGTCTTGCTCCAGCCCGGGGCCGAGCTTGATGGACTTGGCGATCTCGGCGACGCCGTCGACCACCTCGTCGAAACGGCCTTCCTGGACGTACAGGCGCGACCCGGCGACGCAGCACTGCCCGTGGTTGAAGAAGATCGCGCCGGCAGCGCCCGCGATCGCGGTGTCGTCGGCATCGTCGAACACGACGTTGGGGCTCTTGCCGCCGAGTTCCAGGCTCACCTTCTTCAGGTTTCCCGTCGCCGCATTGGCGATCAGCTTGCCTACCTCAGTGGAGCCGGTAAAGGCAATCTTGTCGACGTCATGGTGTGACGCCAGGGCTGCGCCCGCGGTCTCGCCGAAGCCCGGCACGACGTTCACCACTCCGTCGGGGATTCCGGCCTCGGCGATGAGCTCGGCCAGCCGCAGCGCGGTCAGCGGGGTCTGCTCGGCGGGCTTGAGCACCACGGTGTTACCCGTGGCCAGCGCCGGGGCGATCTTCCACGCGGCCATCAGCAGCGGGAAGTTCCAGGGGACGATCTGGCCGACCACGCCGACCGGCTCGCGCAGCGTGTAGGAGTGGAAGTTGGCGCCTGGCATGTAGGGCACCGAGATGCTGATCGTGTTGCCCTCGATCTTGGTGGCCCAGCCGGCCATGTAGTGGAACATGTCGGCGGCCAGCGGCACGTCAGCCGCCCGCGCCACGGCGAAGGGCTTCCCGTTGTCCAGCGACTCGAGCTGGGCAAGCTCGTCCAGGTGCGCCAGGATCTGATCGCCGATCCGCCAGATGATCCGGCCCCGCTCGGACGGGGTCATCCTGCTCCACGGGCCTTCCTCGAACGCTCGGCGCGCGGCCTCCACGGCCCGGTTGATGTCCTCGGCTTCCCCTTCGGCAACCTGAGCGAGGGTCTCGCCTGTCGCGGGGTTAGGCGTCGCGAAAGTCCTGCCCGACGCCGAATCCGCCCACTGCCCGCCGATGAATAGCTGACGCGGAGCGCCGAGGAACTGTTCAACGTTCCGGTCCAGGGTCACTGTCATGAATGTTCATCTCCCACTGCCGGCGACAGCCGCGCGGTCGCGGCCAGCCTGCCGTGCCTCGGCCTGCCGGCCGGGCATATCTGATAGTGCTCATCGTCCGGCATGTCGGGCGTCACGACAGCTACCCATTCGGACAGGCCGGAGCGCCCGGGAGGACGGCGTCGTGCCTGCCCAGCCCGCGGCGGCCCTTGCCGGAAATGGCCAGGTAACGGACCTTGACAGCGGCGCAATGTGGGTCTTAGCTCGCTCACAGGAGCTCTGATGCCCATTCCACCCGAGAACCTCGCGATGGTCGGGAGCGACTGGCCCGGAGCGGACTGGAACCGCGAAAAGAGCACCCGGCTGGTCGGCCCGCGACGGGGCGGGGAACTCCGTGCCCACACCCCCGGTCGGCTCGCGAAATTTCATGCTCCGGAGATCGTCTTCGGGCCGGGTGCGCTGCCGCACGGGAACGAGGCGTTGTTCCGGGCGGCCTGGTGATGGGGCCGCCGACCGGATCAGGACGCGATGATCATCCGGATGGCGATCTGGAGATCCTGACCGACCTGCGCTCCGGCAAGCGCTCGTACGACCCCGAACACGTTCGCTCCGCCGAGCGCCTTGAGCAGGCCGTGCGGGCGCTGGACGGCATCTCCCGTGCCCTGGTGCGCACTGCAGCCGGTCCCCGCGCGCTGGTCGAGTGGGTGGTGCGGGCGGCGACGGCGCACCTGCAGGCCGACTGGCTACTGTTCGTCGTGGCCGACGGGGTACTGCCCGCCGCGCGCCCCCGATTTCTGGCGCTGGCTGGCGGCGAGATGATCGATGACGAGAGCGGGCTGCCGGCCGACGTACGCGAGCACCTGGTCGTGCTGCGCGGCCGTCCGTGGGAGGTCGAGCAGCCGGACAGCGGCCAGGGCTGGGTCCGCGTATCAATGACCTTGGAGGACGAACCGGTCGGCGGCATCGCAGCGCGGCCGGGCGCCGGGCTGGAAGTGGCCGTCACCGATCGCGCCATAGTGAGGGTGCTGGCCAACCAGGCCGCCGTGGCGCTGCACAACTCATTCCTGTTCCACGCGACGACCCAGTTGCGTGGCCGCAGCGACCAGCTCTACGACGCGACGACAAGGCACGCCAAGGACCTGGCTGTCCGCAGCGCCGAGCTGGCCGAGACGCAGCGGCAGCTCGTCGCGGCAACGCAGCGACAGGTGCTGGACGACGAGCGGGCCCGTATCGCACGCGAACTGCATGACAGCGTGACTCAGTCCGTGCTGTCCGTCGGCATGACCATCGAGGTATGCCGGGCTGAGCTAGCGAGCATGGGCGGCGCGGCCACCGAGATCGCGGAGCGCCTGGAACCGGCCAAGGACCTCGCGCGGCACGCGGCCGAACAGTTGCGGGCCACGATCTACGCGCTGCACCGGGCTGCCGACGAGCCGGCCGGTCCGCTGCCCGTCATGCTGCAGCGGCTGTCCACGGTGCATCAGCCCACCAACCTGCACGTGAAGGTAATGCTGGAAGGGCCGCCAATCCCGCTGCCGCCCGAAGTCGAGCAGTCGATGCTACGGTGGACCGGGGAAGCACTGTTCAACGCGGCGGCGCACGGCAAGGCCACGCGCGCGCTGATCCGGCTGCGTTACCGGGCCGATGTGCTCGCCCTCAGCGTCTCCGATAACGGGACCGGCGACCCGGCCCAGTTGCGTCGCGCCCTGCGGCTGTCACGCGCATCTGACCTGTCCGGGCGGCACCGCGGGCTGGCGAACATGCTGGCTCTGGCCGATGACCTGGGCGGCGCGTTGTCCATCCGCCGGTCCCGGTCAGGCGGTGTCATTCTCCGCCTGGGCATCCCGCTGCCCCTGTCCGGGCCCAGGGCGGCCGGTAGCCGACTGCCGACGGAGGGCCGCAGTGGCGACGCATGAGGCACAGCCGGCTCGGGCGGAGGCCGGCGAGGTCCCGGTCAGCATCGTGCTCGTGGACGATCACGCGATCCTCCGGCAGGGCTTGCGTGCGCTGCTGGACCGGGAGCACGACTTGCGGGTCATCGGGGAGGCCGGCTCGGCTGGTGAGGCACTGGCCGTGGTTGAGCGGACCCGGCCGGCGATCGTGCTGCTGGACATGAAGCTGTCCCCCGCATCAGACCACGACGGGCCGAGCGTGTGCGCTCAGCTGATCAAGCGGTATCCCGGGCTCAGGGTACTCGTGCTCTCCACCTTCGCGGACGACGCGCTGGTGGTCAGCGCCATTCAGCACGGGGCATGCGGATACGTGGTCAAGGACGTCGACGCCGTCGAACTGGTGCGGGCAATCCGTCTGGTCGCCAGGAACGGGAGCGCGTTCGACTCCCGCTCGGCCGCCGCAATGATGCGGTCGATCCACGCCCCTCAGTCACGATCAGCGCTAACCGGCCGCGAGCTGAGCGTGCTGCGGCTGGTCGCATCTGGCCTGAGCAACCGAGGCATCGGCGCGAGGTTGTACCTGTCGGAGACGACAGTGAAATTTCACGTCCGCAACGTTATGCGCAAGCTCGACGCGAGCAGTCGTGCCGAGGCGGTCTACAAGGCCACCAAGGCCGGCGTGGACCTGACGTCTAGCTGAGCACACTTGCCGCTGCCTAGCCGACGGTGAGCACCAGCCAGGCTCCGTGATGCTCGTGCACCGAACAGGGATGGCCGGCGCGCTCGCCCAGCTCACCGAGCTGGCGTAGATCAAAGGTGCGGATATGGCCGTAGGCGGTGGTGGGTTCGTCCTCAACCGGGACGGCGACCACTACCTGGTGGCGGGCGACACGGAGCGCCTCGCGGATCACGGCGCGCCCATGATCGGGGCTCACGTGCTCCAGAAGGTGGATGACGCTGACAGTATCGGCCCAGCCGTCTGGCACGGGAATCCGTGCCGCATCGCACACCAGGGTGCTCACTTGCAGCCCGCGCGCGGCGGCCACGGCCGTCAGCAGGCGCATGGTGCCACCGGACAGGTCGGAGGCGGTCACCGTATTGGCCGGCCGCTCGGCCAGCAGCAGCGGGAGGAAGCCGAAGCAGGAGCCAAGGTCGAGCACCTGGCCCGCGGGGATGAGCTGCAGTGCGTGCGCGTACACGGGGGCCGACTCGCTGATCGTGGTGCGCTCGTGGCCGTTCGCCGCGGCCGGCGTCTGCCAGCACTGGCGGAGCCGGGCCAGGGTATTGCCATAGAACGTGCACCAGGCCAGCAGCGGGTCATCAATGCAGGACCGCACGATGCCAGTGAGCATGCGCTCGAAGATCTCCACTCCGGACAGCCAGCCCGGCGCGAACAGCTCTTCGGCCAGCAGCCCGGCCACGTCGTTGTCGAGCTGGTCGGGGGACAGCCAGTGGGTCAGCTCGATCCGGCGGCCGCGCTCGGCCAGCCAGAAGTGGTCGGTACGGACAACGGGACCGGGGTCCGCGGCGCCGCCAGGCGGATCGGCGCGCAGGACGCTGACGAGGTGGTCGTCGTAGCGGCCGTGCGGGCACGGCGCGAGCGGGTCGATGGTCTGCGGAAGCGAGGAGATGAGGTTCGGGTCGCTCATCGTCCCGTCGCCTCCGCCGATATCTGCTGGGCTGCGCGCTGCAGCCCAGTGAGATCGGCGACCACCTGTACTCGGTCGCAGAACTCCGCGTAGCGTGGCAGGTCGCACGCCCCGAGCCCCCAGGAGTAACGGGATTCCGGGGTCAGCCAGATCGTCTCGCGAACCCTCCGGGTGATTTCCTGGAAGGTGTCCAGCCGGGCGTCGTTGCCGTTGCCCCGCCCGTCCCCGAGCACGATCAGCGTGGCGCGGCGATCGAGCGCTGCTGAGTGCTCCGACAGCAACTGGGTGAACGTCGTGCCGTAGTCGGAGCTGGCGTCGACGTCAAGCAGGCCGCCGGCGGGCAGCCCGTCGAATACCAGCCCGAGCGCCCGTTCCAGCGGGTGCTCGGCGAACAGCTCGGTGATCTCGACCGGCGCGTCGACGAAAGCGAACGAGCGGGCCTGCGTGAACAGCGACTGCATGCCGTACACCAGGTGCAGCGTGAATCGCGCGGTCGCGCGCACCGACAGGGAAACATCGGTCAGCAGCAGCAGCCGGGGCTTGTCCGCGGTGCGGCTGGTGGTGATCGGACGGAACGGCACGCCTTCATAGCCCATGTTCTTCCGCATGGTCCGGCCCGGGTTGACGCGGCCGCGCGGTGTGTTGCGCTGCCTGCTGGTCCGGGCGCCCCGGAGCTGGCGGGCCAGTCGGCGCAGCGCCTCCTCGAGCTCGGCCCGTTCCTGCTCGTCCACGGTCTCGGTCCGGCCGCCTTGAGCGACCCTGGCCTCCACCACGGCGCCGCCGACCCGGTCCAGGTAGCGTCGCAGCAGCTCGGGCAGGTCGGTGATGATGCCTGCCAGCTGCCGTCGCAGCATCGCCAGGGTCTGCTCGTCCGGATCCTCGTCGGCTGTCTCTAGCCAGCCGAGAAGCACCTCCTGCTGCGCCACGGTCAGTGCGGTGTCGACCCGGTGCCCGGTGGCCGGCGCGAGCTGACCCGGCATGCCGGGGTTGTGCAGCCGGTCGGTTTCCAGCTGCACCGACGCCCCCGCGTCCCTCGCGCTGTCGGCGCCTTCCCTGGACAGCACGATCTCGTCCGTTACCGACGCCAGGTCGATCTTGTTCGCTTCCTGGTGCAGGTTGTACTGCTGGGCGAGATCTTCCTGGCGGAAGTAATCTCTTATGTCCGCCGGCTTGCCATGGCTGTGCCCCTGCTGCGGGAGCTCCGATGGCTCATCGGAAACCGTGAACGACTCCAGCTCGCCGGTGTCGGCCAGGTCGTCGTGAGCATGGTTGTGACCGTGCTCGCCGGCCGGACCGGCAACCGGGCGCAGCGAGAAGAACGCGGTGAACAGCTCATCGAACAGCTCGTCGTCGCGCCGGTCCTTGATCAGCGTCACGCGCAGCGCGGCCCGCAGCGTCTGCCGATCGGCGAGCACGCCGGGCTGCGCGGCGGCCAGCATGGCGTCGGCCGCCTCGGCGACCGACACGCGCACGCCGAACAGCCTCAGCAGGCGTACGAATCGGTGCAGGCTGCCTTCCACGCCCGGCTCCCTTCCACGCCCGGCTCCCCTCAGCCGGGCCGTCGGCGGATGAGCGCCGCGAACGAGCGGCTGCCCTGACCCTGGCCGGGCTCGGTGCGGCGGGTCGGGCCGGGACCCGGGGCGCCGTAATAACCCTCATCGTGCCGGCCCGGCCGGTCCATGGCCCCCCGGACATCCCTGCCGTTGTTGCCGGCGTGCTCGTGCTGGTGCCCCTGATCACCATCATGGTCATGCGCGTGCACGTCGGAGCCGTGCTCGTGGGAATGGCCCGCACCCGCGCCGGGCAGCTCCCGGTTCGGGTCGACCAGGCGCGGCAGCACCTCCACGGCGCGCTGCATGTCCCGCTCGTACTTGAGCACGATGTTGAGGGTGTCGGCCAGCACGCTCGCGTCCAGCTCGTCGACGCCGAGCACGGTCAGCGTGCGGGCCCAGTCGATGGTCTCGGAGATGCTCGGGCTCTTGCGCAGCGGCAGCTCCCGCAGCCCGCGCACCACCTCGACGAGCTGCCGGGCCGCGGCCTCGGGCAGCCCGGTCTGCTTGGACCGCACGATCGCCAGTTCCCGTTCCGTGTCCGGGTAATCGAGGAACAGGTGCAGGCAGCGGCGCTTCAGCGCGGCCGAAAGATCCCTGGTGTTGTTCGAGGTCAGCACCACGAATGGCGGTGTCTTGGCCGTATAGGTGCCGATCTCGGGCACGGAGACCTGATACTCGCCGAGGCATTCCAGGAACACCGCCTCCAGGGCCTCATCGGCCCGGTCCACCTCGTCGATCAGCAGCACGGCCGGCTGCTCGCCGCGGATCGCGTCCAGCAGCGGGCGGGCCACCAGGAAATGGTCAGAGAAGAACACCGCGCCGTGGCCCTCGATCCGCGCGACCGCCGCGGGGATATCGGGGGCGTCGGCGATGATGTCGTTGATCTTCTCGCGCAGCATCTGGGTGTACAGCAGTTGCTTGCCGTAATCCCATTCGTACAGAGCCCGGGTCTCGTCCTGCCCCTCGTAGCACTGCAGCCGGAGCAGCCTGCGGCCGGTCACCGTGGCCAGCGTCTTGCCGAGCTCGGTCTTGCCGACCCCGGCCGGCCCTTCCAGCAGGACCGGCTTGTTCAGTCGTGACACCAGGTAGATCGTGGTGGCCAGCCGCCGGTCAGTGATGTAGCCGGCCGCGGCGAACCGGCTGACGACGTCGTCGATCGACAGGAAGGTAGGAGAATCATCGGTCGACTGGGGCACGCGTCCTCCGGTTCGTCCCGGCCGGGGTTATCGGCCGCCGCTGGCTTCAGCTGAGCAAGTCGTCCAGATCACCGTTCATGCTGTGCTCGACCACCGGGCGGACGGTCTCGAATGTGCATTCCTTGGCGTTGCCTGGCGTGCAGGCGTCGCCGAGCACGTGATTGGTGATCCGGTCGACGTCGGCCGCATCACCAGTGATCGTCTTGGCGTTCTCGTAGAACTTCGTCGGCCCCGTGCCCAGGCGGTTCTTGGAGTAGCTGTCCTGGGTCACGTCGGTGAACTTCTCCGGAATGCCGACGTCCCGCAGCAGCCGGATGGCCGCGTTCAAGGCCGCCTGGGCGGCCTGCACGGCCGTCATGCCGTGCGTGTCGACGCCCATCTGGTCGGCGATGTCGGCGAACCGCTGGTAGGCCGCCGGCATGTTGAACGCCCACACCCGGGGCAGCGCGATCGCATTGTTCAGCCCATGGTGGAGGTCGTAGAAGGCACTGACCGCGTGCGAGATGGAGTGGACGATGCCGAGGCCGCCGGAGTTGAACGCCTGCGCGGCGATGTACTGGGCGTACATCATGCCTTCGCGGCCGGGCAGGTCCTGGCCGTTCCACACCGCCGCACGGAGGCTCTCCGAGGTCAGCTTGATGGCGTACAGCGCGTTGCCCAGCGACGGCGGGAAGTTCAGCCGGGACACGTACGGCTCACTGGCGTGGGCCAGCACGTCGAAGCCGCACTGGGCGGTGTAGTCAAGCGGGCAGTCGTAGTAAAGCACCGGGTCGTCGATGGCCAGGGTGGTCACGCACGCGTCGTCGAACGCCACGTACTTGTGCGGCTGATCCGGGTCAGTAGTGGTATCAGTGATCACATAAGCCCAGGAGGTCTCCGAACCGGTGCCCGCCGTGGTGGAGACGGCGATGTGTGGCGGGTTCTTCGGGTTCTCTGACTTGTTGAAGCCCTCGAACTCGTTGACGCTGCGGCCGTCGTGCGCTACTGAGATCCGGGCGCCCTTACACGCGTCGTGCGCCGAACCGCCACCGATCGAGACGAACGAGTCGCACTTGTTCTCCTGGTACAACGCGACGGCGTCCATCACGTTGTAGTCCTTGGGATTGGACTCGACCTTGTCGTAGACGACGGTCTCGAGGCCGTGGTATTTCAGCGACTCGTTGATCTTGTGGACGGTGTTACTGCCCCGCAGGCCGGTGGTCATCACCAGGATCTTCCTGAAGCCCAGCTTCTTCGCTTCCGGCCCGATCATCTCGTGAGCACCCGGACCCAGCATCGCCCGGGGGAACGGGTGGAACTCCTTGATCGGGAAAGGCTTGAGCAGTTCGTCAACCTGCATGGCGCACGGGCTCCTCTCCATGGTGTGCTCCCGCGCACAGTGTGCGAGGACCGCTTCAGCCGGCCGGACGCCATCAGCGGGAGCACCGTTGCGGCGAGGCTAAGCAGCGGCGCGGCGATGCGGAACCCGCGCGCGCCGAGTCCGCCCGACCGCGACCGCCTTGCGCCCTGACGTACAGCACCGCAGCTGCCCGAACGGAGGGGCTGGTGAAGGCGGCCGGCTACGCCGTGTTCCCGTTCGTCTTGGTCAGGGTGTACCTCTGCTTTGGCGCCCCGGCCACCGGCGGCCAGCCGCTCCCGCTGGGCGGGCCAGTCCTGCACGGCTGATCCGCACGGTCACGTGGCCGCGCAGCACGGTCCGCCCGGCCCGGTACCTATCCATCCGGATGGGGTGATGACGGCCGGAAGCATGGTGACACGGCCCGCACAGCCCCCATACCGTCACCAGCATCAGGCGAAGATTAGCGAGGCCGTCACCCGGTCCCGCCGCAGCTGACCCAGGAGGCTTCTCATGCAGCAGGGCACCCGAGCCGACGCCTCGCCCGCTGATGCGCCGCGCGTCAGCGACGACCTCGACGCGGGCCAGGAGCCCGAGATCGCTGAGGAGCTTCTGGTCGAGGAAGTCTCGATCGATGGAATGTGCGGCGTCTACTAAAACCGGAGCCATCGTGATGACCCAACCATTCGAGCCGGGCTGCGGCTACGAGCTCAACCCGGCGGTGGCGATTCGCCCCGAGCCGTTCGGGGCGCTCGCGTATCACTTCGGCAACCGGCGGCTCTCCTTCCTGAAGGCGCCAGAGCTCGTCGAGCTCGTGCGCGGACTCGGCTCCCACCGCTGCGTATCCGATGCCCTAACCGCCGTCCCCGAGGGCCGGCGCGATGCCTGCCTTCGGGCGCTGGCCTCGCTGGCTGCGGCGGACATGATCGTTCCCCAGACGGTGCGGAGCGAGGAAGCGTGACGATCGCCAGCGGCCAGAAGACGCCCTCCGAGCGCGTACCCGCCCTGGTGGAGCAGTTCAAGGGCGGCCTGGCCGCACCCATCTGCCTGACCTGGGAGTGGACGTACGCATGCAACCTGTCGTGCACGCACTGCCTGTCGTCATCGGGCCGCCGCGATCCCGGCGAGCTGACCACCGCGGAGATGCGGTCGGTGATCGACGAGCTCCGGGCCATGCAGGTGTTCTACGTCAACGTCGGCGGCGGCGAGCCGACCGTGCGGCCGGACTTCTGGGAGCTGCTGGACTACGCGGTGGCCGGCGGTGTCGGCGTGAAGTTCTCCACCAACGGGCTGCGGCTCGACGCCGAGCGCGCGCAGCGGCTAGCCGCCACGGACTACGTGGACGTGCAGGTCTCACTGGACGGTGCGAGCCGAGAGATCAATGACGCGGTCCGCGGCGACGGCTCCTATTCCATGGCGCTGCGTGCGATGGAGAACCTGGCCGAGGCGGGCTTGGCGAACTTCAAGATTTCCGTCGTGATGACCAGGCACAACGTGCCTCAGCTGGACGACTTCGCGGCCATAGCCGACCGGTTCGGCGCTCAGCTGCGGATCACCCGGCTCCGCCCGTCCGGCCGTGGAGCTGACGTCTGGCACGAGCTGCACCCCACTGACCAGCAGCAGCGCGAGATCTACTCATGGCTGACGGACCACGGCGACCGGGTGCTGACCGGTGATTCGTTCTTCCACCTCAACGCGCTTGGCGGCAGCCCGCTACCCGGGCTGAACCTCTGCGGGGCCGGCCGGGTGGTCTGCCTGATCGATCCGGTCGGGGATGTCTACGCCTGCCCGTTCGCCATCCACGATGCGTTCAAGGCCGGCACGGTGCGCGCGCCGGGCGGGTTCGCGCAGGTATGGCGATCGGCGCCGCTGTTCGCCGAGCTGCGCACCGAGACTTCGGGCGGAGCGTGCCGCTCCTGTTCGGAGTACAGCGCCTGCCAGGGCGGCTGCATGGCGGCGAAATTCTTCACCGGCCTGCCGCTGGACGGCCCCGATCCTGAATGTGTCAAGGGACACGGCGCCAGCGCGCTGGCCGCCGTCCAGGGCGGGCTGCCCCGGGCGGGGACGGATCATTCCCACGGCCGCCGGGAAGTGCCGCTGGGTATGCCGTCGGTGCGCGTCCCGGCGAAGCTGTGCGACCTCAGCCCGCTGGCCGGCACGGCATGAGTACGTCCCTCACCGATCCCGTCGACCTCGGGCCGCGCTGCGCGCCCAGCCGGGTGATATTCGGGCCGCACGAGACCAACCTCAGCCGGGACCGGGGGATCTCGGCGAAGCACGTCGCCTATTACGCGCGGCGGGCCGCCGGAGGCTGCGGCGTCATCGTGACCGAGACGGCGAGCGTGCACCCGTCCGACTGGCCCTACGAACGCGCACCGCTGGCCGCGGATTGCGGGCCAGGCTGGGCGCAGGTCGTCGCGGCCTGCCGTCCGTACGGCGCCCTGGTGCTGGCCGGCCTGGGCCACGCCGGGATGCAGGGCTCATCGGCGTTCTCCCAGGCCGCGCTGTGGGCGCCGTCGCGGGTGCCGGACGCGGTCTCGCGCGAGCTGCCCATGGAGATGGACGGCACCGAGATCGACGCGGTCGTCGAAGGATTCGCCGCCGCGGCCGCCCTGGCCGCCGGAGCCGATCTGGATGGCGTCGAGATCAATGCGGGCCAGCACTCACTGCTGCGTCAGTTCCACTCCGGCCTGACCAACCAGCGTGGGGACGACTACGGCCAGGACCGGCTGCTGCTCACCGAGCGTGTGCTGCGCGCCGTCCGGGATTCCCTCGGGACCGGGCGGGTGCTCGGGCTGCGACTGAGCTGCGACGAGCTGGCCCCCTGGGCCGGGGTAACCCCGGAGATGGCCGCCGAGCAGGCCGCGCGGCTAGCCGGCCAGGTGGACTATCTCGTGGTGGTGCGGGGTTCGATCTACTCGGTGCCGGCGACCCGGCCCGACCTGCATACCGAGCCGGGCCCGGGCATCGAGCTGTGCCGGCAGGTCCGCGCCGCGGTAGGCGGAGCCGTGCCCGTGGCCTTGCAGGGCAGTGTCGTCGACCCGGCGCAGGCGCAGTGGGCACTGGACGACGGGGCCGCCGATCTGGCCGAGATGACCAGGGCGCAGATCACCGATCCCGACCTGGTCGCGCGGCTGCGCAGCGGCGAGGCGGAACGAATCCGCCCCTGCCTGCTATGCAACCAGGCCTGCATGGTCCGGGACAACCGGAATCCGGTCATCACCTGCGTCATCGAGCCCAGCAGCGGCCATGAGCTCGACGACGGCGACACGGCCGTCCCCGATCAGGCCCCCAGCTCGGTGCTGGTCGTCGGCGGCGGGCCGGCCGGCCTGGAAGCCGCCCGCGTGCTGGCGATGCGGGGGCATCGCGTTTTCCTGGCCGAACGCGGACCGGAGCTGGGCGGCATGCTGACCACGGCGGCCCTGGTCCACGGACGGCGGCGGCTGGGCGTGGTGCTGGACTGGTGGCGCCGGGAGCTGGAGCGGCTGGGCGTGACGGTCGCGCTGGAGCACGAGGTGGCCGCGTCGGAGATGGACGAGGCGCTGGCCAAGCGTATGCGCGTGCTGCTGGCCACGGGCTCGGTCGCCGGCCCGCGCGATTACCGCATCGCCGCGGGCGCGCGCGTGCTGGAGGCCGCTGACCTGCTCGCTCAGGTCCGTTCCGGTGCGTTCGGCCGATGGCCGGACGGGCGGGCCGTGGTGTTCGATCCGGTCGGCGGGCCGGTCGGGGTCGGCGTCGCTGAGCTGCTCGCCGCGAGCGGCCGGCCGACCTCGATCGTCACCCAGGACCAGATCGCCGGTAGCCAGCTGGCCCTCACCGGCGACCTCGCCGAGGCCAACTCACGCCTGCAGCGGGCGGGCGTACACCGCGAGCTGCGCAGCCTGCTCCGGGTGGTCACCGACGATCATGTGCTGCTGGAGGACCGGTGGACCGGAGAGCAGCGCGAGGTGGAGTGCGTGCTCTTGGTGCACTGCGGGCACCGGCTGCCGGAGGAGACGCTGTACCTGCACCGGCCCCGCACCCGCCGGGCCGGCGACTGCGTGGCACCCAGAACGGTGCTGGAGGCAGTGCTGGAGGCGCGCCGGGTCGCGCTGGCGATCGGCGTGGCCGACGAGCAGGCCGCCTCGGCCGCGGGCCGGGCCCTGGCCACGACCGGAGCCGGCCGATGAGCGCGACCAGCCGGTACCGGTACCTGTTCTCGCCGCTGCGGATCGGCCCGGTGGTGGTCCGCAACCGGATCGTGTTCTCCGCGCACCTGACCAACTTCGCCGAGGACGGCCTGCCCAGCCAGCAGCACGCCGACTACTACGCGGCCCGTGCGGCGGGCGGCGCCGGGCTCATCATCACCGAGGAGCACTCCACTCATCCCACCGACTGGCCCTACGAGAAGCTGATCCACGGCTTCCACCGGACGGTCATCCCCGGCTACCGGAAGATCACCGCGGCGGCGCACGCGCACGAGGTGCCGATCTTCGCGCAGCTGAACCACAACGGGGGCCAAGCGTCGTCTATGTTCTCGCGGCTGCCCGTATGGGCGCCCAGTCCGGTGCCGGACCAGCTGTTCCGTGAGGTGCCCAAGGCGGTGGAGCGGCACGAGATCGCCGAGATCGTCGCGGGCTACGGTACCGTCGCCGGGTACTGCGCGGAGGGCGGGTTCGACGGCATCGAATTGCAGTGCTCACACTCCTCCATCGTGCGCGGATTCCTATCGCCCGCGACGAACAAGCGCACCGACGCCTACGGCGGGTCGCTGCCGGCCCGGGCGCGGATCCTGCTGGAAATCATCAATTCCGTGCGCGACGCGATCGGGCCGGAGCGTGCGCTGGGCGTGCGGATCTGCGGCGATGAGCTGATCGAGGGCGGCAGCACGCTGGAGGAGGCCGTCGAGGTGGCCCGGATGGTGGAGGCGACCGGCCAGGTCGACTACATCAACACCTCCATCGGGGTGGCCACGGCCACGCTGTTCATGATCGAGGCGTCCATGAGCATCCCGCCCGGGTACGCCTTGTTCATCGCCAGCGCAATCCGGCAGGCGGTCAGGCTGCCCGTGATCGGGGTGGGCCGGATCAAGGACCCGGTCCAGGCCGAGCGGGCGCTGGCCGACGGTCACTGCGACCTGGTGGGCGTGGTGCGGGGGCAGATCGCCGACCCGGATTTCGTCGCCAAGGCCCGCGCGGGGTTTGCCACCCAGATCCGCACCTGCCTGTCCTGCAACCAGGAGTGCGTCGGGCGGATGGGCCTGAACCGGTGGATGGGCTGCATCGAGAACCCGCGCACCGGCCGGGAGGCCATCGCGCTGCCGCCGCCCCGTCGGCGGGGCCTGCGGGTGATCGTGGTCGGCGGTGGCCCGGCCGGCCTCCAGGCCGCGTCCACGGCGGCCCAGCGCGGCCACCGGGTCACGCTGCAGGAACGCCAGCTGCGGACCGGCGGCCAGGTCGCCGCGGCCGCGTCGGTGCCGTCCCGCGCCGAGTTCCTCGACGTGGTGCGCAACCTGGCCGCCGAATGCCAGCGTTACGGCGTCGAGATCACTACCGGCGCGGAGGCCACGGCCGCCTCCTTGCGCGCCGAGTCGCCCGACGCCGTCGTGCTGGCCACCGGAGCCCGGCCACAGGCACCCTACTGGGCCGGCGGTCATCCCCGCGTGGTCGACGTCCGCGATGTGCTCGAAGGCCGCGCCGAGCCGGCCGGGCGGATCGTGGTGGTGGATGACCTCGGCTTCCACCAGGCGACCAGCGTCGCCGAGCTGCTGGCCGACCGCGGCTGCGAGGTGGAGATCATCACCGCCGGCATGGTCGTGGGCCAGGATCTCGGCATCACCCTGGACATGGAGACCTTCAACGTGCGCGCGCACGCTAAGGGCATCCGCCAGGCGACCGACCTGGTGGTGATCGGCGCGGCCGCCGCTGACGGGGAGGGCGGCGCTGACGGGGAGGGCGGCGCTGACGAGGAGGCCGGCGGCTCCGGCGGCGGCTCCGGGGTGGAGCTGGCCCTGCTCCACCACCCCACCGGCGAGGCCGCGCGCAGGCGCTGCGACTGGGTGGTGTGCGCAGTCCACCAGGCACCGGAAGATTCGCTGTGGCAGCAGCTGCGCGGGGCGCCGTTTGAGGTGCACCGGGTCGGCGACTGCGTCACCCCGCGCCGGGCCCATGCCGCCGTGATCGAGGGGCACCGGGTAGCGGTGGCGCTATGACCATGCCCGCTGATCTCGCGGTCCTGGCCGTCGTAGTGGTCCGGGACGGGCAGCTGCCCTTGGGCGCCGACGAGACGGTGACCGAGGCGGGCGGGGCCGCGCTCGTGGTGGGCTCGGGGACGCGCGCGGCGGCCGGGGAGCTGGATTCGGGCCGCCGGGTCTGGCTGCTCGAACGGTCCTCGGTCGCGCCGGGCGCCCTGGCCGCTACGCTGGCGCCGGTCCTGTCGGGCGTGGGCATGGTGCTGCTGCCCGCGTCGCCGGACGGCCGTGATCTCGCCCCCAGACTGGCCGTGGCCCTGGGCCGCGCGCTGCTCGCGGGAGCGGTCCGGTGCACGCCCCATGAGGTCGAGCTGACCAGGCTCGATGATCGCCTCTCGCTGCGGGTCGCCGTGGACGGGCCGACGGTGGTGACACTGCGGCCCGGGCAGCCCGGCAGGGCCGGCCCGGCGGGGCGGGCCGAGGTGACCGAGCTGCCGGCGGCCGAACCGGGCACGCCGGCAACCGGACGAAGCACCGAGTGGGACGCCGAGAACGTCGAGGTGCTGCAGCCCGAGCCCAGCACGGTGGACCTGGCCGAGGCGCGCCGGATCGTCGGCGGCGGCGCGGGACTCGTTCCCGCCGGAACGGACGGGCAGGCCGTGATGCGGCTGCTGGCCGACGTGGCGGGCGCGCTGGGGGCGAGCGCGGGGGCCACCCGGGTGGTGACCGACGCGGGCTGGATGGGCTACGACAGGCAGATCGGGACGACCGGCGTCGCCGTCAGCCCCGAGCTGTACGTGGCGTTCGGCATCTCCGGCGCGGCGCAGCATGTCGGCGGGCTGGGCGAGCCGGCCCACGTGGTGAGCGTAAATACCGACCCGTCCTGCCCGATGACGCTGATGGCCGACCTCGGGATCGTCGCCGACGCCCCGGCGGTCCTCGCGGTGCTGGCCGACCGGCTTGGCGTGACCGGGGCAGCAGCGGACCAGCCCGAGGAGGCGAGCCATGCCGGATGACACGATGACCGCCGACGCCGTGGTCGTCGGGGCTGGCCCGGCGGGCGCCGCCGCGGCCCTCGAACTGGCCCGGGCGGGCCGCAACGTGGTACTGGTGGAGCGCGGGGCCTATCCCGGCGCCAAGAACGTGTACGGCGGCGTGGTGTACGGGCGGATCCTCGACGAGGTCGTGCCGCAGTGGTGGACGGAGGCGCCGGTGCAGCGGTGGGTGACCCGCCGCTCCACCATGGTGATGACACCGACCCAGGCGCTGACGGTCGACTACCGCACCAGTGCCTGGGATCACCCGCCGTATAACGGGATGACCATCTACCGCGGCGACTTCGACACCTGGCTGGCCGACAAGGCGGTCGCGGCCGGCGCTCAGCTGGTCACCTCGACGGTGGTCACGGGCCTGCTGCGGGATGCCTCCGGCCGGATCACCGGGGTGCGTACCGACCGGCCGGGCGGCGACATCCACGCCAAGGTCGTGATCGCCTGCGACGGCGTGAACTCCTTCCTGGCCAAGGAGGCCGGGCTGCTGCCGCGTACCAGCCCGGAGCACACCACCCTGGGGGTCAAGGAAATCCTGGCGCTGCCGCGCGAGATTATCGACGAGCGGTTCGGGCTGGTCGGCGACCAGGGTCTGGACATCGAGATGCTCGGCTGCACCAGCGGGATCCCCGGCGGGGGTTTCCTCTATACGAACCTGGACACGGTCAGCGTGGGCGTCGTCGTCGGGCTCACCGGGCTGGCCGCCGCGAAGACACGGCCGGAGGAACTGATCGCGCGCGTCAAGACGCATCCGGGCATCGCGCCGTACCTGCGGGGCGCGGAGCTGAAGGAGTACTCGGCCCACCTGATCCCCGAGGGCGGCTACCGTGCCATGCCCCGGCTGGCCATCGACGGCATGCTCGTGGCCGGGGACGCCGCGTCCATGTGCCTGGCCGCCGGGCTGTGGCTGGAGGGCGTCAACTTCGCGATCGGCGCCGGGCTGGCGGCCGGCCAGACCGCCGCGGAGGCGATCACGGCCGGCGACACCTCCGCTCGCGGGCTGGCCGGGTACCGGCGCCGGATGGAGGCGTCGTTCGTGCTCGCCGACCACAAGCGGTATCGCAACGCGGCGGATATCGTGCTCGCCGACCGGATGCAGCGCGAATACCCGGGTCTGATCTGCGATTTCGTCGAGCAGGTGTTCACCGTCACCAACCCGACACCCAAGATCGGCATGTCCAGGGAGTTCTTTCGCGCGGTCCGCCGCAACCACGTCCAGCTGCGGTCACTCGCGCGGGACGGATGGCAGGCGCTGCGGGCATTTCGATGAGGGAGAAGTAACATGCACTACCCCGAAGTGTCCTTCGACGAGCGCATGGCGACCGTGGAGTTCCGGGTCGGAGAACGGGCGCACATCACGGTCGACTCCGACGTATGCCGCTCCTGCACGACCAAGGACTGCGTGCACGCCTGCCCGGCCGGCCTGTTCGTGCCCACCACCGACGGCGGCATCCTGTTCAACTACGAGCAGTGCTTCGAGTGCGGGACGTGCTATCAGGTCTGCAACGCCGAGGGGGCCATTACCTGGACCTACCCGGCTGGCGGCGACGGCGTCGTGTTCCGCAAGGGGTGACATGACATGACCGTGATCGTGGCGGCGATGGGCTGGTCCTGGCAGGAGGCCGACGTTGATCCGCTCACCGGGGCGATCAGTGCCAGCCCGCACGACCGCGGGCCGGACCGGGCGGATTTCGCCGCCCTGGAGCATGCGCTGAGCCTGGCCGAGAAGTGGGACGCCCAGGTGATCGCGGCCACCGTCGGGCCCGCCGAAGCCGACGAGATGCTGAAAGACGCACTGGCGGCCGGGGCGACCGGGGCCCTCCGCGTCGAGCCGGACCGCCGGAGTTCGCGTCCGCGCCCGGCCGAGCTGGTCGGTGGCGGGCAGAATCGTCCCGCCGCGCTCGCCGCCGCCCTACGGCAGCGCTACGAAGTGCCGGACCTGGTGCTGTGCGGCGACCGCTCGGCCGACCGGGGTACCGGCTCGTTTCCCGCCTTCCTCGCCGCCGCGCTCAACGCGGCGCAGGCCCTGGGCGTCGTGCGGCTGGAACCGGAGGGCGACGGCGAGCTGCGGGTGCACCGCCGCCTGGACGGCGGCCGCCGCGAGGTACTGCGGGTGCGCCGCCCCGCCGTCGTGTCCGTCGAGGCGGCCGGGGTGCGGCTGCGGCGGGCCGGGCTGCCCGAGACGCTGGCCAGCAGGCGCGCCGTCATCCCGGTGGTCGACGCGCCGGCAGCGGCCGGACACCGGGTTCCGGTGCTGGGCGCCCACCCGTACCGGCCCAGGCCGCGTGAGCTCCCCGTCCCGTCCGGCACGGCGCTGCACCGCACCCTGCAACTGACCGGAGCACTCGTGGAGCGTACCCCGCCCACGGTGCTCGGCCCGCTGTCCCCGGAGCAGGCCGCCGACGAATTGCTCGGGTACCTGCGTCGCCGTGGCTATCTCGCCTCGGGCGACCCAGGGTGACCAGCAGGCTTTCCGGCCAGAAATAACCGATCGCAGTCGCCGCACGTTCGTCGCGGTCAGCCGTTTGGCGTGTTCCAGCCTCGTGTGCATCGGTGATCCCGCGGGCATGTCGGCCAGGCACAAGTCGATGGCCAGCCCGGCCGCTAGGACCTCCTGGATGACCCTGTCGTGCAATTCCCTGGCCAGCCGGCGTTACCGTGCACTTGTCCTGCTGGGAACGTTCGGCGGTCTGCGGTGGGGTGAGCTGGCCGCGCTGCGCCGGGGCGATATCGACCTCAAGGCCTGCACGGTCAGCGTCGATCGGCAGCACATGCTCGCCGACACGGTTGGGAAAGTGGCCCGGGCACAGATGCGCCAGGTCAGGAAACCGGCCGACGACGGCGACGCATCTGGCACGAAAGTGGCACGGTAGCCGACGCGTGCCCCGTAAGCGACCGCATCACACAGACCAATATGGCCTCTGACCTGTGATTTCCGGTGAGCGCGCCCGGCAGGACTCGAACCTGCGACCCGCTGCTTAGAAGGCAGCTGCTCTATCCGACTGAGCTACGGGCGCCCGGCACAACATTGTGCATGCCAAAGGTCACGTGTCGGCCACAAGCAGGTTCGCTGTGCATCGCGACGACAGATCCGATTGCCCGGCCCTGACGGCGGCCGAACAATCCCGTGAGATCCGCTCGCCCCACCCACGGCAGCCAGCGTCCAGCATGCCATGCCCTTGCGTCCGCCCAAAATCAGGCAGGCCGGACCATCCGGAGGTCCGGCCTGCCTGGGCCCGCCGCCACGGTCGGCCTGGGCCCAGCTCAGGTCGCCCAGGGCGGCGCCGCATCCGCCCGGTCCGGCCCGGATCAGAACCACGAAATAGCGGCTAACTACCATTCCGGTCACCAATGGCGTGCATTGCTGACCATCCGTAAAGCCTGGCCGCCGCCGCATGAGATCTGCCACACAGTGCCTTCGTCATTTTGAAACAGAAGTTACCGGCGTGACTCCGGTCATTCAGCGTTGACATGGCTTTGGCCAATGGCGGGTAAGGCGCGGAGTTACCCGGAGGGCAGACTAGCGACTGCGGGCAGTAACCGTTTATCGTCACTTTTCATGACGTCTGGTTAGAAACCGCCGATCACGGATTCCTTACCAGTGTGAAGGGTGACGCTGAAGTGCCTCACGAGGTTTTAACTGGACACGCTGTCGCGACGATCACCGAGGCCCTGCCCGCGTTGCCGTCTGCCGAGGCCCGTCGGTACCCGGATCGTCAGCCTGCCGAAGCGACCGGGGCTGACCTTATCGAGCCGCTCCCGCCCGGCCCGACCAGCCGCCTGGCTAATTTCGGCTCGGGGCCGCCGGCCGCAGAGGCCGAAACAGCCATGGGGGAGTCGTGCTCGCTGGGCGAGCTCCCCGGGGTGATTCAGTCCCTTGCTCATGTGCTACGGGAGTGCTCGGATGAACTGGCCGATCGTAGCTTCGCTCTGCAGGCCCGCTCCCGGGAACTGCAGCATCGCGTCCACGCGCTCAGGAAGCGGCAGGTCGGCCTGGGCGCGGGACACCTGGCCCATGGGTTGGCCCAGCCGGTTCCTGGCCCGAGTCGTCCGGCCGAGGAGCAGACCGGGCCCAGTCCCGGACCCGGGCGCCGTGACGCACTCCTCACCCTGGTGAGCCGCGGGCACCATGAATGCCCGGAGAACACCCCCATTCTCTCCCGTTACCTCGGCACTGACCCGGGGGAAACCGAAGTCCCCCTCCTCGGTGGCGACATGACCGAGGGTGTCGTCCGCGTCGGCCGGACCGTCCGGCGCCCGGTCCGGTCGCATACCCCCGCGGTGCACGCGCTGCTGCGGCACCTGGAGGCTGTCGGGTTTGAAGGGGCCCCGCGCGTGCTCGGCATCGACGGCAGGAACCGGGAAGTCCTGACCTACCTGCCCGGCTTCACCGGGAGGCGCTCGCTGCCGGACTTCGCCATCCGCGATTCCACTCTCGAGGACCTGGCCGAATTGCTGCTGCGCTATCACCAGGCGGTGATCGGCTTCAAACCGCCGCCGGGGGCGCAGTGGGACGGCGAGCTGACCCGGTTCGTCGACGGCCCCGCGGACATCATCTGCCACTGCGACGTGAACCTGGAGAACGTCATCTTTCGCACCGGGCCGGATGGCGCCCGGCCGTACGCGTTCATTGACTTCGATCTCGCGCGGCCCGGGACACGGCTGGTCGACATCATCCAGACGTTGCGCTACTGGGCGCCGATCGCCGACCCGGCCGACCGGGATCCGGCGCTCCCAGACGCCCACGTGCCGGCCCGCATCGCCCTTTTCTGCGAGGCGTACGGGCTCTCCTACGCCGCCCGGTCCCGTCTGGTGCCCGTGGCCAGCCGGTGGCTGAGGCGGTCGCGGGCGAGCATCGCCCAGCGGGCCAGGATGTGTGGTGGGGCCTGGATGCGTATGCAGGAGGCTGGGGTAGGGGAGCGGTTGCTGCGCTCCGCGATCTGGCTGGAGCGCAACCGGCCGGAGATTGAAGCTCGCCTGCGCCGCCCAACCCGGCGCCGACCGCCGCCCAACCCGGCGCCGACCGCCG
>Ga0302228_10000968_pt1 | contig 22175 bp, 18 predicted proteins | sample II_Palsa_N1_2_FD_193519 | JGI IMG/M metagenome (GOLD analysis project Ga0302228, IMG submission 193519) | Peat permafrost microbial communities from Stordalen Mire near Abisko, Sweden - II_Palsa_N1_2 | ecosystem: Environmental > Terrestrial > Soil > Palsa > Peat permafrost | place: Sweden... | reverse complement strand
GCCGATCCCCGAAGAGGACATCGAAGAGGGCTGGTCGGCCTTCGCCGAGCTTAAGCAGGAAGGCCTGGTGCGGCACATCGGCGTCTCGAACTTCAATGCCGAACAGTTGCGCCGCATCCAGTCGATCGCGCCGGTCGAGACGCTGCAGCCGCAGTACTCACTCATCGACCGCGACGCAGAGAAGGAGCTCCTGACGCTCGCGGAGCACGAGGGGATCGGCGTCATCGTCTACTCGCCGATGGCCTCCGGCCTGCTGACCGGCAGAATGACGCGCGACCGGATCGCGCGCCTGCCGGACGACGACTGGCGCAAGAGCGACCCCCGATTCCGCGAGCCGCAGCTGTCCCGCAACCTCGCCTTGGTCGAGCGGCTCAAGACGGTGGCCGCCCGCCACGACACCACGCCCGGAGCGATCGCGATCGCATGGACGCTGCTGAACCCAGGCGTGAACGGGGCCATCGCCGGCTTCCGCCGAGCCGACCAGGTCGACCCCATCCTCACCGCCGCGAGCATCGAACTCGCCGGCGACGACATCGACGAAATCGAAGCACGGACCCGGTAGAGAACACCGATCGGGCTTCCCGGGCTGATGGCTTAGCCTCAGCGAACGAAACCAGCCAGGCCACCGGAGACGCCACTGCCCGGCAGCTGAGGAGGAGTGAGATGGACGGCACAAGAGTCGTGACAACCTCTGGCGAGGTGGTTTCGACCAGTCGCCGCGGCTACATCCTCACCGCTGCGGTACTGCTGGTCGTGATGACGGGCGGGACCCTGCCCATTCCGCTTTACGTGCTGTATGAGCAGCAGATGGGCTTCGGCCCACTCGGGGTCACCGTGGTCTTCGCCGCCTATGTGATCGGCACGCTGTTCGCGCTGGTGGCGTTCGGGGATCTGAGCGACCATATCGGCCGCAGAAAGCTGCTAGCGATCGCGGTGGGCTGCGCGGCGGTCAGCACCGCGCTGTTCCTGGTGGCCTCCGGTATCGGGGTCCTTATCGTGGCGCGGATCGTCAGTGGCCTGGCGGCGGGGTTTGCCACCGGGACCGCCACGGCCGCACTGGCCGAACTCCAGCCGCGCGGGGACCGCCAGGCCGCCGCGGTAGTGGCCAGCGGGACCAACATGACCGGGCTCGGTCTCGGGCCGCTGATCGCCGGGATCTTCGCCGCGTACGTGGCCATGCCGACCCGCAGCGTGTTCTGGGTCTACCTGGGCGTCTGCGCGCTGGCTTTCGTCGCGATCGCGGTCATCAACGAGACGGTCCGCGACCCCGATCGGGTGATCAGGGTCCGTCCTCGCCTGGGCGTCCCGCCCGCCATGCGGGCCGTGATGACCGGGTCGTGCCTGAGCGTGTTCGCGGCGTTCAGCATCCTCGGGACTTTCAGCAGCCTGGTGCCCACCTTCCTGCACGGAATCCTCGCCGTGCAGAATCTGGCCCTGATCGGGGCGGCGTCCTTCCTGATCTTTATTGTCGCGGCGATCAGCCAGGCGGTCTCCGTCCGGCTGCCAGCCCGCCGGAGTGTGACCGCCGGATTGCCGCTGCTGCTTATCTGTCTGGCCATGCTGGAAGCGGCGCTGTTCGCCAAAGCACTGTGGCTGTTCCTGGTCGGCACCGTCATCGGCGGCGTCGCCGTAGGGCTCATTTTCCGCGGCGGCCTGAGCGAGCTCAACCGGCTGGCCGACCCGCGGCACCGGGCCGGGGTCGTGTCCACATTCTTTGCCGCCGCCTACCTGGGCCTGGGCTTGCCCGCCGTCCTGACGGGCGTCATCTCCCAGCTGATCGGCACCGTGGACGCTAGTGCCTACACCTCCGGACTCGTGGCCGCCATCGTGGTGGCGGCCATCCTCGTCGTCCTGCGCACCTTCGGCACCGCGCCGTCCCCCAAGCCGGGGTGCACGCCCAGCGACGGCTGGTGCTCGCCGCAGGAACCGGTCACCGAGGGCGCAGGCCAGCCGAGTCAGTCCGGCCTGCACGCCGCCACGCCACCGTCCAGCCACCAAGCTGGCTCACGATGAAGGGCACAAGTTCCACGTGATCTGCCACGGTCCGCCGCGCCGGGAAGCGGCCACGGACCCTGAGCCGACCAGCCAGCAGCACCCGCGTCTGCCCCGGCACGCAGCCTAGCTGCCATGCCCTCCTCATGCGCCGAGGTCGAAGAGCTGGCGCAGTGCGTCGAGATACATAGGTCCATCCGGACCGGCGGCGAACTCCCTGGCCCGGACGGTCGGCTGGTGCAGAACCTTGCGGAGGATGCGGTGGACGGTCGCCGCCGTCTCGGCTCGTTCCTGTTCGGTCAGGCCCGGCAGCCGGTCGTGCAGCCGGTCCAGTTCGGCGTCAGCGAGCCGCCTGATCTGCGTGTGCATCGCGGCGATGACGGGCGTGGCCGCCGCTTGTTCCTGTCGCTCGATATAGGCGGTGGTCTCAGCGGCGACGATGGCACGGACCCGAGGGATCTGGCCCGGTACCGCCCCGTCCGCTAGGTGCTGGCCGAGCGCGGCGAGGTCGATCAGCGTGACCCCGGCCAGGCGCCCGACGGCGGGGTCCACGTCGGGTGGCATCCCGAGATCCAGCACGAACAGCGGCCGGCCGGCGGCCTGTGCCCGGGTCGCCTCCACCTGCGCGATGGGCAGGACGGGGACAGTGGCCCCGGTGGCCGTGACCAGAATGTCAGCGCCGGCGAGCGCGGCGGGCACGTCGCTCGTCCGCAGGGGCCTGCCATGCACCGCCGTCGCCACCTCGGCGGCTCGCGTCGCGTCGCGGCTGGCCACGGAAAGCCGCCCCACGTCGCCCTCACGGAGCAGCCGGGCCGCGAGCCTGCCCGTGGGCCCGGTCCCGAGCACCACGGCATCGCAGCCTGCCAGGCCGCCCAGGTGCGCGCCGGCGAGGTCCAGGCCGGCCCGGGCGAGCGAGATACCTTCGGTGCTGATCGTGGTCTGGGTGCGGGCGCGCTTGCTGACCCGCAGCGCCGCGTCGATCAGGCTGGTGACGGCGGGGCCGGTGGTGCCCGCCGCGGCGGCCGCCCGCGCGGCGGCCTTGATCTGGGCGACAATCTGGTCCTCGCCGACGGCCATCGAATCCAGCCCGCACGCGACCGAGAACAAGTGCTCGGCGGCCGCACCGCCGATGTGGATGCGGGCCATCCCCAGGACGTCGGCCGCCGGGATCCGGGCACGCGCCGCGACCAGGGCCGCCACCGCCCGGGTGGCCGGCCCGGTGGCCCCAGCGACGGCTGCGTAGACCTCCACCCGGTTGCAGGTGGACAGGACGGCCACCTCGTCAATGGACGGCAGAGCATGCAACCGGGCCAGCACGCCGCCCAGCTCCGCGGACGGCACGGCGATTTTCTCGAGCACTTCGGCCGGGGCGAACCGGTAGGATACCCCGACATTCACAATCGTCATCGCAGGTCCATTCGGTATGTGAATTCGGCTCGCGGATGGATGAGGGCCCGGCACCTACTGGCACCGGGCCCCCGTCTACTACCGGCTGGATCTGCCGGTCAGGACGGCCGGCTGGATCTGCCGGTCAGGACTGCCCGGCGCGGACGCCCTTCTCGACCCGGTCGCCCAGGTCCTTGTCCACGTTCCCGAGGTACCAGAAGGCGCGCTGCAGCACCGGTTCGGTCACACCGTTGAGCAGAATCCCGACGATGTTGCTGACCAGTCGGTCCCTCGCGGCGTCGTCGAGGACCTCGCGGACCAGTGTGCCGGCCTGGCCCCAGTCGTCGTCTTCGGCGTGCAGCTCGTAGGCGGTGCGCACCAGCTCGCCATCGGCGTGCCAGCTCGCGGGCTGGTAGTGCTCACTGTCGGCCTGCGGGCCGCCCTTGGAGTTCGGGAAATACACCGGGTCGCTGACGTTGTGAATCCGCATCACCCCGTCCTTGCTGTAGGCGTGCACCGGCGCGACCGGAGCATTGACCGGTATCGACGTGTAGTTCACGCCGAGCCGGGCCCGGTGCGCGTCGTTGTAGGAGAACAGCCGGCCGAGCAGCAGCCGGTCCGGGCTCGGCCCGATCCCCGGTACCAGGTTGCTGGGCGCGACGGCCAGTTGCTCGATCTCGGTGTGGTAGTCGGCCGGGTTGCGGTCGAGGGTCATCTTGCCGACCTCGATGAGCGGGTAGTCCGCGTGCGGCCAGACCTTGGTGATGTCGAACGGGTTGAACCGGTAGGTCTTGGCGTCCTCGTACGGCATGATCTGCATCTTCAGCGTCCAGCTCGGGTGGTCGCCGCGCTCGATCGCCTCGTACAGGTCCTTGGTGTGCAGGTCGGGGTCGGTGCCGGCGAGCCGGTCGCCCTCGGCCTGGGTCAGGAACTCGATGCCCTGGTCGCTGATGAAGTGGTACTTCACCCAGTGCCGGACGCCCTCAGCGTTGATCCACATGTAGGTGTGCGAGCTGTACCCGTTCATGTGCCGGAAGTCCCTCGGGAAGCCGCGGTCGCCCATCAGCCAGATCACCTGGTGCGCCGTCTGCGGCAGCAGTGTCCAGAAGTCCCACTGCATGTCGTTGGAGCGCAGGTTGACCTTGGCCAGCCGCTTCTGCGACCGGATGAAGTTCTGGAAGTGGATCGGGTCCTTCATGAAGAACACTGGCGTGTCGTTGCCGACCAGGTCGTAATTGCCCTCGGTGGTGTAGAACTTCAGCGCGAAGCCGCGCAGGTCCCGCCACATGTCGGGGCTGCCGCGTTCCCCGGCCACGGTGGAGAACCTGGCCACCATCCGGGTGGTGGTTCCCGGCTGGAACACCGCGGCTTTGGTGTAGGCGCTGACGTCGCCGGTGACCTCGAACCGGCCGAACGCGCCGCTGCCCTTGGCGTGCGGCTGCCGCTCCTTGATCCGCTCCCGGTTGAAGTTGGCCATCTGCTCGATCAGGTAACTGTCCTGCAGCAGGATCGGGCCACCCGCGCCGACGGTCAGCGAATACTGGTCGCTCTCCACCGGAATGCCGGCATCGTTCGTCTGGATCGGGTTGGGCTGGGTGCTCGTCATACTCGTGTCTCCTTTGTGAATGCCACCCCGGGCCTTAATGAGCCCAAGGCTGTTCAGGCGTTTCAGTCAGGCGGTGCTGGCACAGGGTTGGATCCGGTGTGCCTGTTGTGCCAGGTGTGGTTCGGGCCGGCCGTGTATGTGCGCGGCTCCTTGTCGCCAGGGTTGAGCGCTAGGAATGCCAGTCCCGCCGCGATGCCGGCGCCGAACTGGACGACCAGGTAGACCCAGATCGTCGACCAGGCGAACAGGCCACCCGTGGCCATGCCGAGCGAGACGGCCGGGTTGAACGCGCCACCGGAAATCCCGCCGACGGCGAACGCGCCGGCCACCACGGTGAACCCGATGGCCAGGCCGAAGAACGAGTTCCCCGTCTGGTCCTTGCTGGTGGCCACGTTGAGCACCACGTAGACCAGGGCGAACGTGAACAGCAGTTCCACGACGGCCACGGCCGCGAGGGCGTGCCCCGACGGCGTGAGGGTCTTGACCACGGCTGGGTTTACCACCGCGCGGGCCACCGCCACGGCGACCACCCCCGCAGCGAACTGGACGATCCAGTAGGCGACCGCGTCGCGGATCCCGATCCGGCCCCGCACCAGCGCCCCTACAGTCACGGCCGGGTTGAAGTGGCCGCCTGAGATGTGCCCGCCGGCGTAGATCATCACCATCAGGGCCGCGCCGGCGGCCAGCGGGGTAAAGACGCTGCCCAGGTAACTGGCCGTTGCGACCGTGAACACGAGGACGAACGTCCCGATCACCTCGACGGCATACTTCCGGCTGGCCGCCGCCCATTCGGGAACGGCCACCTCCTGCCTCTGTTCCTGGCCGATGACCACGTCTGTCATCTGTTTCCTCCTTGCTCCGGGGCGCCGATGCGGCGTGACCAAGAGGCGGAATAGCCCCCCACTTAGCCCGCAGGGACCGCGTTCTTTGCCGCTCGGCTACGTTCTGTGACACATTGACTATCTCGCCTGAGTCGCACAGCCGGCATCGCTGCCACCGGCCATTCAGAGCCCCGGCTAGCTGAAATAGCGGAATTCCCGCTAGCGGTAAATTCGCTGGTAACCCAGCTTTCCGCACATCCGGAGACACGCTCGGGCCCATTTCGGACCGCAACCGGGAAAAGTGCATAAGCATCCCGCTGAAGAGCAGCCGGAATTCGCCGCACCGCCTGAATAGCCGGAACGAGAGTGGCCGCGCCCTCAGCTGCCACGGTGTTTCCGCCGCTCCGCCTCGGTGGTACCGCCCCAGACACCAGCATCACCGGTGTTCAGCGCCCACCGCAGGCACGGCTCTCGTACCGGGCACGTTCGGCATATTCGCTTGGCTGCATCGATCTGGAGCAGGTTGGCATCCGAGGTGCCCAGGGGAAAAAACATTTCCGGATCCATGTCGCGGCAGGCGGCGCGGTGACGCCAGTCCGTGCCCTCGGGATCCGGTCGCCGGGAGAGAAGCCCCTGGCTCATGTGACTCATCGGGCTCGCCACCACTCCTGCTCGTGGATAGGAACCGCGGCTTTCCGCTGGCACGCCCCGGCCATCCAACTATGGCGCGGAAGCCATTACCTGCCATCGTTGCCAGCAGCCAACTGATACCCCCGGCTAGCCCGAATAGCCGAATTCCTGCTAGCTGGAATGGCAAAAACCGCACGACCGCCCAGACGCAGCTGTGCCGCCGCAGGGTGACGTGTTAGTAATTCAGTGCCGAGCGGACGTACGAGGGCGCAGCCCGGTGCCCGGCCTATCACGGCGTGCGGCCCAGGATCCGGTCAATCTCCCGCGCGGACAATTTCGATTTGGCCAGGAAACCGGCCGCTGGGCTTTCAGCGATCAGGTCCGCATAATCGGCTCCGGCGCGCGCCGAGATCATGATCATCGCGGCTTTGCCGTCCTGGCCGTCCTGGCCGTCCTGGCCGTCCTGAGCCAGCTGCCGGGCCAGGTCGAAGCCATTCTCCTCCCCCAGACCGACGTCGACGAGGATGACGTCCGGCCGCAGCGTGCGGGCCTGCCGGAGCGCCTCGGCGGAGTTCGAGGCCACCCCCGCGACCGTCACGCCCTCTCCCTCAAGGAGAACGCTGGCCGCCCTGAGGAAGGCATCGCTGTCGTCCACGATCAAGCACCGCAGCGGCATTCGACCAGGCTGGCAGGCATGCGCCACCGCCGCATTGCAGCTAGCAGGTACTCCGGCATGGCTCGTGCTCACTGGTCTCCCGGCTCCCCCCGGCGGTGGCGGGGCCGCTTCTCGCTCACGCGACTGGCCGATCTGCGGCCGTCGGCGCCCCACAACGATCATCAGCAAGCTTCTTGCGCCTCCCGCCACGACCGCTCAGCGGGACGGCGGATCCAGGCACCGGGACCGCGGCGGGACTCGAGCGCCCGCGCCGCGGAAACGTCGATCTCCGTGAGCTCGGCGTAGAGCCTTTTGATCTCACGCTCGCCCAGGCCAGAGACCGGAACCGGTGATGTGTGATCGCCGTCAGCATGAGGAATCGCGCCTGAGCGGAGTCGAAACCCCCCGCCAGCCAGTCCGCGCGTTCCATGTTGGCCTCCTGTCCGCTCGCAATGCGGCCTCGCTTCACCCGGCTGGCTCCAGCCGGTAACGTTGCCGGTGGATGGGCCGGTTCGGCTTTCGACCAGCATTCCCGCCCACCGGCGATCTGGCATCGCCGCCAGCGCCCGCCGGCCGTTGACGCTGGCTGCAGTTCCCGCAGTACCGCTAGCAGGGCTTCGGCCATCGTGATCAGGACGGGGGCGCGGCCGCACCGTTCACGCAATTGCCCGGTTACCTGGCGGGCCTGGGCCAGTGCGAGCGGGCTCCCGCGGGTGCCCACCCGCAGCGGACGGTGGTACGGGGAGGTCATACCCCAGCCTGTCTCGCCTCAGCACGCAATGTCAGCGCAGCCACCGCCCATGGCCATTACCAGTTAGCCGGTATTTGGCTTGGGCGCCTGCCAGGAAGACCGGGCTACGCGTATGCGCGATCGTGAGGACGGCGCGGCGTTCCGCGCCGAGCCTTCACAAGGCAAAGGAGGCAGTGATGGTTACCAACGGACAGATCGCGGCTGGGGTGACGGTCCCGGACACCAAGCTGGCCCGGGATGCGACCGAACTGGTGCGGGACAACACCACCGACCTGATCTATAACCATTCCCGCCGGGTCTTCTGGTTTGGCAGCCTGCAGGGCCAGAACCGGGGGCTCAGCTTCGACCCCGAACTCCTCTACATCGGGGCGATGTTCCACGACCTGGGCCTGAACGAGCAATTCCGCCGCAGCGGCCGCCGTTTCGAGGTGGAAAGCGCCGGCGAAGCCCGCCGTTTCCTGCAGGGCCATAACGTGCCCGAGGACAGCATCCGCCGGGTATGGACCGCCGTCGCCCTGCACACCACGCCCGGTGTACCGGAGTTCATGGAGCCTGAAGTCGCCCTGGTCACCGCGGGGGTGGAATACGACGTGCTCGGCATCGGGTACCGCGACGTGAGCGACGCCGACCGGGCGGAAATCACCGCCCTGCACCCGCGGCCGGATTTCAAGCGCCGCATCCTGCAGGCGTTCACCGAAGGCAACGTCCCCAAGCCGGAAACCACGTTCGGCAACGTCAACGCGGACGTTCTCGCGCGCTTCGTGCCCGGCTTCCGGCGGGCCAACTTTGTGGACATCATCGAGAACTCGGACTGGCCGGAGTAAGTGCCCCGCGTAGCGTGACGTCCGCCGCGAGCCCACGACCTCCAGCGTTGCCGACCCGCCAGACATAGGGCTACCGTCGGCCTCATGAACGCGCCAGAAACCGGCGCCTCTGGGAACCATGCCACCGACGCGAGGGCGGCCCGAAATCCATCCGACCACGCACGGCTCCGTCAGCTTGCCGATCAGCAGGCCGCGCTGCGGCGCGTGGCCACGCTGGTCGCTGGCGGCGCGCGGCCAGCCGAGGTGTTCACCGCGATCGCTGATGAACTCGGCCATCTGATCGGTGCCGAAGCGACGTTCGTGTCCCGGGTTGATGTTTCCGGCCCCAGCCAGGGCGGCCCGGGGCCGCCGGGCTCGCCCGCGGCTGACCCGTCCGGGGAACGCCGGGAAGCTGAACGGCATATGACCGTCGTGGGATCGTACGGCCGGGTAAGTAATGAAGTGCCCATTGGCTTCCGGGTCGGGCTGCAGCCTGGGATGGCCAGCACCGCCGCGATCCAGACCCGGGGCTCGGTCCGGATCAACGGCGAAAAGCTGGCGAACGGCCCGTTTGGCGCGATAGTCGGCAGGCTGGGCATGTGCGCCGCGATTGCCACGCCGATCGTCGTGGAGGGACGTTACTGGGGCGCGACGGTGGCCGCGACCTCGCGGGCGGACTTCCCAGCTGGCATCGAGGCTCGGATGACGGACTTCATGGAGCTCGCCGCGACAGCGATCGCCAACGCCCAGGCCGACCAGGAACTGCGCGAGCTCGCGGACACCCAGGCCGCCCTGCGGCGCCTGGCCATGCTGGTCGCACGGGGCGAACCACCTGAAGCGGTGTTCGCCGCCGCGACCAGGGAGGCGCTCCGGCATTTCGGTAACGGCACCGCCCGGATGATCCGCTACGAGCCCGACGGAACGGCGACGCTCCTCGCCAACGAAGGCACGACAGGCCCCCACGTGCGGGTCGGGAAAACCTGGGAGGGCTATCCCCCCGCCGGGCTGACCGCGACCGTCTTGCGTACCGGCCAGGCCGTCCGGGTCGATGACTACCGCGACGTTCCCGGCGGGGAACCGTATCTCCGCGAAGGACTGCGGTCGGCGGTCGGCATGCCCATACACGTCAACGGGCGGCTGTGGGGAATGATCGCCATCGGGTCCGGCGGGGGGCCGCTGCCGCCCGACACCGAGCAGCGGATGACACAGTTCACTGGCCTGGTCGCGACCGCAGTCGCGAACGCACAGAACCGGGCCGAGCTCATGACCTCCCGCGCCCGGATCGTCGCCGCCGCGGATGAGACCCGGCGGCGGATCGAGCGTGATCTGCACGACGGCACCCAGCAGCAGCTGGTGTCGCTGATCTTGGAGCTGCGGATGGTACAGGCCGCGGTGCCTGCCGGGCTCGGCGAGCTGGGCGGCGAGCTATCCCGCCTGGCTGAGCGACTGGCGGGTGTGTCTGACCAGGTGCGGGAAATCTCTCACGGCATTTACCCGGCGATCCTCTCCTCGGCCGGCCTGCAGCCGGCGCTGCACGCGCTCGGGCGCCGCTCAGCCGTCCCGGTGGATATCAATGTGCGGATTGATGGGCGCCTTCCCGAGCCGGTCGAGGTGGGCGCCTACTATGTCGTCTCGGAAATGCTCACGAACGCGGCGAAGCACGCACGGGCCTCGGTGGTCGCGGTCGACGCGGATGCCTCCGGCGGCATGCTCCGGCTGCGCGTGCGTGACGACGGAATCGGTGGCGCCGACCCCGTACGCGGCTCAGGACTGACCGGGCTGAAGGACCGCATCGAGGCGTTGGGCGGCAATATCTCCCTGCACAGCCCGCGGGGCGGCGGCACGGCGGTGTCCTGCGAGCTTCCGGTTCCGGCTGACGGGCGCGCAGCCGGACGCGGGCCATGACCAGTAGCCGGGCCCCGCAGGTTGTGCTGGCCGATGACGACGTCCTGCTGCGTGAAGGCATCGCCAGCCTGCTCGACCACTCGGGATTCGAGGTCGTCGGACAGGCGGGAAACGGCACCGAACTGCTCGCCCTGGTCCGTTCGGCCCAGCCGGAGCTGGCGATCATCGACATCCGGATGCCCCCGGGGCAAGCCACCGAGGGCCTGCAGGCGGCGCGGGTGATCCGGGAGGAACTGCCGGGTACGGCCATCATCGTGCTGTCCGCGCACGTCGAGGTCAACGAGGCGATGGACCTGCTGGCGAGCGGTGAGCGCCTCGGCTATCTGCTGAAGAGCCGGGTGACCGACCTGGCGGAGTTCATCGATACGGTCAAGCGGATCAATGGGGGCGCCTCAGTGGTCGACCCGTCCCTCGTGCAGGAACTCGTCCGGGCCCGGCGGCGGCGTGATCCGCTTGACGCCCTGTCGCCGCGGGAACGCGAGGTGCTCGCCCTGATGGCCGAGGGCGCTTCCAACGCCGGTATCTCACAGCGGATCTTCGTCACCGAGGGAACGGTGGAAAAGCACGTCCGCAGCATCCTGACCAAGCTGGACCTGCCCGAGAGCGACACCGCTCACCGGCGGGTACTGGCGGTCCTGAAGTTCCTCGAAGAGCGTTAGCATGATTTCCCCGAACCTGGGGAAATGCGCAGGTTTCCGTGTTCAAGTCCTCCGGGCACGGCTCTATACCAGCTCAGCGCGCCGAATTCATCCGGCTGGAAGCCCGGTAGGCGGACCTGCGGGCCGCCTTGGCGACCTTGCGGTCGGGATGATGCTGGCCGATCAGCGTGAGCACGTCGGCGACATCCGGGTGCGGCAGCCGTGCCATCACCCCGAATATCATCTCCTCCTGCCCGTCCGGTACCGAATCGCCCAGCTGCCGGGCAAGCTCTCCCGGTTCGAGCGCGACCGAGGCGGCGGCGAGGACATCGGTGAGCAACCAGGCCACATCCTCGGCCTCCGGCTCAAGACCCGGCAGCACCGCGACCTCCGGCGAGCCTCCCGCGAGCTCGGTGAGCGCAAACTTCGCGTAGGGGCGGAGTTCCCGCACATTCAGCGCGTCCCGCCACATCGGCTCGGCGTCCGCGCCCAGGCGGTTCACAGCCGTGATCGCGACCATCCGCTCCACCGGCCCGCCCTTCGCAGCAAGTTCGTACAGCTCACGGGCCGCTACGTCTGGCGCATGGCACGCCAGCCAGGCGTCCGTCTCGGCGGCGATCTCCTCCTCGTCCATGCCTTCCGCCGCCGCGACCAGGTCCGCGGCTGTCATCTCAGCCGACGGCGGAAGCAACGGCACCTCCACGCCCGCGCCGGTGAACTGGTCGCGTATCACCCACGATCCGAGCGGCATCAGCCGCGCCACCGCACCCCCGGATGCGGCGTCCACCGTCACGGCACCAAGCTGCGCCAGCCGGCCGAACAGCACATCCGCAGGGTCGCCGTGTGCTCGCGTCCAGGATTCCCACGCCTTCGTACCCTTGACGGCCGAAAGCTCCGCGACCGCGGCACTGCGGATCACGTCGCTCGCCTCGGTGAAAGACAGCCCTTCCCTCCCGGCAAGGAACATCAGCACCATCAGACCCATCCCGGCCTGGAAGAAATCGAGGTCACCTGCACGCCGCGGGTCGAGGTCTGCATCGATGTCAAGGCTGTGGGTCACGATAAACGTCAGCGCATCGGACCAGGCCACCAGCACTTCCGCGTCGGTCCCCGTGCGCCACCAGCGCGACGCCGCTCCACGCACGAACCTGGTGCCGCCCTCGTCCGGCTCAAGGAACCCGGTCTCAGCGGCAAGGCTCCATAGATGTACCAGCTCCGGCACGTCTCGCATGCTCGTGACATCCGGCGCGGAAGGCATACCGGGCAACGTCCCCTCGACGTCGAGATCACTGATCTCGACACCGAGCTCCCTGGCCGCTTCAGCCGTGTCCCTCGCGGTCAGCTCACCGTCCTGCGTGACGGCACGGCCCGCACCAGCCCACTCAGCGAGCCTGCTCACCCGGCCGAGCAACGGTGAGTTCCGCGCCGTGGCAGCGAGCTCATCCTCTGCCGGAAGCCGCATCGCCGGCAGCCGGTCGGGCAACCCGAACCCCTCTTTAAGGCCGTAATCGTCATCATCCTCGTCATCGAGGCCCCAGTCATCGGCGTCCCCAGCACCGGCCGGGAGCAGGTCCCGCACCGCCCCCGAGTCAATCCCCGCGTTGTAACGCGCGATCCAGCGGCCCACCGCGGCCGAGTCACCGTAATCCACGCCGTCAGCAGCCATCGCCCGCGCGAAGCTGCTGGCCATCCCCCAGCGCGCCGGGTCCATGACCGCGTCCGCAAAGCGCGGGGCCACCTCGTCCAGCTCGCCTCCCAGCCGCCTGACGGCCTGGCCCGGAACCGCCCCCGTCTCCGCGAGGAAGGCGAGTAGGTCCCGCATCGCAGGAACCGTGTCCTCGGTAGCCTCCCCGTCCAGGACCGTCACCTTGCGCGGGTAGACGGTGAGCAGCAGCTCCTCGATGTCACCCCGTCTGAGATCAGCCGGATCATCGATGCCGAGATGATTCCGCATCATTTCCAGCAGCAGCCGAAGCTCACCCAGGTCGACGACCGGGTCACCGCTGAGTTCCCGCGTCGTCTTGCCCGCCCAGCGGGAAAACCTGGCCAGCGTAGCGTCAATCGGATCCTTCGCCATGACCGACAACTCTAACGAGGCCGCGATGTGGCCCACCGCCAGATCACTTGCCCGCTATAACCATGTGATTAAGAGATCCGAACGAACAGTGATGCCGCAACTCCCGCGTTTGATCACCACTGTCGGGCCGGCCTGGGACCACGATCCGTGGTGGTTCACCCAGGCGCGCCTGATCCCTTCCGACGCTCCTCGACAGATGACACTGGTCGGCATAGCGTCTAGAATTCCAACCATGGAAACCCTACCCATTACAGAAGTGAAGACGCGGCTGACCGAGGTAGTGGTCCAGGTCGAGAAGCAGCGCGACCGGATACTGATCACTCGTAACGGCAAGCCCGCTGCCCTCCTAGTCTCCGTGGGGGAATGGGAGAGCATTAACGAAACGCTTGACGTGCTCAGTGACCCAGAAGCACTCAAAGACATTCGGGAGGCGGATGAGGCATACGCCCGGGGCGATGTCTTCGGCAACGAGGACATCGCCGAGATCCTGCGGGCCCGCAGGGACGATGTAGGGCACGTTGCGTGAGCCTACGTTTCGCCATCGCATGGTCTCCCCCAGCGCGTCGCGCGATGTCGGAACGACTTCCGGTCCAGGTAGCCGCAGCGGTATACGAACTCGTGACCGGATCACTTTCGGAAAATCCGCACCGCGTCGGCAGGCAGCTCGACCCGCCGCTTAGCGACCAGTGGTCAGCCCGTCGCGGTGATTACCGGGTGCTTTACCAGATTGACGAGGACAAGCGACTCGTATACATCACGCGCATCAGCCATCGGCGGGACGCATACCGCACCTTCTGAGCGGGTGCGGGGCCACCCCGCCCAGCCCGATGCTGCCTGGCAAGCCTGGAGCCAGCAGCCCGGCCCTGGCCCCGCCGGCCGGCCGGAACAGGGACGGCAGGGGCCGGCTGTCCCGCGGGCCCGCCCGCCGGACAGGCCAGCTAGGCCATGGCCCCCGACATAGGACGGTGAGCGCCGGCCGGCCCTACCGGAACATGGTCTGCGTTGCCTTGAGCAGCACGCGAGGATCGCGGTCGTAGCGGTTGATCTTCGTCAGCCGGCTCGCTGGCAATCCCAGGAAGTGGTAAGCGGCGACCTGGGCGCAGCGGACCGAGTACTGCTCGGTGAACACCATGTCGTACGGCAGCTCGGCGAACTGGCTGATGAAGGCGAGGTTCTTCGACCGCTTCGGCACGACCAGGGGGCGGTCACCGACGGCCCGCCGGTTGAACAAGGCGCTCGCGTAGGGCATGAGCACCGGGACGACGTTGACCACGCTGTCCAGGATCTGCTGCCGATGGCCGGCAATGCCGTCGGCTCGGGTGTCGACCGCGGCGAGCTGCCCCAGCAGCTCCCCGAGAATCTCCCGGCCGGTCATCTCGATGAACGGCTTCTTGACGAAGTCACCTGCACGACGTGGGTAGAGGCAGTAACCCCATATCACGCCCTCGTTCTCCTTCTGGGCGTGGAAATGCGGCTGCCAGGGCACCACGATCGACAGCAGCGCGTTCGAATCGACCCAAGTGTTCAGCGCGTTCCCCGGGCGCTGCCCCGTGATCGCCTCGATCTCCTCGAGCAGGAACCGGGTGTTCGTAGTGATCGTGAAGCTCATCCACTCGCTCTGCGAGCGGTCACCGAAGAATTTGTCGGGCTGGCCGAGCTCGGGGAACCGCTCAGCGCCCTGCTTCCAGAGCGCCGCGCTCGGAGCGTAACGGTGGTCCTCGGCGACAGGCGTGTCGAGATCACCGAGGGACGTGCTGTCGGTGATGCTGCCATTCGTGTCGAAGACAGCATCGTCCTCGTCCACGTCGATGATCCCCGGCTGGCCGCCGTCCGCGACATGCACGTATTTCAGGCCGGTCACCAAGATCTCGTCGCCGGAGTCCCTGAACACGAACTCGGTGACCTTGACGTCGCTGACAAGAGTCACGCCATGATCGCTGAGCCAGGCGCGCATGGGCAGGATAATGCTCTCGTACTGGTTCCACGGCGTTCGGGTGACGCCCTCGAGCGTATTGATGCGCGTGAACTCGAGAATCATGCGGTGCATGTACCGGCGCAACTCCATCGCCGAGCTGGCCTTCTGGAACGCGAACGTCGTCTGCCACATCCACCAGAAGTTCGTGGTGAAGAAGTCCGGGCTCTTCTCGAACCACCGTTCGATGCTGACGTCGTCGAGCTCATGCTCCCGTGATTCTGGGATCAGCATGAGCTTGGTCAGCAGCAGCCGGTCCTGGTTGCTGAACTGCATATGCGAGGAGTCGAGCTCGTCGCCCTTATTGCGCACGCCGTTCGTGCGATCGATGAGCCGGGCGCGGTCATGGGTGCGGTGCTCGTGGTCAAAATCGAGGATGTCATCGGTGACCGACTTGCCCGGCCGGTCGAGGGATGGAATGGTGCGCAGCACATCCCACAGGTTCTCGTAGGTCGGCTCGTTGAGCATCCGGCCACCACGGTTCAGGAAGCCCAGGCTGTTCCTCAGCGCGGAGTGGCCGTATTCACCGGCGAAATCGGCGACGGGCTGGCCATCGTTCGCCCCGTGGGTCTCGAGGCCGTAGATGGTGATGTCGGGGCCAGCCCACTTGCCGTCACGGATGAGGTAGGCCGCGGCAGCCAGATTCCCGATACCGGCACCGATCATATGCGCGTGATGCGACATGGGAAGTCCCCCTCTAACGGCTGGCTCCGGACTGTACTCACTAATGCGTGAACTCCGTTATCGGCGGAATTGCGGCCAGGCCCGCTCTACCGCGAACTAGCATGCGGGGCAATGCATAGTTATGCGAGCAGGTAGTTCACCCAATTCGGCACGACCGGCCGTCTCCGAGGGCCTCTAGCGGGTGTCGCACCGCGCCAGATCGACTTGATTCGCGGACCTCAATCGACGCGGGCGGAACGTTCCCACCTGCTACCCCGAGCGCTCGATACCAGGCCAACCCCAAAGATCAAGCGCCCGGAACGCCCCGATCTGGATGGCCGATTAAGTGGGCATGTTCGATCACCCCGTCGCCCATATTCCTATCGTCCAGTTATGGGCCCTACCGCGATGGGACCTTTCTTTATGCCTGGTCCTAGTTGTAGATGTACACCGGGGTGCCAGGCGTCTTCACCAGAGTGTGGAAGAAGGCGGCGATGTCCATCGGGACGCGGACGCAGCCGTGCGAGACCGGCTGCAGCGGCACGTCGGTGTCGCCGTGGATCGCGTAGGCGGTGCCGATGAAGAACACCGGGTTGTACATCTGGCCGAGCGGGACCGTGACCCAGCCCGGCATGAAACGAGTGGTCGCGAAATGACCGGTCGGCGTGATTGCGTAACTGCAGGAGCCGTCACTGCAGAAGTAATATCCGCCGCCGGAGGAGACGTGGCTGACCAGCGCCAGCTTGTTGTTCCGGTAGAGCTGGAGCACCCGCAGCCGGAGATTCACTTCCACCCGCAGCGCACCGCCGCGCGGATAGCGCGATTGCGGTGCGCGGGGGCTGACCAGCGCGTGCGCTGTGTGCGGGCCGACGGTGCCGTCGGCGCTCAGCCCCTGCACCTCCTGGAATGCCCAGACCGCTTCCAGCGTGCTGGAGCCGAACTGGCCGTCCGTCGTCGCGCCCGGGTAATACGTGAGCTGCGCCAGCCGCTGCTGGAGCGCCCTGACATCGCTGCCGTGCATGCCGTACTCAAGCGTGCGCTTGGCCGGCACGTACGCGGGCGACGTCACGCGGGCCGCCGCCACCTGGACGGTGGCCGCCGCCGGCGTCTGCCCGGCCGCCGCCCCGGCCCCCGGCACCACGCCCGCGAGCGCGATGCCCACCACCGCGACGCTGCCGGCCACGGCACGGTTGATACGCAAGAACCTGGCCATGCGCCTCACACCTTCTTCGCTTCGCCTCACCTATACCCGGCAGGGAAGCTGGCCGCATGGGGTCTCACGGCCAGGCAACCGCAGACGAACGTCACGTTCTGCTCTGAGCCGCCTATCAGCTAGGCAGGTCTGCGGCCCAGGCAGGTATGAGCAGGAAGCTGCCGTCACGTGGACGGCAGTCGTGGGCCTCGTGAGCGTCAGCACCTTGCCTGGGGCATACGTCAGCCGGGAGTCACGACCCAGCCGGGGCTGATGAACACCATACCCTGCGGCCCGAAGGCCGGGCCGCTGAGCGGCACGCGGGTGATGTAGCCGGTCCATGGGTTCAGCGAGCCGAGGTAGTTGGGCGAGAAGCCGGGCGCCGGGCAGGTAGCTGGCGCGTTGTCGGCGTCACAGGGCGTAACAGCGACGAAGATAGAACCGGCTGGGAAGCGGCCGGTCACCACGTCGACGGTGTCCCCGCTGGTGTTTGCGCCGTAGAGGCGGCCGAACGGGCTCCGCGCCCAGGCGGTGTCGTCGACCGACTGCGACAGCCGCAGTATGGCGAGACGGCTCCCAAGCTTTCCACCGCGCAGGACGAAGATCTGCTCCTTGTCCCCCTGGCTGGTCAGCATGAAATCACCCGCGAAGCGCGGCCCCGAGCTGGGCACTATCTCGTTGGAGTCGGGTCCGTCAGGGCCAGATACACCACCTTGCCCTGGTCCGGCCCCGCGTTGGCGACGGCCGCAGGGGCCTCGTCGTAGAACAACGCCGTCACCGTGGCGACGTGGGCGGAGCTGTTGAACGTCACGGAGTACACAGCCGGGTAGGTCGGCTGCGGGGCAGGCTTGCCGACCGTGCCTGGCGCGGAAGCGCTGAGCAGAATCAGGCCGTGGTAGATCGAGATGGCGTCGGTGCCGCCATTGTGCGGGAGCGGATCCTTGTTAAACCGGTAGTGCTGGACCTCCGCGCCCGCTGCGGCACCGGGCGTAATGGTATAGATGCTGGAGTTGGCGTCTTCGTTAACGGTTGCGATGACGAGATGCGCACCGGTATCCGCCGTCAGGCCGTCACAATGGCCCTTGACGTCCCACTGCCGGACGACCCGGCCGGTGGCCGTGAACTCCACGATGGTGCTCTCGGTGTTGCCGTCGGGGCTGGCCTGCCCCTGCGGGCCGATCCCATTCTGGAAAGCGGTGTAGATGTCGTGCCCCAGGACCGTGATGTCGTCCGGGCTCGCCAGTGGCTCGGACCGGCGCGTGGCCGGGCCGACCGGGACAAACGCATGCCGGAGCTGCATGCCGTTCAGGATCTGCCGCACCTGGTAGTGCGGCGCCGTGGCGTGCTGAACCGCCTGGTCGCGCGCGTTACCGCCAGCCGTGACGGGTGAGGCGGCAGCGATCGTGGTTCCGGCGAAGAGCAGGGTCGCCGGGATGGCCACCGTGGCCGCAAGCATCTTCGCGGTGCGCCGGGCAGTCGTGGGCACGGGGGCTCCTTTGGGTCACGGAAAATTGGGCACGGAGAATTGCCGACGGACCAGTGCTACTCCCGCTGGCTGGCGGGACGTCAACTGCTGTAATGCGGCCAGGCGAACGGGGACCAAACTCTGATCGCCCGCGCAGGCGGGTGGGTGACCGTAACCCTGACCGGATGCGGGCTCCGTATCCAGCTGGCGAGACTGCGGGCGATGCTGTTTCCGCAGCCGAGCGCGTCTACACGTCCAGGATGAACCGAGCGGCGGGGCTCAGGCGCGCGCGGGTTTGCGGGCGGATGTACTTTTGCTGATCGAGCTGCTGCCGGTTGCCGCGGCAAGTGAAGTAGCTGTGCAGCGCGCGGCGCGGCCGGTCGCTGCGGTTCTGGGTGCCGCCGTGCCACAGGTGGCTGTTGAAGATGACCACGGTGCCGGCCGGGCCGGTGATCAGTACCTCATCGGGGTGGGCCGCGGCCGGATCCGGCAGCGCCAGCCGCGGTGCCGTACCGGATCGGTGCGAGCCGGGGACCACCCGGGTGGCACCGTTGACGGCGGTGAAATCGTCCAGCAGCCAGATCGAGTTGCAGACCTGGTAGCTGGCGGCCGGAACCGGGCCGCCCCAGTCGGTGTGGAGGACCTGATGGCCCTGGCCCGGCCGCACGGCGCGGCTGTTGAGCGAGGAGAGCTTGAAGTCGCCAAGCACATGGGCCATGCAGGCCAGCACCCGGGAAGCTGTGAAGCAGGGCTGGAACATCGGGCCCTTGTTGACCAAATCGGCGAGCCGGTCGGTCCCGGCCTCCTGATGCACCTCGAGTCCGGCCTGGTCACCCTCGGCGGTCAGCAGCTCGGCCAGCCGGGCCCGGACCACCTGCACTTGCTCATCAGACAGCACAGCGGCCAATGCCACGTATCCGTCCCGGTCGAGGCGTTCCCTGATACCCGCGTCAAGGGTGGCCGCGGTGACGCCGAGCTCAGCCAGCGCGGTGACCATGTCCATGGGCTGCTCCCCCCGCAATCACCTGCATGCGATGGACGATGCTAGGCCGGACGATCGTTCCCAGCTTAGGGTTGCGGCTGCCAGCTGGAATCGTGCGGCGGTTCGGCATCCACGGCGGCGGCGAGGGTGGCGGCATGCCCGGCGCCCACGATGGGGGCCAGCCAGGCCCGGAGCTGCTCGCCGCCGGGCGTAAGGAGCCGCTCGGCGGCGTAGACACCTTCGGTGCCATCGGGCCCGGGGAGCAGGATCTTCCAGCTGGCCTGCTCGCGCGTGGGTCCCCCGAAGGTCAGTTCACAGACCAGCGCACCGTCATCGTGGAGCGCATACCGGGTCAGATGCCCTCCGTGGGTTCTCTCGACGGTCATCTCGCTCCTCCTCGTCCGCCGGTCAGAGTACTGGGGTCAGGGACACCCCGGGCAGATACGGCCAGGGCGGCCCAAACGATGAGATAGGTGCGCCGCGTCCTGTTCGGCTTCATGATGGCGGAGGGGCCGCCAGCGTCAGCAGCGACAGGGACATCGAGCAGAGCTGATTTTCCCGGCGCGGCGGGGATGATCCCGGCCGGGCCGGACGGCCCTGATCCGGAGCGTCATTCAGACTGACCGGGTACTTCGGACCGACCCTCCGACCGTCCTCAGGCCGGATGTCGGGCTCGGCACCGTTGTGCGGGCCGGGGTCGAGGCCCCGGTCGGGGCGGGATTACCGGTCGGGATGGGGGTCCCGGTCGGGGTGGGGGCCCCGGTCGGGGTGGGGGCCCCGGTCGGGGTGGGGGCCCCGGTCGGGGTGGGAATCCCGGTCGGGGCCGGGGTCCCGGTCGGCGCGGCGGTCCCGGTGGAGGCCTGGGTCCCGCTCGGGGCGGCCATCCCACTCTGGGTCACACTTGGCCCAAGCCGGGTCACGCTCGGTGCGGGTGACTCTTGGGTGGCTGTGGACGGGTCGCCCGGGACGGGTGTTTCGACATCGTTGGCGTTGACATTGGCGTTGCCGGTTCTGCGGGCGGGCACGACTGAGTAGGCCGCGTGGCTTCCACGGGGGCTGGGTTGCTGAGTAGCGGCGGGCAGGCCGGACTGCGGGCGCGCTGATGGCGGCCCGAGCCCACCCGCCATCACCCAGCCTCCGGTACCGATCACGGCGATGGCGGCGAGGGCCACGAAGGCACGAGCGGGGAGCCCGGCGACGACTCGCTGGTCTTGTTTTCTGCGCTGGCGGGTGGCTGTCGCGGCCAGGGCAGCCCGCAGGTGCTCAGCCCGCCCGGCGACCTCTCCGGCGCTGGCCGGCCGGGCCAGGGGGTCCTTAGCGGTCAGGCTGGCGACCAGCGCCGCAACTTCCGCAGGCACCGACGACGGCAACCGTGGCAGTGGCTGCTCCTGGTGCGCCACGGCAACCGCCAACGGCTCGCCGTCGAACGGGAGCTTGCCGGTAAGGCACTGGAAGGCCACGATGCCCAGCGCGTAAAGATCGGCCGCGGGCTTAGCGGGCGCACCCGCAACGCGTTCGGGCGCCAGGTAGGCGGGTGTTCCGATCAACATCCCCGGCTGGGTGAGTGGCGCGCAGCCTGTCGCCTGGGCGATCCCGAAGTCGGTGATCTTCACTTGCCCGCGCTGGCTGACCAGCAGGTTCCCCGGCTTGATATCGCGGTGCACCAGGCCAGCCGCATGCGCGGCCTGCAAGGCGGCGGCGGCCTGAGCGATCAGGCCCATCGTGCGCGCCGGATCAAGCGGTCCATCGTCCAGCAGCCGGGCCAGCGATGGCCCGTCGACCAGTTCCATCACCAGGTAGGGAGGATACGGTGCAGCGACCTCGCGGTAGTCGTATACCGTCGCGATGCCCGGATGGGACAGCAACCCCGTATTCCGGGCCTCGGCACGGAACCGGGCCAGGCCTTCCTCATGTCTGGCGTATCCGGGGCGCAGCAGCTTCACCGCCACCGGCCGATCCAGCACGAGGTCGGTAGCTCGCCAGACCTCGCCCATCGCGCCTGCGGCGATACGGTCGCCCAGCCGATACCGCCCCTCGAGCAGCAATCCGGGCGATACCGGGACGCCGGCCCCTGCCCCTGCCCCCATGGGCAGTTAATGCCCCGACTGAGGTGAATTTACCCACCGCACGCGGGGCCTATTTGGCTGAGCAAGCAGGCTGCAGCCGACCTGATCAATGCAGCCCCAAGATTGTGGCCTCTCCGTCCTCTTATCCCACGACTGAGTTGTTGGGCGGTGCGGTCTGCAAGGGCGCGGTCGCGGTCGCGGCGGGCAGCGATGAAGGGTTAACGAACGTGCTGCCGCCCGGCCCGGCTTCGACCGCCTCGTGCAGCGCACTGCCCTGGAGGTACTGAGGCCAGCTGAGGAACCACTCGGTCCAGCCGTTGTCCCACGTTCCGCCCCGGGGACTGCCCGCGATCGTGATGGGATCACCGGGTACGGCGAGGTTGTAGTAGGTCTCCGCGTCCGCTGGCGCCAGGTTGACGCAGCCATGGCTGACGTTTTCGAAGCCCTGCTCGCCTACGGACCAGTAGGCGTCGTGATAGTAGTCGCCGCTGAAGGTGAAGCGCACCGACCATGGAACCATCAGGTCGTATCCGGGGCCCTTCATCTCCACCGGGTTTTCCTTCTCGATGGT
>Ga0302228_10000967_pt1 | contig 22193 bp, 15 predicted proteins | sample II_Palsa_N1_2_FD_193519 | JGI IMG/M metagenome (GOLD analysis project Ga0302228, IMG submission 193519) | Peat permafrost microbial communities from Stordalen Mire near Abisko, Sweden - II_Palsa_N1_2 | ecosystem: Environmental > Terrestrial > Soil > Palsa > Peat permafrost | place: Sweden... | reverse complement strand
CGAAGGTGGCGCGGTCGTTCGCGACCAGCGCGAAGAACATCCCGTATGACTGGCCTTCGGAGGTGGTTTGCTGGGTCGGTGTCGAATAGTCGATCACGCGCCCGTCGGCCTGCACGAAGCGCTCGACGAAGGTGCGATACGCCGGCCAGTCGCATTGCGCTGAAGCCGGGGCCGTGGCAGCGGTGGCCGGAATCGAGACCGCCGCCGAGGTCATGGAAGCAACGAGGCCGAATGCAAGTGCCACGGGCGCCGTATTGAGTTTGACCGCCATATCAATCCTTCAGGCGGCGCGCGGCGATCGAGCGCAGCGCACGGTAGAACAGCGCAGCGATGATCAGCGCGGCGAGGACGCCGCCCAGCAGCAGCAGGAGCGGATGCGACGACAGCGCCCAGCGCATATATTCCTGCGGCGACAGGTGGCCGATGTAGTAGGCCACGCCGTTCGAGGTGATCGTGACGTTGCGGCCATGGATCACGGCCATTGCACCCTGGATTTGCGGCAGCACGTCGGCGTCGAGCAGGGCCGAGCTCAGGTCCGCATCCGACTGGCCAGCAGCGCTGACAAACGCGACTGCGCTGCGATCCTTCTGCAACGGCGATTCGAAGCCGGTCAGCAGGGCCGCGCCGTTCGAACTGACGAGCGACAGGTCCGCCCGCGCCGGCGCGCGTTCCACGCCACGTTCGCCGTGCCACCAGTCTTCCAGCTTGAAGACGATGTCGGAGAGCTCGAACGTGCGCGAGTCGCCGTCGCTCGAGAACGGCATCGACTTCGCCCAGCGCTGCAGCAGCGGCTGACGGTCGGGGGAACCGAAAATCAGCAGGTCCTTGTTGGCATTCTGGTCGACCTGGTCGGCGCTCGTCACGGTCACGCCGGTCGAGGGGTAGCCGGTCGAAGCGCCCATGCGGCCCATCTCGAGCAGATACAGGCTGTAGTCGCTCGAGTCGGCATCGTTTGGCAGGACCACGGCGGTTTCAGACAGGTCCGCCATCCGCGTGAACGGGAAGCCGCTGTTGGCGAACGCCGCCAGATCGGGCAACGCCATGTAATGCGGGAACGACGACAGGTCGATGCTCGAGTTCGGATCGATCGAGCCCACTACGTTGTCGAGCAACCGGCCGTGGCATTCGCCGGTGTTCGGAATGTCGTAGTAGAAATGCAGCCGCAATTGTGCCCGTGGCGTCAGCAGCAGAGGCGGGATATAGACGGTGCGCCGCGCATCGGCGGTGTTGTCCGGCAGGATGTTGTTGAAATAGTGGCCGAGCTCGAACACCGAGGCGGGCCGCGCCGGAATCGGCAGCGCCTGCACGAAGCCGTCGTTGATGCTGATGTTCAGCGACGAACGGTCCGGGGTCGGGCGCACGGTGTAACGGTAGCGCAAGTCGATCGGTGCGCCCTTGGTGTGCCACATGAACAGATCGGGCGGCACGCGCAGGTTCACGCGCACGGCGTCGGCATCGTAGCCGGAGACGGTCAGATCGCGTGCTTCGGCCAGTTCGCCAAAACGCACCGGCCGGTTGGTGGGCAGCCAGTTCGGCGCATCGTACGGAGCGCGCGGGGCGAGTTCGTTCAGTTGCGTGATCGTCGCGCTTTCGCCCGAGAGCACGCTCTGGCCTACACCGAGTGCCTTCGCGGCGGTTTTCAGTTCGGCTTCGTTACGCCCGAGCACCAGCAGCAGTTTGCCGCGGGCTGGAGCTTCCCGGTCCACCACCGCAATGGTCGGTCCGGAGATTGCGGGAATCGTTACGCCGGCAGGCCGCTGGTCGGCGGTGGCGAATATCACCGCGTTGCCCGACAGCGGAACCTCGTCGACTTGGGCGGGGAACAGCGCGCCGCGATAGCCGGCCAGCGCACCGAACCACGAGGCGACGATGCCCGCCGCTTCCAGCGTCTCGGCACCAGGCTTGGCCGGGAACACGAACGGCAGCTCGAGACGCCGCACGTCGCGGCGATCGAAGAATGGCTGAGGCAGTGCCGCGAGATCCGGTTTGCTGGTAAGCGACGCGTAGGTCAGATCGAGCGAGCTCGCATTGCTCACGGTGGCCCACAGCGACGAATTCGCCGGGTCCTCACACCGTTCGGTGTAGTGGCCGATCAACTGCACGTTGAGGTGGTTGAACTCGGTAATGAAGCGCGGATCGATCGACACGTCGCGCGCCACGAGCAGGCCGGCCTGCTCGTGCGGCACCGGCAGCGTAGCCGCGACTTCGCCGTTGATCAGCACCTTCAGTTGCGAGATGCTCGGCAGCAGGGCCGGCGAGTAGCTGTAGATCAGATGCAGGATCGCGCCGGTCACCACTTCGTCGTTACGTACCGAGAAGGCGATACCGTTCTGGCCTTCGGTGCCGCGCAACTGCAGCGGATCGAGCGCGCCGAAGTCGGCAAAAGTGAGCGTCTGGCGACGTCCGCCTGATACTAGCGTGCCGGGTTCCGCGGTGGTCGGCGTCTTGATGCCGAGCGCTTTCACCGAGGACGCCGCGAGCGCCGGCGTTGGCGTCGCCAGCGGGGGCTGGGTGATCGCGTTCGGGTCGAGGGTCACCGCGGCACTCGGTGCGGGCACGTTCCCCACGCCGGTGGCATCGGGCGTGCCAGGCACCGCGGCCGTGGCATGCGCCGAACTGGCGACCAGCTCGGCGGCCGATGCCAAAGGCGCCGCGAACGCGGTCTGAAAAGCCAGCCAGAAGGCAAGTCCGCGAACGAGTCGGCTTGAGCGCAAGCGCATTGCCCATTCCGTCATGCCGTGCTCGCCTTGCAAGTGTTGTTGGTATGTCCGCGCAATCCCATAGCCCATAAGTCAGTCTTTTTTCGTTTCCAGCTTTTTGACATCGATAGGGCGGCTACGCATCGAGCCGCGCAGATCTGCATAGAGGTGTTCGAACAGCCCGGCGATGCCGCGTACGCCGACCAGCAGGACGTGTGAGAGTCCGCGCAAGGGGGTGTCCGTTGGGCGGCCTTCGGCCCAGCCCATCCAGGCATCGGCGCGCGCGAACGTGGACTTCACGAACTCGTATTCCTGCTCGCGCGACATCGCATCGAAACGCAAGCCGACCCGTCCGGGTGCCGTAAAGCCGACCGTGGCCGGGAACGCGTATTCCTCATCGCCGCGGAACAGCGACACGGTGACGCGTTCGTGCATCGGCACCTGGATGCTGTTCGGCAACTCGACGCCGACGCCGCCTTCGGAATAGTCGATGGTCTGGCAAGCCAGCGTGCGGCCGGTCGAAAACTTCAACATCACCGGCATCTTCATGGCCACGCGGTGCACGGCGCGAATCTGCCGGCGCTCGCTTGCCGCGGCCACGCTCGCACCGAGGATCAGCATGTTGTAGCCGGTCCACGCCAGATTGAGCACGGTGGTCTGCACTTCGCTATGCACGTCCCACTTGAAGTAGATGTGGACGAGTCCAACGATGAAGCCGAGCAGATTCAACAACAGCAGGAACAGGTAAGGACGCGAGATGGCCCAGTCGAAGTAGTTCTTTTCGATCTGGCCACCCTTGGCCGTGACGTTGAATTTGCCGAGCTTCGGGTTGATCAGCGCGAGCAGCGTCGGCGCGGTGATGTAAGACGCCAATACCGACTCATAGACCTCTGCCCAGAACGAATGGCGGAACAGGCGCTGCATGCGCGAGTTGGTGATGCTCGCATGCATCATGTGCGGCAGCGCGTAGATGGCAATCGTGCCGGCCGCGGCTTCGATCACGTGAGCGCCGAAGAACAGGAACGACAGCGGTGCGGTCAGGAACACGAGACGCGGCACACCGTAGAAGAAGTGCATCATCGCGTTCAGGTAGCACAGCCGCTGGCCGATCTTGAGGCCTTTGCCGGTCAACGGATTGTCGATCCGGAAAATCTGCGTCATGCCGCGCGCCCAGCGGATCCGCTGGCCGATGTGGCCCGACAGGCTTTCGGTCGCGAGGCCAGCCGCCTGGGCAATCGCCAGATACGCGGTGGTGTAGCCGAGGCGGTGCAGCTTCAACGCGGTGTGCGCGTCTTCCGTGACGGTCTCGACTGCAATGCCGCCGATCTCTTCCACCATCGTGCGGCGCAGCAGCGCGCAGGAACCGCAGAAGAAGGTCGCGTTCCACAGGTCGTTGCCGTCCTGCACGAGGCCGTAGAACAGTTCGCCTTCGTTCGGCACCTTGCGGAAGGTGCCGAGGTTGCGTTCGAACGGGTCGGCCGAGAAGAAATGGTGCGGCGTCTGCAGCATCGACAACAGCTTGTCGCGCAGGAACCAGCCAAGGCCGATCTGCAGGAACGAGCGGGTTGGGATGTGATCGCAGTCGAAGATCGCGAGGTACTCGCCGCTGGTGATCTTTAGTGCTTCGTTGATGTTGCCGGCTTTCGCATGGCGATTGTGCGTACGGATCGTCCAGTGAACGCCGACTTCTTCGCAGAACGCCTTGAACTCCGGACGGCGGCCGTCGTCGAGCACGTGGATGGACAGCTTGTCAGCCGGGTAGTCGAGCGCGAGCGCGGCGTAGATGGTCGGTTTGACAACCGAGAGCGGCTCGTTGTACGTGGGGATGAACACGTCAACGGTCGGCCATGCCTTGCGATCGGCCGGCAACGGCATCGGCTCGCGCTTGAGCGGCCAGGCAGTCTGGAAGTAGCCGAGCATCATCACGATGGTCGAGTAGACCTCGGCCGATACCAGCAGCAGGCCCCAGACGGCGTCGAGCGGATGCTCCCAGTAGGTGGTGGCCGTCAACCGCCAGAACATATAGCGGCCTGACGCGACCACCGACAGCATGATCATCACGAGCGTCGCATAGCGGCCCTGCAGGCGGCGAAACAGCAGCGCGCACATAAAACAGCAGGTCGCAAAGGTCAGTTGCTCGTAGAACGCCAGCGGCACCGTAAACACGAAGTACAGGATCGACAGCGCAAACAGCGTCAGGCAGACGGAGACTACCGTGCTGCCCCACAGCCGCGCGTCGACGATGCGCTCGAGCCGCGAAGGTGGAACGGCGGTATCGATGCTCTCTGATTGCGGTGTGCTCATGCGACACTCCCCGGCGAAACAGCGATCGCGTCGATCCGCGACATCAGCCACTGGCCGCCGGAGCGAAAATCGACGGCTGCCTGGCTGAGCGGATCGTAGTGAATCAGCGTGGTGTCGCAGGCGAGCGACTCGCTGACCCCTTCGTCCTGATGGATGACCCCAGGGAAGAGTTTGTCGCCGAGCAGATGGCGCAGCACCTTGAGGACGTCTTTGGTCAACTGGCGCGACTGGTCGACCTGATTGATCACGTAGCCGACGCCGCCGAACTCCGGACGCGGCGAGGCGTAGGTTTCGATCATGCGCTCCATCTGCGGAATCGCCGCATACGAGGCGGCATCCGGCAGCACCACGTTCAACGCGAAGGTCGCGGCGCACAAGGCCGTGCGCGTATACACCGACGAGCCCGGCGGCGTGTCGATGATCACAATGTCGGATGCTTCGAGCCGTAGCGTGGCGAGCGCATGCGCGAGCCATAGCGGATCGTGATCGATGTACGCTTCGAAGCGGCGCCGGTCGTCTTCGAGGACGGCGCCGTAGGGCAGCACGGTGACGCCGTCGACGCCGTCGAACATGATGCTCTGCCACGCATCGCCGCTTAAGGTGGCGCGCGAGAGGCCGTCGATGCTGTCGAGCGGCACGCCGAAATGCAGGCGCAGCGCGTTTTGCGGATCGAGGTCGAGCGCGATCACGCGCCGCCCGCTGGTGGCGAGAACGGAAGCCAGGTTGGCAGCAAGGGTGGTCTTGCCGACCCCGCCTTTCGCGGATACGACCGCAATGACTTTCATGAGCGACGCGGGCCGTTGGTTAGCCACGAGTGAGGAACGGGCGTTGCCGTGGCGGGTGTCTCGCCGCGCAAACGATCGAATACCGAAGCGAGCGGCGCCGCTGCGTTTTGAGGCGTGGGTGTTGCGGTGGCCGCGACCGGGTTGCGCGCGGCCGGATTGAACAGCTTGCCGAGAATTGACCCAGGCGGCGCTGTGGCGACTGTCGGGGCGGGTGCCACTGCGGCTGCGCGCGGCGTCGCGGCGGTAAAGCCGGACGAGGTGGTCGGGGCGCGGAAGGCACTGGACCCCGCGAGCTTTGCGGGAAACAGCGGCGCGGCGGGTGGTGCGTACGCGCGCGGGACGGGCGAAACCGCCGGCTGCGAGATGGCATGCGCAGTAGCCGGAGCCACTACTGGCGGCACGTTGCCCATATGAGCTATAGAAGCAAAACCGGGAGCTGTCGATGCCACTAACGGCGGGATTGGCGGGATCGGCGCAGCCGGTGCAACGGCTGCGGCTGTTGCTACCGGCGTCGCAGCCTGGCTTGCGGCGACTGCCGGATCAGCAACCCGCGGCAACGCCGAAAAGCGCTCTGCACCGCGCGGCGCGTCTGCTTTCACGACATTGGTAACCGGCGGGATGTTGCGACGATGCGGCCGCGCAAACAGGGGCGCCTTGCTGCGCATCAGCGCTGTCCCGGTCAGCGGCGTGTCAGCGGAGACAGATGCCTCTGGCTTGCCGTCTTCGGCGGCCTGCGCTTGCGCGGCATCGTCGGCCTGTTTCGAAGTGGCATCGCGCCGTTGGACGATCGCCGGAATCGACGGTTGCGTCAGATCCAGCGTGACGAGCAGCGGCCAGCGCGTGCGAGCCGTGTTTGCCTCGTTCTCGCGACCGATTTCCTGATAGTCGCCCGCATTCCCGCCGAAATGGCCGAAGAGGGTCTCAATGTCGCTCGAAGGACTCATGTCGCCGCCATGTTGTTCATGTCTATCTTGTCTTGCGTTGCCCGTGTTCTACTGGCCGTCACAGCCGGCAGAAGTCCATCCCCTGACTGGGCTCATGCCGGCTGGCGGCCAAGCCTGAATTCGATCGTTGCGTGCTCATCGAACTCGCTCGCTTGCGCGACCGACAGACCCTCTGCACCGAGTGCGCTGAGCCAGGTCTGATAGACGCCTTCCAGGAAGGCGGGCGTCCAGTTGAGCGCGGCGGAGCCGAAAGCATGCAACGGTGCGCACGAGTGAGCGATGCGCAGGTAATCTGGTTCGTCCGAAAGATCGACGTAACCCCAATCCGCTTCCTGCCAGCGCGCGTTCACAGCGTCGGCGAGATCGACAGTCGAGCCGCAGGGCGGTAAGGGATGCGCCGTCGCAAAACGGCAACCGACGCGATACATCAACTGACGCAGTTCGCCTTGCCCGATCTGCGCTTCGAACTCTTCTGCCAATGCAGTGAGCAAGCCGCGCCATTGAGGGGAGATCTGGCGGTCGAGCAGGTAGTCGAGAATAGGGACCATGTTTTCCGAAAAGGATGACCGTCTGCTGTTTATCCGTCGTTAAAACGGGTATTTGAATCCGGGCATCTGAAAGTGACATTTGGTAAGGCGCGCGCGGCACGTGCCAGCGGTTGTTTTTACCTGTGCTGCATGCTGTATGTTGATCGGCGCCCCTTTATCTGCAGTCTACTTAAGAGATAAATATTTCGCTACCACCGTCCGCCACGAAGTTATATGGCCTTACGCACACAGCGCATTAACAGATGCAAACTTTGCGCGAATTTTTTTTCGATCCGTTACGCATTAAGGCGTACAAGGCGAAGACGAAAACGAACGACGTCGAATTGAAACGGTTTGTGCCCGTTGATCAATGCATAGGACTGTTGTGCGATTGCATCATTGGCGCACCTGCAGCGTCGCGAATGAACGTTCTCCTGGCCGACGCTTTGCTTGCGGTAAGCGTGACCTGCGCGTCGCGCAGCGGTGTGCCTGGAGCGTCGCCGCGCGCCCCCCGAAATCTGTTTCTGACGAAGGCATTAATATTTGTCAGACATTTGCCGTTAACCAGCGGCAGAGTGACGGAACCAGGCCGACTTCTATCAACATGCTCCCCATCCACGCGCAACACATGACCGATGCCCATTTGCGTGACCGCTTTCATCGACGCTCGCTCGACCAGCAGCGCCCGCTCTCGACGATCACGATGGCTTCTACGGTCGCGGCTGCCCTGTTGTTCGTGCTGGCACGCAGCCTGGTAGCCGGCCCCACCATTTCGCTTTCTTACCGGCTCGCTTGCGTCGCGCTGCTGGCGCTGCTGGTGGCGGGCGTGCGCAAGGCACGCACCACCGGGATCTTCGGCGCCCTGGGGGTTGGGTTTACGCTAGTGCTGGTGATCCTGATCGCGCTGAACATCAGTGGCCTGAATGAGCCGTTACTGTGGGCGCTGCCTGCCTTGCTGGTGATTCCGATCTGCGCGGCGCCGCTCTGGCTCACGCCGACGCACTTCTTTGTCGGCACAGCCTTGTTCTACGCAAGCGGTTTACCGCTGCTATTCAGGCAAGGGTATGCGCATGATGTGAACGTCGTGACGTTGCTATGGGTGGCGATCGGCGTACCGACTGCGTCGGTGTTCCATTTCGGCTTCTACTGGTTCCGGCGCGATCACTTCCTGCTGGAGAACCGCCTTGCCGAGCTGGCCGCGACTGATCCGCTGACCGGACTGCAAAACCGCCGGTCTTTCATGGACCAGGCTGAGCGGCGCCTCTCGACGCTCGGTGACGGCGTCAAGGTCTGCGCGATTTTTGTCGACATCGACTATTTCAAGTCGTTGAACGACCAGTTCGGCCATGCGGCCGGCGACCAGACGCTTTATGAAGTCGCCCAGGTGTTGATGGATCAGACCATCGCGCAGGACAGCGTGAGCCGCATCGGCGGGGAGGAATTCGCGATCTTGCGGCGCGAGGGGCTGGCGTCCGCGCTTGAGCTGGCTGAACGCCTGCGCGGGGCGGTTTCCCGTATCGCTCGCCCGGATGGTTACGTGACCGCAAGCTTTGGCGTGGCCGAGCATCGCACGGGGGAGAGCATCATGGCCTTGCTCGACCGCGCCGATGAAGCGCTGCTGCGCGCCAAGCAGTCTGGGAGAAACCGTGTCTGTGCCGAGCGTGCGAGTCCGTTCGATCCATTGCAACTGCTGTTTGCAGGCGACCCGGCCGACCCGTCGGGCAGTGCGCGGCCCAAATGGGAAGACTACTATCTGATGTCGCACTTTCAGCCGCTCTACAGCTTGTCGCATCAGAAGCAGGTCGGCTTCGAGGCGCTGCTGCGCGGCGAGCAGAGCGACGGCTCGCTGGTGCCGCCTGCGGTACTGTTTGCGCCTCGGCCGCTCAGCGACGAAGGTGAGCTCGATCGCGCCAGTCACGTGGTGCACCTTGGCAACGCGCGACGGCTGATACCCAACGAGGCGTGGATCTTTCTCAACATCCTGCCCGCCACTTTCGTCGCGGATGGCTATGCCGACCAGCTTGCCGCGATCGTGCGCTCGGCCGCGCTCGAGCCGGAGAAGATCGTCCTGGAAATCCTCGAGTCGCATGGCGGCAGCGTCGACGAGATGTCGCGTGCCGCGGCTCGCTATCGCCAGCACGGCTTTCTGATCGCCGTGGACGACTTCGGCGCGGGGCAATCGAACCTGGACCGGCTGTTCCGCATCCGCCCGGACTTCGTCAAGCTGGATGGCGAGCTGATTCGCGCGACGATCCCTGGCACCCAGCATTCGATCCTGCCCAAACTCGTGTCCTTGCTGCATCAGGCGGGCATGCTGGTGGTGGTCGAAGGCGTCGAGACGACCGAGGAACTGATCCTGGCCGTCGAGTCGAATGTCGATTTCGCGCAGGGTTATCTGCTGGGCCGGCCAGCTGACAGAATCGCGCCACCGGACGCGATCAATCGCCTGATCGACCGCTCGTTCGACGTCATTGCACAGGGCCGCGCGCATCTACATGCGCTGTTCGAAAACAAGGTCGAGCCGTACCGGTTCGCCTTGCGCAACGCCGCCGATGCGTTGCTAAGCGGTATCGACATGGAGGAGGCGTTCGCAAGTCTGTCGCAGCAGGACCTCTGCATCAGCTGCTTCATCCTCGATGACCGGGGGCGTCAGATTGGATCCGAAGTGGCTGGAGTCGCGAGCACGAGCCTCGCCGGAACGCTGCAGCCGGTCTCCGATCCGCGCGATGCGCGCTGGGACCATCGCCCGTATTTCCGCAACGCGGTGCTGCTGCCGGGCGTGCCGGTTGCCAGTAGTCCTTATCTGTCGCTCGCGAGCGGACGGCCCTGTATCGCGGTGACGGTGGCGATCCAGTCGACGGAAATGCGCTCGGTGGTCGGAACGGAACTCGACTGGTCCGCGCCGCATCTGCCTTGGCCGGCCAGTGAATAGTCAGGAACCCTGAGCGGTGGACGGTGCACGGTGCAGGGAGGCGCAAGTGGCGTGTGCTGTGCGTCAGGCGTGCGCGGCGCGAGGCGCGTGCGTCGAGCCGCGCACGACGAGCCTGGGCTCCGATGTGACACACATCCGCGGCGCGCTGCCGGCGGCCCGTATGCCCCGCGGCGATGCCTCGATCAGTTCACGCAGCAACGACACTGCCAGTTCGGCCGCCTCGACGGTTGGCACAGCGACAGTAGTCAGCGCGGGCCGCGATTCCTGAGCGAGCCGGATGTCGGTGACGCCGATCACGGAGAGGTCATGTGGCACCTGCAATCCGAGATCGGCGGCCGCATGCAAGGCGCCGAGCGCGGGTAGATCGTTGGTCGCGAGGATCGCGGTCAGGCTGGGATCCGCTTCGAGCAATTCACGGGTCGCACGATAGCCTCCCTGGGTCGTGTCAGGCGCATAGCGCACGGGCGAATCCGCGACATCGAGCCCGGCAGTGGTCAGCGCGTCGAGGAATCCCTCGTAACGTGCTGCATGGATGCCGGCAACCTTGCTGCCGACGATGGCGCCGATTCGCCGGTGCCCCAGTTCAAGCAGATGCTGCCCAGCCAGTTGCCCGGCGAGCCGGAAATCGACCGCCACGCAGGGCAGGCCTGGCGGCTCGTTCGGACGTTCCCACATGCACAGCACGACCGGCGCGCCGCGCGCCTCGGTCTTGTGCAAATCGGCGAAGTCGAGATTCGCGTTCATGACTAGCACGCCTTCAGACAGCGTGCCGGCGATCTGCTCCAGATACGCACGGCCCGTCAGCGGATCTTCGTTCGTATTGCAGATGATCAGAAAGTGGCCGCTGCTGCGCGCCGCGCGCTCGACCGCCAGCGCGAACTCGGGATAGAACGGGTTGGCGATGCTCGAGACCATCAGTGCAATGGTCGGCGCACGGCCTTCGGCGAGCGCTCGTGCCGCGAGATGCGGCTGATAGCCGAGCGCTTCGACGGCATCGAGCACCCGTTGCCGGGTCTGCGCGCCGACCCGGCCGCGATTGCGCAGCACGTTCGATACCGTGGCCGGTGTGCAGCCGGCGCGGCGTGCGACTTCGCTCAGTGTTGGCATGGTTGTTCAGTATGTGGGATTGTTTCTCAAAATTTGCGTCCGGCATGAAGGCACGGCACCATTAATCGCACAGACAGCAAGATATCGGAGACGCTGCAGGCCATTGATCGCACGCGGTCAATTTTTTCGGCCGTACAGATTAAGCGCTTAATCTCCGACTTCGAGCCGATTAAATCACGGAGACGGAGCGATGGCGAGCATTTCGTTAAGAGGCGTCCAAAAATCGTACGGCGACGGTGCACCGGTGATTCGCGATGTCGATCTCGAGATCGGCGAGAACGAGTTCTGCGTGTTTCTCGGGCCGTCCGGTTGCGGCAAGTCCACCTTGTTGCGCATGATCGCTGGTCTGGAAGACGTGAGCGACGGCGATCTTTTCATCGGTGGCCGGCTCGTCAACGCCGTGCCTTCGGCCCAGCGCGGCGTAGCGATGGTGTTTCAGAGCTACGCGCTGTTCCCGCATATGACGGTGTTCGAGAACATGGCCTTCGGCCTGAAGCTCGCCAAAACCCCCAAAGACGAAATCGACCGCAAGGTGCGGGAAGCGGCGCGCGTCCTGCAACTCGAAGCGCTGCTTGACCGGCGTCCCAAGGCGTTGTCGGGCGGGCAGCGGCAGCGCGTGGCCATCGGCCGCGCCATCGTGCGCCAACCCGGCGTGTTTCTGTTCGACGAACCGCTCTCCAATCTCGATGCCACTTTGCGTGGCCAGACCCGCGTCGAAATCGCCCGGCTGCACAAGCAGTTTGCCAAGGCGAGTGTCGTCTACGTGACGCACGACCAGATCGAAGCCATGACGCTCGCCGACAAGATCGTGCTGCTGCACGCGGGCAAAGACACCGAGCGCTACGGCAGCATTGCCCAGATCGGCGCGCCGCTCGAGCTGTATCACCGTCCGAAGAGCCGCTTTGTGGCCGGCTTTATCGGTTCGCCACGAATGAATTTTCTGCCGGGGAAGCTTGCCTCGATCGATGCCCGAGGCGTGAGCGTGAAGCTCGATGACAGCGGCGAGACCGTGCGTGTGGGCGTGGATGGGGCAGCGCTCAGCGTCGGGCAGCCTGTGACGTTCGGCGTGCGGCCTGAGCATCTGGAAATGGTCGAAGGGGTTCAGGACGCCCCTGCCGACACGACTCACGAATCTTCGTTGCTGACCCGCGCGGTTTCGCTCGTCGAGCAGCTCGGTGAGCACAGCTATGTCCACCTTGAAGAAGGCGAGGGCGTCGTATTGATCGCCAAGGCGCCTGGAGACACCCGTCTGAAGCAGGGCGATCAGGCTGCCTTTCGTGCACCTGCGCCGGTCTGTCATTTGTTCACCGAAGACGGTTTCGCCGTCGCTTCGCTCGAATCCGTCGAACACTACGCATAAAGGAAGGGCACTCGGATGCGCCTTGGAGTCTGTTACTACCCGGAACACTGGCCGGAGTCGATGTGGGAAGACGACGCCCGTCGCATGAAAGCACTCGGCATCGAACAGGTTCGGATTGCTGAATTTGCGTGGAGCCGGATGGAGCCAACGCCAGGCGAATACGACTGGGCCTGGCTCGACCGTGCCGTCGACGTGCTCGGTGCGGCCGGCCTGCAAGTGGTGATGTGCACACCGACCGCGACGCCGCCGAAATGGCTGATCGACCGTCATCCGGACATTCTGCCGGTTGGCGCCGACGGCCGGCCGCGGGCCTTCGGTTCGCGCCGTCACTACGATTTCTCGTCGCCGTCGTATTTCGCCGCTTCGGAGCGCATCTGCACGGCGGTGGCCGAGCGTTACGGCAAGCATCCGGCCGTTGCGTACTGGCAGACCGATAACGAGTTCGGTTGCCATCAGACGGTGGTCAGCTATTCGCGGGCGGCGGTGCTGCGGTTTCGCGAGTGGCTGAAAGCGCGCTATCAGACGATCGATGCGCTGAACCGCGCGTGGGGCACCGTGTTCTGGAGCATGGAGTACCGCAGCTTCGACGAGATCGACGCGCCGGTGGCGACCGTCACCGAGGCGCATCCGTCGCACCGGCTCGACTACCGGCGCTTCGCCTCGGATGAAGTTGCGCGCTACAACCGCATGCAGGTCGAGATCATCCGCGCGCATTCGCCAGGCCGGCCGGTCGCGCACAACTTCATGCAGTTATTTACCGAATTCGATCACTACAAGGTCGCAGCTGATCTGGATGTCGCTACATGGGACAGCTATCCGCTCGGCGCGCTCGAAGAGCAGTGGTTTGCTCCCGAACTCAAGGCGAAGTGGCTGCGCACCGGTCATCCGGATTTCGCATCGTTCAATCACGATGTCTACCGTGGCATGTCGAAGCTGCCGTTCTGGGTGATGGAGCAGCAGCCGGGCCCGGTCAACTGGGCACACTGGAATCCGGCGCCGCTGCCCGGCATGGTGCGTTTGTGGAGCTGGGAGGCGTTTGCGCACGGCGCTGGCTGCGTGTCGTATTTCCGCTGGCGCCAGGCGCCGTTTGCCCAGGAGCAGATGCACGCGGGTCTGAATACGCCCGATAACCTGCTGGATCTTGGTGGTAGTGAGGCAGCGCAGGTGGCCAAGGAGATTCACAAGGTGCTGGCGGCGGATGCCGACGCGAACGCGAGCGTGCGCTCGAAGGTCGCGCTCGTCTACGACTACGAGGCGAAGTGGCTGTTCGAGATTCATCCGCAGGGTGCGGACTTCCACTATCCGCGCTTTGCGTTCGAGTATTACTCGACACTGCGTGGGTTGGGTCTCGATGTCGATGTGGTGCCGGTCGATGCGCCGCTCGATGGCTACAGGATGATTGTCGTGCCGCCGTTGCCGGTGGTGCCCGCGGACCTTGCGCAGCGTCTGGCCAGTTCGGGCGCCCAGGTCGTGCTCGGGCCGCGCACCGGCTCGAAGACGGAGGATCTGCAGATTCCCGCAGGATTGCCGCCGGGGTTGCTCGCCTCGGTCTTGCCGATGCGCGTGTGGCGCGTCGAGTCGCTGCGGCCCAACGTAGCCGAACCGGTCAGGCTCGCGGGTAGTGCAAGCCTCGATGACGGGGTAGGGCGGCATTGGCGCGATCTGATCGAGCAGACGGAATCGGCCAGCGCGGCAGCGCTCGAGGTTCGCGGTCGTTTCGCTGACGGTCACCCCGCGTATGTTCGCAGTGGGGCGATTCACTACCTGGCGAGCATCTTCGACGACGTCCTGACGACGCGACTGTTTGCGGGCGTCGCGCGTGAAGCCGGACTCGACGTGACGGCGCTCGGCGACGGTTTGCGTATCAGCCGGCGCGGCGCGTTGGCGTACGTTTTGAATTACGGCGAGCAATCTCATACGCTCGCAGATGTCGCGGATGATGCGTTTGTGATCGGCTCGCGTGAAATCGGGCCGCAGGGCGTGGCAGTGTATCGGACCAGTTAGAGCTTAAAACGACGTAAAAACCAAGGAGACAGGCATGCAATTCAAACTTCGTAAGGTTCTGGTTGCCGTCGCGCTGACTGCGGCCACCGCAGCAGCATCGATGGCCGGCAGCGCGCAGGCGGGCACGCTCGCGATCAATGTCGCGTTCAAGGGCGCCAGCCAGCGGGCGGTCTGGCAGCAGGTGATCGACGAGTTCAAGAAGGCCCATCCGGGAACGGACGTCAACGTGTCGTTTATCGATGAGGAAGCCTACAAGGTGCAATTGCCGGGCTGGCTGTCGACGGTCTCACCCGACATCGTGAACTGGCACGACGGCGAACGGATGGCGTATTACGCCCAGCGCGGCCTGTTTGAGGACCTGAGCGGAGACTGGAGCAAGAACGGCTGGAACAACACCTACGCCTCGACGAAGGAGGCCTCGTCGTACAAGGGCAAACAGTACGCGGCGCCGACCGTCTACTACTCGTGGGGCATGTTCTATCGCAAGGATCTGTTCCAGAAGGTGGGGATCGCGAGCGAGCCGAAAACGTGGGACGAGTTTCTCGAAGCCTGCAAGAAGCTGAAAGCCGCCGGGATTTCCCCGATCGCCGTAGGTGGCCGCGATGCCTGGACGCTGGCCGGCTGGTTCGACTATCTGGATCTGCGCCTGAACGGCAATGCGTTCCATCAGAAGCTGATGGCGGGTGAAGTGCCATACACCGATCCGCGCGTGAAGAAGGTGTACACGACGTGGAAGCAACTGATTGACGACGGCTACTTTATCGACAATTCGCTCTCCTACGATCTGGATGCGGCGCAGCCGTTCCTGTTCCAGGGCAAGGCCGCGATGATGTTGATGGGGACGTTCATTACCGGCGGTTTTCCGGCGAACGTGAAGCCGGAAATGGGCTACTTCCAGTTCCCGATCATCGATCCGAAGGTGCCGACCGCCGAAGATGGCCCGGTCGAGTCGCTGCATATTCCGTCGAAGGCGAAGAACAAGGCGGATGCGCATGCGTTCCTGGCCTTCGTCGAAACGCCGGAAATCGGCGCACAGCTTGCGACGGGGCTTGGGTCATTGTCCGCGAACAGCAAGTCGCCGGAACCGGACGATCCGATTTCGAAAATCGGCTTCCAGATTCTTGCCAACACGAAGGGCGGCATTGCGCAGTTCTACGATCGTGACATGACCAAGGAGATGGCCGACGAGGGCATGAAGGGGATGCAGCAGTTTATCTCTGATCCTTCGAAGCTCGATGAAGTGCTGGCGCAACTCGAGCAGACACGGCAGCGCATCTACAAGAAGTAAGAAAAGTAAGAGAAGTGAGCGTGGGCGGCTTCGCGCCGCCTGCGCTTGATCGAGATCGAGCAGGAGACTCGCCGTGGTTCACTCCGTCAGCCGTCAATCCATTACCGGCAATGCCGGGCCGGGAACGCCGGGCTCCTCCGGCAGCGCCGGGCCATCGGCCGTGCCGCGTTCGACGAAGCAGCAGCGCGGCCCGTCGCCTACAGCGCGCCGGCAACAGCTTGCGGCGTTCGTGTTTCTCGCGCCTGCTTGCGTGATGGTGGCGATTTACGTCATCTGGCCGATCCTGTCGACGATCCGCATCAGCTTTTTCAACTGGGATGGGATGACCGATCCCAGTTTCGTTGGGATAGCGAACTATGTCGAACTGTTCCATACGCGCGCCTTCTATACGGCGCTGAAGAACAATCTGATCTGGTTGCTGCTGTTTCTACTGGCGCCGCCCATGGGGCTTGGCGTTGCGCTGTATCTGAACCAGGCCGTGGCCGGCATTCGCGTCGTCAAGTCGCTGTTCTTTGCGCCGTTCGTGCTCTCAGGCGTGGTGGTCGGGCTGATCTTCTCGTGGTTCTACGATCCGACCTTTGGCCTGCTCGCGCTGATACTCGGGCACGGCGTGCCGGTGCTCGGCGATGCGCGTTATGCGACGCCGGGCATCATCTTCGCGGCGCTGTGGCCGCAAACCGCTTACTGCATGATCCTGTATCTGACGGGACTGACCTCGCTGAACAGCGAGCAGGTGGAGGCGGCGCGCATGGAAGGCGCGCAGGGCTGGTCGATGCTGTGGCATGTGATTCTGCCGCAACTGCGGCCTACCACGTTCATGGCGATTGTGGTCACGGTGATCGGCGCATTGCGCAGCTTCGACCTGATCTCGGTGATGACGGGCGGTGGACCGTTCGAGAGTTCTACCGTACTGGCGTATTACATGTACGACCAGGCGATCAAGTATTACCGGGTTGGCTATTCCGCGGCGGTCGCCGTGGTGCTGTTCGCGATCATGCTGGTCTACATCGTCTATCACCTGCGGCGGATGCTGCGCGCTGAGCAATAAGGAGCCCGATATGTATCCGATGCCGATCGACAAATGGAGGCCGACCTCACGGCGGCTATACAAGCTCTCGCTGCCAGTGGCGCTGCTGATCTGGCTGCTGCCGATGATCGCCGTGCTGGTCACCTCGGTGCGCTCGTCGGATGAGTTGAGCGAAGGCAACTACTGGGGCTGGCCGAAACACTTTGCGATGTGGGACAACTATCGCGACGCGCTGACCACGTCGCCGATGCTGCATTACTTCTGGAACAGCGTGCTGATTACTGTGCCCGCGGTAGTCGGGTCTATTACGCTGGCGGCGATGGCGGGTTTTGCGTTGGCCATTTACCGTTTTCGCGGCAACAGTACGTTGTTCGCCACTTTCGTGGCTGGCAATTTCGTGCCGGTGCAGGTGTTGATGATTCCGGTGCGGGATCTGTCGTTGAAGCTTGGGCTGTTCAATACGGTCGGCGCGTTGATCCTGTTTCATGTGTCATTTCAGACTGGCTTTTGCGCGCTGTTTCTACGTAATTTCATCAAACAGTTGCCGTTTGAACTGGTCGAGGCGGCGCGGATTGAAGGCGCCAACGAGTGGACCGTGTTCTTCAGGATTGTCCTGCCGCTGATCCGTCCGGCCCTCGCGGCGCTTGCCATTCTCGTGTTCACGTTCGTGTGGAATGACTACTTCTGGGCGCTGTGTCTGACGCAGGGCGATGAGGCGGCGCCGATAACCGTCGGCGTGGCCGCGCTGAAGGGGCAGTGGACGACGGCGTGGAATCTGGTGTCGGCGGGGTCGATTCTGGCCGCGTTGCCGTCGGTGGCGATGTTCTTTGCGATGCAAAAGCATTTCGTCGCGGGGCTCACGTTTGGCGCGACGAAAGGGTGAATTGCCGAGGTGATGTGATGCGCTGAGCTCGAATCGATGTTCCGTGTTCTCCTCCGAGAGGGTTGCCCGCTGATGCGGGCTTTTTTTTGCGGTGGTTACTTGCCACGTATCCTCGGAAGAGAAATTCAGCGGTTCCCGCCGCGAGAAACTTCCCCAAAATTCTCAAAATCTCGCTTGACAGTATTTGACCTGTCAGATAATGTGTATTCCAACGATCACGGAGTCAGCGATGGATCACTACACGAAAGAACGGTTTCAGTCGGAGGAAAGCATCGGCTTTTTCATCAACAAGGCCCGCAACCTCCTGATCGCTGAGTTGGACAACGCGCTGAAGGACCTGGAGATCACCAGCCAGCAAATGGGCATTCTGTTGTCCATGCAGCGCGGCGTCGCGACCACACCGTTCGAATTGTCGAAGTTTCTCGGTATCGACACCGGCCTGATGACCCGGATGCTCGACAAGCTCGAGTCCAAAGGGCTGCTGGAGCGCTCGCGTAGCCTCGAAGACCGCCGGGTGGTCAATCTGACACTCACGAAGAAGGGCCTCGAAGTCGCGAATCAGATTCCCGACATCGCACCAACGGTACTGAATCGGCGCGTCGAAAGCTTTACCAAAGAAGAGTTCAAAGAGTTCGGCCGCTTGCTCAAGAAATTCCTCGAACACTGAGTGGCATTTTTTTTACCCATATATCTGACAGGTCAGAGAATGAAGTCACAGTTAAATGGAAAGATCGCGGGTTTGCGGCTGGCGAAGGCCAGCGTAACCGTGATCTGCGCAGCGGTCCTGTCGGCGTGTGCGAACTACGCAGGCATCTCCAGCGACAAGCAGATGGCGCAGCCGCAGAGCTTCGCGACCCAGCAGAGCATCCCATCGGATCAGGGCCACTGGCCGGCAACGGATTGGGCCGACCAGTTCGGCGACACGCAACTCAAGGCACTGCTGGCCGAAGCATTGCAGGGCAGTCCGACACTCGCGCAGGCTCGCGCCCGTATTGCCGCTGCTGCGGCATATGCTGAAACGGCGAAGTCGAGCACGCTGCCCAAGGTAGGCGCGAGCTATTCGTTCACTCGCGAGCAGTACTCGGGTACCGCGTCGATCCCGCCACCTTATGCCGGCAGCTGGCAATCGGAAAACGAGGGGTTGCTGACGGCTTCGTACGACCTCGATCTGTGGGGCAAGAATCGCGAGGCGCTCAAGGCTTCGATGTCGCAACTCCAGGCAAGCGAAGCGGACGCGGAGGTCGTCAAGCTGACCTTGACGTCGGCGATCGCGCGCAACTACAACCAGCTGGCCCGGCTGTACGTGTTGCACGACATCGCGCAACAGGAGGTCGAGCAGCGCGAGCAGATCGACCGCATCACCGCGGGCCGCATTGCTAATGGACTGGACACCGAAGTAGAGCGCAAAACCGCGCAGGCCAATCTCGCCACCAGTCGCGCCACGCTGGCCTCGTTCGACGGCAGCATCGTCACCACGCGCTATCAACTGGCTGCTTTACTCGGCGCAGGTCCCGATCGCGGCTTGTCGATTGCGCGGCCCACGCTCGGCATTGGCGACGAGGTGCGCTTGCCCGATAACCTCCCGGCCGATCTCGTCAGTCGTCGCCCGGATCTCGTCGCGGCACGCTGGCGCGTCGATGCGCTGACGCATGACGTCAAGGAAGCCAAGGCCGAGTTCTACCCCGACATCAACCTCAGCGCGGCTATCGGTCTGGATGCCTTCGGCTTCGGCCGTTTCCTGACGGCAGCGAGCCGCACTGCCAACGCAGGGCCGGCGGTCCATCTGCCGATTTTCGACGGTGGCGAGCTGCGCGCGCAACTGAAAGGGCGCTACGCCGATTTTGACGATGCCGTCGCGGGTTACAACCAGACGCTCGTTACGGCGCTCTCAGAAGTCGCCACGCAACTCGCGCAGATCCGTTCCACCGACACCCAGCTCGGCGACGCCGAGATTGCCCAGGACGCCGCGCGCAGCGCTTATCAGCTGGCGTTGACGCAATACAAGGCGGGGCTGACGAATCAGCTCACGGTGCTGAATGCAGACACCAATGCGCTCTCTGCCGACGAGTCGGTCGCCAACCTGAAGATGAACCGCCGCGATCAGCAGATTGCACTGGCGCAGGCGCTGGGCGGCGGCTACACGGAAGACCCTGGTGCCAGTGCAGAAGCCAATGCAACCACTGGCGCACACCCCAACGCAGCCAGCCAGCCGAACGCATCCGCGGCTCGACCCAACCCCGTCGTCGCCGCGCGCTAATGCGCTTTGCGACACCTTCATTCTTTGCCTGGAGTCATTGAAATGAGCGATACAACCACTATCGAGCGCGCGCCTGCCCACGCTGGACAGCCCGAGCAGACAGGATACGCTGACGTGCAAAACCGCAGTAAGCGCAAGCTTATGCTGACGCTTCTGGTGATTACCGTCGCGGTGGCCGGTGCTGCCTACGGTGCGTACTACTACACGATTGGGCGCTTCGAGCAGTCTACCGACGACGCGTACGTAAGCGGCAATCTCGTGCAGTTGACCCCGCAGGTCAGCGGCACCGTGGTTGCCGTCAACGCGGACGACACGCAGATCGTCAAGCAGGGTGACCCGGTGGTGACCCTCGACGGCGCCGACGCAAGGGTCGCGCTCCTGAACGCCGAAGCGACACTCGGCCAGACCGTGCGGCAAGTCAGCGGTCTCTACGTGAACAACGACTTCTACGCAGCCAACATCGCCCAGCGCGAGTCGGACCTGGCGCGTGCAAATGACGACCTGAAACGCCGCGAGGCCGTGGCCGGAACGGGAGCTGTGTCGGGGGAAGATATTTCGCACGCGCAGGACTCCGTCAGGTCCGCCGAGGCGTCACTCGAAGCAGCTCGTCAGCAGGCCGAAGCAAATCACGCGCTGACCGACCGGACCACGATTGGCCAGCATCCGGACGTCCAGGCCGCTGCGTCGAAGGTACGCAATGCTTACCTCGACTACGCTCGCGATACCTTGCCCGCACCTGTGACCGGCTATGTCGCGCGCCGCTCGGTGCAGGTCGGCCAACGTGTGGCCCCAGGCGCGCCGTTGATGGCGATCGTACCGCTCGACGGCGTGTGGGTGGATGCGAACTTCAAGGAAGGGCAATTGCGGCACATGCGCATCGGTCAGCCCGTCACGTTGACGGCTGATGTCTACGGGTCGGGCGTCGAGTATCACGGCAAGGTGGTGGGTTTTTCGGCCGGCACTGGCGCGGCCTTCGATGTATTGCCAGCACAGAACGCCACCGGCAACTGGATCAAGGTCGTGCAGCGACTGCCCGTGCGTGTGCAACTGGACCAGCACGAACTCGATGCGCATCCGTTGCGGATCGGCCTGTCGATGCAGGTCGACGTGAACACGCATGACGAGTCCGGCACCCAGTTGGCTGCCGCAGTCAATACGACGTACCGCACGGATGTATTCGCTGAGTATGGCGCGGCAGCCGACGCCCAGATCGAGCAGATCATTGGCCAGAACGTACCGCTCAGCCAGAGCGCATCGACGGGCGCTCCGCAAAAGTCCGCAGCACGGCACGCGGTACCGCGGAACGCCGGTTGACGTTCAACAGCTAACGCAGGCACGAAATTTTTTGTCGTATTAGCTGACAGGTCAGATAGCCGGGCACGCGCTCTGACCGTCGTTCCTTCCGACGGGTGATGAAATGAATCAATCGACCAATCCCGCTGCACTCGCGCCGCTCTCCGGCGGCAAGCTTGTGCTGGCGACTCTCGCCGTGGCGCTGGCCACTTTCATGAACGTGCTGGACTCGTCGATCGCGAACGTCGCGATCCCGACCATCGCCGGCAACCTCGGCGTATCGGTGGACGAGGGCACCTGGGTGATCACGCTGTTCTCGGCCGCCAACGCGATCTCGATTCCGCTGACCGGGTGGCTGACGCAGCGGGTCGGACAGATCAAACTGTTTGTCTGGGCCATTCTGTTGTTTGTGGTGTCGTCGTGGCTGTGCGGCCTCGCGCCGAACCTGCCGGTGCTGCTCGCCGCGCGGATCTTGCAAGGCGCGGTGGCCGGTCCGTTGATCCCACTATCGCAAGCGATTCTGCTCGGCTCCTATCCGAAGGAAAAGAGCTCGCTTGCGTTGGCGCTGTGGGCGATGACCGCGACCGTCGGTCCGATTGCCGGGCCGGTGTTAGGTGGCTGGATCACCGACAGCTATTCATGGTCATGGATCTTCTATATCAACATTCCTGTAGGCATCTTTGCCGCGGCGGTGACGTGGATTATCTATCGCGAGCGCGAAACGCCAACCAAACGTCTGCCGATCGACAAGGTAGGTCTGCTGTCGCTGATCGCCTGGGTGGG
>Ga0302228_10000963_pt1 | contig 22237 bp, 34 predicted proteins | sample II_Palsa_N1_2_FD_193519 | JGI IMG/M metagenome (GOLD analysis project Ga0302228, IMG submission 193519) | Peat permafrost microbial communities from Stordalen Mire near Abisko, Sweden - II_Palsa_N1_2 | ecosystem: Environmental > Terrestrial > Soil > Palsa > Peat permafrost | place: Sweden... | reverse complement strand
TCAGAACCGCCGAAAATGGATCGGAAACCGGGCCGATGTCACACCAACCTGAGCTTGGTCACCATCGATCAATTCCAGCCGCAGCAACGAACGCTCAAGACGGGCGGTTTTTCAGCAGCCTGTTAGGCCCCCTTCTTCAAGAATTCGCTCTCGAACTTCGATGGCTGTATCCGGTGCGATCCCTAATCCGTGGCGTGCAATCCATTCAGGGCTACCCCATCTCCTGGACATGCATGGTGTGTCGGTACTGAAGTCATAACCTACGAACTTGTGAACGGTAATCATCGACATGGACGAGGCCTCACTGGATTGGTGTCCAGACATCGTAGCCCGTGAGAATCCGTAATGATGCTGTAAAAGCATTTAAGTACCCGAAAACACCGGAACACATTCAGTCACCCCGGCTCACGCTGCCGGCAGTTCGGCCTCAGCCGCGGCCACGGCTTTGAACCAGCTATCAGGATCGCCGACAGTGCTCGTGCTGCTCAACGACTGCATACCCTGTTTGAGGCTGAGGGCTTTGCGGCGCAGCACGTCCAACTCCGCAGTGGCCTCTAGCGGCGCGTCATCGAAAAGCTGGAGAAAGGTGTCGGGAAACGACGCTAGGGGTATCGGCAATGTGTTGTTGAAGTGGGTTATGAAAGCGATAACCTTCGTGCGCTCAGCGTCCATGTCTGCGACCCCGACAGCAACAGCGGGATCTTGCGCGTTGGGGCCGTTGACTGCGAAGCCCAGCCAACCGTTCAAATTATTGAGCCTGTTATCGAGAAGCTGTTTCAGCTGTGTCACAAGTGGAGACGCTGCGTCCCAGCACGCTATCTCAGCGTAGGGCTTCAGTGCATGTCGAATCGTTTGTGTGTCGCTGCCCAAGCCGGAAAGCATGGCCGTGACCCGAGTGGCAAGCGTGTACCCGCTTGACTGGGTTTGGTGGTGATTCCAGCGCCCCGCATAAGCGCTGAGGGTCATGACCGCCTCGCACGATAGCTCTGCGAGCTCACGCAGCCTCTGTAACGCATCGTCCGCCTGTTCGATTTTGCTGTCGAGGATCCGGGCTTTGACGTCAATACCGAGTCCCTTGAACGACTCGAACCGATCGAACGTGCCGGCGAACATCAAGACCAGTCCCGCTCCCAGAAAGACTGGGCTTCTGACAGCGTTGCCCATCACCGTCGCGACGACACCGCAAACTAGGCAGATGATGCCAGCGACGGATAAAAGGCCGTCAGTCAGGGTGTGCTGCCACGGCTGACGTTCGTTTTTGGTCTCGGACATGCGCGCCCCCTGGTAGTGAAACGAACGCGCTCAATTGCTGGTCGAGCTCGACGGTGCATCATAACTCCACCCAGTAGCCCTGCCAGCGCGAGGCGACGCCACCCGCAAAGGTGGCGTTTTTTTTTGCTACTTTTGGTGCGTGTAGACGTCGAAGTTGGGCTGCAGGCCGCCTACATCAAAGCGCATGTCCGTATCGTTGACTGCAGCATGGACACTCGTCGCGTCCTTCAGCTGAGCGAACAGTGAGTCGAACTGCGGATCATCGCCTTTGATAGTAAACGACACGTTCATCGGGCCGGTGTCGATGTCAACGAAACGGTAGACGTGGCTTACGGTCGTGCCGCGCGACGTCGTAGTGGTCACAGTGATCTTTGCCTTGTCGTCATCCTTGAACAAGGCATTCCCGGTGATCGTGAACACTATGGTTCGCAGTCCCGTAGGGCCGGTGACTTCCAGTAAATCGGTGCCATGCCCCGCCATCACGGAAACAGGGAAGGTTCCAGCAAAGACGTCTGGCTTCCATTGGTCGGCATGTGCGACGCCGAAAGTGAGTGCAAGTGCCACGATTAGCGTCAGCCGCTTCATTGGTCTTCCTTGTTGGTTGTGAGTCTCAAAAAGAGGCGCAGCGGCGTCGAGATCTTCATTGAGGGACCAGCCCGTGCTGGGCGCGATAGTCGTATTCGGGCTGGAAGACCTTGCCGTTCTCCTTGCAGAAGTCGCGCACGGCTCGAAAGGCTTGGTCCTTGGGGACTAGCCGCAACTCTGCCCTCATCAGGTAGCAAAGCGTGTCCTGGCATACCAAAGCCTCTACGGCGATGTAGTGGCCCGCGTGCAGCTCCTCGTTCGTGAACTTGATCATCTGCCGGAGGATGGAATACACGTCGTTCCGGGTGATCGAGAACAAAGTGATGACTGAGTTCAGAGACTCATTCGACATAAGACAGGTATAGATGGTCTCCACCGCAGCGCCATCATCGCCAGCCATCAGTTGCCCGGTAGCTTTCTGCATGACCCGCGATCGGGACCACGCGTTCTTCACAGCGTCCATCAAAGACATCTCAGATCCCCCTAACGGACTCCCGTCGCGTCCCCGACATCATAGCTCGCTGGCGGGCAGCTCGATCCAGTAGCCCTTCCATCGCGAGACCAGCCCGCCCCCGTCTCGTTCGACAGGCACCCAGCGCCGCTCGAAGCTCTTTCCCTTGTGCTCGACGACCTGCTTGCTCCGGGCGTCCGGGTGGAGGAACTGATGGAGCTGGAGTACGCCAAGTTTGCCGAGAGCGTTATGGGGCGCCGACCGGCCGCGCCGAACTTCTACGACAACTACTGACTTTGCTTTTCGATGCGAAGGTCTTCAATCAGATGCTGGGCGCCCTTCTCGACTGAATCGAGGGGGTGCGCCTTGCAGTAGGTGTCCATGTAGGCGCTGATCCCGTCAGCGTCTGTATCGCGGAGGTGGTAGTCGTTGTAGTACCCAGCGGCAGACACATATCCCAGCACCCACTCGCTGAGGTCGTACCTCAGTTCGCCGTGGCTCTCGTTCGTCCAGTGCCCACAGCTTTTCACCCCTGGCCCATACGTTTCATACCCGCTGGCAACTGACGGCAGCGGCGCTGTGAGCGCGAGCGCGGCGGCAACAGCAACCAAGACTGAGCGCATTTCATTCTCCCCTGTGGAACTCCTGCATAACTTATCAGATCACCACCCGTCTCCTCGACTTCATGGTCAAAGTCGAGGGGGAACGACTCGTCGCATATCGTGACACCAACGGCACCCACGTTCGCCGACGACAGGCCCATGCGCGTCTGCTGCGTCGTGTAGGAGGCAATCGCCTGGAGCATCTCGTCGGACTTGGCGAATGCACCGGACTTGGCGATGGCCTCGCCCACGTACAGCGCCAGGCGCTGGCTGTCCCGGTCATTGCTGGTGACGCCGAACTGACGCATCTGCGCAAAGAACGCATTTGACTGCTCAGGGTCCATGCCGAACGACCGGCCGAAGCCACCGCCAACCGCAACCTCTTGCGCCAGCGATCCCTCGGCATTCTTGCCCGACATGCCGGAGATGCGCGCGAACTCGCCGCCCATCTTGAGGGTCTGCTGATAAGTCCCGTCGAAGGCATCCGATGCCGCGTGCATGCTCCTTTGCAGCACGCTGAAACTCACGTTCACGTCGCCCAGTGAGCGCTTGAGCGTGTCGTAGCCGATGGCGTCATTCTGCGCGTGGCCGATCTTGCTCATCACACCGCCGACCAGCTTGCCGACGCCGAGCGCGACGACACCGCCGATCAGTCCGGCGACGCCTGCCATGACGCCGCCGGACATGCCAGCTCCAACCGCCTCATCAGCAACGCCTCCTACGGGACCTGCAGCCTTGAGGCCGGAGCCGACGATCTTCCGTCCGGCATTGGCCCATGCGCTCCCGCCGCCGCTAGGCGCTGAAGGCGCGCCTCCACCAACGCCGCTGCCTCCACCTTTCCCTGGGGCCGGAGCGCCATGCGTGAAGGATGCGCCGGTGCCTGCCATGATGCGATTGAACGCGCCATAGCGGCGAGCCTCACGCGTGACGCCATTCGAGGCGATCGAATTCCAATCGAGGTCGAAAAACGACTTGCCGCCCTGCCCTGTGCGGTTGATGTCCGAGCCGAGCGACGATGTGCGCTTGATCTTCTCGAATTCAGCCTGGACACGCTTGAGGTCATCAAGCGTGGCCTTTCCGATCGGGTTGAACTTTACCTTGTTGGCCTGAGCGATAGATGCGCCGAGCGCGTTGATCTTTTGCGTGAGCTGTTTAAGCTCCGCATCGAGGTCGCTGGCGTTGAGTTTTGCTTCAACTGGAATTTCAACACGTGTCATATCCCGCGTCCTTTATTTGTTCACGCCGATGGACGGCACGGCACTGTCCAGCGCCTCGCGCAGTTCATCGGGGATCGGCTGGTCTGAATCCAGAAGTGTTCGCAGTTGCGCAATCGATTGCCGACTCAATAGATCGCGACGCATCGCCTCATCTAGTTGAGCGCTCGCCGTGTTGTGATCGCGCGCAGCCTGGCGCTTGCGAGCTGGTGCGTGGTGCTTCTGATCGATTCCGGCGAGCTCATCGCGCAATTTGTCGAAGGCGCTGCGCTTGTCCGGCGCAAACAATATTGCTGCCTTGCGGTGCATCACCGTCACGACGCCTCACCTTCCAGCTTGATTTTAGCCAGCTCGCGCGCGATGTCGGCAGGCAGCAGTTTGTTGTTATCGAGCAGCTTGCACAGATGGTGATGATGCGCCTTCGATATCGCACCAGCCTCATGCGCCAAGCTAAGTCGACGCCTCGTGTCTTTTTGCTCGCCGATGATCGACAAAGGAGTACGAACGTCGGCGATCGCTACCGGCTCGGCCTTGGTCATCACTTCCGGGGCGCGAAGGTCGATCAAAGCGCGCTCCAGATTCGCGGGGACTTTGCCTTGGCGGATCAGAAGATCTACGCGGCACGCATCTGCGCTGCTGATCGCGGAATTTTCAATCGCGAAAGCAAGCGACTTCATGAGCTCGCCCTGGTTGGGCTTGCGCCGCACGACCACTACTGTTTTGCGCTGTTCGCGATCGGCTCTGAGCGCGGTCAGCGTGTCGGCCAGCTTTTCAAAAGCGTTCGGTTCCATCTTTACTTCATCCATGCGTATTGGTGTTGAGGTAGGTGCCAGCCCCGCAGGACGGATTCCTGCGGGGGCTGGCGATGCCGGTAGTGGGTAACTGGAAACCACCACCAGCATCATTTGCGGCAGCCTCAATCGGCCATGATCTTCATGGCTGCTGCAAACTGGGTTCCGCCGAGCTGGTACTCGACGGCTTTGTGGTGGTATCGCCTGCCATCGAAGCGAGCAGTTGAAGGCATCCAGCCAACGCCAGGTCATTGCCAGCGAGCGCGCGCTTCACGCCCAGCTCGATTAGCTCGGGCGCCCTGGCGCCGACGATGCGGATCGTCGAGCGACGGACGTCCCGGGCCACTGTAGAAAGCAGCGGCTGCTTGGGAATTCGGCCGCCAGGGTTGCCAGATTTTCCAGGCGCGAACGGCATGGGTGTGATCTCCTGTCAGCGCCGGAATGGCTGTGGAATCGCGCCCGTTGAAATGAAGGTGCGCATGTCCAACGAAGTCTGAAATAGCGCACCAATGCCCACGCCGGCCTTCATGCCTGCCGCCTGGGTAGCACGCAGGCACTCGACCAGCGCCGCGTCCAGCGCACGAGCGTGTGACGCCAGATGCTCAGCCTGTAGCCTGAACTCGACTGTCGACCCATGCTTCTCATGACCGCGTAGTGCGATGCGCGCTTCATGCACCGGCTGCACAAGACCATCGGCCACCACCTTCGCGGCAGCATGTAATTCGGAGATGGTGCGGCTATCTTCCCCGAGCGCGTAAAGCTCGGCCGCACTGCCCTCACCAGTTTCGCCGCTGATGCGCTGGCGGCCGATCTCGGCCCTGCGCGTCTCGATCTCGGCCTTGCGGGTGGCGAGCTTGTCGGCCTCGGCGGTGGCGTCGGTGTGGATGGCTTCGGCATCGGCCACTCGCTGGCGGGCCGCTGCTACGTTGTGTGCGGCTGCAGCTACAGCAGCACTACCGGAAAAGTTGAGCGCGGGGATGCCGGCAGCAAGGATCTCGCCGAACTGGACACTGGCGCCGCTGATTCGATCGACGGCGTCGCCGGCCAGTTCATCGCCGATCTGGGCAGATGTGCGTGCGGCAAGCTGGCGGCCGTGGGCCCGCATAGTAGCAACGTCGTTGCGCGCGTTCTGGAGCTGCTGCTGCACAGACTTGAGCTCGTGGCGCAACTTCATCGACTCGCCGCCGGAGCGGACTGCGTTCTGGATGGATTCCTGGATCTCTGTCTGGCGGGCTTCCAGGTCTTTGACGATTGATTCTTGAGCGTTGGACATGTCGGGTCTTCGTGGTGGTGTCAGTTCCATTGAACTGTCACGACTTCGATATTGATACGGCGCAAAACTATTGCTTATTGATTGCTTGCCATTGAAAGTCGTGACAATACGATGATCGCCTCGCGCTCGAATCGGCATGACCAAATTTGATTGATCAGTGCGCCATACCTGATTGCGTATCAGGGAACGATGTAGGCATAGCCCGGCTCGCCAGCCATCCATGTCATTTGGGGCGCGTATAGGCCTCAGAAGGTGGTCGTGTCCATCACCGCACCAAGTGCGGACATTGCACCAGGCCAAATCGGCATATGATCACGTCATGCGCACGAGCGCGCTCACGCACTCAACGGAAGACACCGTGAAAGCCATCACCACAATCCTCGTCGCAGCTATCTCCATCTTTTCTGCTGGCGCATCGCACGCCAAGGTCTTTGCAGTGTTCGAGGGGAGCGATTATCACAACATCCTTCCGACCCTGTTGACCGATGAGCCGTGCCGCGACGGACACCCGGAGATCCCGGGAAAGAGGGCGATCCTCGTGCTGACAAACCGCGACAATGCCACGCTTGAGGCGTGCTGGAATTATGAGTCGATCGGCACTGCCAAGAACGCAGCCGTCCTGGTTTGCGAAAAGCAGGGCGGAAAGCGCGATGGTCAAGTAGCGAATGGATATGGTTGCTACCACATCCCCAAGAACGCATTCACCGACCCCGCATCACTTCCGCGCCCCGCCTTCTAATCCATATCCGACGACACAAACAGCGAGCACCGCTGCGACGTCGCCTTGACCTTGAGGCAGCGCTCGCCGCACATACCCTTGTCCCCTTGGGCCGCCACAAGCGCCGCGGTCAGAGCCGGTCGGCATCTAGCGCACTGAAAACTTCCTGTTCCAATGCCTCGGCTTGTTCCAGCAACTTGCGACGGGCCGCGATGTCGTCGGCGGTGTGCGGTTGGTTGATATCGACACGCAAGCGCATGCCAAGCGATCGAGCCTGCATCTCAACTCGGTTAGCCATTCCCACCCGACTGCTACGCAGTGCGGGCAAGATCAGGCTGGTCAAGCTGCCCAGGCGCCGGATCGCCAGGCTGACATCGAGCCGAAGCTCGTCGCGTTGACGTTGATCCGCGAAAGTTGTCATGCGCCGCTCACTGGCGTTACCCGAGCCGTGTACGCCGGTGTCGGTAAAGATTTCAACTCGGCTTCGAGATGGTGCAGCCGGGCACGCAGCATTTGCGTCATTGCCTCCCTGCGCGCGCCTTCCGGCATACCGGCTGCCGTCTTGAACAGAAGCTGGATACTCGCGAGCGCACGAGTGCCGGCCGCTACATAGCCTGTCCTCGCCTCGATACGCACGAGCTCCTGCTCGATACGGCTAATCGCTTCGACTGTCATTCCAACACCGGGCTATCGATGCCGGTGGTGGTGCCGCCGTACTCACCGGCGAGGCGAATCGCGCGCCGCATGCAGCGCTCGATGTCGCTCAGGATGATCTCGACAGCGGCAGTCTGTCCGCACTCATGAAGCTTGACCACAGCGACTTCAAACGCGCTAAACGATTCGCGAAGATGACCGAGAATGGACTGGCATTCCCCGCCAGGCTCGCCATCAATGCGAATCCCGGTCTTTGCCTGAAGGTCGGCGATCAACTCATTGAGCGATGCGACCGGGTCAAACGCATTTTTCTTCTTACCCATCGGTACTGACCTCGGATTGGTGGTGCTTGGTAGATGTATCGCCAGCCGCAGCGATGGAAGCCATGCGCTTTCGCAGACGTTTCGCAGACTTCTCCACATGTTCAGCGATGGCTGCATGCCCACCCACGCGCAAGAGATCGGCATGCGCCTGCATGGTCTCGATCTGTTGGCGGACCATGCCTCCCGGCTCGATCAACTCGGTCATACGATGTACTGCAGTGCCCTGGGGCTGATGTCAGCTGAAGCCTTGCGGTTCTGATCAGAAAGGTCAGTCAGGCGCTGCCGTAGACGCAAGAGTGACGACCGCTCCACCTCCGACTGGCACTCGTCCAACACGCTCACAAGCGCAGCCGCAATCTGCGCAGTCCAGTCCTGGAATCGATGCGCCGCATACCGCGACTCCTCACGACGGCACCACAGATCAAGAACCATCGAACGCATGCGGATTGACTGCGAAAGCATCAACGGATTGCGCAGGCGCCGCCCCCCGTTCGCCAGGTCGCGCGGCCACGCATAGTCCGCCAGCGCATCACATGCCGAAAGCATCGCCGCAACCTGCTCATAAAAATCGATCTCACCGGGGATCTCGGGCTCTACCTTTCCGACCAACGCAGCGCTCGCGGCCACTGGCGCCGGCAAGGAGGTAGGCGCCGCGCGAGTGAGGTTGTCCTCCTCGCGTACCTGCCGGCACCAGCGGGACCACGTCCCTTTGTCCACCTTCGTGAAATTGGCGCGGGCGATCTTAGGGCCTGCCTCCTCGCCGTGCTCGGCAATGCACTGCCGGATATGCGTGAGCGCGGGCAGGTAGTCGGGTCGATAGGGTCTGGGCATCGGAGTTGCGCAACAGGTGTGTTACGCAACATTTTGGTGTCACGACTTCTACGCCTGTCGCGACCTCGGCGCCTAGTTATGTATTCGCGCGCTCTCGTCAACTTCACGCTCGTCCGGTCGGTTGACGACCTTTCCCCGCACACCCATCTCCGATCCACACCCAGGCCAAAGGTGGCCCGATCGAAAGGCGAGAGCGACGCCGTGATGGACAAGTCGCAGGCGCGGGGACCGTATGCCCAGGCCGAACCGGCGTGCCACCAGTAGCCGGCCCCAGCATTCCGACTGGGGCCGCCTCTGGGGCCGCCTCTGGGGCCGCCCAAAAATCTCTCTATCTATCTATTTCTATTGAGAAAATAGTAATAATAAAGAGAGATGGCCCCACTGGACCCAGCAAATAGATAGATAGATACGCGAGAGAGGGGGGTGGGGGTGGGGGTGGGGGTGGGGGTGGGGGTGAGCACCTCCACCTCTCTTTCTGTTGACTTGGTGAAATTGGTGAAATTGCTGGGGCCGGCGGGGCCAGTGGGTCCGGTTACTCATAAGTGACTGCTTTCATTAGCTTTTCTTCAAATTATGCCGGCCCCAAGCCCGGCCCCATCATTCCTACTGGGGCCGGCTGGACGACCCCGAGTCCAAAAAAAGACCCTCCACTAGGGAGGGTCATGGTCGAAACGAGCCTGGCGTGCCCGGGGTCAGAGCAGATCATCCTCCGACTCAATGCTCCTTCCGCCGAACCCGATCGACTCCAGCGGCAGCGTGGTAACGCGAGACCTGATGCCGCTGAATCGAATCTTTTTACCGTCGTGTTTTCCTGCACCTGGCAGTCGCGCGAACGCGGCGCGGGGGTCGGTGGCAAACGGGGTATTTACCATTAGCCCCTTGAGCGCTGGAGACGTATTGGCTAGGAGAAGTTTGCTGCCATCCAGAGCTATGCCGTGCTGCCGCAGCTCCGCGCGCGCCTGTCGTGAGTCAAGGTGCCGCCCCTCAACCTCCTCGCCAAGTGCGAAGGCAATCAAGCTATGCACGGCGTGCTTGGTGCCCTGGATCTGGATGAATGCCCCCATCAGCTCCTGCAGCGCGCTCTCGGAATCATCCGCCTCAGATGCCTCGGCGTAGTCCGTCCAGTCGAGCTCATCCATCATGGCGCGCGCCTGATCAGGCGTGGCGACGGTGGAGTTGGTGAGCGACCACGTGCCGGCGAGCATGCTGCCGAACTGGTCGCCGTCGCGCTGGCTGCCGAACTTCGTCGCCGCTACCTTTTTGAACACCTCGACATTGGCGATGATGGTCGGCAGCATGCTCAGCGCGCGGCGCATCATCTTGCCGCGCATGTTGTCGTCCTCACGGCCGAGCACGTGCAGCATGTCTTTCGTTTCCTCCCACTTCGCAGCTGCAGCCGCATCGCCGCGCGATGGCTTGAGCGACAGCACGGATAGGCGATCGATGTCCGCCTTGCGCTCTAGGCCGGTGAAGATGGCCGCCAAGCAGAACATACTCCTAACATTGAACCTCATGCCCTCGCCGCCCACGGTGCCTTTCAGTGTCTTGGCATCCGACTCGGTCGACGACTGGCGAATCAGGGCGAGCAGCGCCTCAATGCGCTGCTGTTCGCGTTCGGTATTGCGCTCAGCCTCGTCGATAAGGCATGGCAGCGACGTGCTGCCGATGTCCTGGCGTACGCCGGCCTCGGTCGAGCTGCCCTGGGCAAATACGCAGCCGCCCTTGCCGATCAGCGTATGAACGTAGTCACGCAGAATCGTGCTCTTGCCGTTGCCGGCCGGGCCGGTGAGGAAAACATGCGGGCGCCAATTGAGCGCGCCGCAGATCGGTGCCAGAAACGTCCAACCGGCCAGCAGCGCCGCCGAGGAGTTGCGCTCCCAGTTGAACCGCTTGGAGATGTCGAGGATGTGCCGACCCTCGTCGTCAGTGAGCGCCACGTCCGCCGGGGTCGGCAGGGGTGACGTGACCTCATAGACGAACTTCGAGCGGATCGCCGTTACCAGCATGCGCGCGCCGTCGACCGTGAGGTGGTCGCCATGATGAAACACGTGGCGCCCGTCATCAGACCACGCGCCGCCGTTGCGGATGCAGTCCGGGTCATAGATCCCGCGACGCATCGCCGCGTTCTTGATGAACTCCATGGACTGGATGAGGTTGATGCCTCCGCCGTCCTTGCTCTTGCCGTGGAAGTTGTCCTCCCAGAAACGCGCTTCAGCAAGGTCCGTCAGTGTGCCGATGGTGAAACTTTTGATCTCGAACACCTGCTTGAAGCGGTGCGAGAAAACGTAATAGACGCCACGGTTGTACCCCATCACCTTGAAGCCGGCCTGATCCTCGACCTCCCGAATGGACTGTTGCTCGGCTTCGGCCTGGGTCGCGGGCCTGTTGCTCGGTACCTCGCGCGCCTCGGCTGGGAACTGCAGCTCACCCTCCGGCGCAGGCAGATCCTCAGCCTCCTCCTCCACCGAATACAGCACGGCATTGATCAACGCCTCAACAGCGGCCAGGCCCTCACGCTGGTGCAGGTCGTTGAAGTCGGTTGGCTTGCCGTCCAGGTCATCAAACTGCGGCACCGCGACCAGCCCTCCTACGGCATGGGCCGCTTTGCGCGCATGGTGCACGCCCGGGTTGTTGATCCGCGTTACCGTGAACTGGTCATTGTCTGCCGCAAACAGGATCACGGCATCTGGGAACTTGGCGCGGATCGCCTCGCCTACTGGCTGCAAGTTAGCCGAGTCGAACGCCACCACCACGGCATGGCCGGTCGCCTCGTGAATGCTGGAGCCAGTGGCGAAGCCCTCGGCGACAACGAACAGGAACTGCCCGTCTGCGTTCTTTTTCGGCTGGCCGATCGGAAAGAAGTTGCCGCGCTTGGCGCCGCCGGTGAGGTACAGCTTGGGGAACTTGCCGTCCTCGCCCGGCTTGGCAGGGATGGCCTGAATAGAGTGCGTGGTCTTGTTGAAGTCGCGAAGCTGGATCAGCAGAGCTTTCCGGTAGGTGAACTTGACCTCATCAGTGTCCTTGTCGACTACTGGAAAGCTGCCGATGCGCGCGCCGGACGCCTTGATACCTTTGTCGTCCAGGTACGGATGTTCACCATCCCAATCCTTTCCCTGCGCCTTCGCCTTTTCCCAGATTTCGTCCGCCAGTGCAGCGACGTGCTCGCGATCCTTCTTGGACTTCGCATCGCGCGCTGCCTGGCGTGCCCTCATGTCACTTTCAAGCTGCTTGCGCTCATCGGCGCTCATCGGCGCGCGGTCGGACTGCGCGGGCTTCCACGTGAAGGCGTGGTCGGTACCGTAGCGCTTGTTGCAGCCAAAGGTGGCGTTAGGGTGGCTGTCCGCATGCAGCTTGTACCAGCCAGTGCCGGACTTTTTCTTGTCGCCCGCTACGTCGTACCGCTCCAACTTGCCGCTGGCGATGATGATTTCGTATCCGGCCGGGCCAATGCCCTCATCGCACATTGCATCGGTGAACTGCGCGATGATTTCGATTTCAGGTAGACGTCCGTGTGGCTCTTTTACGATCACGATGTATAATCCTTACACGTTATGTTGATTCAATCCCGCGTGGCTCTAACCACTGCGGGATTTTTCTTGCCCGCTGCGAGACTGATTGTGTGCACGTCGTTTCCCGCAAGACGTGCGGCCCGGGTCGAACTCAGTGCACAGACCCGCGGGACTGCGCTGCCATCACGGCGCGCTGATCGCGGTATGCCAGGATCTCTTGCTTGACGAAGCCGATCAGGTCGCCCTGCAAAGACAGTGGGCGAGGCATCTGCGGATCGAATCTCGGCATGCCAGGCATGCTTGCCTGCGCCAAGTGGACGACGCCGATGTTGAGCAGGTCAGCAGTCTGCTGCAGGCCGATCAGCTCGCGCGTTCCGCTAATCGCTGCATAAGTGCAGCGTTCGCCCCAATGCAGAAAATCTTTCACGGAGTAGCCGGAGACGGTTTCGCCGGATAAGTCGGCGCCGTCGTTGACTGGCGGCAGTCCCTGGACGTCGCGCAGCGCATCGACGCTGCAGCCTAAAATTTTGGCTACCTGCTCGAGGGTGAACACTGGGCTCACGCGGACACCGCCTCGGTATCAGCATGAGCTTCGGTGATGGCGAAGCTCCGGCTGGAGCGGTCAATCGAGATCCACACGGAATCAGGCGTGCCACCGTCCGTGGCGGCCAGCTCAAAGATGGCCGTCAATCGCGCGTGAATATTCGCCAGCAAGTGATCCGCGCGGTGCGAGTCGGCGCCAAATACATCGACCTGGAATGCCCGGCCCCAGCGCCTGAGCTGCTCGGCCGTGACCAGCACCGGCTTGTCGGCATCTATGATGAAACCGACCACAAAGTCGGCGAACTCATTCAGCACCGCTTCGCGGTCGGCGTGCGCGTAGGTCACGCCACAGCCACGCCGGAAAGCGCATCACGCGCGGCGATGCGGGCGGATATCCAATTTTGGACCTCCGCATGGACCCACGCGGCGGCACGTTCGCCGATTTTCACGGGGCGAGGAAAGGCGCCTTTCCGCATGGAGATGTAGAGCTGATTCCGAGTCTTTCCGGTCATCTCCATGACCTTCTCTAGGCGTAGGAGCACATGGTCAGTGCTGGCTGCCTCGATCTTGTTTACTTCTGTGTGCATTGCGATACCCATTGGCATGTCCAATGGTTAACAACTATATGCACGCAGATCACAAAAGCTATCAACTTTCCGAAAGCGGTATTTTGCGCGCGATCAAACGGGATAAAACCGGACCATTGATAAGGATCGATGCGGCCAAATACGGCTAAATAAGGCTTATGCTTGGCAGATACTATTCAGCATTCGTTTAGCCGTCCAAACGCTGAAAACCTGATTATGAATCAGGGGAATATCGCAGCCAAAGTCAGGCGCAGCGCGGGGGTCTGCGGAGCTGGCGCCAGTTTGGGGCGCACATTCGGTAGTCAGCTCATATTTAGACTTCCTCAGTGACTCGACGCCCAGAAACGAAAAGCGCGACATCTGCCGGGCTTCGTTCGCGTGGCCGCACTTATCGCGTCATGTATGGAGACGGGTAGCGCGAGGCGCGTCGTCTGCGCAGCTGGCCACGGCGACGTTAGAATGACCCAACCACGCTGCGACGATTGAACACGCCGCGTTGCAGCATACCGCCGAAGTGAATCGCCTCGATCCGGGGGAATTTGACCAATGCGACGCCAGAACTCACTTAATCCCGCTGTCTATCGCGCCACATATGAAGGCGTGTCCGGCGAAACGATTTTTCATCGCACTTATATGAATTTCGTACTCTATGACGAAGACTTGAAAAACAGGGCATTGCTTGAAAGGCTCGGTGCGTACAAGGACGATCGATCAAAAGCCATCATTGCTGCTTTGGTTTGCGAAAAGTATCTGGATCGGATGCTCGCCGTCGTGTTCCCCGGCTACTCAAGCGACAACCTGAAGAACGCACCTTTCGACACAAAAATAAGGATGCTTCAGGCATTGCGCATCGTCCCGCTGTTCGTGACGAAGGCCGCTGACCTATTGAGAAGAGCGCGGAACGAATTTGCCCATAACCTTGAATTGGACGATTTGGCTGGCCTACCTCAGCCGCTTCAGGATGCTATGCGCGCGCACCATGGCGATCGCCTGCAAACCCTCGCCACTGATCAAGACACGATTGACGAAGTGTTCGAAACAATCGTGCAGCACGCGACTCAAAGCCTCATTGCGTTCTATGTGTGCCTTCATGATTTCAACAGCACTGTGCGCGAAACGAAGTTCGAAAAATCGCTCAATGGGCACAACGAACGCAGGAAGGCTGAGCACATACGCATCATCTTAGAGCACGCCAATTCAGCTCCCTCGGAGCCCGAAGTTTTCAGCGCTCTCGGATTCTGAACAGGGCCGGCCATCTTTTATGTCGCTTCATTTCCTTCGTCGTGGCCGGAAAGCTCTGTGCCGCGGAGTGCCGTGGGGCCGCCTACAAAAGATCTGTAGCGCGTAAATTGTGGCTTGCCGAAAGTATCCATATAGCGGATTTCTCCGTAGACAAAAATTGCCTTTGTGCCTTCTTTAAGGGCGGTTATATCTGCGTCGGTCAGCATAGGAACGCGCTCGTCGGGGATATCGTATTTCCTTCGCACCGCCCCCGGCCCCATGCTGTCAGTTGTTCCGCCTTTTTCGAAGGCCACGGGCGGCAAATCGCTTGGATTCAAGGGCCAAGGTACCAAGCGCATGTCGCTTTGCGTGACGACTTGATAGGCCGGAGTCTGCCCCGTATTTTTGTAGTGCAGTATCAACGCGGGTCGCGTGGCCGCACGGACGGCTCCAAGCGGCTCGTACACCTGGCCGTCAGCGTTAGCGGCCACCAAACTGCACGAATCTATGAAAACGTAAGCGCGCAGTTGCCGCTGCGCGGTATCGCGCATGGTCGCAACGGTTCGCTTCAGTTGCTGACCTTGCCATGCAAAAACGCCGGCCTGGATAACCAATATGCCGAGCGTCATTTTTGCGATAAAGACGGTCCACCAATCGGTGTTGGAGCGTTCAGTTGCCTGCTTCTGGTCAGCATCGGTTTCGACTTGGCCCTTTGGGATTGTGATGACAAAAGGCGCTTCCTCAGTTCCGCGCGCGTCCGGTTTGGTTGGCTGTTGCTGGGGTGAGGGCTGTTGCTGCTGAGCAGGAATGACCTGCTGCGCCACTTGTGGTGGTTGTGGTTGCGGTGACGCAAACGCTAAGCCAGAGCAGCACAGCATCACTGCCGCGATCCATACACGCATGTCCTGTACCCCTGAATGTCTGCTTGGAAAATATCAGGGTTCTCGCGGTCCTTGTAGCTGGCTTGAGAGTCAGCTGCACAGAGCGGCGGCGGCCCTGCCCTTACAGAATGCCGTTGTCGCCTTGGAACCGGACCTTGATTAGCACATCCTGCAGATCGGCCTCCGGTGTCATCACGTCGCCCAAGGCGCCCTCGGCCTTCATCGCGCAAACCTCGGCATTCACCTTTTGCGCGGCCAGCACAGACGCCCCGTTTTCGTCGCCGTGCTGCACCTTCGCCATGATGTCCAATTCATCCTCGGCCACCATGCAGGCGAGTATCACAACGCCAACCCCGCCAGCGCCTGCTTCGCGTGCTCGCTTTGAAGATGGCCGTAGTGCTTCTGGATCATCGCGACGGACGTTCCGGCTACCTGCGCCACAGTGAGCAGGTCCAAGCCGCCCACGACCAAGTCAGTGATCGTGCTATGCCTCAGTGAGTACGCGACCGTTTCCGCCGGCAGACCAGCGGATGCGGCGGCATCTTTGATGGGTGCTTTCCACTTTTGCCGGTCCCAGGACTTGCCGTCAGCCCTGGCGAACAAAGGAGCGGCCGGCAGCTTGAGCCTGGCCTGATCTTTGAACAGGGCCGCCGTGTCGGCAGGCAGGACAATGCGACGGCCTGCGTTCTCTTTGTCGCTGTGGATCACAAGCACGCCAGTGCGGTAGTCGAAGTCCCTCACCCGCATGGCAGCCAGCGCGCCGGGTCGCAGCGGCAGCAGGCACAGCCCACGGCAGAACGCGGCGATGTCGGCAGGCATGGCCGCCAGTAGTGCGCGCCGCTGGCCCTTGTCGAGATACAGGGTGCGGCGCCCGTTCGCCTCGCCTGGCTTGAGCGCCACGCGCCACGCGCCATCGCCCTGTACGAAGCCGTCATCGCGTGCTTGGTTTAGCGCCGCGCGCAATGGGGTCGCGTCCCTGTTCACGCTTGCGGGGGAGCGTTCACGGGTTGGGCTGGTTGACCGATTCTTGTGCGCACCCACGATGGCCGGCTTGGCCTCCAAGCGCCTGCGCCAGTCTTTGACGTGGTGGGATTGCAGTTTGTCCAGCAGAACGCGGGCGATGGGGTCGCCGTACACATGCCGCTGGAACCGCTGCTCGGCATCGGGTTTGCCATGGGCGTATCGGCGGCACGCCTCGGCAACGTCGATCGACTCGGCCGAACCGCCAGAGGCGAGTTTCTTGAACCACGCGTCAGCCTCTTTCTTGGCGGCGCCATATCGCTCATTGCCAGGTAGGTGGCCGAAGTCGCCGAGCGTGGTGGTTGGCTTTTTGCCGGTCTGGGCGTCGTTGAACTTGGCAAGCCAGGTGCCGGCGCCCTTGACTGCGGATTTCAGGATCGACGGCCGAAAGCCCAAATAGCAGCCCTTGGAGATCGATATCCAGTAAGCCTGGTTGCTGGGCCGTGGTTGCAGCTTGTCGCGGGACTCGACGCGCTGCAGGTTGGCGGTGACGTTCTGAGAGCCGGAATTACGGGGCATGCATGCGGGTCCATGTTGGCCTGTATGGCCTTGTGTATCGCATTGTGTAAAACATCCCGGGACTTGGCAATATTTACCGGCACAGACAATCCCTCAAAATAAGGGATTTAAAGCATTGTGGTACTTCCTGGTACTCGCAAAACCACCAAACACCCTCCTTCACACGGCAGGTGTCACAGGTTCGATCCCTGTATCGCCCACCAATAACTTTCGCAAAACAAGCAGTTACAAAAAAGCCCGATTCCCGCCGAATCGGGCTTTTTTGTGCTTTCTGCCGCGCAAGTGTTCCGTAGGCGTTCCGCGTCCACTCCTGTCCAATCCTGTGCTTCTATGTCCACCTCTGGACTGTTCCGTTTGCGTTCCGTCAGCGCCTGCGAAAGCAAGGTCATGCGAGAGCTCAGGGAGACGTCACATGGGCAGTGTGAATGACATGGCCGGATGCATCGAGCTCCACCATCCATGCTTCCCCCGCCAAGCTCATGCCATTGGGATACCAAAGACGCTGGGCACATGGCGCGGCACACGCGGCCACGCCGTATTTAGCGAGGCGTGAACCCTCACTGGTCTCGCGATCCTCGGGTTTCCCCATGATCCCGATAACTTGCTGTTCGGTGTCCCCCATCTGCAGCTGATCAAAGGCTTTCGCCTTCTGACTGGACACCACCCCACACGACGTGAAGTAGAGCAGCGGAATAAACACGATGATTCCGCCGACGATCAAAGGGCCTTTGCGTGTGGCCATCAGTGCTGCGGCTCAAAACCGGGCAACAGATTCATCAGCGCCGGAGGAATGGGACCTCCCTGCGGAACATAGAATTGCTGGGCGCCTGGAAGGTTTCCGACATCACCTGACAACCCGCCAGGGAAAGGAATGTCTTGCGTGGGCACACCGCCGGCATTGAGCGCCAGATTGGTGCGGGCTGCGCAATTGTCAGCCAGGCCAACACTATTTCGACCCGGGTGCAGCGCGTAGAACGCGAGAACCTGCTGGTCTTGCGCCGGTGAGGTCGGGATGAAGGTAATGACCTGGTTACGCAAGGCCATCTGGCTCTGGATGTAAGCCTGCACACCGCTGCCAAGATTCGTATCGTTGCCGTAGGAAAAGACACCGTTTCCGGTCACGGCGTTAGCGACGTGGCCAAAGATGTTGTAGCTGCCGGTTGCTTGCCCACCGGCGATTACCAACTGATTCGTGCCAGTCGGATCAACCGATGTGAGCGGGTTGCCCCCAACGTAAGAAGCGTGCGCCGCATGACTCATAAACAGAAGCGCAACACCACTTACTGCGATCAGCGATTTCATCATGGCCTCAACCTCCCTTCTCTTTGGCTTTCGCCTGTTGGATGGCTTGCATGTATTCCGAATCTTGCTCTGCGCTGCGCCGGTGCCACCCCAACGCTTGAAGTTGATCGGCCGTCTTGAAATAGCCGTCCATCAGGGCTTGGTAATCCGCTTGCTGCGCAGGGGTCAGCATGCGTGGATCTGGATATTTGCTGCGATAGAGAACGGTGACTTGTTTATCGTAGGCCAGCGCCTTGAACATGAATCCAGCCACGTCCTTCGGATCGTAGCTCAACGCCAGGTTCGCCATCGCCATGATTTGGTTGGGATCATGGGTCGTTGCGTAATACTGGATGAAGGGCGTAGCCATTTCGACCACCGCTTCCTTCATCGTGAGCGGCCTCAGATACAGCCCCGACTGAACAGCCTGGGGCGTGATCTGAAACCGCTGCATGTATTCCTGATCGGTCAGCGTGCTGCCACTCGTGGCTTCGATGTTCTTCCACTGTCCGTCATCGAGCATCACTTTTACCAGCAGATGATTGGGTGCCGCGGCAAGCGCTACATGCAAACCGATTCGCTGCGCCAAGAGCGCGAAGAAGATTGGCATCGACACGCAATTGCCCCGCCGCGTGGCGAGATAGGTGGACAGCATCGTGGTGCGAACATCTTTGCCGAAAGGATCGTCAAAGTTGTAGTCGAATTTCTTATTTTCGTTCCATGGGCCCGGCACGTAGACGGTGGAGTAAATCGCCATGACCTTGGCCCAGGTCGTTGCCTCGGCCGGAATGCGGGCGCGCACTTTGACCACCCATCCGTCCACTTCTTTCAGCGTTGCAGCTTCGTCGACGGAAGGGTCTACCAAGTGGTCGATGGCGACTTTCGCCTTGGCTAGGTCGATCTGTTCTTCGGGTTGCCACAAAAGGGCCCGCAAGCGCTGAGCATCCTTATCGGGAACAGGAACGACGGTTCCAGGTGGCGTTGGAGTGCCGGCAGTGGTCGCCAGGCATGACCCGGTGAGCCCAATGGCTAGGGCGAACTCGATAATCGCAATTCGATGAAGACGCATCCTGCCTCCCCGTTCCGACGTTCGATGTTACGCCGTATAGCCATAGATCGAAATAGCCAGCTCTTCATCTTACGCACGGCATGGACTGAGCTTTCAAAGGGATACGGAGGCCTATGGAGGCTCCGGCCAAGCTCTCGCCGGCATTGGCGCCAAGCGTCTGGTGAGTGGTCAAATCTGGCTTACTTCAAAAGCTGACATCCCGGGAGGAAATTCTGGCCAGCAGGATCATCGAGATCAATGATTCACTGGACAGTCGAGCGAAGGCCGAGCAGTGCGTTTGCAGGACCACGGAATCGAGCACCCGACCCAACCTCCTCAGCCCCAACCTCGTGATCGCTAGCCGCTTCAAGAGTCCAAAATCGTAACCATTTATGGGGCAGCATTATTTGTGATCTGCGTCTCGCAATTTTGCACCGAATTTGTATTGACGCGCACGCTCAGCGGCACGACCATCACACATATGGACTCAGGTGCGCACACTTTCCACTTTCAGGACTTGGACGTCCCATCCGATGAGCCGGAAATAATCCAGTGGCTAGACGGAGGGCCACTCGATCAGGACGTGCTCGCGCTTGTTGACCTAGCCGACCAGTGCAAGACCGGCAATGCTCGCGCAAGGCGGCGCGCTGAGGCCAAGCTGCGCAGCAGGTACGACGAGCTTATGATTGTTGCTGGCCTCGATCCCACCCTAGCCAGAGCCCAGTACCGCCAGGAATGGGATGATCGCCAAGATCTGGCGCGCACATATGGCCACCGTGGACTGGTGGACACCTTGCGGGTCTGCATCGCCGCCCGGGCGATAGTGATCAAGGTCATCGCCCCCGCACTAGCCGCGCTTCGAGTCCGAGTCAGTGCTCGAAAGCAAAAGCTAGAGACGATCCGTGCGGCCGCGCGCGATAGCCTACTCTTCGTTGCCTTTCCGCCCCGACGCGCGGCGCAGGGTCGCGACTTCGCCGCCAATTCGGCGGCGTAACTGACCTGCGCGCGTAGCGCGCAACCCACAGCAAATACGACCGCCGGCCCACGCCGAGCGGTTTTTCGTGCGCGTTGCACTGCGCGCGGCGGCTGGGAGCCGGCGGTCATGGAGGCATATCGTGATCGACACCACCACCAATACCAGTCCAATCGACCCCGCCCTGGTCGCGGCGATCCAGCTCCTCCGCGGCGCCATCGTGCCGCTGAATGTCGCAATGGAAAGGCTCGGATGGCGCGGCAACCGTCGCGCTATTCACGCCCGCTTGATCGCCGGCACTTTGCCCGTGCGTGCCGAAAAACACGGGCGAAATTGGTTCGTCACTGCAGGCGCCGTGGCCGACTTGCTGCGCAGCGGCGTTGCCCCATCGGCCCCGCCCCCGCCTCCCGCAGATCCGCCGCGCCGCCGTCCTGGCCGGCCGCGCGGAACCACGCGGAGGGCCAGTAAATGACGACGATCCACGATTTGCGCTCGGTCATCCGCGTTGAACTTGACTGCGACGATCAACGAATCGACCAACTGCTGCGCGCATCCAAGCGCGCCGGAGCGCGCACGGGAACCAGCCCCGACGAAGCAGACGCGTTGACCACGATGTGGTTGCAGCATCGCGACCCCGAGTACTACGCGGGGTCGCGCGGTCCGCGGCCGCGCGACCCGATGATGCGAGCCATAGAGATCGAGGCAGATCGGCAATCTGCTCGCGCCGTCGATTGGGATCCAGTGACGCCGGACTCGATTGAGGCAGCTGAGCTGCTCACGGATTTGATTGCTTCCGCGTGGCTGCGCGGACGGCGGCGGGGCACCCGTCCACAGGCGGAGCGGAGGGCGGCTGGCCGTCGAGCGCGGTCCTGCGAGGCGCGCCAGGAGAGCTTCGGCGGCTTTGGTTGGGGGATCCCCGCATGAGCGTAAAGGCGATGAGTTGGGTCTTTGGGCTGAGGCTGCCGCCGCAATTGAAGATGATCATGATGGCGCTGGCCGACCACGCGGATGACGCCGGATATTGCTGGCCGAGCATCCCTCGAATAGCGCAGAAGGCAAGTGTGTGCGACCGGACTGTGCAGCGGCGTCTACCCGATCTGGTGGACCGAGGGCTAGTAGTAGTGACGTCGCGACCGCGGAAGCAGGACGGTAGTCAGTCGAGCCACGGCTACCAGCTGATGCTAGACGGTGGTGGCAGTGTGTCACCACCCCCAGCCGGGCGACAGGATGTCACCGCACCGGTGACACATGTGTCACCACCCCCGGTGACACATGTGTCACCCAAACCATCATATATACCCGTCACCAGAAGCAGCAGTAGCACGTGCTCCACGCGTGGGCGGGAGCACGTGCCTACCGACACTCCGCCAAAGGCTGCTGCTGCCGCACCGAAAAAAAATGACCCTCGCCGCGATCGGCCGAGTGGGATCGTGTGCTACACCGAAGATGATCCGACGAAGGCGGAGAGGGTCGAAGCCACCTACACCGCCGACGAAATATCAGCAGGGCTGAAATCCGCCCGGCAAAAACTCAATGGTCGTGGCAAGCCGCTTCAACCGACGCCAGGCGTGGTTGAAGATGAAATTCTGCTCGCCAGGGCAGCAGACCGAAAAAAAGCAGAACGAGCCAAGAGTGGAACTGGATGCAGCCCTCCTGTGCCCGTGTCTGTCACAAACACGCTCCAAAACGAACTGGCATACCTGCGGCAGATGTTCGAATACGGGAAACTAACCGAGGCCGCGCTTGCGGAGATGAAGGCAGCAGCACGAGCCAGATTCGGTGCGCAATGACAAACGACCAACGGCGTGCCCCCTCTAGGGAAACTCTGATTTTGTCCCGCGGTCGAAGATCTGCCCACGCCGACAGAGTGTAGAAGATGCCCGAGCAGTTGAGCCTTGCGACCCAAGCCGATGGTGGATTCGAGGCGCATCGCAAGCCCAC
>Ga0302228_10000961_pt1 | contig 22264 bp, 22 predicted proteins | sample II_Palsa_N1_2_FD_193519 | JGI IMG/M metagenome (GOLD analysis project Ga0302228, IMG submission 193519) | Peat permafrost microbial communities from Stordalen Mire near Abisko, Sweden - II_Palsa_N1_2 | ecosystem: Environmental > Terrestrial > Soil > Palsa > Peat permafrost | place: Sweden... | reverse complement strand
TTCCGGGGAGTACTGTTTGTTCGTAACGTTGCGCCACATGCACCAGCCAGTAGGGAATCGCCTCCGCCGTAGCAACCTCGCAGGCATCGCCGTTCTCACGCTCAGCTTCGCCGCCGTACTTTCCACTGTTGGCTGCGGTAACCAGTATCGCCCAGTGGTCAGCGCCATCGGTCCTGTCGGACCTGCCGGCCAGCCAGCCAAGTACGCGATCGCGGTCTCCAGCCCCAGCAGCACCTCGCCCGGCCTGCTCACCTCGATCGACTACGCCGGGGATACCATACTTTCTACCCCGCAGATCCTCTCCGATCCCAGCTACTTCCAGCTCAACGCCAATGGAACCCAGGGCTTCGTCATCGACCCCCAGGGTTCGCTCAATACCATCCCGCTCTCCAATCCATCGACCCTGCTCACCAGCCAGGTTGTGCAGACTACGCTGCCTGTGAACTCCAACCCTGTCAGCATCACCTCGTTCGCACCCGCCAGCGCGCTGCTTACCATCTTCATTCCGCAGGCCAGCTCGAAGACCGTCGCCGCGCTTAACGCCGGCACCGCGGCTCTGTACGACACCGTCGGCATCCAGGGCACGGGCATCCCGGTCTACGTCGTTGGAGCCACCGGAACGCCGCGCGTCTACGCCATCAGCCAGAACGGCGCCAGCAGCGCTGGCCAGGTTGACGCGATCGAGACCGTCTCCACCACCTCGCTCTCTGACTCCGCACAGATTCCTGTCGGCAACAATCCCGTCTACGGCGTCATGACCTCCGACGACCGCCGCGCCTTCATCCTGAACCAGGGCTCAGGCACCGTCACCGTGCTCAACGTCCCCAGCAACGCGCTCGATACGCTGCCCACCGGTACCCCCGCTTCCGGCCCCGGCACGATTCCGCTATGCAGCAACCCTGTTGCCGGGAACGTGCCGTGCCCCACGAACAATCCTGTGTGGGCCGATCTCAACACCGTCAGCACCGAGCTTGTGGTTCTTAACAAGGGCGATGGCGTTCATGGCGGCAGCCTCAGCGTGATGAATATCCCGCTCTGCAACCCGGCCGCGCAGCCCTCGAATCCCAACTGCAGCGCAACCAACCCGGTTGACGCCACCGGCTTTGGCCAGATCCTCGCCACCGTCCCTGTGGGCGTCAATCCCAGCATGGTTTCGGTCCTCCAGGGCACAGAATTTAATTCCCCGGCTGCGTATGTGATCAACCAGTCGGATAGCACCGGCACCTGCCCCGACAAAAACTCCGGCACCGTGACCGTCATCAATCTCCAAACGACCCAGGTCGTCACCACCATCTGCGGCGTCTCCGGCAGCGAAGCCACAGCCGACGCCAACGGCACCTCCAACGTGATCTTCGGCCATCCCAACTCCGTCTCCGCCACTGGCGGCCAGCCCACCGGCAAGGTCTACGTCACGTCTTCCGACAATACCTACCTGAGCGTCATCTACACCGACACCAACAGCGTTCAGACCCACATCCCGCTGCAGGGCAACGGCCTCCGCGTACTCGTCACCCAGCCTTAAGAGCAGGGAAGAGGGATTAGGAAACAGGGATTAGAAAAGGCCAGCTACCGCGACATCCGCGGTAGCTGGCCTTTTGCATTGATGGCTGACTGTTGGGGCTAGCGAACAATCTGGAGCTCGCTAGGCGCACTTCCCAATCCCTAACCCGTGTTCCCTAATCCCTGCTCTTACAACCCTGACAGTACGACCGGTAATGTCGGCGTCTTCGACCCGCCCTCATTCTCCACCGTCACGCCGAATCCTCTCGCCGTAATGCCTTTGGGCAGCGAAGGCATCACCACCGTCGCATTGCCATTCGCGTCCGGCTTGAACAGGCCCGCCGGAATCGGAGGTTGTCCAGCGGTCGCCGGCAGCAGCCAAAGCTGATAGGTCTTCTGCGGCTGCAGCGGATCCAGGTGGTCGGCCACGAACACTAGTGCACCCGTACTCGGTAGATACGTCGCGTGCCCTTCTGGATCGAGCTTCGGCGCGGCACCCGCAGCCAACGGCACGTGCAGTGCCACATGCATGGCGGTCGCGTCGCGCAAGGTATCGGCGACCTGCTTGGCGTGCGCAGTCTGTACAGCGCTCTGGCTCAACTGCGACTGCGCGACCGAAAGATCCTGCTCCGCCAGCTTCCGCTGGTCTATCTGCATTCCGGCCACCACGGCCAGAACCGCGGCGATGCTCCATCCAATCCACGCCATCGCCGGCGCAAACCGTCGCGGCTCCCGCTCTTCGTGGGTGTCGATCTGGGATACCCGGCTGTTGCGCGATTGCAGAATCGGCTCAGCATGCTCTTGCGGCGGTGCCGGCTCCACAGGAGCGGCCACCGGGGCGGCCACCGGAATAATCTTCTTCTCTTCCGCCACCTGGCGCAGCAACCGCTCGCGCGCCTGTGCCGGCGGTGTTTGCAGCTCTGCAGTCAGAGCGTAGGCCGCCAGGTCTCCCTGGATCTCTCCCAGCAGATCGCGGCACTGAGCGCACTCCTTCAAATGGGTTGCTGCATCTTTCATATCGGCGTCAGGCAGTAGCTGCAGCGCGAATAAGTACAGATCATCGGGCGAGATGTGATTGCTTGTATTCATGCCTGGAACGCCTTTCTCAGCGTCAACAACGCGCTGCGAATTCGAGTCTTTACGGTCCCCAGTGGATCGCCCGTCATCTCTGCAATCTCCGAGTGCGTGAGCCCGTCGAAGAATGCCATCTCCAACGTCTTCCTCTGTTCGGTGGGCAGCAACTTCACCGCCGTCCGTGCCCGTTCCATCAGGATTGACCGCTCCGCCTCATCGGCCAGATTGCTCGACGACGGAAGGTTCATCTCTTCTACCTGCTCGCTCGGCCGCTTGCGTCTCAGCATGTCAATCGACCGATTGCGCGCTACCACCGCCAGCCACCCACCCAGGCTCCCCTTGGTTGAGACGAAGCTGCTCGGATTTCTCCAGATCTGCATGAATATTTCTTGCATCACATCCTCGGCCGATGCCGTGTCGCGTAACACACGTAGCGAGACCGAGTACACAATCTTCGAGTACCGGTCGAACAATACCGCCATGGCCCGTTCATCGCCCCGCAGGACTCGTGTGAGCAGCTCGCCGTCTTCTTCTGGCGTCGGCTTGGCCACTCCGGTCGACTCTTCCATGCCACTGTTCATAGAACGCACTCGCAGGTCGAATGGATTGCCGCCGGGGTTTTGGAAGCGGGCAACCTTTGTTCGGCTGGAATCCTTAGACCCTTCCAGCATCATGATGGGCGTCAAGCGCCCCTGAAACCAACTGAAATTAAAACTGAAATCCCAGTGTACGTCATCCGCAATGTCCTTCAGCAGGGCTTACGCCCAACGGCCTGTACCGAGGTGTCGACCTCTATACCCCCATCGCTCACCCACCCGACTTTGCGACCGCCTGCTTCTTCTCCACACCCTTCAGGAACCGCTCAATATCCACCACAAACCGCTCATGCTGACCTTCGCAGATCACATCCACCTCGTCGCGACAAACGACGCTGAACCGCAGCCGCCGGTTTTCCACACTCTCGAGCGTCACCTCCGCCGTTACCTTCATGCCCACCGGCGTCGCCGCGCTGTGGCTAAGATTCACCTGCGTCCCCAGGCTCCGCTGCTGCGGTTCGAGATACGGCTCCAGCAGCCGCATGCACGTCCACTCCACAAACCCGATCATGTACGCCGTCGCCAGCACCGGCGGCATATTCGTTCCCGGCGCAAACGCCCCGACCACGCGGTTCACCGTCAGCCGATCCTCCACCACGATCGTCTCCGCATGCCGCATCCCCGCCGTCAACTCCGCCAATCCCATCGCAACTCCTCCAATCACACGCAACCGATTCTACTAATTCCCGCTGCAACTCAATCAACCGACCGTTGCCGCTGCTTGAGCTAAGAGCTAAGAGCTAGGAGCTAAAAGCGCTTCACCGTCGCGCCCACTCCGCTATCCTCTCTACAGCGCCCGCATGAAACTACGTCTCGACAAGCTCCTCGTAGACCGCTCTCTCGCCGCCTCTCGCGAGCGCGCCCAGGCCATGATCATCGCCGGCCGCGTCCTGGTCAACGAGCAGCGCGTCGACAAATCCGGCGCCAGCGTCTCCGACGACGCGACCATCCGTCTCCTCGGCGACGACCTCCGCTACGTCTCGCGCGGCGGCCTCAAGCTCGAAGCCGCGCTCACCACTTGGAACATCTCCGTCGAAGGCCTGGCCTGCGCCGACATCGGCGCCTCCACCGGCGGCTTCACCGACTGCATGCTCCAGCACGGCGCCGCCACCGTCCTCGCGGTCGACACCGGCTACGGCCAGATCCACCACAAACTCCGCACCGACCCCCGCGTCACCCTGCTCGAGCGCACCAACGCCCGCCTCCTCACCCCCGGCCAACTAGCCACAGTAAAACTCCCGCCGTCCGCGCAGGACATCACCTTCTTCGCCATGGACGTCAGCTTTATCTCCGCAACCCTGGTCCTCCCTGCCGTCATCGCCGCCCTTGCACCACCCGAAACCAAGTGGCAAGGAGAAGCCGTCCTCCTCGTCAAGCCTCAGTTCGAAGCCGGACGCGAGCACGTTGGCAAGGGCGGCATCGTGCGCGACCCCGCCGCCCACCAGCTCGCCGTCCATCGTGTGGAGGACGCCGTCCGCGCCCTCGGTGGCCAAGCCCTCGCCCTCATCGACTCACCCATCCTCGGCATGGAAGGCAACCGCGAGTTCCTCCTCCACGCCCGCTTCGCCGTCGCCTAATCCCACGGGGCCTCCGCCTGGTTAATCCGCCCATCAGAATCAACCCCTTAGCCTCATCTGCGTCGGGTCCACAACCTACGCGCTGCGCATGGCGTCTAAACCCGTCGAGATGAAAGTTCATACAGTCGCAGCAGCCTGTCTCTTCGCGGCATTTCTCACCCCAGCCCTCCACGCTGCAGACGCAGCGCGCTTCGACCTCATCGGCCCCAAGATCGATGTCCGCATCACGCGCGGCAGCGTCACCCTTCCCATCGCCCAGGTCCCCAGCCTCCAGGCCGGCGACAAGATCTGGGTCAAGGCCGATCTCCCCAGCACCCAGTCCAACCACCTGCTGCTCATCATCGCCTTCCTTCGCGGCACCACCAACGAGCCACCCGAAGATTGGTTCACCCTGATCGATACCTGGGATAAGAAGAGCATCGAAGGCACCACCGTCACCGTCCCCCAGGGTGCCGAAGAAGCGATCATGTTCGTCGCACCGCAAACCGGCGGCGATTTCAAAACTCTTCGCTCCGCCGTCAAAACTCGCCCCGGCCTCTTCATCCGCGCCGACGCTGACCTCAACGAAGCTTCCTTCGAGCAGCTACGCATCGAGCGCTATCTCGCCGCCATGAAGACCGTTCCGCAGGATGACCCGAAAGCCATCCAGGAGCGCAGCGCGAAGCTCGCCGCCACACTAGCCCTCAAGCCCAACGCAGACTGCTTCAAACAGCCCGTCGACCAACAGGTCATCTGCCTCACCCAGTCTCGCGCTCCCGTTCTCCTCGACGACGGCCACGGGCAGAACATCGCCGAAGCTCTCTCCAACGGCCCTTCCTCTGACTTCATCAATCAGGCCTCCTACACTGCGCCGGCCGGCGGCGGTCTCTACTCCGCGTATGTCGGCACCATCGTGGACGCGGTGCAACTCATCGCCAGCCTCCGCACCGCGCAGTACCAGTACATCCCCGGTCTCAGCTTCCCGGAAGGCCAAACCCTCAACCTCCGGCTCAACATGCCGCCGTCCTTCCATAAGCCGCAATCGGTCATCGTCATCGGTCTGCCGGCCATTCAGAAGGCCAACCTCCCGCCGCTTCATCCGCCGGACGTCAACCAGGTCTCGTGCCTGCTGCAGCCGAAGATGGTGCTTGCCCTCAACGGCGCGCCGCTGGTCTTCTCCACCAGCTTTGCCCACGATCTCGTCCTGCACCTCAACCGCACCGGCGCCGTCACCGACCTTCCTCTCGAAGCCGACCCCGCCAGCGGAGGCTTAGTCGTCGCGAAAGAAAAAAAGCGCGAGCCGCTTCGTCCTGACGCGCCTCTCAAGGCCGCCCCCACTGCCGCCAAGACCCAGGCAAAAATCGGCAGCGCCACCGACCTCACCGTTACCGGTACCGTCCGCGGCTACTGGGGCTTCGACGCCTTCGAAGGTCCCACCCTCACTATTCAACAGGTAGCGGGCAAAGACTGGAAGATCGTCGGCAATACCCAGCTCCTCGCCGGCCAGGACAATAAGCTCACGCTCACCGGCGATGGCACCGGCTGCATCGAACACATCGCTCTCTCCAGCGAGAAAGACAAGGATGTCGACGTCACCTTCAAGCCAGATCCTGACAAGGCCAAGAAGGACACCCTCGCCCTCGCCGTCTCGCTCAAGAGCGTGCAGCCCGGCGGCTACTCGCTTGCCATCCAGCAGTACGGAAACGCCAACCGCGACAAGGTTCCGCTCACCGCCTACACCGCCGGCATCACCATCGGCGACCTCAAGATTCATACCGGCGACAACCTCGCCACGCTCTCGGGTGTTGGCCTCAAGAACGTCACTTCAGTTGAAATAGCGAAGCAGACCTTCACGCCCACCAGCGAAAGCAACGACGAGATCCTCCATCTTGAATCAAAGACCGGCGTCTCTCCCGCCGACGGCTCCGAAGCCACGGTGAAGCTCAAAGACGGCCGCACAATGAACGCGAAGATCTCCGCCACCGCCGCGCGTCCATCGCTCAAACTCGTCTCCACAAAATCCGCGCCCACCGAGCAGCCCGGCGCCCTCGCCGTCATCCTCACCAACAAATCCGACATCCCCCTCAACGGCACCCTCACCTTCGTCGTCCAGACCAAGGACGCCTTCCCCCGCGACGAAGCCATTGAAGTCGCCACCGCCAACAACGCGGTCCACACCAAACTCTCGCTCGCCGACAACACCCTTGTCCTTCAGGACGCGAACACTGCCGTAGCCCACCTCGATCCACTCAAGGCCTTCGGTCAATCCGCCTTCGGCCGCCTCGCCATCCGCCCCGTCCAGGCCGACGGCACCACCGGCGAATGGATCGGCCTTGGCACCCTAGTCCGCACACCGAAGATCACCGAAATCAAATGCACCGACGCCAACGCGCCCACCTGCACTCTCAACGGCGACAACCTCTTCCTCGCGCAATCTTTCGCCGCTGGCAAAGACTTCGCCAAGCCCACCGACGTCCCCACTGGCTTCGCCGAATCCAGCTTCAACGTCCCCACCCCCACCGACGGCGCGACCCTCTACCTCAAGCTCCGCGACGACCCCGCAAACATGGCCACGGTAACCCTCCCCATGCCACTGCACAAACCCACCGAGGCCGCCCACGCGACACCGGCCGCAGCCCCCGTGCCCGACGCAAAATCGGCACCAGCGCCGCCCCCCTCCGCAGCGCCGTCGACCCCCACGCCCGCCGCAGGAACCACGCCCGCCTCCGCCACCGCAGCAGCGCCCTCAACTCCCCAGTAACTCACCTGCATTACCACTGCGCTATCCGCTGCAGCACGCCCTGTCCTATCCACAGCTGCCCCTTACTGCCAGGCACGGCGCAGAATGTTCACATCGCTAAAATCTTCTTGCATCCCATGCAAAAAGCTTTTTTGCGCCCCGTTCAACATCCCAAACGTAGTGATCGCCTGCATTCCCACCAAATGAATCGAATAGCTTGGGGCAACAATTCTCGGTAAGATTAGCGTCCAACGTCCAACCTTGTTTTGCATGCGCCACGTTTGTTGGACAAAGAAACTATGATTTGTTGGGCCCGGTAACCTACTCTCCCAAAGACTGATCGGAACCGTTGCAATGAATCTAGTTCCTCTCATGCCGCATGCCGTGTGTTGGGCGTCTGCGCCACGGCTCATTTGGACCATGGTGATTACCAACCTAATCACCTTCATCAGCTATCTCAGCATCAGCTTCACCTTGGTATATCTAGCCAAACGAACCGGCCGTGTCATCGCGCTCGACTGGGCCTACTTCGTCATCGGATTCGCGCTCTTCATCATCGCCTGCGGTTCCACCCACCTACTCGAAATCGTCACAACCTGGATTCCAGTCTTCTGGATCGATGCCTGGGTGAACATCATCACGGCCTTACTCTCCGCGTATGTCGCCATCATGCTCATCCGCCGCGCAGCAACCATCGCCTTCAGCATCAACGACTACGCCGAGCGCCTTCGCGACACCGAGAGTGAACGGCTGAAGATGCAGCAAAGCCTCCTCGCCGCCCAGAAGATTGAGGATTGGAGCCGGATGTCGGCCACCGTCAGCCACGAGATCCGAGGCCCCCTCGAGGCCATCCAAAACCTTCAGCATCTCATCCTGTCCTCCGGCAACATCTCCGACGAAGTCGCCCAATTTGCGCGCACCACTTCCCAGGAGGCAAGTCGTGTCCTCGACATCGCGCAATCCAGTCTTTCTTTCATTCGCCAGGCCGACAAACTGGAGCTCGTCGACCTGTGCGAAGCGCTGGACTCCATTCGCTTCCTCCTCAATCCTCTGATCCGCGAGAAGCACATTGATTTTCGCGTGGAACACAAGGGTGATTGCGTCGTCGAATGCTTCGCCGGAGAAACCCGGCAGATTCTCCTCAACGTCGTCCGCAACGCCTGTGAATCCATCACCACCCCGGGCGCCAAAGTCACCGTCACCCTCAATGGAGAATCCGAGAGGGTGAAAGTGATCGTCACCGACGAAGGCAGCGGGATTGCGCCCGAAGTCTTATCCAGGATCTTCGAATTTGGCGTCACCACCAAAGGCGTTCAAGGCAACGGCATGGGCCTGTGGACGGTCCGCCAACTCCTCGCCCGGCACGGCGGCGACGTCAAGATCGAATCGACATCGGGCGAAGGAACTCGCTTTGACATCATGTGGCCGCGCAGATGCACACCGATGAGTGCCTGATCGAAATCAAATTCCCACCGCCAACTACTCCACCAACTCGTCTGTCTTTACGTCGCTGTGTGCGTCCACTAAATGCATCACGATCGGCAAACCACCCAGCGCGGGAGCTGCGTCACGCACCATCGTTTCAAACTCGCTCACCTTCTGCGGGTTTGTCCACGCTTCTTCGCCTACAACGAACGCGAGCGTAGTGCCTTCGCCATTGTGCCGGATCAACAACGCGCTCGCTCCGTTACCCCGGAAATAACCCACCGATTCCAAGCGTTCGCCGAGTGCCTCCGCCTCCTCTTCGGTCGCCGTCCCCTCGTAATACACACAGTTGTCGCGACCGAAGCATGCCTTGCCCACCGTTGATTTCGCTTCCTCGTTCTGGTTGCTGTCCAGCAGTTGGACCTCGACCGGAAACCCGCCCACCCTCGGCGCCGCTGCCCGTGCAAGCTCTTCAAACACTGACAGCGCTCCCGCCTGGTTCCACGCACCTTCCGGCACGACGAACGAGATGGTTCTGCTTCCGATTCCCCTTTTGAGCAGGACGGTTGTTCCACGGTCCACGAAGTACTGATGGCGCTTGAGCTCGTTGCCCAGCGCCATTGCACTGCCTTTGGTCGCCAGGCCGGAGTAGACCACTTTGTCCTTGGTCCCAATCGTTACGCTGCGCTCTCCCAATGCGAAGAGCACAGCGCAAACCATGCCGTACAAAACCGCCAGCGTCGCAAGCCCGACGAAAAGTGCCGTCCACTTGCTGCCGAGTTTGCCGCCCGCGGCAATATGCTCTTCAACCGCCTCGCCCTGCACCTCAATCGCAATCTGCCACGTGCAAAAAAACAGCAGGATCCCCATCGCGCTCACGGCAACGGACGCCGCGGAACTCTGCGCATTCAATGTGATCAGGATTGCGGGCACAGTAGCCAGCAACCCAAACATCACGGCCAGCGCGCCTTTGCCGGCCTTTCCCAGCCTGCCATAGTTCACGCCCATCAGCACGGCGCCGCCCAGCGGGCTGCAAAGCAATGCCGCTACCGCCACTGCATTGGCGTTGAACAGACGGTACTCCCGCCGCGGTGTGATACCTGCTTGAGTTGTGCCCATAGAATGCATTCATCATAAACTGCTCGGCTGCGGAATCCGCCGCCGACTGCATTCCATTGCGCTACAGCCTGCCGCCACACCACCACTACTTCGGCAAGTAGTCATCCGCCTCAACCAGCTTGAATCCCGGCGTCTCCGCCACGCACTGCCGCAGCAGAAACGCGTGCCCCGATCCATAAAAAATTACGATTCGATCCCCCGGCTGACTGTTCTGCAGAATATTCGCGCAGATCATGAAGTTGCGGTGATACCACGCTGTCAACAAATCTGCGCCCGGCTGCTGCGTGCCCGCGCCCACAAACAGCATCTCCCGATAGAACGCGTTGTCATCCTTGAGCCGCGCCGGGTCGTTCAGCGCGCGCAGCGTCGCCGCAATCCCGCGAGTCTGCAGCAGCTTCGTCTGTTCCTGCGTGAACGCTTCAATCTCCGCGTTGGCACGCTCCAGTAACGGCGTCTGTCCATGGGCCTGTGCAAACGCCTGCACCGCCTCATAGGGGAACTCGCCGTCTACATCGATCCCATACACGCGCTTCAATCCCACCGTCTGCGCCAGCCGAAATCCAAGCTGCACCACTTCGTCGCGGCTCGGCGGCAGTGTGCCCGCAAGGTACTTCGTGTATTTGTCGTCCGCCCATTTTGCGGGCGCCTCCGCCATCACCTTGGTCGGACGAAACCCAGCCAACGACTGCGTGATCACCTGGATCTCTGCCTGCCGCTTCGGCAGCAACACATCATCGGCCTTCATGTCGTGCAGGTCGCGGTCAGGATTGTCCATGTGAAAATCCCCGACGATGATCACGGACACCGGCGCTGGAACAGGCGCGGTCTGCGCTACCGAAATCGTCGCCGCAAACAGGGCAGGGCACACTGCTAGCCAACGCAAAGGGAACACGAAGTACCTCGCTTGAGAATCTGCCTAGCGGTACGCCAATTCATGCTTCGCGGTTCCCCTCGCGGTACACTCATCTCAAGATGCCCAAGGTTGCCATCATCTCCAAGCCGCAGAAGCCTGAGCTGGAGTTCATCCTCACCGAACTCCTCGATTGGCTAACCCGCCACGGCCTAACCCCCATCCTTGAGCCCGACAGCGCAGCCTACATCGGCCTCGCTGATGCATCGATAGCCCGCTGCGACCTTGCCGCCCATGAGCCTGTCCTCGTCATCTGCCTGGGCGGCGACGGCACCCTGCTTTCGGCCGCCCGCGCCTTCGCCCAAACCAGCACCCCCATCCTCGCCGTCAACCTCGGCTCCCTGGGTTTCCTAACGGAGGTGCCCCTCGCCGAGCTCTACAACACCCTCGACGCATGGATGTCCGGCACCGCCGTCATCGATGTCCGCAGCTTCATGCACGCCCGCCTCTTTCGCGACGACCAGCTCCTCCGTGAGTGGGACGCTCTCAACGACGTCGTTCTCTCCAAAGGGGCCATCGCCCGTATGGGTGAGTTCGCTATCGAGATGGACGGCCAATTCGTTGCACGCTTCCGCGCCGACGGTGTCATCGTCTCCACCCCCACTGGCTCCACCGCCTACACCCTCGCCGCCAACGGCCCCATCCTGATGCCGACGGTGGATGCCATGGTTCTGACAGCGATCTGTCCCCACCTACTCACCATCCGCCCCATCGTCTTCCCCGGCGACACCGAAGTGGCCGTAGTCGTCGACGTCGTGCCCCACGAAACTTACCTCACCGTCGATGGCCAGGAAGCCGTCGAGCTGATCCTCAACGATCGCATCCTCTGCCGCAAATCCAGTCGCAACGTCCACCTCCTCCGCCTCCGCCCCAACGGCTTCTTCAACGTCCTGCGTTCAAAATTAAAATGGGGCGAGCGCTAAACGCACGCACTTGCGGTTGGCTTCGCGTTTGCCCTTGCATTTCTGGCTGTCATCCCGCAGGGATCTGCTTCTTCTCTCGCCAAGGAGTCCAACATGCCGACGCAACAACAGCTTCTCATCGCAGGTCAGCCTGTCCCCGAGCTCCCCGTCGCGGACGTCGAACGTGCCCAGCGCTACTACCGTGACACCTTCGGCTTCGAGATCGCCTGGCTCACGCCCGGGAAAGAAATGGGCGCCGTCACCAACGGCAAGGCCACCCTCTTTTTCCGTAAACGGGAATTGCCTTTCGAGCCGGCCGTCCACTGGGTCTTCGCCGAAGACATCGACGCCACCTACCAGGACGTCCAGGCAACCAGCGCCAACATCACGGACCCTCTCGAGCTGAAACCCTGGGGCATCCGCCAGTTCACCGTCCAGGATCTCGACGGCAACGTCTTCTACTTCCACCACGGCTAACCGCGCGACGCGAAACCCACCTCAAGCAGTCGGTTTGCAGCATGAAACCCACCTCAAGCAGCACTAAAACAGCCGGGAAATCACCTGGTTCGCGACCAACGCCGCCACGTACGCGACCGTCGTCATGTAGCAGAACTGCAGCGCCGGCAGCTTCCAACTGTTCGTCTCGCGCCGCACAATGATCAGCGTCGAAGTGCATTGCATCGCGAAGGCGAAAAACACCACCAGCGCAATTGCTCCGCCCAGCGTAATGTCATGCCGCAGAGCAGCTTGCAGCCCCAGCGAGTGCGTCGCCGGGTCCATGCCATACAGCGTTCCCAGTGTCCCGACAATCACTTCCCGAGCCACAATCGAGCTCAGCAGCCCAATTCCAATCTTCCAGTTGAACCCCAACGGCCGAAGCACCGGTTCAATCCAGTGCCCTAAGTGCCCAATAACACTGGTACTTAGCGCCGAGAACTGTCCCCCGTGAATGGGCAGCACGCTAAATAACCACACCAGGAATGTCACTCCCAGGATGATCGTCCCGGCCTTCTTCAGGAACAGCTTGCCGCGGTCATAAAGCCTCAACCCCAAAGACGCCACCGTAGGCCACCGATACTGCGGCAACTCAAGAATGAACGGTGCGTGGGAGGCCTTCATAACAGAGGAGTTCAGCATCTTTGCGGTGATCAGGGCAGCGAGGAATCCGATGACATAAAGCCCCAGCATGAGCAGCGCGCGGAGCCCGATCAAGCCGCCCAGAAACCGCTGATTCGGGATAAATGCAGCGATAATCAGCGTATAAATCGGCAAACGCGCCGAGCACGTCATGAATGGCGCAATCAAAATCGTAGCAATCCGCTCGCGCTTATTCTCGATCGTGCGGGTAGCCATAATCGCCGGCACGGCACACGCATACGCTGATAACAAAGGAATAAACGCCTTCCCGTTCAGCCCGATCGAACGCATCACGCGGTCTGCAATCAACGCCGCGCGAGCCAGATACCCCGAGTCTTCCAGGATCCCAATAAATAAAAACAGCAGCAAAATCTGCGGCAGAAACACCAGTACCGACTGCACGCCATTCCACAACCCATCGCGCAACAACGCCCGCAACCAGTTGTCAGGCAAGAACATAGCGAGTTTAGCGCCGGCACTCGTCAGCAACGTTCCGAGGCCATCACTGAGTGGCTGTCCCAAGGTAAACACCACCTGAAACACCGCAATCACCACCACCAGAAAGAACAACGGCCCGAATACCCTATGCAACAGCACGCTATCCAGCCGCCGCGTCCAAAGCGAAGCCGCTGGCGTTTGATACTTCGTGCGTGCCGTAACCTGCGTCGCCCAGCTGCGGCACGACGCCGCGCTCTGCAGCACAGGCAGCTGCACGGGCCGCAAACCATCGTCCAGCTTGCTGCCTGCACGCAGCAGGAAGTCAGGGATCGCGTCCAGCCCCTTACCCTGCGCGGCGCTGATCAAGGCCACGGGATGCCCCAATTCACGGGCTAACGCGAGCGTGTCAATCTTGCCGCCGCGCGCTTCCAGCTGGTCCGACATGTTCAGCAACACCAACGTGGGCAGCCCAATCGAAAACACGGGCGCCGCGAGCATCAGCTGCCGATTCAGGTGCGTGGCATCGAGGACCAGCAGAACGCAATCCGGCTTCGGAACGCCAGGCATCTTGCCGGTCAATACTTCAACGGCCACGCGCGCGTCTTCAGAGTAGGTAGCAAGGCTGTAAATTCCGGGGAGATCAATCAGCGTAAGGTCATTTCGGCCGATGCTCTTCATTCGCCCAGAGTGATGTTCGACCGTCACGCCCGGATAGTTCGCTACCTTCTGACGCATGCCAGTGAGCCGATTGAAGAGGGTCGACTTGCCGCAGTTTGGCGGGCCAATCAGCGCGACCGTACGCATGCGCGGCGTCGCACCGGGAGGGGTAGGGATCTTCTCCTCGATCGACGGTTCGATGACGGCGGTGACGTGGCAGCTCATGCAGCCTCGATTGTCGCAGTTGGAGAATTATCCGCTGTGTCTGAAATCACGCGAAGAAAAATGTGTTTTGCAGTTTCGTTGCGAAGCCCAACCTCAACCCCGTCAATGCGATACACGCGAGGATCACCGGCCGGAGCGCGCCGTAGAATCTCAACGCTGGTGCCAGGAAGGAACCCAAGGTGGGCAAGGTAATGGCTCACCTCGTCGGGCAGATCGACGCGTTCCACCACGCCAGCGCTGCCTACTTTCGCGTCACTCAGAGCCAAAACTTTCATCGAACCGCATATCCGACCAAGTTGGTCCTCTTTACTATACGACATCCAGAGGATCTTCGCCGGACTTTAATGTCCGCGATGCGCACGAGAGAATTTTGGGAAGGGGGAAGTCATGGTGCGCCCGGAAGGATTCGAACCTCCGACCTACTGGTTCGTAGCCAGGCGCTCTATCCAGCTGAGCTACGGGCGCACATTGCAAGGATGCAACTAAGTAAGAATAACCGATGGCAGCGCTGCGATCAACTTTCAGCTTGCTCAGACGCTGTTTAGCTTGCTGCGGGTGCAGAGGCGACGGGCTGTGGCTGGGGCGGGAACAGCGAGACGCGTTCGAGGATATCGACGCCGGAGCGGCGCAGGAGCTGATGCACGATGGGCTCAGTGAGGCGGGTTGCGTCATATTCCACGCGGACTGTCTTCTCCGCTTCGTTGACCTGCAGGTGGCGAATGCCATAGACCTTGCGAACTTGCGCCAGCGCCATCATCGCAGCCTCGCTGGGGGCCGAGCCGTACTGATACATCACGTCAAGCTGTGTCATGGTCTTGATTTTACGCTTGCGCGCCGACTACGAGTTCAGTTTCTGGATGTACTTAAGGAAGCTGGGGCTGGTGAAATCTTGTGGACCGATCAACTTTCGCCGGATGATGCCACGTTTGTCGATGATGTAGGTTTCAGGGAATTTGAAGCTGCCGTAGAGCTTGTTGGACGTCTGATTCTCATCGAAGACGGTGAGCAGGGTGAGATGCTGCTGCGCGACATAGTGCTGGTACTTTGCGAAGGCCTCGTTGCTGGAGATGGCGACGACCTGGACGCCGGGCGTTTGGTTTTGGAAGGCCTGCAAGCTGGGCATCTCCTCGACGCAAGGGGCGCACCAGCTGGCCCAGAAGTTGAGCACGACCACCTTGCCTTGAAGACTTTGCAGGTCGACGGCATGCTCACCGTCGCTGATGGAGAAGGTCGGGGCGGGCCGGCCAATCTGGTCGGAAAGAGTGCCTCGATCGCAGCCGGTGGCAAGGGTGCAGGTTAGAAAGATCAGAAGTCCCGCACGCATGATTTGCCGCATAATTCGCTATCCTCGCACTGTTCCTATAATACGAAGTTGTGAACGACACAGCTAGCTCGTCTGATTTTGCGGGGGTTATTCAACTTTCTGTGATTGTCCCGGCACGCAACGAGGAGCGGAGTCTTCCTAAGTGCCAGGTGTCATTGACTCTGCAGAGCAACGAGGCGTTTCTGCTGGGGCGGGACTGGGAGCTGATCGTGGTGGATGATGCGTCGGTGGATGGGACGCGGGCGATTGCTTCGGGGTTTGACGGGGTGAGGGTGCTGGAGGCACCGACGCTGGACTTGCGCGCGGGAACCCGCGTGTTTACTGGGAAAACGAACGCTTGCTGGTTTGGGGCGGAGGCGGCGCGGGGGCAGTTTCTGTTGTTTACGGACGCGGATACGGTGCATGAGCCGGGGGATCTCGTGCGGGCTTTGGAGGAGATTCAGGCACGAAATGTGGGGCTTTTGTCGTATTCGCCGCGGCAGGTTGTGTCGGGCTTCTGGCAGCGGGCGCTGATGCCGCTGGTGTTTTCGGAGCTTGCGTGCGTGTACAAGATGGCCGATGTAAATGACCCAAACAAAAGACTTGCAGCGGCCAATGGGCAGTTTTTGATGGTGGAACGGGAGACCTATTTCGCTGTCGACGGGCACCGGGGGGTGGGGGCTTCGGTGCTGGAGGATGTGGAGTTGGCGTATGCGGTGAAGCGGGCTGGTAAGGGGATTTGGTTTCGTTATGCGCCGGATGCTTTGAGTACCCGTATGTACTTTGGATTCAGCGACATGGTGGAGGGATGGACGAAGAACCTGGCGCTGCTGTTTCCGCATGCGCTGACGCTGGCGGCGTGGCGGCTGCTGGATGTTGGGTTGTTGCTTCTGCCTATCTTGTTGATTCCGTTGCGTTATCTCGCAGTGTGGCAGCAGGGGGTGATCCTGCTGATTTGGGCGCGGACGCTGCTGCGGTACTACACGCGGGTTCGGCGATCGAACTTTAGTCCTTTGGATTGTGCGGTTTCGATGTTTGCGCTGCCGCTGTTTATCGGTTTGCTGGTGTGGAGCTGGGTGCGGCATCGGGTGCTGCATGCAGTGGCGTGGAAGGGTCGGGAGTATCGGATTTAGGGTGAATTTTGCGTGTTTCGTGCGCGACTGAGGTGGGTTTCGGGTTACGAAGCGACTGCTTGACCTTGGTTTCGGGACGCACAGACTGGGTTGTGCGCGATCGGATTAGGCCGGCCCTGATCTGATAGCATCCGGGCTTGGTCCGCAGCATCCAAACAGAGGTTCCAGCGGGTCGAATAAACTTATGATCCTGCTCACGTGAAACTATGATCCTGCTTACGCGCAAAGCCGATTTCTCCGCCGCCCACTTCTACTGGAACCCTGACTGGAGCGAGGAGGAGAACGCGCGCGTGTTTGGTAAGTGCGCTAATCGCCAGGGGCACGGGCATAACTACACGCTCGAGGTGACGGTGGCGGGCGAGATAGATCCGGTGTCGGGGTTTGTTGTGGATTTGAAACAGCTCAAAGACATCATCGACCGCGAGGTGGTGAGCGTGTATGACCATCGGCATCTTAATTTCGAGGTGCCGGAGTTCGCGCATGTGATCCCGACGACGGAGAATGTTGCGGTCGCGATCTGGCGGCGGCTGGAGGGAAAGATTGAGCACGCGAAGCTGCATCGCGTGCGGGTATACGAGATGCCAGACCTGTTTGCGGACTTTTATGGTGAAGGCGCATGAGCCGGGTGATCGCGCACTTTTCGCGCAGGTATCACTTCAGCGCGTCGCACCGGCTGCATGTGGAGGCGTTGTCGGAGGAAGAGAATCGCGCGACGTTTGGGAAGTGCAATAACCCGTTCGGGCATGGGCACAATTACGTGGTTGAGGTGACGCTGTCGGGGCCAGTGGATGCGGTGACGGGCATGGTGGTGAATCTTGCCGACCTGGATTTGTTCGCGCAGCGGGAGGTACTGGATTTGTTTGATCACGCGAATCTGAATACGCTGGAGGCCTTTCGCGACCGGGTGACAACGACGGAAAATGTAAGTGTCGAGATGTGGAGCATCTTCTCTCGCTTCATCGAGTCCAAGGATCATCCCGCGTTGCGGCTGGAGCGTATCGCCATTGAGGAGACGGGGAACAATTCGTTTGAGTATTTTGGCGAAGGCGCGGCAGTGCGGTGAAGAAGGTTTTAGCTTTTTGATGTGTCGGTGCGGGGTTGCTTCCTTGGGCAGTGATTGGGTGGAGATGATGAAGGTTTGGTGGTAGTGAAGGGAAGAGAGGCTGGACGAATGGCTACTAAATTTGAACTCGAAGCCGTGGTGAAGAACGGAACGGCTGGAAACGGCAATGGGACCGCGCATGCTGCGCTGACCGCCGATGCTGGGTTGATTCTTCAAGACGCGAGTGTGCAGGCGATTTATGCCGAGCTGTTGAAGCGGATCGGCGAAGATCCCACGCGCGACGGGCTGCAGGAGACGCCCAAGCGGATGGAGAAGTCCATGGCGTTTCTGACCCAGGGCTATCAACAGTCGGTGGCGAGTGTGCTGCACGGCGCGCTGTTCGACGTGGATTATGACGAGATGGTGATCGTGCGGGACATTGAGTTCTATTCTCTGTGCGAGCATCATCTGCTGCCGTTCTTTGGCAAGGCGCACATTGCGTATGTGCCGCAGGGAAAAGTTGTGGGGCTGAGCAAGCTGCCGCGGATTGTGGATGTGTTTGCGCGGCGACTGCAGGTGCAGGAGCGCCTGACGCAGCAGATTGCCGAGGCGATTGAAGATGCGATTCAACCGCAGGGCGTGGGCGTGGTGATTGAGGCGCAGCATCTTTGCATGATGATGCGAGGGGTGGAGAAGCAGAGTTCGCTGACGGTGACGAGCTCGCTGCGTGGGGTGTTCAAGACTCAGCTGCAGACGCGGAGTGAGTTCCTGGCGCTGGTGAGAGCGGAAAGATAGGTCCTGCGCGGACGGTGGGAGTTGGCGTACGCTGGGTCGCTGGGTGAGCGACAATAGCAGTTGCATGAATGGGATTTTGATACTCGATAAACCTGCGGGGATGACCTCGCATGATGTGGTGGCGATTGTGCGCCGGGCTACGGGGGAGCGCTCGGTGGGGCACCTGGGGACGCTGGATCCGATGGCTACGGGCGTGCTTCCGCTGCTGCTGGGGAAGTACACGCGGCTGGCGCAGTTCTTTGGGTCGGCGGAGAAGTCGTATACCGGGACGATACGGTTTGGGTTTGCTACCGATACGTTTGACGCTGAGGGTGAGGCTGAGGGTGAGGCTGTTGGGTTAGGGAAGTCGCTGGATGAGTTAAGGGAGCTGGCTAAGCGGTTTCATGGCGAGATGGACCAGATGCCGCCGGTGTTTTCTGCGAAGAAGATTGGTGGGGTTCCGGCGCATAAGCTGGCGCGTGCTGGCAAGGAAGTTCCAGTGAAGGCCGCGCGGATTACGATTCAGCATTTCGAGTTGCGATGGCTGGAGGGTGACACGGCTGCGTTTGGGATGATGGTTTCGGCGGGTGGGTATGTGCGGTCTGTCGCGCATGAGCTGGGACAGTTGGCTGGGTGTGGCGCGCACCTGTCGTCGCTGCGGAGGACGCAGGCTGGCGTGTTTACGCTGGCGGAAGCGATCACTGTGGAGGAGTTGAAGGCGATGTCGGCGGCGGAGGTGGAGGCGCGGCTGCCGCATCCGCGGTCGCTGCTGCCCGAGATGCCATCGGTGATCGTCGACGAGCAGACGGCGGGGAAGATTCGGAATGGGATGCAGGTGAATGTGCCGGAGTTTTCGTCGGCGGGGTTGGTGAAGGTGTTTGCGGGGCCGAGGGAGTTGCTGTGCGTGGCGAAGCGGGTGGCGGGGACGCTGGTGCAGCCTATGGTGGTGATGGGGTAGGACGATAGACTGTTGACGTGCAAACACTCGATCAAATTGAAGTCGCCCTTCTTTATGAAATCGATCATTACGAATTACCCGATCGGACGGAGATGGTTGGTCTCGTCGGAACTGCGTGGACCTCCGATCGCTATATTGAGGAGATTCGGAAGATGCGCGAGTGTCTGGTCAAGCCCTATTGGTGCAGCGTGAGAGCCGGGAACCCTTTAGCGTCGCCGAACAAGGATGTCCCGTCAGTCAAGACGTTTGCGGCTGTTGCAAAAGATGATGGCAGCGGCTATTTCTTGCTCTACGACCCCGTGGCGCAAACCTATGCGTTGGGATGGGCTGATGGGGAAGGACAGATATCAACCTTCATGTACGGCGATGCTGTATCAACCTTCTTAGCCCGTTAGCGTTTGAGTAGTGGTTTGAGGAGGTCTTCTACGTTGAGGGCTACTTGCTTGTTGCCTTGCGCGGTGGCGTGGGTGGCGTCTTCCTGCATGTCGCCGGGGACGCCGTAGACGTCTTTGAGGAGGAAGGGTAGGAAGCGGACGTGATGCTGCTTCGCGAGGGTGGGGTACATGGCGTCGAATTTTTTGATGTAGTCGGGGCCGTAGCTGGGGGGGAGGGTGATGCCGGCGAGGACTACTTGGGTACCGCTCTTTTGGAGCTGATCGAGGATGTTGGAGAGGTTCGCCTGGGTTTGTTCGATGGGCAGGCCGCGGAGGCCGTCGTTGCCGCCGAATTCTACGACGACGATTTGCGGGTGGCGGGCGATGACGAGCTGGACGCGGTCGAGGCCGTCCTTGGTGGTGTTGCCGCTGATGCCGGCGTTGACGACGTGGTAGTGGTAGCCCCCAGCGTCGAGGTTGCGCTGGAGCTGGTCGGGGTAGGACTGGCCGAGGTCGGTGCCGAAGCCGGCGGTGAGGGAGTCGCCGAAACAGATGATCAGGGGACGGGTGTCGGCGGGCGTGGGTGCGGATTGCGCTGGCGCGGGCGCGGGAACCGAGGCGGTCGTTTCCACGTTATTGTTTGCAGGCTTGCAGCCGGTGAGGAGGAGGCTGGCGGCGAGAGAGGCCAAAGCTGCAAAAGTAATAACGGATAAACTAGGGGACACGCGCGCTTGATTCACAGATCTATTTTAGTTCGTGAGTTGCGGATGTTTTTCGCGTGTGTTCTTGAATCGATTCTTGTGCGTGCGAAGTCTTCTTAGATAGAGGTCAGACGATTTTGAATACTCCTGCTGTTGCGGTGACGGATGCTGGGATGATTGTGGTGAGCGAGTTGCGGAAGTCGCTGCGGACCGGTGGGGCTACGGTGGATATTCTGCGGGGTATTGATTTTTCGGTGGCGCGCGGGGAGTTTGTGGCGATCATGGGGGCGTCGGGGTCGGGGAAGTCTACGCTGCTGGGGTTGTTGGCGGGGCTGGATAATCCGACGTCGGGATCCGTGACGCTGAATGGGACGGTGATCAGCAATCTGCCGGAAGATAAGCTGGCGCAGTTGCGGGGGAAGACGATTGGGTTTGTGTTTCAGAGCTACCAGCTGATTCCTACGCTGACGGCGCTGGAGAATGTGCTGCTGCCTTACGAGCTGAATGATGATGCGGGTGGGTGGAAGGCGGGGGTGGAGCGGGCGCGGGCGCTGCTGGATTCGGTGGGGTTGAGTGAGCGGGTGGATCACTATCCGGTGCAGCTTTCAGGCGGGGAGCAGCAGCGGGTGGCGCTGGCGCGGGCGTTTATTCTGCGGCCGCCGATTGTGCTGGCGGATGAGCCTACGGGGAATCTGGATACGGTGAATGGGGAACACATTTTGCAGCTGCTGCTGCAGTTGAATCGGGTAGAGGGGACGACGCTGGTGCTGGTGACGCATGATCCGGCGCTGGCGGCGCATGCGGGGCGAAGGATTACGTTGCGCGATGGGCTGGTGGTTAGCGATGATGTGCAGGCTGTCGGCGCGCCGGTGAGCGTTTAGATGGCGGGACTTTCGTATGGGACGGCGGCACGGATCGCGACGCGGGAGCTGCACTCGTCGCGGGGACGATTTACGTTTGTGATTTTGTCGGTGGCGATTGGGGTGGCGGCGCTGACGGGGGTGCGGGGGTTTTCGTCGGCGTTTCGCACGACGCTGTTGCTGAGGGCGAGAAGCATCATGGCGGCGGACATTGCGTCGCGAACGTATCTGCCGCCGACGCCGGATGAGCAGAAGGGGATTGACGCGCTGGAGGCCGATGGGACCGAGGAGTCGCCGGTGACGGAGATGCTGTCGATGGCGTCGGCGGCGACGTCGATGGATCCACTGCTGGTGTCGTTGAAGGCGGTTGAGGCGGGGAAGTATCCGTTCTATGGGGTGGTGGTGTTGGCGCCGGTGATGCCGTTGAGCGCGGCGTTGACGGATACGACGGTGGCGGTGGGGGACGACCTGCTGCTGCGTTTGCATTTGAAGGTGGGGGACTCGATCAAGCTGGGGACGGAGACGTTTCGGATTGCGGCGGTGGTGGAGGATGAGCCGGATCGTTTGTCGGGCACATTTGCGGCGGGGCCGCGGGTGTTGATCTCGCAGGCGGCGCTGGCGAAGACGGGGCTGGTGGCGCCGGGGTCGCGGGTTACACGGAGGTATTTGTTTAAGCTGCCGCCGGCGGCGGGTGGGAAGGCGCTGTCGGATGCGGCGGTGGCGGAGCTGAAGACGAAGCTCGAGACGCTGATGCCGGAGGCGCAGATCTCGGATTATCGTGAGGCGAATCCTGCGCTGACGAAGGCGCTGGATGGAGCGACGGGTTTGTTGTCGCTGATG
>Ga0302228_10000960_pt1 | contig 22286 bp, 17 predicted proteins | sample II_Palsa_N1_2_FD_193519 | JGI IMG/M metagenome (GOLD analysis project Ga0302228, IMG submission 193519) | Peat permafrost microbial communities from Stordalen Mire near Abisko, Sweden - II_Palsa_N1_2 | ecosystem: Environmental > Terrestrial > Soil > Palsa > Peat permafrost | place: Sweden... | reverse complement strand
TGCACCCGAGTCGTGCTCATGGCTAGCTGGGTTTGCGCCTGGCTGACCTCGAGATTGCTGCCGACGCCCGCGTGCCAGCGGCGCGTCGCGATGTCGACGGTGCGCTGCTGTTCGCTCTGCACGGCGCGGTAGACGTCCAGCAATGCATATTGGAGCGACAACTGGACGTAGCTGCGCACCACCGCGGTCTGCAATTCAACTTGCGAGAAGCGCGCGTCGGCAGCCGCCGCATGCACATTGTCCAGCGCGCCTTCGCGAATCGCGTGCGACTTGCCCCACAGATCGAGGTCATAGGACAAATCCGTCTGGATGCTGTTGCTCCACACGGTCGTGCCGCCCGGCGGCGCCGGGGTCGTGTAGCGCGCGTAGCGCCTGCGCTCGGAACTGCCGCCCGCATCGAGTTGCGGCAATTCAGCGGCGCCGGCGATCTGCGCCTGGAAGCGCGCCGCATCCAGCCGTTCCTGCACGACGCGCAGACCAGGATTGCCGTCGGTGGCGTCCTGCACCAAGGCGTCGAGTTGCGGATCGTTCCATTGGCGCCACCAGTCGTCGGCCGGCCATTTCGCGTCGGCCTGGGTGGCGCGCAACACTGCGCCCGGATCGAGTGTCGTGGGATCGATCATCGACTCGCGCGTGTGGATGCCGCCACTGTTAATGCACGCGCAGAGCAGCAGCGCACAGGCTAGCGCGGCCGCAGTCGAGCGGTGCGGCGCGAACGTGGGCAGGTCATGCAGTTTCATGCCCGGGTCTCCGCGGTTTGCCACAGGGACAAGGTGTCGTCACGCAGCGTCAGTTCGGTGAAATGCAGCAGCGCCCGCATCCGGCAGCGCGTGAGCATCGTCGCATCGACCGTGATGGTGTGCGCAAGCGGCAATGTGTCCAGCGCCCGCCGCGTCGCGGCCAGCGCGCCTTCGGCGGCCTGCGGCGTGGCGGCGGCGAACACGTCCGCGAGCGCCGTCAGCCAGGCGCGCTGCACGTCCGGCCAGCTCGCCGGCAAGATGTTGCCGAGCCGCTCGGTGTCGAGCCGCATCTGGATCATCGCGCGGCCGATCTCCAGCGCCGCGAACGCCCAGCCGATCAGATAGTTGCGATTGACGCGCGCGTCTGCCGGCGCGGACGCGATCTGGATGATGAAATCACGCAAGCTCAACTCGACGGTAAAGAGCAGATCATCGAGGTCGTCGTCATACGCACTGTCCGCCACCAATGCGCGAATCTGCTTCAGGTATTGCGCGGAAATCCAGTCGCCCGCGCGCGGCACGATGACTGAAAACGCGACCGCGGCCGCTGCGATGCCGAAGAGCAACGCGAAGCCGGTGTCGAGATACGCGCTCGGGTTATAGACGGTCGGATTCGACATGCCGACGATAAAACAGAAATAGATACTGAATCCAAGCCCGAGGATCGCCGTCTTCACAAACGTGTTCAAATAGCTACCCACCATCACGAAGATGGCTATCGACGCGGCGAGCAGCACGAACCCGTCGAGCTTCGGCAGCAGGAAAAAGTTGAACGCAAAGCCGGCGAGCCAACCGGCGAGGCAACCACAGAAGATCTGCCAGCTCGCGACGGCCGGATTCGGTACGAGCGCAAACAGCGCGCTCGTGATCGCCACCGCGACAATCGCGCTCGATCCGCCGACCCAGCCGGATGCAAGCCACGCCGCGCCGACCAGCAACACGGCCACGGCGGCGCGCGCGCCGGCGATGGTCGCGGCCGTGCGATTAGCCGTCGCCCGCGTTCTGCCGATGTGGGTGATCGCCTGAATCACCGACTGCGACCACGGCAGCCGATCCATGGTGCGTGCTTCAATATAGCTTCTGCACAGCACGCGCAGATCGGCGATTGAAAAGAACAGCGCGGAACCGGTTGTCGCAACGAACTGGCGCTGATGCGGCACCAGGTCCGACAGCGATTGCAGCAGCCGCCCCAGATGCGCGGGCAAGGCCTGCTCGAAAGCGTCGAGGTGACTCGACAAGGTCTCGACCTGTTCGAGCGTCACCGTCTCCAGCGGCGCCTCGTTCGGCACGATCGCAAGCAGGCCGCCGATCAGTTCATCGACCGCCGCGAGCGCGCGCGGATCGGCTTCTGCCGCAACCCGCGCCTTCAACTGATGCAGCGCATGAATCCAGGCGACCGTGTCGAGAAAGCTGCGGTCGAGGTCGAGAAAGACATGGTTGTGCAGGCGAATCGACGGATCCTCGAACACCGCACCGCTGCGCAGACTTTCCACCCCCGCGCGTTCACGGATCAGGTCGAGAAACGTGTCGAAGCCGCCAACGGCCGTCGCACGATCGAGCATCGCATGCACTGCGTTCAACAGGTTCGTGAAGTTGCGCCGACTCGACGCGTACAGCGCCGGCGTGACCGCCTGCGGGAAAATCACCGCGCTGACCACGCTCGCGCAGACCACGCCGATCACCACCTCGCTCACGGTGAACACGACATTGTCGAATACGCCGTAGGGATTGGACCAGGCCGGCATCGCCGTGATGGCGGTGCCGTACCCGGCCAGCACGAATCCATACGACTGAAAGTTGCGGTAGTACGACGCGCCGAATACGCACGCGCCGATCCACGCCGCTAACGCGATGAAGAACAGCAGGGGTTGTTGCGGAAAAAGCGCAATGAGCAAAAGGCCCGCAAAGCTGCCGCACACCATGCCGAGGCCGCGATAGAAACCGCGCGCGATCACCATGCCGCTTTGCTGATGCATCATCACGATGATGCACGACACCATCGCCGTGGCGGGCGTGCGAAGCTCGAGGCGCATGCACAGTCCCATCGCGAGCGTCATCGCAATGGCGACCTTGGCGATATGCCGGAACCGCGGGCCGTCGTCTTTCCAGTAGGCCTTTAGCTCGTCCCGCCATCGTGGCGGGACCGTGCTGCGGGCATCCGCTTGCAGGGTCATAGGGCACTCGTCAGTCGCTGATGGTCCATGTGATTCCGGTCATGCAGGGCCTCGAGCCTTGCGAATGCCTCTGTGCATACGGTGTGTAGCGTGCGGCTAGCGCAGGTTAGTGCGCGCCAGTTCGACGATCTCGTCACCGCGTCCATTGAGAATGGCGCGCATCATGTAGAGACTGAAGCCCTTCGCCTGGGCGAGCTCGATCGTGGGTGGCATTGCGAGTTCGTGTTTCGACGTGACCACGTCCACGAGCGCCGGCCCCGGATGGTCGAACGCCTGCTTCAACGCGCCCGCCACGTCTTCCGATTCTTCAACGCGAATGCTGAAAATGCCGGCGCCTTTCGCAATGGCTGACATTGGTATCGAGGTAACCACCCGCCTTTAATTCCATCGAGACAAAGCCGAGCAGGCTGTTGTTGAACACCACCACCTTGATCGGCAAATCGAGTTGCCGCGCGGTGAGCAGATCGCCGAGCAGCATCGACAGGCCACCGTCGCCCGATAGCGACACGACCTGCCGCCGCGGATGCGCGCCTTGTGCACCCAGCGCCTGCGGCATTGCGTTGGCCATCGAGCCGTGATTGAACGAGCCGTGCAACTGACGCTTGCCGTTCATGGTCAGATAGCGCGCGGCCCAGACGGTCGGCGTGCCGACGTCGGCAGTGAAGATCGCGTCGTCGCTTGCGGCTTCGTCGATCATCTTCGCCAGATACTGCGGGTGGATCGGGCGGCCCGGACCGGCCGGTGTCGCCAGATCGTCCAGGCCCTTGCGGGCGGACGCATAGTGCTTGCGCGCGTTGTCGATGAAACCGCGGTCCGTCTTGCGCTGCAGCCTGGGCAGTGTCGCGGCGATGGTTTCCTTCACCGTGCCGACGAGCCCGAGTGAGAGGGGCGCGCGATGACCGAGCTGCGAGCCCTTCCAGTCTATTTGAATGATCTTCGCGTCGACCGGATAGAACGGGCGATAGGGGAAGTCGCACCCGAGCAACAGCAGGGTGTCGCAGGACATCATGGCGTGATAGCCCGAGCTAAAGCCGATCAGCCCGGTCATGCCGACGTCGTAAGGATTGTCGTACTCGATGAACTGCTTGCCGCGCAGCGCGTGAACCACCGGTGCGCCAAGCGTATCGGCGAGCGCCACCACTTCGTCGTGTGCGCCTTGCGTGCCGCTGCCGCACATGATCGTGACCGCGTCGGAGTCATTCAGCAACGCGGCGAGGCGCTCGAGGTCCGCCTCGGCAGGGAGAATCCGCGGCGGCGCGCTTTCCGTCCAGGACGGCAATTCGGCGGGGCCTTCGCTCAGCGCCACATCGCCCGGCAACACGATAACCGCCACGCCGCGCTCCTCGACAGCGGTGCGCATCGCGCGCGCCAGCACGCGCGGAAACTGCGCGGAGGAGGACACCACTTCCACGTAATGGCTGCACTCCTTGAACAGCTCCTGTGGGTGCGTTTCCTGAAAGTAGCCCAGACCGATTTCGGTCGACGGAATGTGCGCGGCGATGGCAAGCACCGGCTGGTGATTGCGATGACAATCGAACAGACCGTTGATCAGATGCAGGTTGCCAGGACCGCAACTGCCGGCGCACACCGCGAGACGTCCGGTCGAGGCCGCGTCCGCACCGGCGGCAAAGGCAGCCGCTTCCTCGTGACGGGTGTGCATCCAGCGGATCGAGCCGAGCTGATCGAGGCTGTAGGCCAGTCCATTCAAGCTATCGCCCGTTACGCCCCAGATCCGTTCGACACCCGAGGCGGCGAGTGTGGCGGCGAGATAGGCGGCAATGGTAGTACTGGCCATGCTTGACTCCTTTTCACGGTAGAGGGGGGTTGACCGGGCGTTAAAAACCACGACCACGGCCGCGAAGCCGGCACAGACAGCGGCGCCGCGATCCGGCGCGGCGCTGGTATGCCACACCTATCAAGCTATGCGAGGCGCGGGGAAAAGTCCTGAATTCAGCCTGAAAACACCTGAATCAAACTGACTGACGGCTCTCGGTAATTCAGCACCGTACGCGTTTCACCGATACGTGCTAACGCACAGCGGGGATTCAAGTATCCTGATGGTCCGCATCAAATCCGGCTGTATGACATGAATCTCTCTTTTGAAGTCCTGCAGGTCCTCGACGCGATCGATCGGACCGGCACCTTTGCGAGCGCAGCGGAAACGCTGCACAAAGTTCCGTCGTCGTTGACCTATCTGGTGCAGAAGCTGGAGCTCGATCTCGGCGTGAAACTGTTCGACCGCAGCGGCCGCCGGTCCGTTCTCACGCATGCCGGGCGCGTGGTCGTCGAGGAAGGGCGCCGCCTTCTGGAGGCGGCGGAAGACCTCGAATGCAAGGCAAAGAGAATCCAGCATGGCTGGGAATCCGACCTGCACGTCGCCATCGATGAGATCATTCCGTTCGACTTGCTATGGGATCACGTCGGCACGTTCTACAAGCTGAAGCTGGACACCCGGCTGCATCTGTCGAAAGAAGTATTGGGCGGCTCGTGGGACGCACTCTTGACGCGCCGCGCGGACCTGGTCGTCGGCGCGGCGGGCGATCCACCGCTGATTCCCAATCTGGTTGCGAAACCGATCGGTTCTCTGCGGCACGTGTTCGTGGTGGCGCCGCATCATCCGCTCGCTTCGATGCCGGGGCCGCTAACGCTGGATATCGTCGCGCGCCATCGTGCGGTCGCAATCGGCGACACGTCGCGCAAGCTCGCGCCGCGCACGATCGCCATTGCCGCCAATCAGGAAGTCATGACGGTGCCCACGCTCGAAGCGAAGCTGGCCGCGCAAATCAGAGGGCTCGCCGCGGGCACGATTCCGGAATGCCTCGCCGCCGAGCCGTTGGCGCGGGGCGAATTAGTGCAAAAAGAAGTGCTCGGCATGCGCGACATCACGCATTTTTATCTGGCGTGGCGCGGTGACGAAACCGGCAAAGCCCTGCGCTGGTGGGTCGAACAGTTGGGCCGCCCGGATCTGATCGACGAGGTTGTGCAACAGAGGATGTTGCACGGCTGAACGCCGTTCAGCCACGTTGCGCGATTTCTCGCGGCGGCGGCGCATCACACGTGTTCGCTGCCGCAAGCTGGGCCGCAGGGCGAATGACCGAAGCGGCGGGGTTGTGAGCGATCGCCCGCGTCGTGATCTGCAGTAGACGGGTGGCGGCTTCGAAATCGTCCCAGTCGAGACCTTCGGCGAGTCTCGTGCTGGCGGATCGTATCAGCTGGACGGCCTCCGCGCTCCGCCCTTGTGCATGCCAGAGGCTCCCCAAGCTGCTTGCGGCGCGTAATTGCAGCGAGCGGCAGCCCCGCATCAGCGAATCCTCGAGGGCTGCGACAAAGCAAACCTCTGCGTCCCGAGCGACCGTTACCGACGGTGGCGCGCCGACCTCCGCCATGAGCAGCAGCTCGCCATGGATGCGCCTCATCTCTCCGGCATACCAGTGATCGCCGGTTTCATCGCACTGAGCCAGCGCGCGCACCACTGTGGCGATGCCCTCTTCGGGCCGGCCCGAGCGGCCTAGAGCGAGGCCGTATTGCCCGACGAGCATGGCGCGCGGCGCGCCGAATTCGAGCGACTCCAGATCGTCCAGGGCCTTTCGGAAAGCGTTCAGGCGCTCTGCTGCGGCGTCCCCCATCGAATGCAGGTATTCGTCGAAACACCGGCAACAGGCTTGCGATACGCTAAGGCCGGCGCGCGCCGACACCTCACGCAGCAAGGCGATCGCCTGAGCCGCGCGCTCGCGCTTATCCGACAGCAGCATCAGCGGCACCAGCGCCTCGACCAGCACATAACACGTCATGATCGCCTGTTGCTGATCGCACGCGCTCAGCACGCTGTCCTCGGCGAGCCGCAGCGCCTGATCGCGGAAGCCCTGCAACCACAGCACCCGCGCGAGGGTCGCATGGCCGACAATGCGCTGGTCGACGGACTGCCCGAGCGGCAAGCCATGCTGCAAGTCCTCGCTGTGCCGCAGCAGTTGTTCGAGCGACGCGCGCGCTTGCTGTTGATCGCCCGTGTAATGCGAAGCGATCCCCAGCAGCCGGTACGCGAGGATCGTGCCGCTCGTGTCGCCTACCTCGAGGGCGAGCAGCTCGAAGCGTCGCGCGAATGCCAGCGCATTACGCGCCGCGCCGGACGATTGGCTTCCATTCCACATGCCCCACAAGGCGCGGGCTTCAAACGCCCGGTCGCCCAGCCCTATCGCCGAAGCCAGAATCTCCGACCAGAGGCCGAGCGTTTCCCGATTCGGCCCGATGACGTAGACGAGCGCCGCAGCAAGCGCCGCCTGCAGTTGCATGCGTACACGCAAATGGCGCGTCGAACGCGAGCCCTGATGCGTGGCGGCCACCGTGTCGAGCGCGCGCCGCGCCCACGCGCAGCACTCGTCGACCAAAGACAGTTCATAGAGAAGAAACACGACCTTGACCGCCAGTGCTTCGCCGAGCACGTCGTCGCCCTTCGGCGTCAAGGCCCAGGCCAGCGCCGCGCGCAGATCGTCGAGCAGTCCGCGCATCCGCTGATGCCATCTGTCGCGGTGCGCGCCCTGCGGCTCAGCGCGGTGCTGCCCATCGCGCTCAAGGAGACCGAGGAAGTATTGCGCGTGACGCAGCGTGACAATGCGCCGCTCGCCGTTATCCTCGAGCTTCTGCATGGCGTAGGCGCGCGTGGTTTCCAACAGGCGATAGCTCGCCCTGCCGCTCTCAACGTGCGTCACCAGTAGCGATTTTTCGACCAGCCCCGACACCGCGGCGATCACATCGAGTTCACGCAATACGCGGTCGCCGACGACAGCGATGGCAGCTTCCATGGGGAAGCTGCTGACGAAAATACCGAGTCTGCGCAGCGTGGTGCGCTCGGCATCGTCGAGCATCGCGTGACTCCAGTCGAGCGTCGCCTTCAAGGTCTGATGCCGCGGCAAGGCCGTACGATTACCGCCTGTCAGCATGTTGAAGCGGTCATCCAGATGGCCGGCGAGCGTTTCGATACCGAGTATTGCGGCTCGCGCGGCCGCCAGTTCGAGCGCCAACGGTATGCCGTCGAGCCGGCGGCATACCATGCCGGTCAACTGGATGCTTCTATCATCGGATGAAAAGCGGGCGTCGATCGCACGCGCGCGCGACAGGAACAATTCGACGGCGCTACATTGCAGAACATCTTGCCCCTGATCCTCCTGCGCAGGCACCTGTAGCGACGCGACCCAATACAGATGCTCGTTCACCACCCGCAGCGGCTCGCGGCTGGTCGCGAGTACGCATACGGCGGGACCGACGCCGAGCAGGGTCTCGGCGAGCTCAGCCGCGGGTCCGAGCACATGCTCGCAGTTGTCGAGCACGAACAGCACGCGCCGCTCGCTGAGTTCTTTACTGACGCGCGCGAGCGTCAGCGGTCCAATGCCCGGATTCACGCCCATGCAGGCTGCGAACGCCGCGAGGACACTGCTGGCGTCGGTGGTGGAGGCGAGTGGCACCAGATAGACACCGTCCGGAAAACGCGTCAGCAAGCCGCGCGCGACCTCCATCGCCATCCGCGTCTTGCCGATGCCGCCCGAGCCCACCAGGGTCACGTGGCGTGCGGCGGCAAGCGCCAGCGAGACGTCGTCAAGCGCTTTGTCGCGTCCGATCAGCGGCGAAAATTGGGCGGGCAGGTTGTTCGGGACGCTTCGGCCATGCGTGGGGTTCTCCAAGAATTCGTCGCGCTGGCCGGCCTCGCCGGCAGCGCTCGCCGTCGACGCGCCTGGCACCAGCCGGTAACCGCGCCCGGACACCGTCTGTATGAGTCCGCGATTTTCGCCTAGCATCTTGCGAAGTGCTGACATATGCACTTGCAGATTGTTCTCTTCAACGAATGCATTCGGCCAGACCTGCTTGAGGAGGTCACTCTTCGACACCAGGCCGCCGTTCGCCTCGATCAGCACGACGAGCATGTCGAATGCACGGCTGCCTAGCCGCACAGGCTCGCCGTCGATGCACACTTCCCGACGGTCGATATCCACCTGAAGCGGGCCAATGCGAATCATGCGGAATATCCTGTACGCAGCGATTTGAAGAGCAGTCAACAAACGCGGAAGAATTTAAAATAACCGCGTAGCGTTGCGTCCCCGAAGTCTAGATCAACGGGCGATCGACATGCGCGGAAAAAACTGAACCTACCGTTCAAATTTTTTGTACTAAGCGCACGCTTTTTAAGCGCCGTGAACGTCCCGCTCACGCCTTGCACCGCACCGCCCGGCGGGCTTCTTGCGGCACCGTGCAGCCGCGCCGCCTGCCGCGTGCCGTTGCCTAGCCAGACGGGGGTAATCTTTGTATGATGCGTCCCAACATACAGGGTGCCGAACAAGCCATGCCGAGAAAAGTACGAGCGGTCGAGACAGCGTCGGGAAACGAGGTGCGTGACAATGAGAAAGTCGTCACGCGCCGCCTCGCACCCGAAGTCCGGGAACGCCAGATCGTGCTCAAGGCCGTCGACCACTTCGCCACTCATGGCTTTTCCGGCAGCACCCGTGAACTCGCGCGCCAGCTCGGCGTAACGCAGCCGCTGCTCTACCGCTATTTTCCAAGCAAGGAAGCACTGATCGACCGTGTGTACGAAGAGGTCTATCAATGGGACACGAGCTGGGAAAAGCTGATCAAGGACCGCTCCGTCCCAATCCAGGCGCGCATGGTCAGGTTCTACTCGTCGTACGCCGTGGTGATTTTGCGGCGCGAGTGGATCCGGATTTTCATCTTCGCCGGCTTGACGCGCGAAGGCATCAATTCCAAATATCTCGCACGACTGCGTGAACGCGTGTTTCTGCCCGTGATGGCGGAAATCCGCTCGGCCTACGACTTGCCGGCGCCCACCGGGGCGAGGCAGCGCGAGATCGACTTGGAGTTGATCTGGAGTCTGCACGCGAGCATCTTCTATCTCGGCGTGCGGAAATGGATCTACGGCCTCCCGGTTACCGATGACATTGAAGACCACATCGCGCGCCAAGTCGACGCGTTCCTCAATGGCGTGCCCGCAGCGCTCGAGCACGCGTCCAAAGAACCGGCCCGCTCGAAGCCCCCCTCCAAAGCCTGACACAGGTCCACAGCCAGGCCGCCGGTCAGACCAACCGCGCGGCCGGCCGTTCGCTTCACCTCTCATCGCCCCACTCCTGACTTTTCGCGTTCTTCCGGGTAAACACCGGCGCTACGCCGCTTTTTCCTGCCTGCGAATTCACCTACAATTTATCCAACGATCACTAATCGATCGATAAATAGCATAGCAGGAGTCGAACATGCCCGTTTCAAAACTTGCCCACTACTCGATTCGCACGACCGACCTCGCGCAATCCTGCCGCTTCTATGAGCGGATCCTCGGTTTCAAGCAGGGCTACCGTCCGCCTTTCGATTTTCCGGGCGCGTGGCTTTACAAAGGCGGCGACGAAGCCGACTTCGGCACGGTCCATATCATCGGCGTGGATCCGAACAACCCCGCTGGACTCACCGCCTATCTCGGCGACAAGCCACTGCCCGCCAGCGGCACCGGCACCGGCACCGGCACAGTCGACCACATTGCGTTTCTCGCGGCGGGTGTCGAACAGATGTGGGAGACGCTCAAGGCGGAAGGCATCGCTTATCGCGAGCGCACCGTGCCGAGCCTCGGCCTTCATCAGGTGTTCATTGAAGACCCGTCCGGCGTGACCATCGAATTGAACTTCCCCGCCGAAGAAATCAGTCGCCTGGCCGAAACACAGCCGGCCATCGCGCAAACCACCATCAGCGCCGGAGAGTAATCATGACCCATGCTTCCGCACGCGCCAGGGCAATTATTGTCGGCGGCTCGTTGGGCGGCCTGTTCGCAGCCAATCTGCTGGTCCGCAACGGCTGGAACGTCGACGTGTTCGAACGGGTTCCAGACGAACTCGCTGGACGCGGCGCCGGTATCGTCACGCATCCCGAATTGTTCGAGGCGCTTGCGGCGGCCGGTATCGATTTCGACGACTCCATTGGCGTCAAGGTGCAATCACGCGTCACGTTCGCGCAGAACGGCGCGGTGCTGTCCGAGCGCAATCTGCCGCAAACGCTGACCGCGTGGGGCAAGATGTACCACGTGTTGCGCGCTGCGTTACCGGACGTTCACTACCACGCCGGCGGCACGGTCGCATCGGTGCAGGACGGCCCCGACCAGGCGATCGTGACGCTCACCGACGGCACCGTGTTGCACGCCGACCTGGTGATCGCCGCGGACGGCTTCAAATCGTCGATACGCGAGTACTTCCTGCCCGACGTCAAGCTTCAGTACGCCGGTTATGTCGCCTGGCGCGGTCTCGTCGACGAAGCAGATCTGTCGCGCGAAACCCGCGAAGCGCTATTCGAAAAGTTTGCCTTCTGCCTGCCGCCGCGCGAGCAGATTCTCGGCTATCCGGTCGCCGGCCAGGGCAACAGCACGACCCCGGGCGAACGCCGCTACAACTTCGTCTGGTATCGCGCAACGAGCGAAGACATTCAGTTGCCGAACCTGCTGACCGATCGGTCCGGCAAGCGCTGGGTAGGCGGCATTCCGCCGACGCTGATCCGCCAGGACGTCCTCGCCGAAATGGAAGACGCCGCGCTCACCTTGCTCGCCCCGCAATTCGGCGAAGTCGTGACCAAGGCGAAGCAGCCGCTCTTCCAACCCATCTTCGATCTCGAAGTGCCGCAGATGGCGTTCGGCCGGATCGCCTTGCTGGGCGATGCAGCCTTCGTCGCGCGTCCGCATTGCGGCATGGGTGTCACCAAGGCGGGGAGCGACGCCATGGCGCTCGTCAAGGCGTTGCAAGCCCACACGGATGTTCGGGACGCGCTGGCGGACTTTAGCCGCGAGCGCACCCAGGTCGGCGCGGCAATCGTGCAGCACGCGCGCCATCTCGGCGCCTATATGCAGGCGCAGTTGAAAAACGAAGTCGACCGTGAAATGGCCGAGCGCTATCGCACGCCCGACGCCGTGATGCGCGAGACTGCGGTATCCGCCCGCTTTTAATCTCCGTTGCGTTTGCGGCGGGTCCGATCAGTTGATGCAGCATCGAAAAGCAATCGTTTCGAAAGGATACAAAGTGAAACATGGCGCCCCAACCTATTCGATGAGCGCGCAGTACGTCGCCACCGACCCGCCACCCGCGGCCAATCCGCTACTCGACGATCCGCGCTTTCGCGCGCTCGTGCGTCAGCGGCGCACCTTCTCGTGGACGCTCACGATCCTGATGCTGGTCGTGTACTTCGCATTCATCCTCACGCTCGCCTTCGCGCCCGCGCTGCTCGGACGGCCGATCGTCGACGGCTCGCCCGCAACATGGGGCATTCCGGTCGGCTTCGGCATGTTCGTCTTTACTTTCGTGCTGGTCGCGGTGTATGTCGCGCGAGTCAACACCCTCCACGATCACGCCGTGAATGAGATCCGGCAAGGAGTACGACAATGACACGCATGTCTCAATGGCGCGGCGCACTGCTTTTTTGCGCTTTCAACGCACTCACCGCCCTGCCCGCGGCCGCCGCCGAAACCGTGGCGCCGGCACGATCGCACAATCCGATCGCGATCGGCATGTTCCTGCTGTTCGTCGCGTCGACGCTGTTCATCACGCGCTGGGCGGCAAGGAAGAACAACAGCGTCTCCGATCACTACGCGGCAGGCGGCAAAATCACGGCGTTTCAGAACGGCTGGGCGATTGCCGGTGACTATATGTCCGCCGCGTCGCTGCTCGGGATCTCCGCCCTCGTCTTCACGAGCGGCTATGACGGCCTGATCTATTCGATCGGCTTTCTCGCCAGCTGGCCGGTCATTCTCTTTCTGATCGCCGAGCCGTTGCGCAATCTCGGCCGCTATACGCTCGCCGACGTCGTGTCGTACCGGCTGCAACAGCGGCCCATTCGCGCGTTCGCCGCTTCCAGCTCGATCGTGATCGTTCTGCTCTATCTCGTCTCGCAGATGGTCGGCGCGGGCAAGCTCGTCGAATTGCTGTTCGGCTTCAACTACACGGTCGCGGTCGTGATGGTGGGCGTGTTGATGGTGGTGTATGTGTTTTTTGGCGGCATGCTCGCCACCACCTGGATCCAGATCATCAAGGCCGCCCTGCTGCTCGCGGGCGCCGCCTTCATGGCGTTCATGGTACTGAGCCGCTTCGGCTTCAGTATGAACGCGCTGTTCGCGCAGGCGATACTCGCACATCCCAAGCATGCTGCGATCATGAGTCCGGGCGGGCTCGTGTCGGATCCGGTTTCCGCCGTCTCGCTCGGTTTGGCGTTGATCTTCGGAACGGCCGGACTGCCGCATATTCTGATGCGCTTCTTCACCGTGAGCGACGCCAAAGCCGCGCGCAAGAGCATCCTGTACGCGACCGGCATTGTCGGTATCGGCTACGCACTGATCATCATTATCGGCTTCGGCACGATTGCACTGGTTGCGACCGATCCGCACTATCACACGGCCTCCGGCGCCGTGATCGGCGGCGTGAACATGGTGGCCATCCATCTGGCGCACGCCGTGGGCGGCAACGTATTTCTCGGCTTCATCTGCGCGGTGGCTTTCTCGACGATTCTCGCGGTCGTGGCGGGGCTGACGCTGGCCGGCTCCTCCGCGGTGTCACATGATCTGTACGCGAACGTGATTCGCCGCGGCGCCGCCACGGACCGCGAGGAAATGCACGTGTCGCGAATCACAACGCTGGTGCTCGGTGTGCTCGCGATTCTGCTGGGCATCGCGTTCGAGAAACAGAACATCGCGTTTATCGTCAGTCTGACTTTCTCGATTGCGGCCAGCTCGAATTTCCCGGTGCTGCTGCTCTCGATCTACTGGCGCGGGCTCACCACGCGAGGCGCCGTACTCGGTGGCTCGCTCGGCCTGATCTCGGCCGTCACCTTGACGATTCTCAGCCCGACCGTCTGGGTGCAGGTGCTCGGTCATGCGCATGCGATCTACCCGTATGAATACCCCGCGCTGTTCTCGATGATCATGGCTTTCGCAGGTGTGTTCTTTTTCTCGATCACCGACACCTCGGCACGCGGTGCGAGCGAACGCGCACTGTATGGCAACCAGCTTGTGGACTGCGAACTCGGCATGGCGAAGCACGGATAACACTCGCCACTAAAAAACCCATAACGGAGACTGACTCATGGATTGCACGTGTTGCATTTCGCCGAAACGCCGCCGCTTGCTCGGGACGATGGCCGCGCTCGCCGGCAGCCTCACCTCGGGACGGCCGGCCACCGCCGCCACGCCCACGGCCACCGGCACGGCGGGCGCTGCGGGCGCTTCCGGCACCCTCGGCAAAGGCCGGTCGATCGATATTCACGCGCACTATTACCCTGAAAGCTATTGCGGACTGGTGGGCAGCGAAGGCGCGAAGTTCGGCGGCAAGTTCACCTGCGACGCCGCCAGCTTCAGCTTCCAGACACCGGCGGGTGGACTGGGACCGCTGCCGCTGAAATTCATCAAGATCGACGAGCGGCTCGCCGACATGGATGCGTCCGGCGTCGACATGCAGGCCTTGTCATTGAGCGTGCCGATGGCCTACTGGGCCGACCGTGCCTTCAATGCGAAGCTTGCCAGAACGTGGAACGAGGCGGCCTCGAAGGCCCATCTGCAGCATCCGACCCGCTTCGTGGTGCTCGCCACATTGCCGATGCTCAATCCACACGACGCGCTTGACGAACTCGATCGCGTGTTCGAGTTGCCCGGCGTCCGCGGCGTCTACATGGGGACCAACATCAACAATCGGGATCTCGACGACCCGTTGTTCGAGCCGGTCTTCGCCCGGATCGAACAGCTGGATCTGCCGGTATTTCTGCATCCTCAGCAGACAGTAGGCGGTGCGCGGCTGGGCGATTTCTACTTGAGCAACCTGCTGGGCAACCCGTTCGACACGGCCATTGCCGGTTCGCATCTGATCCTGGGAGGCGTGATGGACCGGCATCCGAGGTTGAACATTACGTTGCCGCACGCCGGCGGCGCGTTGCCGATCCTGATGGGCCGCATCGACGCAGGCTGGACAGTACGCCCCGAAACACGGCGACTGGCGCAGAAGCCAAGCAGCTATTTGCGCCGCTTCAACTACGACACGGTCTCGCACTCCGGACCCGTACTGGACTTCCTGATCCAGAACATCGGAATCGACCGGCTGGTGCTCGGCAGCGACTACTGCTTCGATATGGGCTACGAGCAGCCGGTCACGTTCCTGGATCGTCTCTCGCTCCCCCCCGACCAGAAGAACCTGATTCTCGGCGGCAACGCGGCGCAGTTGCTGAAGCTCTAGTATGCATCGGCTTCCTCGGCCATGACGGGCATCCGGTCGATGGCGGAGGCCAGCATCATGGCCGCGGCGTTAACCGGTTTCGTGCTCCGCACTCTCGGTTTGTAGATCAGATCGTCGCGGCGGATCAGCAGCCCACTCAGCGCGCAGCGCCCCTTCAGGCGAGCGCGGCAACTAATCCACACCTGATCGTCGTAGCGGCAGCGGGTTGCGTCCTGCCACCGCACGGCAATCGACGTGTCGGACAGACGCTCGATCACTTCCACCACGATATGCGACGACAACCCGTAAGCGGCCACGCGAGACGCCGGTCGCGTCGGGCAGGGCTCGCCTGCGCCTTCGTGGCAATGGTGCGGCAGAAGCCCATGAATCACGTGATCCCACACGGAGACACGATCCGTGTAATGCGAGATCGTCTCTGTTGCCGTTTCCATAGGTTGTTTCCTCGAATGCATGAAAAAAGCATACGACGACGCGTTCAAAACCGTTGCTAATTTTTATTAATTGTCCTGAGGCCACGTGCCGATCGACGGGTTTGCACAGGCATGATTCGCTAATGAAGCGCTAGAGTTCGCTACAGCGGGCATCGGATGCGTCAATTGGAGAGCAACATGAACACAGCATCGAGGCCAACATGAAGATTGCCATCGCCGGAGGTTCCATCGCCGGACTCGCATGCGCGTTGACGTTGACGTGCACGGGTCACGACGTGCACATTTACGAGCGCTCCGTTGCGCCGCTGCGAGGGCGCGGTGGCGGCGTCGTGGTGTTGCGGCAGATGCTGCAGTTTCTCGACCAGCACGGCCATCGGACCCGCGCCATGCTGGCGGTGCCGACCCATCGGCGGCGCTGGATCGATAGCGCCGGCACGGTCATACGCGACGACCCCGAGTTGCTGCCGTTTTCATCGTGGGACACCGTCTACCGGTCGCTGTGCAGCACGCTGCCGGCCGACGCGGTTAACTACGGGCACGCCGTGGCAAGCGTTGCCGAAGACGCCGAAGGTGTCGAGATCCGTTTCAACGACGGTATTGCACCGGTTCACGCGGACCTGCTGATCGCCGCCGACGGCACCGCCTCGCGACTTCGCGCCATGCTGTTCCCCGGCAGCGCTGCGTCATACGCGGGCTACATCGCGTGGCGCGGTGTTGTGGAAGAAAGCGCTTTCGACCACGCCGACATCGCGGAGCTGATCGAGAACATGACCTTGTTCCAGGCGCCAGGCGAACTGTTCATGACGTTCCTGATTCCCGCACTGGACGGCTCCCTCGAACCCGGCAAGCGCCGTTTCAACTGGCTCTGGTATCGCAATGAAGCCGATGCGTCGGCGATCGACGCGTTTCTGACCGGGCGCGATGGTCGGCGGCATCATGCCTCCGTGGCGCCCGGCGAACTGTCAGCGCAGTCGCTGACGCACCTGCAGCGCGCGGCGCTCGACGGACTACCCGGCACGCTATCGCAACTCGTGTGCGCAACCGGGGCACCTTTCATGCAGGCCATCTCCGACGCGCTGAGCCCGTCGTTCGCCAAAGGCCGGATTGCGCTGGTGGGCGACGCCGCGTGCACACTGCGCCCTCATACGGGCTCCGGCACTTCGAAAGCCGCCGGCGACGCCGTCAGCCTCGCGCAAGCCCTGAGCGAGCCCGCTCAGGACGTGGTACAGGTACTCGCCCACTGGGCCACGGCACGGCGCGCGGCGGTCGAGCCGCTGCTTCTCAAGGGCCCGCGGCTTGCCCAGTCGTTCGGACTCGGTTCGCCTTGACGCTCACGCCGGCGTTTCTGCGGCGTTCCGTCCAGCCGTCGCATGACCCTATACGAGCGGATTAGAACCGTGAATGCATTGGTGAATGTGCCAATCCTATGTAGGGATGGCGCGAGCCCGCTACGGATCGTATTGTGTCCAAATCAGGCAAGACGTGCCACCTGGTTCAACTGGATCAAGAGGTCAAAGCGGCTATGGACAGAATTTTCAGCATGCGCGTGTTCTCGCGGGTCGCGGAGACCGGCAACTTCAGCTCGGTTGCAAAACACATGGAATGCAGCGCCGGCAACATTTCTCGCGCGGTCGTGGCGCTCGAAGAACATCTCCACACGCGGCTTCTGCAACGGACAACGCGCAGTGTCTCGCTCACCGAATGCGGCGAGCGGTACTACCAGCGCTGCAAGAAGATCCTCGCAGATATCGACGACGCCGACGCCGAAGCCAGCGACGCACACACGCTCCCGCGCGGCAAATTGAGAGTTCACGCCGTGCCCGACATCGGGCTGAAACAGTTGACGTCCACGATCGTCGAATACCGCCACGCGTATCCAGCGGTCTCAGTCGATCTGAAACTGCTGCCCGGCATGGCGAATCTGATTGAAGACGAATTCGACGTGTCGATCGTATCGGTGTCGTCGTTGCCGGACTCCCGCAACGTGAGCCGGCTCATCGGGCGGTGCGAGCGCATTCTGGTCGCCGCGCCGGACTATCTCACGCGGCATCCGATCCATAGCGTGAACGACCTACCGAATCACACGCTCATGCAGACCAGTTCGTCCTTCGATCCGCCCTCGGACTGGCCATCGGAGCTCACCCGCAACAGCGCGGCGAACCCGGAGTTGGCCGGACACTTTGTCGTCAACACAATGCAGGCGCTCCGAGTCGCGCTGCTGGCAGGCGCCGGCGTAGGGGCCGTGCCGACTTACTCGGTCGTGGACGAACTCAAGGAAGGCAAGCTGGTTCAGCTCTTTCCGGAGTATCCGCTTCAAACGACCAATGTCTTTGTGGTTTATCCGTCACGCCAATTCGTCGATGCGAAAATAAAAACGTTCGTTGAATTCCTAATCGTGTCGCTAAAACGAAAACTAGATTTGCGGATTGCGGATCTGACGGCGGACTCGGCCGCCCAAGCCCAGCCGGAGCTTCAGCCCTGATAGACGCTGCCCGCCGAAATCCGCTAAATTAATTGATCGCTTGCAAAACTCGGAGCCGATCGAAATTTAATACTCGACACACATAATTTCCGACATAATCTGGGCAGCACGCCGATTATCACTACCCCCTGCTTTTGCAACGCGAACGGACTTGCGTATGTAGCGCGACAAACAGAGGTGACGGATCATGTCGAACCATACAAATACATTCATCGCCACGGCAGCCCTGCAGAAAGACTCGCTCGGATGTCTTTCGAATCAATTACACAAAGATCTGGAACTCGAAGCAGGCGAATTCACGTTTTATCGCAAATGCCGGCGCCATGAGAAAACCAGCGAAGTGGTCACGCCCGCTTCGGATCGCGGCTTCCTGATCGGTGTTTCGCTAACGGCCGGCCATCGCCGCCGGATCATGTCAGGAAACCTCTCGACGTTATACGACTTCAAAAAGGATTCAGTCTACGTTCGTAATTTCGAAGAGGACTACCGTGCCGATTTGCACGGCGCGTTCGACTTCGTGTTGGTCGAGTTCTCCCACGCTTTCATCACGAACACTTGCTACGAGCGAAACGGCTCGGCCATCACAGGCTTTTTAGCGCCTCCCGGCCGCAACGACGCTGTCTTCGGTCACCTCGCGCGAGTGCTCGCGTTGACACTGGAGCGCCCGGGTGAGGCGAGCCCGCTGTTTGTCGAGCAACTCGGCATCACGATCGCAACGCATTTGATCGACCAGTACGGCAACGCGCCGGCTCCATCGGTCAAGAAAAGCCAGCGACTCTCGCGTCTGCTCGAAACGCGAGCCAAAGACATGCTGCTTGCAAAAACCCAAGGCAACGTTTCGCTCGAAGAGATCGCGAGCGCTTGCAACCTGTCGCGCAGCTACTTCATCCGCGCATTCCGCGAAACCACGGGCCGCACTCCGCATCAATGGCTGCTGGAGCGACGCGTCGAACGTGCGCGCGAACTGCTGCGGCATTCCGACTCATCGCTGTCCGAGATTGCCATTGCGTGCGGCTTTTCCGACCAGAGCCACTTCACGCGAACCTTCTCGCAGATGGTGGGCACACCGCCGGGAAGCTGGCGCCGCCGGGCCGGCAACTGAACGCTGAGCAAACCGCTCACTTCGCGGTTTGCTCAGACCGGGTTTGCTTCTGCCTCTTTTATCAGACAAGAGCCAGCCGGACGCATAGCGTTCTGGCTACGCCATAGACTTTCCTACAAAGCATCGCACTAACGTGCAAGACGCGCGAACGGTGGCGCGATAGGCTCAATCATGCAAGGTCCAGCGCATGCTACACCCTCTCCCGTTCGCGCAGGCGCCTCGCATTATCTGCTTACTCAGTCCCTTGTCTTCAACCTGTAAACATCATGATCGAAATAGGTCGCTTTCAGATCGATCTCGAGATGCGCACGTTGCGGCGGAACGGTGAAGTCGTGCATATCGGCTCTCGTGCCTTCGATATCCTTGCCGTTGTCGCTTCGGCCGGCGGACAACTTGTCACGAAAGACGAGTTGATGAATGCGGTCTGGCCCAACACCGTCGTCGAAGAAAACAATATTCAGGTTCACCTTTCGGCGCTGCGAAAAATACTCGGTCCGGACCGGGACCTGATTCTCACGGTGCCGGGCCGTGGCTATCAGCTTCTGCAACGGCAGAAGACCACTGCGTCCGACGAAGCCCGTGCGCCGGCGTCAGGCGTGCGACGTCCGCCACCACTTAAATCCGGGTTGCTGGGACGCGACGCCGAGGTCGAGTTGATCCGCTCGATGCTGCAACAAGCTCATGTGTTGACGCTTGTGGGCGCTGGAGGAATCGGCAAAACGCGGCTGGCGATCGAGGCCGCTCGCCATACCCGGGCGAACTTGACGGAACCGGTCTGCTTTGTCGAACTCGCCGCGCTGACTACGCAGGAGGCCGTGCTCGGCGCCATTGCCGAAAGCTGCGGAGTGACGCGGACCGGCGCGCGGATCGACATCCCCTGCGTAGCGGCCGCGCTAGCCGGCCAATGCAAGCTCCTGGTGCTCGATAACGCGGAGCATGTCATCTGCGCCGTGGCGCTTATCGTAGACGCATTGGTGGCCGTCAACGATACGCTCCGGGTGCTCGTCACGAGCCGCGAGCCGCTTCGGATCATGGCCGAGACAGTGTTTCGCGTCGATCCGCTTGATGTACCGCCGCCGGATGCCACCGATGAGGACATTCTCCAATGTTCGGCAGTGAAACTGTTCCTCCTGCGCGCCGATTCGTTGCAGACAAGCGTGGCCACCGATAGCGCGGAGATCCGGCTCGTCGGCGAGATTTGCCGCCGGCTGGACGGCATTCCGCTCGCCATCGAACTGGCGGCCGCTCGCGTGGTCACGCTCGGCGTGGAAGGCGTATGGCGCCGGCTGGATGACCGCATGGCGATTCTGGCGGGCGGTTACCGGACCGCGCTCCCGCGTCATCAAACCTTGCGCGCCACCTTCGACTGGAGCTTTGCGCTACTCGACATCGGTACGCAATCCATCTTCCGGCGTCTCGCGATATTCGGCGGCAGCTTTACTTTCGAGGCGATGTGCGCAGTCGTGTGCGACGACGAACTCACGGCGGCGAATGCGATTGGCGGCATCACCGAACTCGTGGCGAAATCGCTCGTTAGCGTGGGGTTCGAGGGTCCGGCGGCGAACTATCGCCTGTCCGAATCGACCCGCGCCTATGCGATGGAAAAGCTTCAGGCCGAAGGCGAGGTGCAGGACATCGCCTTGCGCCATGCGCGCTATCTTTCCTTGTGCTTTCAGACTCGATCGTCTGCTGATCGCCCAAACGATAGCGGCAATCCGCCGGATTTTCAGCAAACACTCGACGATGCACGTGCCGCATTCGACTGGGCGTTTTCGCCCGATGGCGATCTGCGCGTCGGCGTCGAGCTGGCCTCGAACCTGGTCGCGGCGTTACGCGATGCCGGCATGATCGACGAATGTTGCACGCGCGCCGCACAGGCCGCCCGTGCATTGGACAAGTTGCCGGCCGGATCGGTGGATGCCGCCAGCGAGCGGCGTGTGCGCGTCCCGCTGGCACCGGCATCGCCCACTGTGCGCGGGCAGGTGTCGAGGCCGACTGAGTCGGCCCGCACACGGGGCGCAGCCGGACGGGACGCCCATGCTCGGGCGGACACCGTAACGGTGCCGCCGACGTACTCCATTACGACTTGAGGAATTCCAGCAGATCCGCATTCACACGGTCCGCGTGCGTCGTGCACAGACCGTGGGGTGCACCTTCATAGACCTTCAGCTTGGCATTCGGCATGATTTTCGACGACAGCTTGCCGGAGTCGTCGAGCGGCACGATCTGATCGTCGTCGCCCTGCAGGACGAGTGCGGGCACCGTCACCTTCTTCAGATCGTCGTTGAAGTCGGTTTCCGAAAATGCCTTGACGCAGTCGTACAGACCCTTGATCGAGCCTTGCATACCGATCTGCCAGAACGCGTCGATCGTGCCTTGCGACACCTTCGCATCCGGGCGGTTGAAGCCGTAGAACGGCACGGCCAGATCCTTGAAGAACTGCGAACGGTTGTTTTTCACGCCCTCGCGAATGCCGTCGAACACCGCGATCGGCAGGCCGCCCGGATTCGCTTCCGTCTTCAACATGATCGGCGGAACCGCCGCGATGAGCACGGCCTTCGCCACACGCTTCGTACCATGCCGGCCAATGTAGCGAGCCACTTCCCCGCCACCGGTCGAGTGACCGACCATCACGATATTCGTCAAATCGAGCGCTTCGATCAGCTCGGCGAGATCGTCCGCATAGGTGTCCATTTCATTGCCGTTCCACGGCTGCGATGAACGGCCGTGACCGCGCCGGTCATGCGCAATCACGCGATAGCCGCGTTCTGCGAGGAACAACATCTGCGCGTCCCATGCGTCCGCGTCGAGCGGCCAGCCATGCGAGAACGTAACTGGTTGGCCTGCACCCCAATCCTTGTAATAGAGTTCCGTGCCGTCTTTGGTGGTGAAATATGCCATCGTTCCTGCTCCTGTGGAAGTAATTGACCGGCATGCACCGGCGGGTCATGCGTCTGGTGAGTATTGGCTACGGCCCGCCTGAACTTCTTTCTGATCGCCCGGCTTTTTCATATTTGCACGGTTGAGCGCAGGATCGACGCTCTATCGCCCTGCCCACGACGCACAGCAGTGCGAATTCACAAAGACAGTGCCGCGCGCTGAAGCCGCATAGCCCGAA
>Ga0302228_10000946_pt1 | contig 22389 bp, 21 predicted proteins | sample II_Palsa_N1_2_FD_193519 | JGI IMG/M metagenome (GOLD analysis project Ga0302228, IMG submission 193519) | Peat permafrost microbial communities from Stordalen Mire near Abisko, Sweden - II_Palsa_N1_2 | ecosystem: Environmental > Terrestrial > Soil > Palsa > Peat permafrost | place: Sweden... | reverse complement strand
GCCTCACGCAACACGCCGGCCTCGCCGTCAACGTGAAGGACCACCGGTTGAACACACGCACCGTCTACATGAACCCGGTGTTCCGCTTTCTGTACCTCAACATGAACTACCACCTTGAGCATCATCTCCTGCCCATGGTGCCGTTTCACGCACTTCCGCGTCTGCACGAGGCGATCAAGGATCAGTTGCCGGCCGCCTATCCAAGCCTCTATGCCGCATATCGGGAGATGCTGCCCGCGCTATGGAAACAGCGCTCCAATCCGCAGCATGTGATCGAGCGCACGTTGCCTCTCAAGCGGTCGGCGCAGGGCAGCTTTACCGCGCAGCCTAACGCGTAAAAAACGGCCTGAAGTACACATCAGATAAAACGGAGACTGCCGTGGCCACCGAAACCAGCAGCTTGAAGTGGGTCGTCGCCTGCGCGACCCATGACATTGACGAAGAAGACGTGATTCGCTTCGATCATGAGGGCGCGAGCTACGCGGTATATCGCATTGACGGCGGTTTCTTCGCGTCGGATGGCTGGTGTACGCATGAACGCGCGCATCTCGCCGATGGTTTCGTCGTCAATCGCGAAATCGAATGTCCGCTGCACCAGGGGCGCTTCGATATCCCGAGCGGCAAGCCGAAAAGCCCGCCGGTGTGTGTGCAGTTGAAAACGCATCCGGTACGCGTAGAAAACGGCCAGGTGATGCTCGGCGTTCCCGCGCAGGACGCATCATGAGAACCCGCCCTACGATGGTCATTATCGGCGCCGGTCAGAGCGGCGCGCGCGCCGCGCACGCCCTGCGCGACAACGGCTGGGATGGTGGCATCACGCTGCTCGGCAATGAATGTGTTGCCCCCTACGACCGGCCACCGCTTTCAAAAGCGGTGCTGCTCGGCGAGAAGTCCACAACGCAATGCGCGCTTTACGATGAGGCGTTCTATCGCGAGCAACGGATCGACCTGCGTATCGATGCCGCCGTTGAACGCATCGACCGCGCCGCACGGCATGTCGTGGTGAAGGGCGGCCTGACGGTTCCGTATTACCGTTTGCTGATCGCCACGGGCGCCGCGCCGCGCAAGCTCACGGCTCCGGGTTCGACGCTCACCGGAGTGCATTGTCTACGCACGGTCGCCGACGCCGGGCAGATCGTCGAGGAACTGCAACCGGGTCGCCAGATCGCGATTGTCGGGGCAGGGTTTATCGGACTCGAGATCGCCGCGACGGCAGTGGCGCGCGGCTGCGAAGTGGCGGTGATCGAGACTGCTGCTCGTGCGTTAATGCGCGCCGTACCGGAAGTCGTCGCGGGATACCTGGTTGAACGTCACCGGCAGATGGGCGTCGATATCCGCTTTGCAGTGCAGGTCGAGAGAATTCTCGGCGAGCATCGTGTGAGCGGTATCAAGCTCTCTGACGGCAGCACGCTCGCGTGCGATTGCGTGATCGCGGGCATCGGCGTCAAGCCGCGCACCGAACTTGCGGAAGCCGCCGGCATCGACGTTGCCGATGGTATCGCGGTCGACGACACACTACGCACCAACGACCCGTACATCTTCGCGGCCGGCGACGTATGTTCGTTTCCGCATCGGTTGTTCCGCCGGCGCATCCGCCTCGAATGCTGGAAGAATGCTGAGGATCACGCGCGCATTGTCGCGCGCAACATGCTTGATCGCGGTGAGACCTATTCGGAAGTGCCCTGGTTCTGGTCCGATCAGTACGACATGACCATCCAGATCGCAGGCATGCCGGCCTTTGCTGTGACGACTGCTGTACGTGAAGTGGGCGAAGCCTCGCGGATCTTCTTCGGACTCGACCGCGACGGCGTGCTGGTCGGCGCCAGTGGCGTTGGCCGTGTAAGCGAGATTGCGCGCGACGTCCGCATCGCCCAGGAATTGATCGCCAGACGTGCCAACATCGATCCCACCTTGCTTGCGGACCGCCACGTCAAGCTCAAACCGCTACTGGCTGTGGAGGCGTTATGAGTCAGCGCCTGGAAATATACCAGTCGATGTGGGCAATGGAACGACGTCATACCGACGGCCACGAGCGCACGCTCGAAGAGAATGTCGAGATGATTGCGCGGGCCGGATTCGACGGCGTGAGCGTGGGTTACGCGTCTCGCGAAGGAGTCCGCGAGCTCTCCAGCCTGCTCGCCGCCACCGGTCTTCACGCGGAAGCGCAGTGCTTTCCGCGCACGGTCGACGATTTACAACCGGTGCTTGAACTCGCAACCGAATTCGGGGTTCACCATATCGATCTGCAGCCTGACGTGCGGCCGCGCCGTATCTCGGAGTGCCTGACGTTGATCGACGGCTGGACGCGGCTCGCGGAACAGGTCGATTTTCCTGTGTACATCGAAACGCACCGCGACCGGATGACAACCGATCTGTACTTCACGCTCGATCTGCTCGACGCGCGCCCTGATCTCAAGCTTCTGGGCGACATCTCGCACTACCTCGTCGGGCGCGAGTTCGCGTGGCCTGTCTCCGATGAAAACCACGCGATGATGCACCGCATTCTCGATCACTCGTGGGCTTTTCATGGCCGTGTTGCGAGCCGCGAGCAGGTGCAGATCGAAATATCGTTTGAGCCGCATCGCATGTGGGTCGAGCTGTTTCTGGACTGGTGGCGTTACGGCTTTGCCTCATGGCGGCGGCGCGCCGGTCCCGACGATTCACTCACCTTCACCTGCGAACTTGGAACCAAGCCGTACGCGATCATTGGCGCCGACGGCAACGATACGACCGATCGCTGGGCTGAGTCCTTGCTGATGCGAGACTGGATTCGTCAGCTGTGGAACGAGGTGATTCAGGAAGACGTGGCGTTGGCGGACAGTCGCTGAATCAATCGCTGAGTCAATCGCTTAAGGGAAGGTTTTCACGCAACAGCACGGTGACGGGAATCTGCAGCGCTAACGCGACGCCAGGGTCCCGGTGGTAGTGCCGCAGCACGATTTCGATCGAACGCATTGCTTCGCCGGCCGGGTTTTGGTCCAGCACGGCGTCGAGCGTGCCTTCGATCAAGAGACGCCGTGATGTTTCGTTCAGTTCGTGACCGATGAAAACCGTCGAACGGGCGCGGTCGAGCGCGACGAGTGTCGCGCCGACGCCTTCGTCACCGACTGAAATGTTGTAAATCCCGCGCAGGTCGGGATAGCGGCGGAAAGCGTTGCGAGTGAGTCTCTCGGTAACTGCCGACTGCTCGCGGCTTTCTATCGTCTCCACGATGTCGCAGTTCGGAAAGCGGTGTCGAAGCACTGAACGGAAACCGCTTTCGCGTTCTTCATGACCGAGGAAATCATGCATGCCCGTCAACACGAGCACCTTGCCGCCAGCGTCGCCGAGAAAGCGCCCCATCAGCTCGCCCGCGACGCGTCCGGCGGAGCGGTTGTCAATGCCGACGTAGGCAAGGCGGCCGGTGCCTGGGAGATCGCTCGCGAGTGTGACGACCGGCATGGTGTGGCTCACCTGACGCAATGCAGCGGTGATGTCCGGCTGCTCATACGCGACGATCACGAGCGCGTCAGCTCTCTGCGTTGCACGGCGGATCGTGTCAACCACGTGCGCGGGATCGAGACTGTCGAAGTAGGTGACAGCGCAGATCACGCGCTGGCTTTCGAACGTTTTCTGTGCGACTTCAAAGCCCTGTTTGAGCGACACGTAATACGGCACCACCGGCTGCTGCAACAGGATCGCAATGCGCAGCCAGCGCACCGAGACCGACTTGAGCGCGCGGTCGATCTCGAGCTTGCGCGCCCACTCCAGGACGCTCATCTCTTTCTCACGCGACACACCACCGCGGCCGTTCAGCACGCGGTCGACAGTCGCCTCGCTGACGCCTGCAGCCTTCGCGATGTCGGCCATGCTCGTTTTGCGGCGGGAATTACCGGGACGGACAGACGTACGGCTAGCCATGAGTTGAATCCGAAGTCCCACAGAAAGAAGAACCGACGATGACGCGATCATCGCATCACTGCGCCGGCTCATCAAGCCGGTTACCTGAAGCACCTTATAGAGCCCGCCTCAGTAGCGGGACTCATCAGGAGACAACGATGAACCCGAAAACCCCCTCAGTCCAACTTCGGCCGCTTGCCAGCCGTTTTTTGATCGCTGCCTGTGTGGCATGTTCGCTATTCGGCGCGAACACAGCGCGAAGCGCGGAGCCGCTGAACATTGTGATGGTTACGCACGGTGCCGCCACGAACGCGTTCTGGCAGGCCGTCAAAAAAGGCTTCGACGACGCTTGCGCACGCGTACAGGCGCATTGCCAGATGGTCTTCACCCAGACCGACGGTTCGATCGAACAACAAAGTGCGAACTTTCAGGCCGCGCTTGCGCGCAAACCGGACGCCATCCTGACAACGATCGTCGACGATTCGGCGCTGACTTCGATGATCAACGAGGCGCGGGCGAAGAACGTGATGGTGATCGCCTATAACGTGGACCAGAGCGGCGGCTCATCGGGGGCGGCGAAACGGCAGGCGTTCATCGGGCAAAACTTTGTGCCGGCGGGGCGCAGCCTCGCGCAGCAACTCTCCAAACAGTTTCCTAAGGACGGTCCGATCCGTGTCCTCGTCGGCGTCAGTGCGCCAGGACAGAACTGGGCGGAGCAGCGGGCGAAGGGCGTGATGCAGGGTCTCGACGACTGGAAGCGCGCCAACCCTGATCGCAAGATCGTGATCGACCGGATCGACTTGGGCACTGATCTGTCGGTGACGGGCGAGCGGGTCGGTGCGTATCTCACGGCGCATCCCGATACCACCGCGTACTTCGACATGGGTTTCTTCCATGCCGCCGTCGCACAGACGCTGAAGGATCGCGGCGTGCCGCCCGGCAAGGTGTTGCTGGCGGGATTCGACATCGTGCCCCAGGTGCTGCAGATGATGAAGGCCGGCTATATCCAGGCCGAAGTCGATCAGCAGCCCTACACACAGGGCTTCATGCCGGTGATGCAGGTGTACCTGGCGAAGTCGTTTGGTCTTGCGCCTGCCGATATCAATACCGGTGACTCGCTCGTCATGCCGGCTCAGGCTGACTCCGTCATTGCACTCGCCCAAAAGGGCCTTCGCTAGGAGACGGCAATGAAAAAACTGCTCAAGGTCTATCTGCAGAAACCGGAGCTCGCGGGCATTGTCCTCCTGGCCCTGCTGATCGCACTGTTTCAGTTCCGCTCGCAGATGGTGTTTCTCAGCGCGGAAAACGTGCGGGGCATTCTGGGCGTGCTACCGGAGGTCGGACTCGTCGCCATTGGTGTCACGTTGCTGATGATTTGCGGTGAGTTCGATCTGTCGGTTGGGTCGGTGTTCGCGCTCACGCCGATGTCGATCACGCTGCTCGTCAATGCGGGCGTGCCGTTCTGGCCAGCCTTCCTGATCGGGTTGGTTGTCGCGGCGGCTATTGGCCTGATGAACGGACTGATCACGCTCGTCTTCAACATACCCAGCTTCATTACGACGCTCGGCATGCTGTTCATTGTGCGGTCGCTGACGGTGGTGTTGTCGGGCGGCTTTCCCCCAAACCTGCCAATCGACCAGATGCCCGCGCATCTGTTTGTGAGTTTCATCGGACCGGATGGCCTCTTTCGAGCATCGTTCCTATGGTTCATCGGCATTGGCGCGGCAGCGGCGATATTGCTGTCCGTGACCAATCTGGGTAACTGGATGAAGGCGACGGGTGGCTTTCTCGAAGCGTCGATCTCGAGCGGGGTCCCGGCGCGGCGCGTGAAACTCTTTTCGTTTGTGCTGTGCGCAGTGCTCGCGGGATTCGCCGGGATGATTCAGGTGCTGCGGCTTGGCGCCGCCTTGCCGTCGATCGGCGACGGGCTGGAACTCCAGGCAGTTGCGGCGGCGGTGATTGGGGGAACCGCGCTTTCCGGCGGTATCGGCAATGTGCTCGGGGCGGTGGTCGGCGCACTGCTGATCCGCGTGATTGACAACGGTCTCGTGCTCACGCAGGTCGACGCGAACTGGTTCAAATTCGCGGTTGGCAGCCTCACCATCTTTGCCGTGGTCGCCAACGCCTGGATGCGCCGCACGGCGCGACACCTGAAGGTGCAGCTATGAACACCATTTCAACCGATGCCCGGGATCTGCTTTCCTATCCGCATGAGAGTGTCGACGTGGGTCGTGCTACAGCGCCACTCATGGCCGTGCGCAATCTGCACAAATGGTATTCGGGCGTTCATGCGCTCAATGGCGTGAGTCTCGAGTTCAAGCGGGGCGAGGTGGTGGGTTTGCTGGGCGACAACGGTGCAGGCAAGTCGACGCTCATCAAGATTCTCTCCGGTGTGCACCGGCCCGACGGCGGCGAGATATTGTTCCAGGGCCAACCGGTACGGATCAATTCGCCGAAGGCAGCCATGCAACTAGGTATCGAGACGATCCATCAACACAACTCGCTGGTGCCGAATCTCTCGATTGCGCGGAACCTGTTCATTGGCCGCGAGCCGTTGCTCTTTTCACTGTTCGGCATCGGACCAATGGACCATGGCCGCATGCGAACCGAGGCCGTCAAGGCGATCGCCGATGTCGATCTGCATCTGCGTTCTGCTGAAGCGTTGCTCGGCGAGCTGTCAGGCGGTCAACGCCAGGGCGTGGCAATCGCACGCGCGATGCATTTCAAGTCGAAGCTGCTGATCCTTGACGAACCGACTAATCATCTGTCGGTCAAGGAAACGCAAAAGGTGATCGGCTTTGTTCGTGGGCTATCGGAGCAGGGCATCACCGGCGTGTTTATCAGCCATAACCTGCAGCACGTCTTTCATTCGTGTGATCGCATTGTCGCGATGGCGCGTGGTGAGGTCGTGCTCGACCGGCCGATAGGACAGACCTCGATCGAGGAAGTCACTGAGCTGCTTTGATCAATCTTTCACAGGGGAAAAGCGTATGGGACAGTTCGATGCAAAAGTGGCCGTCGTTACCGGCGGCACGCAGGGGCTCGGCGCGGCAATCGCGAAGTTGCTCGTCGAGCGCGGCGCGCGGGGTGTGGTGATCTGCGGGCGCTCAAAGCAGAAAGGTATTGGGAAGGCCGCTGAACTCAGCGAGTTGAGCGGCGCCGAGGTGCGTTTCGTTGAGGCCGATCTGACGCGTGTGGACGACTGTTGTGCGGTCATCGCTGCCGCCGATAAACACTTCGGCCGCGTAGATGTGCTGGTGAATGCGGCGGCGATGACGGACCGTGGGACCATTCTCGACACCAGTCCCGACCTCTTTGACCGAATCTTTGCGACTAATGTGCGTGCGCCGTTCTTCCTGATGCAGGAAGCTGTCAAGGTGATGCGACGCGAGCGCACCGAAGGCGCGATCGTCAATATCTGCTCAATGTCTGCTATGGCCGGACAACCGTTTATTGCTGCGTATTGCGCATCGAAGGGCGCTTTGGCGACGCTCACGCAGAACACCGCGTACGCGCTGTTGCGCAACCGGATCCGTGTGAACGGACTCAATCTCGGCTGGATGTCGTCCGATGGCGAAGATCAGATCCAGCGCACCTATCACGGCGCGCCGGACGACTGGCTTGAACGCGCCATGGCCGCGCAACCGTTCGGCCGTCTGATCGATCCTGCCGAAGCAGCGCGTGCAGTCGCGTTTCTCGCCAGTGACGAGTCGGGTCTGATGACCGGGTCGATGGTGAACTTCGATCAGTCCGTGTGGGGCGGCTTTGATGACACACCGCATCCGCAGAAGCCGCTTTAGTGTGGCGTCACATCCTGCTCGATGAAAACCTATGCGCAAGCAACGCCCCTAAAGGAAAGGATCAATGAAAACGAAAGCAGCCATCGCATGGAAAGCCGGCGCACCGCTGACAATCGAAGAAGTCGATCTCGAAGGTCCGCGCGCCGGTGAAGTGCTGATCGAAGTGAAGACGACGGGCATCTGCCATACCGACTACTACACGTTGTCGGGCGCAGACCCGGAGGGCATCTTCCCGGCGATTCTCGGTCATGAAGGTGCCGGCGTGATCGTCGACGTCGGTCCTGGCGTCGGCACGCTCAAGAAGGGCGATCACGTGATTCCGCTCTACACGCCGGAATGCCGTCAGTGCAAGTTCTGCCTGTCGCGCAAGACCAACCTGTGCCAGGCGATTCGCTCCACGCAGGGCAAAGGCCTGATGCCGGACGCGACCTCGCGCTTTTCTTTGGATGGCAAGCCGCTGTTTCATTACATGGGCACGTCCACGTTCTCGAACTACATCGTCGTGCCGGAAATTGCCGTGGCGAAGGTGCGTGAAGACGCGCCGTTCGACAAGATCTGCTACATCGGCTGCGGCGTGACGACGGGCGTGGGCGCCGTCGTGTATTCGGCCAAGGTCGAGGCGGGCGCGAACGTGGTGGTGTTCGGTTTGGGCGGCATCGGCCTGAACGCAATCCAGGGCGCGAAGATGGTGGGAGCGGACAAGATCATCGGTGTCGATATCAACCCGGGCCGCGTCGAACTGGCGAAGAAGTTCGGCATGACGCACTTCATCAACCCGAGCGAAGTCGAGAACGTGGTCGACCATATCGTGCAGTTGACCGACGGCGGCGCGGACTACTCGTTCGAATGCATCGGCAACACCAAGGTGATGCGACAGGCTTTGGAGTGCACGCATAAGGGCTGGGGTCAGTCATTCATCATCGGCGTGGCGGCAGCGGGCGAAGAAATCAGCACGCGTCCGTTCCAGTTGGTGACGGGCCGCCAATGGAAGGGGTCGGCATTCGGCGGTGCGCGTGGCCGCACCGATGTGCCGAAGATCGTCGACTGGTACATGGAAGGCAAGATCAACATCGACGATCTGATCACGCACCGTCTGCCGCTCGAACGCATCAACGAAGGCTTCGACCTGATGAAGAAGGGCGAGTCGATCCGCTCGGTGGTGCTGTATTAGGCAACGTGCCAACCGTCTCTTTTTCGCTTGCAGCAAGTGTCAATTCACTGGCGGCTCCACCTGCCAGTGACTTTTCCCACGAAGGTATGAGTGGGCGATATGGGCCCGGTGCTCATATCGTTTTCTTCGGTACGGTTACGCCTGCGTCTACTAGCAGTCAGGCGGCTCGTCGGTCATCAGTGCCGGCACTGTTAGACACCCTTAGTCGCCGCGTGTAAGCGCATCAGGGCTCGTTGCCTGCCCCACTGCGGGCGTTCGCATACCCGTGAGGGGCTTGTAGGCGGGTGGGCAGGTAAGCGTGCTTCGTCTCATCGTGTGTCCCAAACCGGTACGTCTTACCGACGCCGATGATCTGAAGCGGTGATCACGTCCGTCGACGGTACGGCGATAGATGCTCCTGCCAAGCCACGGCACGAACGGATACTCCGCATAAGCGTTACTGCCGATATATATCCAGTTGTGCAGAACGGCTGCACGATGATTCCCTGAAGAAATTGAAAAGGAGAACGGGTCGGGCGAGAAGCCCGGAGGGCGAGGTTGGCTCGGGGCGGACAGCTTCCTGGATGCGTCGAGGTATCCATAGGTATAAGCGCACTATGTCCACGTAGAACTGCGGCGGCCGTTCGTACAATAGTTTTCTGGGAGTCGTCCGTTTATCTTGATCCCATGGACTTAGCGATTTCATGTGAGTGTCAGCCATGTCAAACGTTGTGCGTAGCTCCCTCTGCTTGAATAGTGGCAAATCGACACGAGGGCTGCTGACATGAACGCGCTCGAAAAGTGGCACAACCGCCCGCTGCAGGTTCGTGTGTTGGATCGCTGCGATGAATGCGGCAAGTTGAAGGAAGATGTTCGGAAGCACGTGAACCTTTGGCCGAATATTACCGCCGTCTGCTGTGCGGAGTGCTTCGCCGAAATGACCACGGAATGCATCGGATTTGCACTCTACAAGTAGCCAATGAAGACCGCAATGAGATAAATCCTTCCGCATCGGCGACAGCCCACACGGTGACGGTAACGATAGAGGAAGAGTACCAGATGAAGTTCCTATCGCGGGGCATGAGGTCGGTGCTGAACATTAGATACCCTCGCTTCACCGCCATCGAATTGTGGGTCCTCGTCGTCTCCATCATCATCGCAGCGGCAATACAGATGTGAGTGACCCGTCGATGGTCTCGTCAATACCCTGTCTGAAATCTGGAATACGTCCACGCGTGCCGACGTCATGAGCGACGTTCGCACACGGTTTTTTCGCGGAATATTGGAAAGACATTTATGATCGGCTTACGTTTGATTTCGGCTGCGGCTTTCTTTGGTTTCGCTGGTATCTGTCACGCCCAATCCCCAGCGAAGGTTCAGGATGCTGGCGTCGAGGCGAATCCACCGTCCATCACAACGTGTGTCGCATGTCACGGTGCACAGGGCGCAGGCACGGTAAGCGGCGGCCCGCGACTTGCGGGCCAAAATCCGGATTATCTCGCGCATGCGCTCGCAATGTTCAAGGCAGGCACGCGCGCGAGCGACACCATGCAAGCGGTCGCACGCAACCTTTCCGATAGCGATATACACAATCTGGCGATGTTCTTTTCAGAGCAGAATCCGCCGCTTGCCGCCGGAGCCGCTCCACCGTCGCAGAGCCTGGTGATCGCCGGAAAGCAACTCGCCGAGATGGGTGCTGGACCCGACATCCCTGCCTGTTTCAGCTGTCACGCGGCGGGTGGCAAGGGCAACGGCGCGCGCTTTCCAGGCATCGCGGGCGAGCCGGCGGCGTTTGTCGTCGCCCGGTTACACGCATTTCAGTCACGCGCGAAGGGGAAAACGCCGGCGCCAGGTTCGATGACGGCGGTCGCGGCGATGCTGAGCGACACGCAGATTGAAGCGGCCGCGGCTTACCTTTCGGTAGCCAGACCTTGATAGGCGACATAGACGGTACCTCCGAAACGATCCCGGCTATCGCCCTCACGCTTACAGGTCTTGTCAACAGGGCGATGGTTCTGATGACGCCCGCTGCCTGACCGGCTATGTCAACCGGAAACCCAGTGCGGAGCCATTCAGCCCGGAATATTTTCGCGGATCACGACAACTTCTCGATTTCGGCTACGTTCGACCGCCGCGGAAACGAGCCAAAGCACCAGGCCGCCGATTGCGAGAAGACTCCCCACCCATCCTGGCGCCGTCCATCCGTATCCCGCAGAGATGGCCATGCCACCGAGCAACGGTCCGAGTGCGTTGGCCGTGTTAAACGCCGAGTGATTGAGCGCTGCTGCGAGGCCCTGGGCATCTCCAGCCACGTCCATCAACCGTGTCTGGAGAAGCGCTCCCAGTGAGCCGCCGATACCAATCAGGAACACATCAAGCGTGATGGTCCAGACATGGGCGGCCATTAATGGGAATAGTGCCAGAGATGCTGCGCTCCAGACCAGCACCGCGCCGGTAGTGCGCATCAGGGCTCGATCAGCGAGTATCGGTACGACAATGTTGCCGATCGTAAAGCCCAGGCCAAGGACGCTTAGAACGACCGGAGCCGATTGCGCTGAAACGCCGGTCACCGCGCCAAGAACATTGGCCAGATACGTATAGACGGCAAACATCCCACCGAATCCGACCGCACCGATGCCGAGCGTCAGCCACACCTGTGCGCGTCCAAGTGCTCCGATCTCTCGCAGCGGGCTGGATTTCGCATCGGCCGGCTGCGCCGGTGCCAATAACCGTACCAGTGTCATCGTAAGTATGCCGAACAACGCAACGAGGCCAAAGCTCCAGCGCCAGCCAACGGCCTGCCCTAGCCAGTTGGCAAGTGGAACTCCCAAAATGGTCGCAGACGTCAACCCAAGAAAAACGCGTCCTACCGCTGCCGTTCGACGATTCTCAGGAACAACGGAGGTCGCCATCAGCGCCGCGGCTCCGAAATATGCGCCGTGAGGAAGCCCGCTAAGAAAGCGGAAGACCAGCATCCAATGGTAAGTAGGCGCCAGGCCGCTCATCCCATTTGCAAGCGCAAACATGGCCATCAGGATGGTCAATAACGTACGCCGTGCAACCCGCGCAGCCACTACCGCAATGACCGGCGTGCCCACGACGACGCCCAGCGCGTATGCACTGATCACATGACCCGCCGTAGGCGCGTCGATTCCAAAGTCTCGCGCGAACATCGGCAACAGGCTCATCGTCGCGAACTCGGTGGTTCCGATGGCAAATGCGCCAAGGGCGAGCGCAAACAAGATCCAACCGCCCGTTAGCGTTTTGTTACCAGCGTCACTCATTGCTTGTCCTCAGGCAGCCTATGCAGCCTCATCAATCATTCCACGCACGACGCGGGCTCATGCGGACTCAACCACGTGCCGTTCATGCGGCCATGAATTTGCCACACGAACGGTGTTGCGCGTGGATCGCATTTGCGCCTAAGCGTACGGCATCGCGAGCAGAATAAGTGCCGGCTGTTGCGTGCGGTTGTGCAGCGCGCGCCGCTCGTTCGGTTCGAGGCGACACGAGTCATGCCGCCCCAGTGCGACTTCCCCGGTGTCGGTCTGAACGTTGACAGTGCCTTCGAGGACGACGTAGTGTTTCTCGACCCCGGAGCCCGACAACGTCGTATGGCCGCCTGGCTCGATGGTCGACACCCCGAGCCAGAGCGACTGCGACGGCCCCGCCTCATGTCCTTGCAGACGCACGCACTGCATACCGAAGTGGTTGTCCGGGAAGTAGGCGGGTGCCTTGCTGAAGCGCGTGACGTTCATGGCTTGAGCAGCACGCGATGTTGCGCGCCGTTAAACACGATACGGTACGCGTCTGCCGCCTGTTCAAGCGGAAATACATGGTCTTCTACAATCGGAAATGGCTTCAAGGCGCCGCGCTCGAACGAACCGGCGAGACGATCGAGTATGGCCGCGCCTTCGACGCTGTCGAGCGCAAGCGTATCGACGCCGACGTAGGTTCGTTGGCCGCGGTAGAACTCGAGAATGTCGAACGGTACCGCGCGCTCGATCGTCGAGATAAAGATCTGGGTGCCCCGTAGCGCCATTGCGCGGTTTGCCTTATCGAAGTAAGGGCTGCCGACCGTGTTGAAGACGATGTCGGCGCCATGGCCGCCGGTGAGATCGCGTACGACGTTGTCCAGATTGTCGGCCGATTCGATCATCGTGACATTGCCGTTCGCGTGACCGACGTACGGTGGGGCATTGCGTTCGACCCCGAACACCTGGGCGCCCGCCAGCGTGGCCAACTGGATCGCAGCCTGACCGACCTTGCCGTTCGCGCCGAGCACGAGTACCACCTTGCCCTCCGCGGCACCGCCCGCGCGGCGCAGGCCTTCGGCGGCGGTCACGAAGGGCACGCCGATTGCGCCAGCTTCGTCCATCGACAGGGCGGCGGGCTTCTCGCGCACGCTCGCAACCGGTACGACGACATAGTTTGCGTGAGCGCCATTGTTGCGAATGCCGAGTTCGCCGCCACTGCCCCAGACTTTTTTGCCAATCAGCGCAGCAGGACCGTCCACCACGACGCCGGCATAGTCGCGGCCTGGTGTGCGGGGCCAGACGGCGTGAGGCATGAAGCCCAGTACCGCCTTGACGTCGCTCGGATTAACGCCGGAGCTCGCGACCTCCACGAGGCACTCGCCGGCTTTGACGGCCGGCCGGGATTGTTCTACGAAATTCAACTCCAGAGCGTCGATGTTCGCACTCTTGGCTTTCACGGTTACCGCTTGTGGCATGTTACTTTTCCTTGTAGATGATGTTTTCGGTTCCGCCATTCTGGTAGGCGAGAGCAAGTGCCGCATAGCGCTCGGCGATCGCGCCAAACGCGCTCACCTCGTTGCTGTCCATGACACGCAGCAGCTTGGCGGGGTTCCCCGCCCACAGTTCGCCCGCGCCGACCACCTTGCCTGGTGTCAAAACCGCGCCGGCAGCCAGCATCCCACCGCGGCGGATCACCGCGCCGTCGAGCACACGCGCGCCGAAGCCGACAAAGCCGGTGTCCTCAATCGTGCAGGAATGCAGAATGGCGCCGTGTCCCACGGACACGGCATCGCCGATGACCGTAGGGCGCCCGGTCGAGCAGTGGACGATCGATCCATCCTGGATGTTGGTGCCGGTTCCCACGGAGATGCGCTGGACGTCGCCGCGCAGCACGCAGTTGAACCAGATCGAGGAACGTGCGCCGACCTCGACATCGCCAATGACGGCGGCGCCTGCTGCGACGAACACGCTCGAATGGACGCGCGGCAGCATGCGCAGATGTACGAAGGACTCGGGTATGTTCACGGCAACTCCAGCAGATCACGCGCTTCGCGCGCCGAAGCGATTTCCCCGCCCATCGACAGTACGATGTCCCGTGCCCGGGCCACTAATTGCGCGTTGCTCTCAGCAAGCACGCCCCGGGAGAAGTAAATGTTGTCTTCGAGACCGACCCGCACATGGCCGCCTGCCAGCCACGATTGAGCGACGATGGGAAACTCGTAGCGGCCGATGCCGAAGGCTGACCACGCGGCGCCAGCCGGCAACAGGTTGCGCGCATAAAACAATGTCTCCGGGCTTGCCGAGAAACCGTATTTCACGCCGGTGACCAGCGTCCACAAGCCGGGGCCATCGAGCACGCCGTCCTTGATGAGATCCAGCCCCAGATGAATGTCGCCGCTGTCGAACACTTCGAGTTCCGGTTTGACGCCTGCCTCACGGATGATGTGAGCCATGCGCGTGACATTGCGTGGCGTATTGATCACCACCTGTGCGCCGGAGTTCATCGTATTCAGGTCAAGGCTGCAGATATCGGGCTTCAGCGCCGCGATATGTTCGACGCGCCGTTCCGGACGCAGGAGCGTCGTACCGGCGCCGGCAATCTTTGGATCGTCCTCGCTGGGTACGAAGCGTCCGCCGGGACCTGTGGTCAGGTTGATGATGAGTTGTTGGTCGGCGGCACGAATCAACTGAATGACTTCGCGGTATAGATCCAGTTCCATCGAGGGCTGGCCCGTGGCAGGATTCCGCACGTGAATATGGGCGACTGAAGCACCGGCAGCGGCGGCCTCAAGCGCAGATTGCGCAATTTGCGCAGGCGTGATCGGAAGTCCCGGATGTTGCTCCGGCTTCGTCAGGTTGCCCGTGATGGCGCAGGTAATGATTGTTTTGCGGGAATGCATCAGTGGGACTCTCTTGTATCAGGTTGTGACACGCAGACGTGCCGGGACAAAACCGGTGCCAGCACTCGTGACTGGGGCCGTTTTGCCTGACTAGCTGAGGCGTCGTCCGCCGTCGACGACGATGGTGGTGCCGGTGCTGAATGTCAGGTGTGTCGCGCACGCCTCGATGGCCTGCGCGATGTCGTCAGCGCTGCCGATGCGGCGTAACGGTGTCGTGTTTGCGACCTTGTCGTTGAAGTCGGCGCTGCGGCCCGGTACAAATCCCGTGTCCACCACGCCGGGCGACACGTTCAGGATGCGCACGCGCGGCGCGAGCACGCGTGCGAGCGACATGGTCATCACGTCGAGCCCCGCCTTCGCCGCGCAATAAGCGATGTTGCTGCCGATGCCGTTCGATCCGGAGATCGACGACACATTCACGATCAGGCCTGCGCCGGACTTGTCCAGCAACGCGCGAAATGCACGCACCGCGGCGAACTGGGCGCGCCAGTTGACGCGCATGATGTCGTCGATGAGTTCATCGGTCAGTGCGTCGAGGTCAGCGTGCGGGACCGGCTTGGTGAATCCGGCGGCATTGACGAGCACATCGGCATGGCCATAGCGACCGGCTACGTCAGCAGCGAGCTGGTTCAGCGTAGCGCTGTCGGCGATAGACACCGCAGCTGCTAAGTGACCGGTGCCGGGCAATCCCGTAACGATCTCCTGCGCGCTCTCTACTGTCTGACCTGCGACGACAACGCGTGCGCCCGCGGCGGCGAAGCGCCGGCCCGTCGCAACACCGATGCCACCGGTACCGCCGATAACGACTACGACTTTTCCTGCGAGTGATTCGGACATATTGAGCCTCTTTATAACGGTGGTTACTTGATCGGGGGGACCGGATAGGTCGGCGTGCCTTCAGCCAGCACGAAGTCATAGTCAAGTGTGTAAAACGATCCGTCGACGGGCTCCGGCGCTCCCGTTTCGCGCAGTTCATAGCGGCCGACCAGGTCGCGCGTCACACCGAATGCGACATCGGAATTCAGGTGGTCGGAATCGTCGGCGAACACCTGCGTCACGAGCGTGTCGTAGCCCTCTGCGATGACGACGAAATGAATGTGTGCCGGGCGGTAAGGATGCCGTTGCTGGGCGGCGAGGAGGGGACCCACCGGTCCGTGCGTCGGCACGGGATAACCGGACGGACGTACGCTGCGGAAATAGAATTCTCCGTGTTCGTCCGTACGGAACTGGCCGCGTAGATTCATTTCCGGTTGCTCCGGATCCTGGTTTTCGTAAAGGCCGACCGGCGAAGCCTGCCACACGTCCACTTGTGCACCCACAAGCGGCTCGCGGCGTGCGTTCTGCACTTTTGCTCTGACGAATAGCGGCTTGCCCGGCGACCCTTCGGCGGCGATGTTCGCGCCATTTTCATAGCGCGGTGCGCCACCACGGAAAAACGGTCCAAGCAGTGCGCCGGAGGTGCGTTCTTGCGGGTTGGAGTTATTCAGCAGGGTGACCAGCGTCGAGATTCCGAGTACGTCGGCGAGCAGAACCACCTCGTTATGCAAGTCGTTGCATGTCAGGCCGACTTCTTTCAGGAACGCGTGTCCCTGCTCGAACTCCTGATCCGTAAGACGCACCTCCCGGAGAAACGCGTGGCTGTGCCTGACCAATGCAAGCAGGATCTGTTTCAGGCGCGGATTGGTCGTATTGCGCATGGCAGCTTCCACGATTCCGGTCACGGCATCGGCGTTTTCGATGATGCCCTGTGAAGCAATTTCGTTCATGTCCACTTCTCGTCAGTTCGTGCAATCGATTGCATACTATGGCGCGCATTTGGGACTGTCAAGCGTGGACCCGTGTTCTCGGCGACAACGGCTTTTCCAAGCCTGGCGGCACTCCGTTGGTGATTTTTAGGCACGGAATAGCCCGTAAACTCAAACTTAAAAGAGTGTTTTGCGCTTTACGACAAGAATGCTGATGTGGGGGTAAACACCTGGATATGCGATCTGACAGCAGGCGTACATTAATGCAATCGATTGCGTAAATACTTAGAATATGAAGGGTTAAATTCATGGCACCGCACGCCGGTCGTTCGTTGAAGCGGCGCTGTAATCTGCAGACGGAAAGAGAGTACGAATGGCTTACACACTGATCAAGAACGCACTTATCGTCACGATGGACGAGACGCAGGGTGACTTTCGCGGCGACATCCTGATCGACGGCACGCGTATCGCGGCCCTGGGGCAGGCGCTTGAGTCGCCGGAAGCCGTCCTCGTGGATGCGACGGACTTCATCGTCATACCTGGCCTTGTCAACGCCCACCTGCATACCTGGCAGGCTGGCCTGCGCACGATCGCATCGAACTGGACCTTGCCCGAGTATTTCCGTTGGGTGCATGCGGGGCTTGCGACTCAATTCGAACCAGAGGACATCCGGATCGCGACGTTAGCCGGCGCGCTGAACCAGCTTGAGAACGGCACGACGACGCTGGCGGATTGGTGCCACAACAATCCGACGCCACTTCACACCGACGCGGGAGTCGAGGGATTAAGGCAGGCCGGGATTCGCGCAACATTCATCCATGGCACGCCCAAGCCGGACCCCGTGCCGGGTCAGCGGCCGTTCTGGGAGGTGCCGCATCCGCGCAGTGAGGTAGTGCGTCTCATGCGCGAACTCGGCCCGCATGACGGCTTGCTGAGCCTTGGTCTGGCGATTCTCGGGCCGCACTATTCGACCCTTGAGGTGGCGCTGGAAGATTTTGCACTCGCGCGTGAATTCGGCCTGATCGCCTCGATGCACCAGGGAGGTGGACCCGCCAGGAGCCCGGGCGGATGGGAGAAATTGGAGGCCGCGGGGCTATTGGGCAAGTCGATCAACATCGTCCACGGTAACGATCTGCCGGACGAACAGCTAGCGCGCTTTATCGACGCTGGTGTGAGCTTTACTGTTACGGGCGAAAGCGAAATGATCTCCGGTCACGGGCATCCCATAGTAGGGCGCCTGCGCGATCTCGGCGTCAGGCCGTCGCTGGGAAGCGATATCGAATCGGCATTGTCCGGCGACATGCTGACTGCGGCGCGCATCACGCTGTCGCATCAGCGCGCGTTGGACAACATCGCCGCGCGCAACGCAGGTGGGATCGGCGGCAAGAACCGTGTGCGCACCCGCGATGCGCTCGCGTGGATCACGATTGAAGGCGCGCGCATGCTGGGACAGGAAGATGCAATCGGCTCACTCGTGCCGGGCAAGCAGGCGGATCTCGTGATGATTTCCACCCGGTCACTCAACATGCAACCCGTACATGACCCCGTTTCGGCGGTCGTCATGCACGCGAACCAGTCAAATATCGACTCCGTGATGGTGGCCGGCAATTGGCGCAAGCGCCATGGCAGGCTGATGCACGACGACGTGGGAGCCGTCATGGAGGCGCTACAACGCACGAGCAGCCGGATTGTCGGCGCGCTCGGCATTCAACCGTCGGATATTCAGTAAGGAAATACACTTTGAATACGCGTAACCAGACCGTTACCGATGCAGCCGGAACGTTTGCGCCGGGCCGTGCAATTCTTATCCGCCAGGCGCACGTCATCTCGATGGATGACGCGATCGGCGACCTGATTGGCGACGTGCTCGTCAAGGACGGAAAGATCGTCGAGGTCGCACCGTCAATCGAGGCGCCGCACGCCGCTGTGATTGACGGACAGCACAAGGTGCTGATCCCGGGTTTCGTCAACACTCACCTTCATCTGTGGCAGACGGTGATGAAAGGCTGTGCAGGCGACTGGACCTTTAACGACTATCTGCAGCATGCGCTAGGCGCGGCCGGCAAGCAGTTCACGCCTCACGACGTTTATCTGTCCACTTTCATCGGCGCGCTCGAGCAGATGGACGCGGGCGTAACGACGGTGTTCGACTGGGCACACATTCTCAATACGCCGGATCACACTGACCGTGCAATCGACGGTCTTCAGGACTCCGGAATTCGTGCCGTGTTCGGCCATGGCACGCCCGGCGACGACGTCGGCAAGTGGTACTACCAGAGCACCACACCGCACCTTGACGACGTGGTCCGGGTCCGCAAGCACCGGCTCACCTCTGACGATGATCTGGTGACGCTGGGCTTGTCGATGCGTGGTCCTGATTTCGCGACGCCGGAAGTCACGCGCGCTGACATCGAACTGGCGCGTTCGCTCGGCATCATGTCCAGCATGCATGTGGCGGTAGGGATGTACGGAGAGTATGTGCCGCATATTCGTGCGCTCGGCCAGGCAGGCCTGCTAGGGCCGGATATCAACCTCACGCATGGCAATCGTCTTGCCGACGACGAGATCGCGATGGCCGTGGATGCGGGTGTAAGCATCACCGTCACGCCGGAAGTGGAAATGCAGATGGGACACGGCCTGCCCATCACCGGCAGGGTGCGTGCAGCGGGCGGAAACGTCGTGCTCGGCACGGATGTGGTGTCCAGTGTGAGCGCCGATATGTTTTCGCAGATGCGCTTTGCGGTGCAACTGGAACGGGGGCTTGCCAACTCACGCCTGCATCAGGAAGGACTGATGCCTGAGCGCTTCACGGTCAATGCCCGCGACATGTTGCGTTCGGCGACGATTCACGGCGCTCGTGCGCTGGGGCTCGCGAATCGCACCGGCTCCGTGACACCGGGCAAGGAAGCCGATCTGACATTGCTCGCATGGGATCATGCGCACTTCCAGCCGCGTCTGGACCCGGTGCAAGCCGTCGTCTTTCATGGCGCCGTGACGAACGTCCACACGGTCATGGTGAAGGGGCAGGTGCAGAAATATCGCTATCAATCCCTGAAGCGGCCGGTGCAGGCACTGCGAGACGCGGAAAAAGCCGGAGCGCGAATCCTGCAGGCTCTGGCGCTGCCGCAAACCGCGGCACTTTGAGCTCGGGCCCGGGAAGTTGCCGGGCCATCACGCCTCGCGACGGGCGCGCTTTACACGCGCGTCGGCGAGGGCGCTGCGGTCGACTCGCGGATCATCAGTTCCGGCCGCAAAACGACGTTGATGTTCCCCTTGCCGCTTCCCTGCAAGGTGTCGATGATCAATGCGGCAGCCCTTGCGCCCATCTCGTACAAGGGTAGATGAATGGTGGTCATGGCTGGCGCGACGGAATCCATCAAGGGCATGTCGTTGTGACCAATCACCGAAACATCGTCCGGACACCGCAGTCCCGCCGCACGCAACGCATCGTAGCAGCCTAGCGCAATCAGATCGTTGCCCGCGACGATCGCCGTGATTTTCTTGCCCTTTTCCAGCAACGCGCTGCAAGCGGCCTTGCCTGCCGAACGTGAATAAGCGTCGCTTTGCACGACAGGGCAAGCACTCAGTTTCAGGTTGTTCTCCTTGAGCGCGTCGAGAAACCCCTGCTTGCGCTGGAAACCGGTAGACAGTTCGATGGGGCCGCCAACGTGGGCGATGTGGCTGTGCCCAAGCTGGGTTAGATGAGCGACGGCCAGCCGCATCGCCAGGTGGCTGTCGCCGACCACGCAGGACACGCGTCCGCTATCGTCGCTGCGGTTGACGACGACGACCGGAAGTCCTTCCTCCAGACAATGCATCAGCACGGGGTCGTTTCGCTCGGCGGTGGCGAGAATCAGTCCGTCGACGCGCCGGCCCACCATCTGATCGACCACGAAGCGCTTGCGCTCCGCCGTGCCCGCCGCATTGGCGATCAACGGCAGCATGCCTCGCTTGGCGAGTTCGTCCTCAATCCCGCGGCAGATGGGCGGAAAAATCGGGTTGGTGATGTCCGGGAGGATGACCCCGATGGTGCCCGAGCGGCTGGTCCGCAAGGTGGCCGCAATTCGATTGGGCGAGTAGTTGAGCTTCTGGGCGGCCTTGAGCACACGATCCGCGACTTCGGCGCCGATCAGGTGACGCGTGGCCGGGTTCATCACTCGGGACACGGTGGACGCATGAACACCGGCTAGCTCCGCAAGCTCGCTTATTGTCGAGCGTCTCTTGATGGTCATGAGTGGGCACGTCTGTGCAAAAAGGGCAACGCGCTATTTTAGCGCGTCGTAATTCGACGGCGACCGAATGTTGCGACGCTTGGACCTCATAAAAGCCCGCAATGCAACGCGATGGTTATTCGCGGCGTCCCGCTACGTCCTCAACGGAAAATGGCAACTCTTGCTGAATCGCCACACGCTCGTGTGATTCGTTGCTGGCAACCGTCAGGGCACTCACGCGAACGCCGATCAGGCGGAGCCTTCGATCGAGGACGATGCGTTTGAGGCACTCGGTGGCCGCGTGACGGATCGACGCTGCATCAGCGGTTGAGACGGGAAGTGTCACGTCTCTCGTGACCGTTTTGAAATCGGCAAACCTGATCTTGATACCGACGGTGCGCCCCACATAGCCCTTGCGGGCCAAATCGTCAGCAACGCGGGTACACAATCCGGTGAATGCAACTGACAGTGCGGGGCGGTCCTGACGCGGATGCATGTCGCGCTCGAAGGTTGTCTCGCGGCTCATTGACTTCGGTTCGGAACTTACCACGACGGGCCGCTCATCGAAGCCTTGCGCGGCCTCAGCCAGCCACGCGGAATAGCTGCGCCCGAAGTGTTCCTGCAGCAGGCCGAGATCCGCTTTCGCCAACTCTCCGACCGTCGAAATGCTCAGCGTCGCGAGCCGCTCCGTCGCCTTTGGACCGATGCCGTTGACTTTCTTCACCGGCAACGGCCAGACACGGAGTGGCACGTCTTGAGGCGTCAGGATCGTCAGGCCGTCAGGCTTGTCGAGTTCCGAGCCGATTTTAGCGAGGAGTTTATTGGGCGCGACGCAGATCGAGCACGTCAGCCCTGTGGCCTCGTTCACGGCACGTTTGATGCGCGCGGCGATGTCGCGCGGCTCGCCGGGCAGATCGGTCAGATCGATATAGATTTCGTCGATGCCACGGTCTTCGATCTGTTGCGTGAACGTGGCGACAGCCGATTTGAACAGTCGGGAATAGTGGCGATATGAATCGAAGTCGGTGGGTAGCAGCACTGCGTCAGGCGCAAGCTGGGCCGCCTTCATCATTCCCATCGCAGAGAACACCCCGAGCGCCCGTGCTTCGTAGGTGGAGGTCGTGACGACACCCCGGCCGGCGTAATCGCGAAGCCGTGCGAATCTCCGGCTGCCGTCGGGCAAAAGCTCTGGCGCTGCGTTCCTGCCGCCGCCGATAACCACGGGCTGCCCGCGTAACTCCGGGTAGCGCAATAGTTCAACCGATGCGTAAAACGCGTCCATGTCCAGATGCGCGATGCGGCGGGTTTCAGAAATCATGGTTTGCTGACAGGAAACGGGTGCGGTTAAACAGTGGGAGCCGCCAGTGGCATTATACCTGTTCATCCATACAGTATGCGTCGCCCGAACCGCGTTGCGGCGAGCGCACTGGGAACGGTCGCGGTTGCG